>Ga0180223_1000033_pt1 | contig 356337 bp, 316 predicted proteins | sample eDN5th30CKraftOP_FD_151337 | JGI IMG/M metagenome (GOLD analysis project Ga0180223, IMG submission 151337) | Enriched Organic Plus compost microbial communities from Emeryville, California, USA - eDNA 5th pass 30_C Kraft OP (version 2) (version 2) ...
TGGCTCCTGGCTCCTGGCTCCTGGCTCCTGGCTCCTGGCTCCTGGCTCCTGGCTCCTGGCTCCTGGCTCCTGGCTCCTGGCTCCTGGCTCCTGGCTCCTGCCTTTTTTCTCTTACATTTGTCCCGATGAAATGGACGGAACGCATATCCCGGGTACGGCCGGCATGGGTCTTTGCCTCAGTGGCTCTGCTCAGCATCATCATCAGCGTGCAGAAACTGCTGCTGCCCGAAGAGCTGTTCTTCGGGGAATATCATACGGCCTATAACAATTACCTCATTTTTAAACGATCCTTTGCGCACCTGCTGGCACAATTGCCCCTGTATACCTATTACCCGGCGGAGTACGGCGATCTGTACAAATACAGTCCGACCTTTGCCCTGCTGATGGCGCCGTTCTCCTTCCTGCCCGACTGGGCCGGTCTTATCCTGTGGAACCTGCTGAACATCTTGTCTTTACTCTATATTTTGTATAAAGTACTTGAGCAAAGTTATTCTTCCTTCCTGTTCATCAGCTTATTCATCCTGTTAGAGCTGCTCACTTCCCTGCACAATGCCCAGAGCAATGCCCTGGTTACGGCCCTGGTCCTCGGCTTTGTACATGAGAACCGCAAAGGCAATGCCTGGGTAGCGACCCTTTGCCTGGCCCTGTCGGTTTACATTAAGATCTTCGGCGGACTGGCCATCCTGCTGGCTTTCTTTTCGCCCCGGCCCCGGAAGACGCTCCTTGCCTTTTCCGTATGGATGTTTATCCTGTTGATAATGCCTTTATTGCTGGCTTCACCCGGATATTTACTGGAGCAGTACAAAGCCTGGTTGCATCTGCTGCGTACCGATCTTCCGCATGAAAATAACCTGAGCCTGTACAGTGTGCTGGGTTCGCTCGGGGTTCCGCCTTTCCCGAGTATATACCTGTCTTTTTCAGGGCTTATTTTATTGATATGTTTGTTGGCAGCAGGTTTATATAAGAAAATGAAAGAAGATAATGTCCTTTATCTTGCTGTTAGCCTGTTATTAATGTGGATAGTTCTCTTCAATCACAAATCCGAATCACCTACCTATATAATTGCTGTTGTTGGAATTGGAATACTTTACCTTATTTCAGACCGGGATATATTAGCTAAATGCATTTTGATTCAGTCTTTTATATTCATTTCTCTTAGTTCTACCGACCTTTTTCCCATTCATTTCCGCATGCAATACCTGTACCCGGCCCAGGTAAAAGTATGGGGACTGATCCCCGCCTTTTTCTATGGCCTGTATCTCCTGTTTTCCGGGCGGCCGCTCAGGAACCTACCAGGAAAACCGTAGGTTTATTATCCAGGTTTACAGGTGTTTTCTTCCATTCATGTACTTCTTTGGTGGAGATAAGTTCTTCTTCTGAGCTGATAAGCGAAGCGATACAGATGCGCGTAGCCGGTTTCAGGGTCTGTAACAGGTTCTTCCAGAGGGCATTGTTCCGATATGGCGTTTCGATGAAGATATGCGTGGTTCCGTATTTTTCCGAATCGCTTTCAAGGCGCTTCAGCTCCTTGATGCGGTCGCTCTCGCCCTTGGGCAGATAGCCATGGAACATGAACTTTTCGCCATTGAGCCCGCTTGCCGCCAGGGCCAGGAAAATACTGCCCGGACCCACCAGGGGCACCACTTTATAGCCTTTTTTATGGGCCAGCAGTACGATGTTCTCGCCGGGATCGGCAATGGCGGGCAAGCCGGCATCGCTCAGTATACCGATGTCTTCGCCCCGGGCACACACAGCCATCAGGTCCGTAATGTCCGAGATATCGCCCTTTTTTACATGCATGCTGTAAAATTCCAGTTCCGGCAGGGGGAGTCCCCAGTGTTTCAGCAGGGCCCGGGCGCTTTTGGGATCTTCCACCGCAAAATGCCGTATGTGCTGAATGCGTTCGCCCAGTGTAGCCGGGAAAACGGCAGCATGGGTATTTTCGGCCAGTATGTTCGGGATCAGGTAAACCTTAGCGCTCATCGGCCTCAAAAGTATGTAAAAAAGCCTGTGCTGCGTTCCGCACCCAGTCGTACACCAGGGCAAAACCTTCCTCACCGCCGTAATACGGGTCGGGCACTTCGTCGGACGGACTTTCGTTCCAGTATGAAAGCATCAGCCGTACTTTGGAGCGTTGCGCATCGTTTTCGCAGAGCATCAGTACATTGCGCAGGTTGTCGCGGTCCATCACCAGGATATGATCAAATTCGTCCAGGTCTTCTTTCCGGAACTGCCTTGCCCGGAGTCCCGAAATATCCAGTCCCTGGCTGCGCATATAGGCCTGTGCCCGCCTGTCGGGAGCTTCGCCCGCGTGCCAGCCGCCTGTCCCGGCACTGTCGAGCTGCAGTTTAATACCTCTTTCTGCCGCAGTATGCCGTAATATACCTTCGGCCATGGGCGAACGGCAGATGTTCCCCAGGCATACGGTAAGTACCTTTTTGTGTGACATGGGTTTAAATTTTGTTCAGCACGTCCATAGCCTGCGTAACGTGTTCCCCGGCTTTGAACTGCGAGTTGAAGATATGACGTACAGTGCCCTCCTTATCGATCACAAAGGTAACACGGCCGGGGATCAGGAAAAAGGTGGCCGGTACCCCGTACTTTTTACGAACCTCGTTCTTATCGTCGCTCAGCAGCACAAAAGGCAGGCGGTGTTTTTTCACAAAGTTCCGGTGCGAATCCGCATCGTCGCCGCTGATACCGATCACTTCGGCACCCAGGTCGCGGAAGGTCTCGTAGCTGTCGCGGAAGCTGCAGGCCTGTGCCGTACAGCCCGGCGTTTCGTCCTTGGGATAAAAATAGAGTACGATGTTCTTTTTGCCGAAGAAAGAGCTCAGGCGTACCGGGTTACCTTCGGCGTCGTTCAGCGTAAAATCGGGGGCTTTATCCCCTACTTTCAGTGTTTTTGAATCAGCCATAAATATCACGAAGAATAAGAATACAGACACAATGCCCAGGCAGACGAGGATCAGGGTGGTCGGCGTCTTGCTAAACCATTTCATATGTCTATTTGTCATATTACCCCACAAAGGAACAAAATTTGAGCGGTTTAGTTCATCCTATGCTGAAAGAAAATGACATACTCCTGCTGCGGAACCTTCTCTGGAGCTTCCTGATCACCCTTATACCCGTCCTGGTGTTTGCCGTGCAGCAGATCGGGGGCTATAACTGGAACGATCACGGTATACTTCCCCGCAACCTGTCCGGCCTGCAGGGCGTATTGTTCAGTCCTTTCCTGCATGGCGACTGGCCTCATGTACTTTCCAATTCCGTGCCGCTCTTTGCGCTTCTGTGGCTTATACGCAGTCATTTCCGCGGGATATTCCGGCCGGTGCTCATTTTCGTATGGGCCGCTTCGGGTTTCTGGACCTGGCTCATTGCGAGGGACTCCTATATTGTAGGCAGCAGCGGGATCGTATACGGACTGGCCGCCTTTGCCGTAACGGCCGGCTTTATCAGCAAGAACCGGCAGGCCCAGGGCATAGGCCTGTTTACGCTCTTTTTCTACGGATCGATGGTCTGGGGCGTTTTCCCGCTGGAAATGAACCTGAACCAGGGTATCTCCTGGGAAGGCCATGCCTGCGGAGCCGTAGCCGGTGCCATTGCTGCCCTGGTAATGAAACCCGGGATGCCCGAACGTCCCAGGTACAGCTGGGAACTGGAACCCGAACCCGAAGACAACGAGGAGAACGATTACTGGAAATTGCCCGAACAAAGGGAACCCCGTCCCGAAGAAGCCCCCGGCGATGTTAATAATTCGCTAAACAATCCGCAGTAAGCGGTTGCTGATTATTTTTGCAATGTGAAACGACAGCTATTCCTATTTCTTCTCATGCTCGTTATGCTGTCTGCCGGCTGTGTGGACGACCGTAAGTACAAGACATTTACGGGTAACGAGATCTTTACCCTGGAAATTCCCGAAGAGATAAATCCCGTTGAGAACCGGAAAAAAAATGCTGCCGTAAGCCTGGCCGGTAACGAACGCACCCCGGTGGAGATCATTGTAAGCTATGAGCCCAAGGAAGGGCTGCAGACCTATGGGGTGGCCTTTTCGCTGGAAGAGATGTACCAGCTCGAGATCGATCAGTTCGGCGAGTACCTGCAGGAACTGAAGACCGAACAGCCGGCCGAATGCCGTGTGGAATACATGCAGGGGCTGCGCGGACTCATCAGCGGTAAGCGAGATGGCAAGGAAATGATCTACGACCTTACCGTGTGCGATGCTCCCCGCTACTATTTCCGCTATGCCGTGGGCGCCCCGGCCGATTACTACAAAAAGCACAAGGTACTCATCGAAGATATACGCGACAGCTTCGAGGAATACAAGGACTTTAAGGCCAAAGACGGCAGCGAGGGCGAAAACTGACCCCGTTCAGGTCAATTTGGCAGTAGCCTGTACCCGCCTGGCAGGTTCTGATATCTTCTGCATAAAATTTCGTAAAAGCCTGTATTAAGCTTTTGTTTCCCCGTATGAATGGGTTATTTTTACGCAATTACAGTTTTCAACGATCCCATGAAAAGAATTGTGTTCGTCCGCCATGCCAAAAGCAGCTGGACCGATGAGACCCTGAACGATATGGAACGCCCCCTGAACGAGCGCGGAAAGGTAGATGCTCCCCTGATGGCCGATAAGATGCGCAGTATGGGTCTTGTACCCGATGCCCTGGTAAGCAGTCCCGCCCGCAGGGCCCGCAAGACCGCTCAGAAATTTGCGAAAGTATACCGTTTTGAGCCGGAAATTATTTTAGATGATCGTATTTATGAGGCTGATGAGGAAATGCTTATGAATGTGATAAGAGATTTTCCTCCCCAGGCGGAAACGGTCTTTGTTTTCGGGCACAATCCCGGCTTTACCTGGTTCGTGAACGGGCTCTGCAACGTGCGGATCGACAATATACCTACCTGTGGCTGTGCCGTGGTGGAACTCGCTTCCGATACATGGAAAAATACTTCAAATGATAATAATAAACTTATTGCTTTTGAATATCCTAAGAAAGAATTATTAGGCTAATCTAAAAAATATATGGGCAGAACAAACAGAACATGGATTTTACTGCTTCCCGGCCTGCTTTTGGCGGCTTCCTGCGGTCCCTCTTTCAAAGAGGTGGCCAAAGGTCTTGAAATGAAAGTGCTGCGCGAAGGCGACGGGAAAGCGGCCTCCGGTGAGGACGATTATTACTATATGCGGGTACACGTAAAGGACCAGAACGATAAAACCCTGAACTGCGACAATATAGAACCCGATTTCTTTTACCTGGCCCGGAATGGTCAGGCCGCTTATTCCTACGATTTTACCCATGCCCTGCACCTGCTGAAGGTGCGCGACAGTGTGGTGTTCCGTTGTGCGGCCGACAGCTTCCTGCTGAACTATTACGGTATCGAGCGTCCCAAATGCGTTACCCCGAAGCTGAACCTGCACGTGAGCATCGAGAACATTATGACGCCGGACGAATACCAGGCCAAGGTACAGGCCAGCCGCGAAGAATCGAAGGTGAAGGCCATGACGGAGTTCAGCACTTATCTCAATGAGCGTAAGATCGAAGAACCCCCGACCGGCTTCGGCATCGTAAAGGTGACCGAAAGTACGGGCAAGGGCCGCCAGGCGCAGTGGGGCGACGAGGTGCTGATCCACATGATACAGCGCACCCTCGGGGGACATGAGCTGCAGAACAGCTATACTATGGACGAGCCCATGCTGTACATTATCGGCGGCGACGGCGGTATCGCAGCCATGGACCAGGGGCTGAAAGACATGCGCGAAGGCGAGAAAGTACGGGTGTATGCGCCTTATTTCCTGGCTTTCGGCGAAGCCGGCCTTCCGCCCCAGGTACCGCCTTTTACCAATATGATCTTTGAAATGGAACTGCTCGAAGTGCATAAAAAGTAACGCTTTCTTTCGTAGTTCCGCCTTTTTTTACCAAATTCACGCAGCATAATCCGTTCAAAGCCTTTGGGAATTAACTCTACCATACGAAACCTGGGTCGCCTCCGGCAGATCATGAGCGTATTTGTGAAGTACGGGTTCGAGGACCTGATCGCCAACAGCACACTGCGTAACCTGGTGCCCGAGGCCCTGCGCCTGAAATGGATGCGCCAGGAACAGCCCGCCCTGCAATACTCCCGCTTCGAACGCATACGTATGGCCGCCGAAGAGCTGGGGCCTACATTTGTGAAGCTGGCCCAGGTGCTCAGCAACCGCCCCGATATTATTCCCGACGGACTGGTAAAGGAATTTGAGAAATTACAGGACCGTGTGCCTCCTTTCGATGCCGAAACGGCCCGCAGCATCGTGGAGCTGGAGATCGGCCGACCGCTGGAAGAGGTCTTCAAATGGTTCAATGATGTGCCCCTGGCCTCGGCTTCTATCGGGCAGGTGCACCGGGCCTGCCTCATAGACGGCACCGAGGTGGTGGTGAAAGTACAGCGCCCCGACGTACAGGCCATCGTGGAACGCGACCTGCAGCTCCTTCAGGAAATTGTGAAGCGGGCCGACCGTTACCTGCGCAAACAGGGCGTGCTGAATGCCCAGGACATTGTGAATGTGTTCGAGCGCAGCATGAGCAAGGAGCTCGATTACTCCAACGAAGCACGGAACATTCAGAAATTCAGGGAATTTTACAAAGACCGCAAGGATTTTTACATACCCCGGGTATACCGCAAATACAGCACCGACAAGGTGCTGGTGATCGAATTTGTGTCCGGCTGTAAGTTCACCGATAAAAAACAACTGCGCGAGTGGGGACTGGACATTAAAAAGACCGTGGAGACCGGCCTGAACATTTACCTGGCCCAGATATTCGAATACGGCTATTTTCATGCCGATCCGCACCCGGGCAATGTGCTGGTGCGCAAGGACGGTACCATCTGCCTCATCGACTTCGGTATGGTGGGCCAGCTCAGCAAGCGTGACAAAGTGGCCTTTGCCAATGTATTTGTGGCCATGGCCAAGGAAGATGCCCGCAAAATGGCCCTGAGCATGAAAAAACTGGCCATCAGCGATAATGTAAAGGACATGAGGGCCCTGGAGACCGACCTGCAGGCGCTGATCGACGATTATGCCACCCTGGACGTAAGCGAGGCCAGCATCGCCGAGCTTACCGCACAGTTGCAGAAAGTGATGCTGCGTTACCAGATGGTGGTTCCGGCAGGTATATTTCTTATTTTCAGGGCGCTGGCCATCCTGGAAGGCATCGGTAAGATCATGTACCCGCAGCTGAAGACCTATGATTACATAAAACCCTATGGCCGCAAGATCGTGGAAGAACAGCTTTCGCCGGAGAATATCTGGAGCGAGATCCAGTACCGGGGCGAGCAGATCAGCAGCTTTCTCAGCGGTATACCCGTAGACCTGAAAGAGATCATGCAGCAGGCCCGCAGCGGTAAGATCCACTTCGAGGTGGAATTACAGGGCTATGGCTACCTGCTGAAGAAGCTCGACAGCATTACCAACCGCCTGGTGATCACCTTTATTATCTGTGCCCTGATCATCGGCAGCTCCATCACGGCCACCGTGCCTTTTCCCGAACGCTATATGACGCAGTACGGACTTCCCTACTGGAGTGTGCTGGGCTATATAATTGCCGGGGTGCTCTGCCTGGTACTGCTGTATGCGATCGTGCGCCGGAGATTTTATAAGTAGCTTTTTGTTATTTTTTTTGCATGTTTGTAAAATAACTATTATCTTAGCTTAAGTTTACCTTACAACGTTAAAACTCTTATTACAAATGAAAAAGTACCCTTATTATCTACTTTTTTCAGCCTGTGTATTTGTCACCGGCTGCACTAAAAACAATGGCAGCTTTACGAAGGCTGATTTCGCAAATGACAGCGAAGTTTATGAGCTTTATGAATCCCTAAAACCTTTACGTACCGTATCTATGACAGATCCTGCAGCAGGAAATATTATTATTTCTGTGAAAAATGCAGCTGATAAGGTCGTTAAACGGTACGGGATCGATAAGGCCCGCCTGTATTCAAAAGAACTGGCAGAGGAAAAACGGTTACCTGTACCTGAAGCAAGACAGGAGCCCAGTTGCTGTACATTAAATGCGAATGGGACTACGAACTGGTCCTGCTGTAATTTTTTCGAAACCCTCATTGTCACTTTTGATGTTTATGGTATGGAGCCTCCTGAAGGTGCCTCCCGAAGCCAGATAGAGCAGTATTATAAGTTAGTGCAGGCTTCAATCTGTGCAAATTGTTAAACGAAATACCTTATTAAAATGGAACTGAGTAAAAAACAACGTTGGATCATTTCCGTTTCTTCCCTTCTTGTATTGGGAATAAGTCTTTTTATATATGTACAGGTACGTAACGTAAAAAAGACCTCTACCCTTACGCAGGAAGAATATTACCAGGAGCTTAACGGACGATAGACCTCTCCTTATCGTTTCAGGCGGGCAAAAAAAACGACGGGTATCTCCCGCCGTTCCTTTTGTTTATCGTGTTTGCCATTATACGGTCTTTGCGGGCCAGGCCTGCGGGTACTTGAAGCTGAACTTCGCATAGATATCGCTGCTGTAATGGGCTACCCGGTCAATGGCCCGGTCTACCTCGCCCTGGTCCAGCCCGTCGGCCTCGCGCAGGGAAAGTACGTAAAACCAGTCGCCCTTTTTGCATACGTTGCAGCCATACATACTGTAGGCAAATTCCAGCAGATCGGTCATAATTTCGGTATTCTGCTGTGCAGGTACGGCAAAAACGGGACTCATCACCTGGAAATACCATTTATCCGGCGCGGTCTGGAAGTTAAATCCGTCGAGCCACACGGTACTGTCTTTGATCTTCACACTCCACTGCCCTGCTTTTTCGCCGCGGCAGGCGGCCGGATCAACCTGTAGTCCTTTCAGGCTGGTCTCGACCAGAAAACTGATGTCCTGTAAATTCATAGCATTGTTGTTTCAGAGCCACAATATACACAAAGCTGTTCAAATAAAAAAAGGCCTGCCGGAGCAGACCTCTTTATGTAATTATTATGCCGGTTCTCAGGGCTTTGTCTGGGCTCCTTCACCGGTCTTTTTCTCAAACCCGAGCGAAAGGCTGTTCACGCAGTAGCGCATACCCGTTTCGGTAGGGCCATCGTCGAATATATGCCCCAGGTGACTGCCGCATCTGGCACAGAGGATCTCTGTACGCACCATACCGTGCGAATGGTCTGGCTTTTTGATGACCTTGCCCTCGATCTCCCGGTCAAAGCTGGGCCATCCGCAGTGTGAGTCGAATTTCATATCGGAGGTGAACAGCGCTTCGCCGCAGGCTCCGCAGGTGTATACCCCTTTCTCTTTATTAAAGAGCAGTTCTCCGCTGAAAGGGCGCTCCGTCCCTTTTTCGCGCAGCACCTGGTAACGTTCCGGCGTTAAAACGGCCTTCCATTCGGCCTCGCTCTTCTGTACCTCAAAATTTCCCGGTTTTTCGGATGATGTAGCCATACTGTCGTTCTTTTGTAAGTTCACCTGTGCATTACCGCAGGATACGGTAAAGATAACACCGGCAAACCATAAAACCCATTGCGCTTTCATAGTATTATAACGTATTTTAAAATTATTTGTTTTCATATACGGAAAAGAACTGCACTTTGGATTTATTCTATACTTTTGCAACAATGTTGCACAGGTATCTCTTTTTGCTGTTTTTTATGCTGCCCTTCTCCCTGTCTGCACAGCTTCAGGGGGTTGTAAAACTGGAGGGCGGCGGTCCGGCCTTCGGCGCACATGTATATATACACGAGCTGAACCGCGTGTACAGCACCGATGCGGAGGGCCGCTTCGCCGATGCCTCGGTGAAAACGGGCCATTACCACCTGCATGTGACCTTCCTGAGCTATAAAAGCAGTGATATACATATTGAGCTGCCCCTGGAAGAACCCCTGGTGATCACCCTGGAACCGGGCGACCTGGAACTGCAGAAAGTGGTGATCGAGGATTTCGGTACCAAAAGTGTGCTGAACGACCAGTCGCAGAATATACAGGTGCTGCAGCAGGAAGACCTGCAGAAAAATACCGGGCAGACCTTTGTAAGCGCCCTGGAACGCGTACCGGGCGTGCAGGCCCTGAACACGGGCATAGGCATCAGTAAGCCGGCCATTCGCGGACTCGGGTTTAACCGCGTGGTGGTGAGCGAGAACGGCATTAAGCAGGAAGGTCAGCAATGGGGCGGCGATCATGGACTGGAGATCGACGGCAATGATGTGGAACGCGTGGAGGTGATCAAAGGCCCGGCCGCCATTATTTACGGCTCCGATGCCATTACGGGCGCCATCAATATACGTCCGGGACTGCCCCCGGCACGCAACAGCTGGTCGGCCTCGGTACTCGGACGTTTTAACTCGGTGAATAATCTCTGGGGGCAATCGGCCGCTTTTTCCGTCAATAAGAACAATTTCTGGCTCAAAGCCCGCTTCAGCACGCAGGATTATGCCGATTACAAAGTGCCTGCCGATACATTTGTGTACAACAGCTTTGTGCTGCCCATCGAGGAACAGCGCATCAAAAATACGGCCGGGCGTGAGCGTAATGCATCCCTGACGGCAGGCTACAGTTTTGCCAAAGGATACACTTCGCTGCGTTTTACGTACTTCGATCAGAAAAGCGGTATGTTCCCCGGCGCGCACGGTATTCCGCAGGCCTATTCCCTGCAGGACGACGGCAATGCCCGCAACACAGAGTTTCCCCGGCAGCACGTGAAACACTACAAGATACTCTGGAACACCAATATACAGGCCGGTCGCAAAAACTGGCTGGAATGGGATGCAGGCGTACAGTTCAACGACCGTGCCGAGCTTTCGAACCCCGATAATCACGGTTTCGGTCCGGCCATACAAAGCAATACCGAGCTGGCTTTCCAGCTGTTCACGGCCAGCCTGGCCACGCGTTTTCATCATGAGGTGAACGAGCGCGTCTCGCTGGTATACGGGGCCTCGGGACAATGGCAGCAGAACCGCAGCGGGGGCTTTGCCTTCCTGATACCGGATTTCAGGGCCTGGCAGGCCGGTATGTTCGCCTACGGGAAATGGGTGGCCAGACCCGGAAGGTCCTTCCTGAACGGTGGTCTGCGCGTGGATGCAGGCGGCATACAGGCCGATGAGCGCGCCACGCCTTTTTACCTCAGCAGTGGCAGCCAGGTGTCGGGCTACCTGCGCTCTCCTCATATACGCAAGGTGTTCGGCAATGTATCGGGAACCCTGGGCTACTCCATGATCCTGCGAAAAAAACACAATGTAAAGATCAACCTGGGTAGCAGCTACCGTATGCCCACTGCCCCGGAAATGACCGCGAACGGGGTGCATCACGGTACCTTCCGGCACGAGCAGGGCGACAGCACCCTGGTACCCGAACGCGGTATACAGTTCGACCTGTATTACGGACGCAAAGGCAGCAAATGGGAAATGTACGTATCACCCTTCTTTAATTATTTCCTGAAATACATCTTCCTGGACCCGACCCCGAACTTCAGTCCCCTGCCCGAGGGCGGACTCATTTACCGCTATAACCAGGCCGACGGCATCCATACCGGGCTCGAATACTATGTGGATTACCATATCATCGAGAACCTGCACCTGGGTACACAGGGCCAGTGGGTGTATACCTATAACCTCGAGAGCGGGTATAATTTCCCTTTTATTCCCCCGGCTTCGGGCCGTATTAACGTGGAATACATGATCAGACCCGGTAAAAAGAAGAACGTGCGTATCGAGACCGGCCTGCAAAGCCGCTGGGCAGCGCCCCAGGTATTTACCGCCCGCAACGAGCTCAGCACACCGGGCTATATCCTGCTCGACGCTTCCCTTACCCTGGAAGCCGAAGTACGTAAACAGCAGTTCCGTCTCTCCGTTTCGGGCAATAACCTGCTCAATACACGTTATTTTTCACACGTGAACCGCTGGCGCTACCTGGGATTGCCGGAACCCGGACGTAATTTTTCGGTCTCCCTGCAATTTTTGTTTGGCGGTTCCATAAAAAGTAAATAGATTTGCAACATTGTTGCATATATGAAAAAGATACTGATACTATCCTCTTTAGCTGGTCTGATGCTGACAGCTTGCAAGGGCCGCGACAAGTCGAAGCCCGAACTGATACTTACGTCCCCTGCCGACAGCCTGGAAGTGCTGGCCGGCGGTACCCTGGACGTAACGGCCCAGGTAAGCGACGATAAGGAGCTGGCCCAGGTAAAGGTAGATATACATAATGCCTACGACGGGCACGGGCACGTAAAGATCGCCTATGCACCCTTCAGCGCTATCCGGGTAGAGAACCTGGCGGGCACCGAAGACCAGAAGACCATATCCATAGCCATCCCCGATACGGCGGGCGCAGGACCTTACCACTGCCTGGTGCAGGCGGTGGATGCGGCGGGCAACCTGAGCGAATTCCAGCTGCGCACCTTTATTATACGTAACCCGGACGATGAAACTGCCCCGGTGCTGAATGTGACCGCCCCGTCTGATGGCTTTACCACGGCCCTGGGCAGCACATTTACGGTAAGCGGCGATGCCTCGGACGACCTGGCCCTGCAAAAGCTGGACTATTCGGTAACCCGCGCAGGCTCCGACAATAAGCTCTCACAGGGCAGCCAAACGCTTACGGGCACAAGTGATCCCTTTTCCTTTGATATAGATACCGGCGGCACGGCCTGGACCAAGGGTACCTATACCCTGCGCCTGGTCCTGTACGATGCAGTTTATAATGTTGATATTAAAGTAATTACCATTAATTTAAATTAATATGAGAAAATCGATTCTGATCGCCGCCTTCCTGGGGGCCGGGCTTGTATTGGCCGGATGTAAGAAGAACAAAGGCAATGTAATTGAGGTGGACTCCCCGAAAGAGAACACGGAATACACCAGTCCGGTGCCGCTGCATGTGCATATCGAGAACGAGAATGAACCGGTGCACGATATCGAGATCAAAGTGTATAAAAAAGACGATCCTTCGGTGCTGGTGTTCGATTATGACAACCATCTCGAGGAAAACCATGCACATGTGGAGGATTCGATCTTTGCCAGTGTAAGCTCTGCCACACAGTTCACCCTGGACATAAAAACGGGCGAAGATGTGGTAACTACCCTGAAGCACGACTTCACCATCAAACCTTAATTTTTAGCACGGTTTACATACAGAGAAGGCGTCTCCCGGGGCGCCTTTTTTAATGGACCTGATTTAAACAGATATACTAAAAAAATACGCTGCCCGGGCTGCAGGCACGTTCCCGGTAAATTTTAATACCTGTATCCTTAACCAGTTACGCATAATCATAAAGTGCATTTATCTTTTTTTAAGCAAATCTGAAACGATTTTGTTTTCTTTACGTAAACGTAGAGACATACTTCTTGTGATAGGGGGTATCATTTAGTTGTGTATGGAGAGATCTAAAACGGTATTTTTACTGGCCCTGTTCCTGGCCGGGCTCGGCGCGCTGTATTCGTGCAAAAAGAATGATGGGACCAAGGTCGATTTTCAGTCGCCCGTAAAAGGGGGCACTTACCAGGACCCGGTGAACGTGGTAGCAACATTTACGAACCCGGCCGTAAAGATCGAATTTGTAAAGATACGGATCTACCGCAAAAGCAGTCCTGCACAAACGGTATACGCCTACGAAAAGGAAGTGAATGCCAAAGAGCTGGCGATCGGCGAACAGTTCGAGGCCAATGTAACGGCCCCTACTCCTTTTGTGATGGAGTATGAAACAGGATACAAGATACAGGTAAAAGGCGCTTACGAGTTTATGGTAACGCCTTAGCGAAAATACGTCGTCTATAAAGAAAAAGGACTTTCTCAACTACGTGGAAAGTCCTTTTTTTATGCGTTTATGTACCGCGGCTTATTTGGCCTGCTGGTTCATCAGCCCGGCGCTGTCCATGCTGATGGCCTCGCGGCTGATCTCCAGGCGGGTTTTCTCATTCGATTCGATGATAGCGGTCTTCTCCTTCAGCTCGATGATACGGCCGTGGATACCACCGATGGTAACGATACGGTCGCCGGCCTTAAGACCCTCGCGGAATTTTTTCTGTTCCTTGGAACGTTTCATCTGCGGACGAATCATAAAGAAGTAAAATACCACGATGATCAGCCCCATCATTACAAAGGTCATGATCGGGTTTCCACCTTCCTGGCCGGCGGGAGGAGCCATAAATAAAATCTGTGCGGTTTTCATCTTGTTGTTTTGCTCTTTTAAAATTAGGGGGCGAGTACGGTACCTACCAGCGAAATTTTGGTTTCGGTAGGAACGGTATTCGCGATCACTGTAATTACCTTGTTTTGTTTATCCAGTTTGCCGGCGCTGTCGAACTTGGCCCTGATCTCGCCTGTTCCGCCTACCGGTATGGGTTCCTTGGGCCATTCGGGTGTGGTACAGCCGCAGGTGGTTTTGGTATCGCTGATCACCAGGTCTACCTTACCTGTATTTTTGAACTTAAAGCTGTGTTCCACTACCTGCCCCTGGATAATTTCACCGAAATTATATTCCGTTTCGGTAAATTCGATCTTAGCTGCATTTTCAGCAGAGACCGCTCCCCCTTCTGCCGATGCCGGGTTCGAGACCAGGTCGGCCAGGTTTTTCTCCTTGCTTCCGCAGGAAAGCATCAGCAGGGCGGCTGCGCAAAATATGCTCAACTTTTTCATTTGTGTATTTTTATAGTTAGTTTTCAATTAATCCTCTTCCGGTCTTCTGCAGTTTATCCTCGCTCTTCAGCTTCTGCACGATCTTGTCCAGGATACCATTGATGAATACATTGCTCTTGGCCGTACTGAACATTTTCGACAGCTCAATGTACTCGTTGAGCGTTACCTTTACCGGTATGCCCGGCTGTGAAAGCAGCTCGCTCACGGCCATTTTCATCAGCAGCATGTCCAGGAAGGCAATGCGCTCGGTTTCCCAGTTACGGGCAAACTCGCGGATATACTCCTCGTACTTTGCCTCGTTCAGAATGGTGTCCCTGAAGATGTCCACGGCAAATTTCTTGTCCTCCTCTTCGTCCTTGTACAGGTTAAAGATGCGCAGGCCTTTTTCGGCGGTGGACTGTTCCAGGCTTTTGCTGATCCAGAGCACCACAAAGTCGATATCGTCGTTCCAGTGAATGTTCTCATCGTCGTAGATGTTCAGCAGGAATTCCTCTTCCGACAGCAGGGTGCGGCACAGGCGTATCATGAACTCGGTATCTTTCTCCGTTGAGTTTTCGCCGGAGTGGATATAGGCCTTGTACGATTCCAGCGAGCGTATCTTTTTAAAGAGCTTATCGCCGGCATCGGGATGATTGGCCCAGCTCAGCTTGCGCTTATTGAGCAGGTTGTGCAGCTTTTCCGATCCTTCGATCCAGGTAAAAACGCAGTTACGCGTAAAAGGAGTGCTTTCCATGCGGTCCTCTTCGGTAGGCAGGAATTTTTTGCGGCTCTCTTCCCTTTCGAGCAAAGCGGAACGGTGCACCTCGGCCAGCAGGGCAAACTGAAGCAGATACAGGTCGTAAATGCGTTCAAAGGATTGCAGCAGCGATCTTTCGCCGGCGGCAAGGTTGTCGTTCTCGGTTTGCAGGAATCCGTAGAGGGCCTGCATGATCTTTACACGTATCTGTCGTCTGTTAAGCATTCCGGGATCTTAGTAGTTTCTTGAAAAAGGAGTTTTGAGAGCGGCCATGTCCTCGATACGTTTTTCGGCGATGGCTTTGGCGGCTTCCAGGGAAGTAATGCCTTTTTCAGCGGCGTACCTGTGTATCTGCAGGGTAACGTCGTAAATATGTTCGGCCTTGCTCATGGCGATATCGCGGTTGTAATTGCCGAGCAGCTCGGAATATACATTGATGAGTCCGCCGGCATTGATCACGAAGTCGGGCGCATAGGCGATACCTCTGTCGCGCAGGGCGGCCGCATGAATATTCTCGTCTTTCAGCTGGTTATTGGCAGCCCCGGACACTACGCGGCATTTCAGCTGCGGGATGGTATCGTCGTTGAGGGTGGCACCCAGTGCGCAGGGAGCATAAATATCGATGTCCATGCCGTAGAAATTGTTCGGGTCTACCGCAGTGGCCTTGTATTTGGTGGTAGTTTCGGCGATCTTGTCCTCGAAGATATCCGTTACGAATACCTCGGCGCCTTCTTTTACCAGGTATTCCACCAGGTGCTGGCCTACGCTTCCGCAGCCCTGTACCAGTACTTTTTTACCCTGCAGGCTGTCGGTACCGTATACGTGCTGTACAGAGGCCTTCATACCCATATAGGTGCCGAATGCCGTTACCGGGGAGGGATTGCCGCTGCCGCCCATGGTTTCGGGCAGACCACTTACGTGGTCGGTGGACATATGAATGTATTCCATGTCTTTGGAGGTCATACCTACGTCTTCGGCAGTGATGTACTTACCGCCCAGGTCGTTCACAAACTGGCCGAAACGGCGCAGCAGTGCTTCGGTCTTCTGTGTGCGGGCATCGCCGATGATCACGGCCTTACCGCCGCCCAGGTTCAGACCCGAAACGGCCGCTTTATAGGTCATACCGCGCGAAAGACGGAGTACGTCGGTCAGGGCTTCCTGCTCCGATCTGTAAGGCCACATGCGTGTACCACCCAGGGCCGGGCCCAGTACCGTATTGTGCACGGCAATGATGGCACGCAGGCCGGTTTTGGTGTCATTGCAGAACAGGAGCTGTTCGTGCTGCATATCTGCCATCGGGCTCAGAACGCCTGTGGCAATCTCTTTTACGTTAAGTTCTTCCACTATCATAAGACAAACAATTTTAATCCGTAAATTTGCTCCGGGTATACCCTTACCCAAAAGCCCGGCAAATATACGATAAATTTAGCGCACGAAGTTATTTTGAAAACGCTCTGGAAACTAAACACATACTTTAAAAGATACAAAAAATACCTGTTCCTGGGTCTTCTTTTTGTCACCTTATCGAACTTTTTCTCCGTGTACCAGTCACGCTTTGTAGGCCTGATAACCGATCTGGCGGCCGGTACCATGAAAGAGAACCCCAACCGCATACTGCAATGGATATTTGAGGGAGCAAGCGGTCCGCGGGTGGTTATGATCAGCGCCTTATGCATTTTTGTGCTGGCCCTGCTCAAAGGATTCTTTATGTTCTATATGCGGCAGACCATTATTGTAATGAGCCGCCATATCGAATATGACCAGAAGAACGACATCTTTGCACACTACCAGAAGCTGAGCACCTCCTTTTACAAGAAGCACAGCACGGGCGACCTGATGACGCGCATCAGCGAGGACGTGAGCAAGGTGCGCAACTATACCGGCCCGGCCATTATGTACTTTGCCAACCTCCTGGTAATGTTCGTGATCACGCTCACCATCATGCTGGGCATAGATGTTAAACTCACGTTAATTGTGTTAAGCCCCCTGCCGGTAATGGCAGTTCTCATATACTACATCAACCGCAGCATCCTGAAACGCAGCGGCATTGTACAGGCTAAGCTTTCGGCCCTGAGCACCTTTGCCCAGGAAGCATTTTCGGGCATCCGCGTGCTGAAGAGCTTCGGTATCACAGAGGCTTTTTCCGACAAATTTGCCGCCGAAACGGAATCCTACAAAAAAGTGAACCTGCAGCTGGTGAAGATGGATGCGCTGTTCTTCCCGGTGATCCTGCTGCTGATCGGCCTCTCCACTACCCTTACCATTTACGTCGGCGGCATCGAGGTGCTGGAAGGAAGGATCAGCCCGGGGGTGATCGCCGAGTTCATTATGTACGTGAACATGCTCACCTGGCCTACGGCCACCCTGGGATGGGTAACGTCCATCGTACAGCAGGCCAAGGCTTCGCAGCTGCGTATAGACGAGTTCCTGCAGACCGAGCCCGAGATCAGGAACCCCAATCCCGGCGAACCTTTTGTGCCGAAGGGCGAGATCCGTTTTAAAAACGTGGACTTTACCTATGAACAGACCGGCATTACGGCGCTTAAGAATATCAATTTTGTACTGGAACCCGGTCAGCGCCTGGGTATTACCGGGCGTACCGGAAGCGGGAAGACCACGCTCACCCAGCTGCTGCTGCGCATGTTCGATGTAACGGGCGGACAGATACTGATCGACGGGCAGCCGATCGACCGCATCAACCTGGAAGATTACCGCCGTCATATCGGCTATGTACCCCAGGAAATTCAGCTTTTCTCCGATTCCATTGCGCACAATATCATGTTCGGCACACAGGACCGTGCCGATGAAAAAGACGTACGCAAGGCCGCTGAGCTGGCGGGGGTACTGCATAATATCGAAGCCTTCCCGAACAGGTTCGATACCCTGATCGGGGAACGCGGCATCAAGCTTTCGGGCGGGCAGAAACAGCGTATTTCCATTGCCCGGGCCCTTATCAAGAACCCGGAGATACTGATCCTGGACGATTGCCTTTCGGCTGTGGACGCTGAAACGGAAGATATTATCCTGGCCAATCTCGACGGTATGATGAAGGGACGTACCTCTATTTTCGTATCGCACCGGGTTTCGGCCCTGCGTAAGGCCGATATCGTAATGGTGCTGGACCAGGGCGAAATTGTGCAGATGGGCAGTCCCGAGGAACTGCGGGTGGCCGATGGGTATTACCGCGAAATATTCAACAAGCAGATGGGCCAGGCCAACCTGGTGTAAAGAGCATTTCCGGCTGTAACATAAATTCTATTTTTCCCGGAAAGAATAACCCGCTTCGATCGGGTAATGGTCCGAGGCCTTCATTTCGGTGTGCGTACGGTAAAATTTAACCTGCAGCCGTTCGTCGTAGAACTGGTTATCGATGCGGATAAAATACGGGAAACGGTTGTAGGAGAAACCGAAGCCATTGCCGGCATCCTCAAAGGCATTGCGCAGGGTCTTACGCATTTTCTGATAGGTATATGAATACGGTACGGCATTCATGTCGGCGCAGGCTATGACCATATAGGGCGAATCGTCGATGAACTTCTGTACTTCGGCAATTTCGGCCCTGCGGTGATGATAGCCGGAATGCAGGCGGTCGTATATATTGCTCACATTGTAACGTACAGATTCCCTGAAGCTGAGCGTATCGCTGCGGTTCAGGCGTATACTCATGGAATTGAGGTGAAAGTTGAGCAGGCGCACCGTATCCTTCCCGATCACGAAATCGTGGTAGATCCCTTTGTTCATATAATGTTCGCCATACTTGATCGGGCCCGATCTCAGGGAACGGAACTTGGAGAAGGTAATGACACCGAAAATGCCCCTGAATTCGTCCTTATACACGGGATTCATGTAAAAATAACGGTACCCGCCGATGCGCAGGATGGAATCGAGCGTATTGTCGTAATCGTCCAGGTCGCTGTGGTAAAATTCCTGCAGGCAGAGAATGTCCGGGGGACGGTTATTGCGCAGCCAGTTGTACAGGGAGGCATTATTGGTGCTGTTGCTCCTTTTCTCTTCCATGCGCTGGGGATTAAAGGTGGCTATGTTATAGCTCATCACGGTAAAATCGCACAGCGTATCGCGGTCGGGGTGATAATTGATGGTCTCGCGGATGGGTTTTACAGAAAAAAGCAGCAGCAGCAAAGGCGGCAGCCAGTATTTCCACCTGCGCGAAAAGACCAGGATAAGCGGTATCAGCAACAGGTTAAGCAACAGGATGACCGGTATGCCGAAGGCCAGCAGATCGATGAACCAGCCTTCGGGACGGATATACGAAATAAGCAGGACAATAACCGTGCTTACCAGCGGAATACCCCAGCAGATCAGTATGCCTGTTGCTTTTTTCACCCGAGTGTGAAGGTACTACTATATCCCCGTTTACAGCAGCCCATAAATGTTAAGATTTTGAGAATTCCGGGGGTCAGTATACTCTTCTGTACATGCCGTCGCTGAATACATATTCGCTGCATTTCATACCGTTGCGGCGTGTGTTCTCCATGATGCGGTTCTTTTCATCTCTCAGGAAAAGAGAAAAGGTATCGCAGATGCGCACGGAATAATCCTTGCGGATACTGGCAAAGTCTACGTTCCATGAATTTTCCGATTCGCCGCAGTTGCTGTGGCTCAGTTGCAGGCTGGAACGTATGGTGCCCAGGGTATCGTTCACGACCAGCACGGGTCTCACATTATCGGCAGGATACAGGTAAATGATGCCGGTATAGGGGCCCTTGCGGAAAAGCCGGCCATAGATGCGTCCCAGGTCGAGGCCGCTGAATTTTTCGATCAGCTCCTGCGGATGGCTGGTCTGTGCGGGGATCAGAGGGTCGTAGCAACGGGTATGAAAAGGCAGGGCCAGTACCGGCAGAGATGCCGCATACTCCATGAATGTGGGCTCAGGGGCTTTGTTTCGGGCTCCGCTGCACAAAATAAGGCAGCACAGCAGGAAAAGCGTGTACCGTTTTTTCATACGCATTAAAGATAAGGGGTACCCCTCTTTGAAGGATACCCGTGCATTAAAATTCTGAAAAACCGGTGACCTGAGGGGAGCAGCTTGCTATGCTACGCGCACGTTCACGGCGCTCGGGCCTCTCTTGCCCTCCTGGATATCGAATTCCACCGTGTCGTTCTCCCGAATGGTCTCTTTCACGCCGGACACGTGCACAAAAACTTCGTTTCCGCTTCCCTCCACTTTAATGAAACCGAAGCCTTTGGTCTCATTGAAGAATTTTACTGTACCTTTCTGCATCTTATTGTTGTTAAGTTAAACATATACCGCTTATGCGGCAAGGAATACCGTTTGCTTACTGAATGATGAAGGGATTTTCTGCTGTTGCATCCGTTTACATGAACATCCGCCCCTGAAGGTGATATGAACCAGAGACCGGGTAAACAGATGAAGAAAGTTCAAGGGTTTTTACTTACGAAGCCGTACAAAGTTAGACAAAAAAGTATATCTTTTACAAAAGGCATGTTTTTTATTTAAAACAGCCACAGAGCCTTGTATTGCTCCCCTATTTTTACGATATTGCACAGATGCAGGCAGGGCTTCCCTTTTCGCGTCAGCTGGTCTATGCGTGCGGTATGACCGGCTGGAGTATCATGATCAACCTCATCAGCGTGATACTCGTATACATATACCTGCCCCCTTCCGGCAGTGGTATCCCGCCGCTTATAACACAGGCCGCCGTTTTTGGTATATTTAATGTCATAGCCATCGTTACGGCCGGCGGACGTCTTGCGGACGCCATCTATGACCCGCTCATCGCGCAGTTCAGCGACCGAAGCCGAAACCCGCAGGGCCGGCGTATCCCCCTGATGAAAAAAGCCGTGATCCCCTCTTTTGTGTTCTGTTTCCTGGTATTCGTACCCCTGCGCTACAGCGAAAGCAACCTGAACATTGCCTGGCTGGTATTTACCCTGGTGGGGTTTTATATGTCCAGTACCACGTACATCATTCCTTACAATGCTCTGCTGCCCGAGCTGGCACACAGTGCCGCCGCCAAAATGCGCCTGGCCACCTGGCAGTCCATCGGTTACGTGGCGGGTATCGCCATTGCTTCCAATGCCTTTAATATAGCGGAACACCTGCAGGTAAACGGCCTGGGCGGACGTATACAATCGCTGCAGGTCACCGTTTGTCTGCTCAGCGCGCTGGCGGCCATATTTATGGCAGTGACGGCCTATGGCATCGACGAACGCAGGTACAGCGTAAGCAGGCCCAGTTCCGTTTCCCTGCGCAGAGCACTGCGGCAGACCCTCGGCAACCGCAATTTCCTGCTGTTCGTAGTGGCCGATTTTTCCTACTTTATCGCACTTACCATTATAACCTCGGGACTCATGTACTTTATCACGGTGCTGCTGCAGCTTCCCGAACGTATCGGCAACAAGCTTATGATCACCATGGTGCTGCTGAGCCTGCTTTTTTATCCCCTGGTAAACCTGGGAGCGGACCGCCTGGGAAAGAAGAAAATAATGGTGGGGTCCCTGCTGCTGCTGGCCTTTATTTTCCTGGGCGTGTACGAGCTGGGACATTTCCCGGCAGAGGCTGAAACCCAGATATTCTGCCTGGTGATCCTGTCTGCCATACCCATGGCCTCGCTGAACATCCTGCCCAATGCGGTGCTGGCCGATATTATCCAGAAAGACAGCCGGGAAAGCGGTGGCAACAAGGAAGCTATTTATTTTGCCGTGCGCTATTTTTTTGTGAAGATCGCCCAGACCATCGGTATCGGCATGTTTTCCATGTTCCTGCTGTATGGCAAGGACATCGGCAACGACCACGGCATACGCATGAACGGCATACTGGGCTTCGTGCTCTGTTTCACGGCCGCCCTGGTGTTCAGCCGCTTCCGGGAAGAAGGGTCCGGCCCCGGAAGTATCTGATTATTTTTCCTGCCGGGTTTCCCAGGTTTCGCGAGGCAGATGCATATGTATATTGATGCAGGTACCGCCCCCGGGCATCTGCAGCAAACTACGCCCCGTTTCACGGAAGCCGGCCCCCAGGTAGCATTGCAGGGCCGCTGTATTGTATTCGTATACATTCAGGTCCGCTTCGGCAAGCTGCCACTCATGGAAACAGATATGCAAAAGTTCGCGGACCAGCAAGGCGCCCAGTCCCCTGCCCCGGTATGCCGGTTCGCCGATCAGGAGGCGACAGAGCCGGGCGCTTTTACCGCCGGCGCTGCGGTAGAGCTGGGCATGCCCGATGCCGGTATCATCCGCGGCAGAAACGATGCGGAACATATACCGCTGCGGATCGTCCAGGTCCTGCTGCAACTGTGTGGCATCCAGCGGGAAACGGTACGCCGGGCCAGCAAAGCGGTGCAGGAGCTCTGCATCCGGTACCCAGGCCATAAGTTCGCTAAAATGAGCGGGCGTAAAGGTTTCCAGGCGTATTTCAGAAGACAGGGTCACAGCTTGCCAGGTTTATGATGATACGGTCTTCTTCCGGGAAACGTATCCCCGCAGGTACGAGCCAGCACTGACTGCACACAGGTGTGTAAAAAAATGACGATCTCCCGGAAATAAGCCCGGCATTTACACATTTCTTTAACATATACGTATATTTTTTAACAAATTAGTCCAATTTACTTCTGAAGTTTTCTTAAAGATACAGGGATTCCCTGTAAAACAAAAATCCCGGAACGTATTCCGGGACCTTGTAAAAAATGTATATTACCTAAAAGGATACATCGTCGGCGCTGGGGCCATAGCTGCCCGGGATGGGAATGTTCAGCAGGCGCAGGAAAACGCCCATCTGGGCCCTGTGATGTATGATCTGGCTGTAGGTAACGCGAACCATGGCAGCCCTGTCGTCGGTAAAGTAGATATCCTTGCCGTTGCGCATGGTCCAGTTTTTCCAGAGCTGGTCCTCGGTGGTGTTCTTCCATTGCTCGCGGGCACCCTCGAGGTTCTTTTCAAAATAGGCCATCAGGTCCTTTGTGTTAGTGATCTTCACGGGATCGTAGGGCGTGGTGGCAAAGTCGAGCTCATCGGTATTCAGTACCATGGGTACCCAGCCCGGGAGTTCGGCTATATGGGTGGCCAGCTGACCTACGGTCATACTTTTGGGGTGTGGCTGCCAGTCGTACTTATCATCGGGGATACGTTCCAGCATTTTGCGGGTGGTCTGAGCTTCCTGCTCCAGTTCTTTGGTCAACAGTTCAATGATCGTCATAGCGTTGTTTATTTGATACAGCAAAGAAAATACGTGCTGCTGACAACCCTATGGCAGTGCTTTTTCAATAATCTACGGGTACCTGTTTCATATATTCTGAAAGGCTCATGTGCTCAGCCTTTTCGAAGGTATGGCCGCTGAGTTTTATGCTGCGGATGCGCGAGACCCGGAAGTCGCGGTAATCGTGCCGTTTATGACACCAGGCGATCAGGTGCCAGTTCATGGCGTAAAAGATCAGCCCGATCGGTTCCACCTCGCGCCGGCTGCTTATTTCCTCGCGGTTCATATATTCCAGCAGCAGTGCGCTTTTCGAGGCTACGGCATTCTGTATCAGGGAAAGATGTTCGTAATCGTTGACAAAACACGAAGGAAGCTGCCACATGATGTTATTCTGCAACTGTTCTACCTGTTCCTTCTGTGTGTTTTTCAATACAGCCTTTACCTTGCCCAGGGCCGAAGAATAATGTTTCTTTATCGACTTATCGGAAAAGCCCTGTACGATCGATTCCACGATCAGCAGTGCATTGGCCTCTTCGGAGCTGAAGCTTACGGGTGGCAGGAAATACCCCGGCAGTATACAATAGCCCTTGTGCGGCTCAAAGCACAGGGGTACGCCCGACTCGCCGATGGCCTTTATATCGCGGTACACGGTGCGTATGCTGATACCGAACTTTTCGGCAATGGTCTCGGCCGTAACGAATTTACGGGACTGCAGCAGGGTGAGTATCCCGAACAGGCGGTCGATTCGGTTCATAGATACGGAACGGGGTTTATTCGAGTATGCCGCTGGCAGTTATTTCGGTGTTGAGCAACTGTGATACGGGACAATTCTCTGCGGCATCCTGTACCAGGTCCTGGAAAGCTTCGTTCGTAATTCCCGGCACGCGCGCACGCACGCTGAGGGCAGAACTTTTTATCTGCCCCGCCACAAAATCGATCTCGCAGTTCACGGTAAGGGTTTTGTCGCTGAAACCGGCCGCATCGAGCAGGAAAGAGAGCTTCATGGCAAAGCAGCCGGAGTGTGCCGCGGCGATCAGCTCTTCAGGATTGGTATTATTATCGCCTTCGAAACGGCTTTTGTATGAATAGCTTACTTCGCTGAGCACCTTACTTTTCGTGGAGAGCTTACCGCTACCCTCTTTTCCGCTACCGTTCCATACGGCTGTTGCATTGTTTTTCATACTGCTGTTGTTTTTTTCGTTTAATGGTGCGGCCGGGCCGGTTTTCAAAGATACGGTTTTTTAAACGCACAGCGCTTATGTTACACTTTTACCAGTCCCAGCACAATTTTCAGGCGGATGATCTTTTTTACAGACGTGTACACCTGCTCTTTATAGGCTTCGTTGCGGCTCATCTCCCCGAGAATGGAAGTGATCGCCTGTTCTTCGTCCAGGGGCATACAAAGCAGGTCGCAGCCCGCCATAGATGCTTTCAGGGCTGAATTTTCAATGATGGTAACGGCCTTCATCGCGTTGAGCGCGTCGGTAACGATAATGCCTTTAAAACCCAGCTCCCCGCGCAGCAGACCGGTGACAATATTGCGCGAAAGACTGGCCGGCAGTCCGTTGGTATTGTACTTTTCGTTGTTGATGATGGTCATATGCCCCACCAGCACTGAGATAACGCCCTGTTCGATCAGGGGCGGGTATACGCCCAGCTCTTTCAGTTCGCCGTTGATATATACCGATTGTTTGTGCGTATCGCCCGTTACAAGGCCGTGACCGGGGAAGTGCTTGGCCGTGGCCGCGATCCCGGCTTCCTGGGTGGTGGCAATGAAGCTCTTGTTGAAAAGGATCACCGAATCGATATTGCTGCCGTAGCTGCGGTTTTTGATGGCGGCATTGGCCGTTCCCAGGTCGGATACGGGTGCATAGTTGTGCAGGATGCCCAGTTCGAGCAATTCTTTATTGATGGCCCGTGTAACGGCCTCATTAGCCTCGGTGCTTTTAATGGAAGCGGCTGCCGGCACAGGTTCCGAACCTTTGATGCGGCCTTTCAGCAGTCCCGGCTCAGCGTCCATACCATGCAGCACCGGCAGTTGTCCATGCCGGGAAGCGGTCTCGTTTACCTTGCGGATAAGCTCGCGGTGTGCTTCGCGGGTGCCGCGCAGGTAGTTGATGGAACCCACCTTTCCTTCGGCCACCAGGCGCAGCAGCACAGCCTCGGGACGACCCAGTTCCCCGGCCGGGGGCACGATCATCTGCCCTACCCGCTGTGTATCGCTCAGTGTACTGAACACGAGCTCGGTCTTGCGGTCAAGCTCCGGGTCATCGGCATAGAAGTCAGACAAAACATAGGTACTGTTCTGGGCATTGCCGCACAGTGTACCGGAAATAAGGAACAGGGCCGGGAATATATATCGTTTCATGTGTATACGTAATAGCGTGTTGTGAATATCAAAAGTACGTAAAAAGATAGCCGGATATTGTTTCCCGGGAAGGATTTCACACGGTCTCCTGTTTATATCAGCGCTGTTGCTTTGCCAGCCGGGGACCGGGAGTATCCGGGCGATGATTATTTCCGGAGGAAGAGGCAGGAATGCGGGCCTCCAGGAATACGTGCTCCATGGGTGCAAGACAGGGTTTATTCCCCGTTTGTCCCGGGATTAACGTACCGATGATAAGATATGACGGATTTCGGTTTTCTTGCGTTTGGAGACTTCCACCCTCATGTGGTTGCTGAGCGTAATGCTGAAAATTTCGTTCACATTTTTCTGGGAAATTATCTGGTGTGTATTGATGATGAAGGATTTATGCACCCGGAGGAAATTATGCTGCTCGTCGCAGAGCAGTTCGTCGATCTCTTTCAGGGTCTTGCTGATCACGAATTTGCGGTCCTGTGTGCCGTGTACGATGGAATAGTTCGAGTCGGCCTCCACGCAGATGATATCTTTAAAATCGATGTATTCTTTTTTGTACTTATTAATGATAAGGGTCCGGGTATTGATCTTGCTTTGAAAGAGCAGGTCATTAGGCGTACCGGGCAGGGCCGAACGGATCAGTTTCAGCATCTGTTCTCCCTTCTGGATGGCCAGTGCCAGGTCGTTCCGGGTCACCGGCTTCAGCAGGTAATCCGCTGCACTGCGTTTTAATGCACGCAGGGCGTAATGATCGTAAGCCGTTACGAAAATGATGGCAAAATCGATATTGCCGAACTTTTCGAGCAGGTCGAACCCCGTACCTCCGGGCATTTGTATGTCCAGGAAAACCAGGTCCGGCCTCAGGCTGCGGATGGCTTTCTCGGCAGACCGTATATCGTGACAGACCGCCTGTACCTGTATTTGCGGGAAGTAGGACTCGCAGAGCAGGCGCAGCACATTGGCGCCGCTTTCTTCATCGTCAATGATCAGGGTGTTCAGCATGGCATACAAGATACAGGCTTTTTTTCAACCGTTGCCCATATGTATTACCTGCCGGGGGGCCATAGAGCCTGATGAATATGCTAATGTTAAGGTTTACAGGCTAAGAATACCCTGATGCCCGGACTTTTTTTATTTTACGGTATACTTTTTTAGTTAACGTTCGGCGGACGGCTTTTCATGGTTTATCCGGGATCTTTTTTCAGCAGGAATGCCTCTTCGTTTTCCAGCGGGGCCAGCCCCAGGTCGTAGCAGAAAACGTATTCGTGCCCGGGTTCCAGGCGCCGGGTATGTGTGCTGTACCGAAAATCGTAACCGGTTTCGTACAGTACGCTCAGGGGGACTTTCTGCTGTGGATGTTTGTTCCAGAGTTCGTCCAGTATACGGCGGTTGCGGATCAGCTGCCGGTTTATGTTGCGTACGAGGCGGCTGGAATTCCTGTTTTGCCTGTTATGATAGGCGGTACGACACTGGTCGTCACAGAATTTTTTATCTGCCCGGCCCAGCAACGGACCCGAGCATTCGAGGCAGGTAGGGGTCATAAACGCAGTATTTGGTGGTTGGGTAAATATACAGCAAAAACCTGCGTCCTGCAAGGGAAAGAGGAGGTTTTAGGACTTGAAAAATTCCAGTACGGTTATCTCCGGGCGTATACCGATACGGCCCATATAGCCGAGGCAGCCCAGTCCGCGGTTTACGTAGAGGTATTGTTTCCCTTTGCTGTAAAGGCCTGCCCATTGCGGGTAGATGTACTGCGAGGGGCTCCATTTCAGACCGGGGATCTCCACTCCGAACTGGAATCCGTGGGTATGACCGGCCAGTGCCAGGTCTATATCCGTTTTCCCGTCGTTCACCTCTGCATTCCAGTGCGAAGGGTCGTGCGAAAGCAGTATCTTGAAAGGGGCATCACCGGCCTGTGCCAGTGCCAGCGGAAGTTTCCCGTATTTCGGGAAGTTCAGGTTAGCGCCCCAGTTCTCGATACCGAGCAGGGACCATTTTTCACCGTTGCGTTCAAAGGTCTGCGCCTGGTTCAGCATCAGGTTCCAGCCCAGTTCCCGGTGCAGGCGGTGCATGTCTTCCAGGTTTTTGTTCTTGCTGGCTGCATCGTCCCAGGTCTCGTAGTCGCCGTAATCGTGGTTCCCCAGCACCGAATACACCCCCAGGGGGGCTTTGAGCCGGCGTAATACATGGGCATAGGCCCAGGCTTCATCGGTGCGGTTGTTCACAATATCGCCGGTGAACACGATCAGGTCCGGCTTTTCGTTCAGAATCAGGTCCACGGCTTTCTCCAGCTGGTGTGTGTTTACCAGGCTGCCCGTATGGATATCGGATATCTGTACGATCTTAAGGCCGTTGAAGGCTGCCGGGAAATTGGGAAAACGCAGTGTTTCGCGGTGCAGTTTAAAATCGAAGGCTGTGCGAATGATCCCATAGGTCATGCTCAGCAAGGGTACGGCAGATATACCCAGGGCCAGTCTGCCCACGAAGCTGCGGCGCGAAAGCGAGGTGCTCTCCTTCATTGCGGCATTGGCCTGCGATTCTGCCAGTGCACGTATCCATACCACGATATCGCCTACGAATACGGTAAGTGCAGCGATAAGCTTTACCACGAAAAGGATCATAATAAAATTCACGACCAGGTTGCGTGCATTGTTCTCCCAGGAGCGGCTGATGATGAACAGCAGTATCTCGAAGGCGAAAAAGAGCCACCAGGCCCAGGTAAAGAGTCGGGAGCCGCGTTCCCCGAAAAGCAGCCGGAAGCCCCGAAAGGCAAAATACTCCGAGAAAATAAGGAGTGAAATAAGTATGATGGGGGCAAGGAAATGTCTCATGTATGTTTATGAATCTAAAACAGATCAGGCTACAAAGGTACCCCTCCTTTTCAAATACGGCTTCAGATTTTAGACAAAAGATACATATCTACACCCGAAAACCGGAATTCGGGGTATTCGGACAAAAATTTATGAGCGATCAGTCCGCCGAACAGTGGCCGCTTCGCAGGCTGTTGCATATCTTCGGTACGCATGGCCTTTAATGTGTATGGGGAATCCGGGAAGAACGAGAGTACTTTCAGGGCCAGTTGCACGCGGTTGAGCCAGTCGGTGGAGGCAATGTGGTATACCCCGGTCTTGCCGTCCCTCAGCAGCAGGTACAGGGCCTGCGCCAGATCGGCAGCGTTCACGGGTGTGGCGTACTGGTCGGCAGGCAATACCAGTTCGGGCTGTTTCCCTTCACTGAGCTGGTTCAGCAGGCGGGCCACAAAGTTCTTGCCCCGGATCTCGTCACCGTATACATTGGTAATACGCAGTACCAGGGTATGCAGACCGCTTTCCAGGGTTTCGCGCTCGGCGGTTTGTTTATGCCGGCCGTATACGCTCAGCGGGTTCTGGGGAGCGTCTTCGGTGTAGGGACCGTTCCGGCCGTCGAATACATAATCAGTGGATATGTACACCACCCGGGCCTGGTACCTGCGGGCCAGTTCCAGGATGTTCCGGTTGCTCTGTACGGTTCTTTCAAAACTCTCTTCCGGGTGCAGTTCACAATGGTCCACATGGGTAAGCGCACCGCAGTTTACGATCACTTCAGGGGCAAAATGGTCCCAGTCAGGATTTTGCGCATGGTCCGGCTCCAGGGTATTGTAATAAACCGTGTGTTCTGTGGCAAAGCCGAAATGGGTACCCAGGCATGACCAGCCTTTTTCCCTGAATACCTGCAGGCAGTTGCCGCCAACCAGGCCTGAAGCTCCTATAATTGCTACTCGCATACACAAAAGTACACGGGCTTTTGCTTTTTACCAAAAGGATTATACCTTCATCCTGTATTTTACCTATGAAAAAGATTGTTTTGATTACCGGGGCCACCTCGGGGATCGGTCGTAAAACGGCAGAAAAACTTGCTACCAAAGGCTTTGATGTGTATATCATCGGGCGCAGCGAGCATGCCTGCCGGCAAACCCTGGACGCGCTCAAGACAATAAACCCCGATAACCGTTACGGGTATTTTGTGTGCGATCTGTACCTGCAGAAAAATATCCGGGAAACGGCCCGTATTATCCGGGAAACATTGCCCCGCCTGGACGTACTCATCAATAATGCGGGGGGCGTACATGCCCGCAGGGAACTCACGTCCGAAGGGCTGGAAAAGACCTTTGCCCTGAACCATATGGCCTATTTTACGCTTACGCAGGAACTGCTGCCGCTCTTGCTGCAGTCAGCCCCTGCCCGCGTGGTGAATGTAAGTTCCGGCAGCCATTACAAAGGCAGGATCGAGTTTGACAACCTCCAGGGCGAAAAGGATTATTTTGTGCTTTCGGCTTACGAAAAAAGCAAGCTGATGAATGTGCTTTTCACCAAGGAACTGGCCCGCCGTTACAGCCCGGAGCAGCTTACGGCAAACTGTCTGCATCCCGGTAAGGTGCGTACAAAGATCGGCACCAAAAATACCAATGCCTTTATGGGTGCAGCCTGGAACACTTTTGCCCTGCTTTCTGGGATCAGTGAGGAGAAAGGGGCCGAAACAAGTGTTTTCCTGGCATCTTCGGATACGCTGGACAAAGGAAGTGGCCTGTACTTTGACGAATGCCGGGAAAAAGCTCCCCTGCCCGACTCTGAGAACCCTGAACTGGCACGTAAACTCTGGGAATATTCAGAACAGGTACTTAAGTCGCTCTGAAAATGGACACCCGGAAACAGGTTATTCTTATTGTGGTGGCCTCTTTAGGCTATTTTGTCGACATCTACGACCTTATCCTCTTCAACTTTGTAAAGGGCCCCAGCCTGCTGGCCATTGGTGTGCCGGCCGAACAGATCAGGGAGCAGGAGATCATACTTTTTAACTGGCAGATGGCCGGTATGCTGCTCGGGGGAATTCTCTGGGGCATACTGGGCGATAAAAAGGGACGCCTGAAAGTGCTTTTCGGATCTATACTGCTTTACTCCTCGGCCAATATCCTGAATGCCCATGTGCAGGACCTTACCCAGTATGCGGTCATCCGTTTTGTGGCAGGACTGGGACTGGCAGGGGAACTGGGTGCCGGTATCACGCTTGTGAGTGAAATGATGCACCGCACCAAACGGGGTATCGGTACCATGATCATTGTGACCTTTGGCGCGCTGGGCGCCGTGTTTGGCTTTATGGTGGCGGATAAGTTCGACTGGAAGGTCTCTTATTATGTAGGCGGCTTCATGGGCCTGGCTCTGCTGCTGCTTCGCGTGGGTACGATGGAAAGCAGCATGTTCGCCGTAGTCCGGGATGACCATTCGGTGAGCCGGGGTGAATTCCTGCATCTTTTCCGCAGCGGGGAACGCTTCAGGCGCTTCCTGTACTGTATCGGGGTAGGACTCCCGGTCTGGTATGTGGTAGGTGTGCTCATAAGCCTGAGTGAAAGTTATTTTAAAAAGTATATGGGTTTTTCCCCTGATATCTCCGTAGGAGAAGCCACCCTGTTCTGCTATATCGGGCTGTCGCTGGGCGACCTGGTAAGCGGACTGCTGAGCCAGGTACTCAAAAGCCGGCGTATGGTTATTTTCCTGTACCTGCTGCTCTGTATGCTGCTTACCCTGTATTATGTATTCATGGGGCCGTCCATAGGCCGCACAGGGTTCAATATCCTTTGCCTGGTACTGGGAGCGGCAACCGGTTACTGGGCACTCTTCGTTATGGTAGCCGCCGAACAGTTCGGTACAAACCTGCGTGCCACGGTAACTACTTCTGCACCGAATTTTGTACGCGGTTCGGTAATTCCCATCACACTGGCATTTAAAACCATTGCCGGTGATGGCGCTCATACCATGCAGGCCACGCTTGTTACAGGTGGCCTGATCTTTGCCATTGCCCTGTACAGCACTTTCCGACTGAAAGAGAGCTTTGACAAGGACCTGGATTATACGGAATAATAATCCCGGACATACCCGGACACAGGGTAAAAATGCTGCTTCTCCGCTGTTCTCAGGGAGAAGCAGCTCAACCAAACCCTTTGTCACATGTGATATGGTGCCAACCTTTAAAGCACCATGAATCGATCCCTTAATAAACTCCGTATTCCTTTGTGCCGGAATACGGAGTGCTCCCGGTACGGATTCATGCCCGGTTGTTTATGAGCAGGAAATCACGGACCTCAATTTCCGAAACGTAACGTTTCTGACCGTTCTTGTCTTCGTAGCTGCGATTATTGATCTTTCCCTCCAGCATGATCTCGGAACCTTTCGTCAGGACTTTCTCCATCTGGGACGCTGTCTTTCCCCAGGCTACCACATTATGCCAGGTAGTAATGGTTTCCCATTCGCCCTCCGCATTTCTGAACTTCTGGTTCGTAGCCAGCGAAAACTTTACCAGCTTCCTGTCCCCGATCTCGATGCACTCCGGATCACGGCCGAGACAACCGATCAACTGCACTCTGTTTCTCATGGTGTTCATAACTTCTCTCTTTCTTTGTTTGACTAACTTCTTGTAAACGGCCGGAATCATCTCCGTTCCTGGAAGCAAAGTTGCAGAGTTCCGGACAAGTAGTCGTATGGTAAACGTTTAGAAGCGTTTACAAACGTTTTTAAATAAATAAGAGGCAGATATTCAGTCGGTTATGTCCCTTCGGAATTGAGGAAGGCTGAGCCTGTAACGTACCGCAATTACCCGTATCAGTAAAATAAGTGCCCCCGACAGGAAAAAATTCAGGCTGCGGTCAATGCCGGCCCCTTCCAGCAGAATATACAGCGCCGCTCCCGCCAGGCAGGCCGTGGCATAAATTTCCTTCAGGAATATAACGGGGATCTCGCGCGTGAGCACATCGCGGATAACACCACCCATGACCGCTGTGAACATGCCCATCATAGCGGCTATCAGCGGATGGGTGCCCAGGTCCAGTGCCTTTTCAGTGCCCAGTATCGTAAACATGGCAATGCCCAGCGTATCAAAGAGAAAAAAGGTGCGGCGCAGGCGGATCAGGTATTTGAAGAACAGGCTGGCGAGCGCCACTCCTGCAAAAATGGCATAGATGAAATGCACGTTTCCCACCCATACCAGCGGGTAGCTGCCCAGCAGTATGTCGCGCAGGCTACCGCCGCCGATGGACGTAATGAAGCCGATAAAGGTAACGCCGAACCAGTCGGGACGCGCCTTGTCATTGGCGGCCAGGGCCCCGGAAATGGCAAAGAAACCGGTGCCCAGCAATTCGAATATGTACTGTATCTCCATGTGCTTCTGCAAATAAAGCATTTCCCGGTCTCTGTTGCAAGCCGGAACTTCATCCGCAGCATGGCGGCTTCTACTTTTTACGTACGAAAAGCGCTACCAGGGCCGAAGTGACCAGGCCCATGGCGAGCGAACCGATCAGACCCTGTATCGTATAATTACGTAAATTGAAATACGCTTCAGCCTCTGCCTGCGTGGATTTACCATTGCTTACCGCGTAACGTACGGCATTTTCGAAAAAATGCGGTGTGATGTATTCCATAGTGATCCACAAGACCAGGGGACTGAGCGCGCTCACGATCACACTGATCAGGGCTCCGCTCATGAAACCCTGCTTCCAGCTCATTCTTCCGCCGAATTTATTCTTGCGGATGTCGAGCAGCGCAACCACATACAGGGCTATGGCAGGTATAGCCACCAGGTTGGTATACACGGCATGTTGCCCGATTCGCTCATCATGCCAGCCCATACTTTTTTCAAACAGCATCCACAGGAGCTGCATCACTGCAAAAAGCAGGGCCCATTTCAGTTCGAAACCGATTTTTTTCATACAAAAGAGGTTTGATCAGGTGGAAATATACGTAAATACCGGCATATCAGCCTAAAAAACTGAGCTTTCTTCTCCCGAGGCAATCTTTCACGGCCTGTTTCATATCGGCCAGCACTTCTTTGCCGGGATCTTTGCTGCGGCAGATCACGTCTACGCCTTCGGGACTGAACAGGGTCTTGCGGAACCGGATAATGGCCCAGTTACGGTCCCCTGAAATATGTATAAGCCTCCAGCTGCTCCTGAGCAGGGACATAAGTCCGTTACCCCTCCGGTAAAAGCGGGTATACTGGGCATCGAGCACAAAGTCGAATCCCCTGATCTCACGGGTACGCCCTGCCTGTTCGTAACGTACGGTGTCGATAAGACCTTCTTTCCCGTTGCGGGTACCGGCCTGGTAAATAAAACGGGGGTTGCTGCGCTTACCACTGAGCCACATGGGGAAGTCGGTGAACAGTATGTGCCATTCCCCTATGTAATCGTCCTGTTCCAGTGAAAGCCTTTCGTCCATACAGGCCAAGTTACAAAAACTCGGCAATTAACAGCTGCAGCAGACCGATTAAAAATCCGAGTATGGCCCCTACCCATTCGATGAACTTGAATTCACTTTTGAGTATACCATTGAGCAGCTTTTCGAGCATAACGGGGTCCAGCCCTTCTACCTTGCGGCGCACCATAGCCTCGATATCGATCTTTTCATCGATGCGGTCGGCATAATTGTTCAGCAGCTCGGGTACGGCCACATTTACCTCGCCAACCAGGTCGGCCTTGATCTGGGCCTTGCGGCGGGTCCCGAAAAATATGCTGGTAATGGGGTACTTTTCCGGGAAGGTATTCAGCAGGTAATCGTCGATCTTGCCTTCGATCATATAAAGGATCTCGTCGATATTATCCTCGGCCAGCAGCTTTTCTTTCAGGTCACTGCTCGAAAGCAGCTGTTCGGCCACCAGGCGCCCGATGCGTTCGGCCAGTACCTTCTGCCTTTTGGGAAAGATCCCCTGGAAGGTGATGCCCAGGATACGCACGGGACGGCGGGGACGGAAAAGCATCCATACCGCTATATAGTTGGTAAACCACCCGATAAGCCCCGCTATAAGCGGAAGTAAGATATAACGTGCCAATTTAGTGTATCTCCTTAGTAGTTGTCTTACAAATGTAACGCAAAATGCATGCCTCGATCTGCGGCTGGCGGCAATTTATTCACAAGTAATGCACCATATGCCCTTCCCGGGGCTATTCTGCCGAAGGGTTGCCGGTTTTTTCCCGGTATTTCACCTGGCCGAAATAATAGGTAAGCCCGGCCCGCATAAAACCGTAGCTGTCGTTCTGCCCGCTGTAGGAGGTAAAGCTTCCGAAGCTGTAATACTGGGTATAGCTGAGCTGGAAATCCCAGAAATTAAGTATTTTGAACTTTATACCGGCTTCGCCGACCACCTGGAACACGTTCCTGCGCGGCGGGGTCACGTCCGTATCGAAACGGTAATCCCTCTCCAGCAGGAGGGCGTTCCCGTTACCCGGCTGTTCGGGCTGGCTGCGCAGGGTGCCGTCCTGCCAGGCATGGTACAGGAGTCCGTTCTTGTCGTACCGGTCGCTCCGGCTTTCAAAATGGAGCATGCCTGCCCCGGCCGAAATGAACGGGGCCACCGATGCCCGGCGCGAGGTAATATGCTCAAAATGCAGGGTAATGCGTATATCCGGGCTGATGACACGGCTTTTGAAGTTCTTGAACTCCCAGGCCGTCTGTACGTTCGACGTTACGTGCCCGTAAAGCACATGCGCCTGGAAGCCTACATATTTACCCACGCGTTGCTCTATACCGAACTGTACGCCCCAGGAGGCCCGGATGAATTTATCGAACTGCTTCTGTGCCCGCATGCTGCCGGTATAAAAGATAGCCCCTGCCCCCGCGTGTATCACAGGGTAACGGAGCTTGAGCTTCGGCTGCGGACTTGCATAACCTTCCTCCACCTTTAAGGTACGCATTACGTCGGTCCCCTGCCCTTGTACAGATACTGTACACAGTATGGAAAGTAGTACCGGGAAGAGAACCTGCTTCATTAAAAATTGGGCTTGATCGTATACTTTGTATAAAATTCCGTAATGATGGCCACCGCTTCATCGGCTGTGTCCACAATGGTGAAGAGATTCAGGTCTTCGGCATGGATGTTCTTTTCCTTCTCGAGCAGTACGGTCTTTACCCAGTCGATAAGACCCGCCCAGAAATCGCTGCCCACCAGTACGATGGGGAATTTGCCGATCTTGTGGGTCTGTATCAGCGTAATGGCCTCGAACAGCTCGTCGAGCGTGCCGAAACCACCGGGAAGTACGATGAAGCCCTGCGAGTACTTCACGAACATCACCTTGCGCACAAAGAAGAAATCGAAGGTAAGCAATTTATCGGAATCAATAAAGGGATTGGCCCCCTGTTCAAAAGGCAGCTCGATATTGAGCCCGGTACTCTTGCCCTTGCCTTTGCGGGCGCCCTTATTGCCGGCTTCCATAATACCCGGTCCGCCGCCCGTAATAATGCCGAACCCGGCATGTGTGAGCTTAAAGGCGATCTCCTCGGCCAGTTTGTAATAGGGACTCTCCGGTTTGGTGCGGGCGCTGCCGAAAATGCTTACGCAGGGACCGATGCGGGCCAGCTTTTCAAAACCGCCTACAAATTCGCCCATTACCTTGAAAATGGTCCAGCTGTCTGAGCTTTTTATTTCTTTCCAGTCTTTCTGGGATAAAGCTTCGTATATCAGATCGTCGTGATCGTCGTGCATAGTTATAAATCCGGTATTTGATAGAACATCACGAATGTAATAAAAATGTATTTAGTCCTCCCGCCGGCCGGCCCGGCTTATGAACGGGCATTCGTGTAAAAGCAAAAAGCGGCCCGCAGACCGCTTTTTATATCTTGTCAGAATCCGTTTAGTAACGGTAGTATTCGGGCTTGAACGGACCGTTCACTTCCACGCCGATGTAAGCGGCCTGCTCGCTGCTGAGCGTTTCCAGCTCCACACCCAGTTTGGCCAGGTGCAGGGCGGCCACTTTCTCATCGAGATGCTTGGGCAGTACGTATACTTCGTTCTTATAGCTGCTGTGGTTATTCCAGAGCTCGATCTGGGCCAGGGTCTGGTTGCTGAAGCTGTTGCTCATCACAAAGCTCGGGTGCCCCATGGCGCAACCCAGGTTTACCAGGCGGCCTTCGGCCAGCAGGATGATATCGTTGCCATTGATGGTATACATATCTACCTGTGGTTTAATGGTATTGCGCGTGTTACCATAATTTTTCTTTAACCAGGCAACGTCGATCTCATTATCGAAGTGACCGATATTACATACGATGGTCTTGTCTTTCATACGCTCGAAGTGCTCGGCGCGTACGATACCGAAGTTGCCCGTAGCGGTAACCACGATGTCCACTTTGTCGATCACGCTTTCGAGGCGTTTTACCTCGTAGCCGTCCATAGCGGCCTGCAGGGCGCAGATAGGGTCGATCTCGGTAACGATCACACGGGCGCCGCTTCCGCGCAGGGAGGCAGCCGAACCTTTACCTACGTCACCATAACCGCAAACCACGGCCACCTTACCGGCCATCATTATATCGGTAGCACGGCGTATGGCGTCCACCAGGCTTTCTTTACATCCGTATTTGTTATCGAATTTCGATTTGGTAACGCTGTCGTTCACATTGATGGCGGGCATGGGCAGGGTACCTGCTTTTACGCGCTCGTACAGGCGGTGTACGCCCGTGGTGGTCTCTTCGGAGATACCGCGGATGCCCTTGGCCAGCTCGGGGTATTTGTCCAGGCAGATATTGGTAAGGTCACCGCCGTCGTCCAGGATCATGTTCAGGGGCTCGCGGTTCTCACCGAAATACAGGGTCTGTTCGATACACCAGTCGTATTCCTCTTCGGTCATGCCCTTCCAGGCAAATACCGGGATGCCGGCAGCGGCAATGGCGGCAGCGGCATGGTCCTGGGTAGAGAATATATTGCAGGAGCTCCACTGTACGTCGGCACCCAGCTCAACCAGGGTCTCGATGAGTACGGCGGTCTGTATGGTCATGTGCAGGCAGCCGGCGATGCGGGCCCCTTTCAGGGGTTTCTGCGGACCGTACTCGGCACGGATGGCCATCAGGCCCGGCATTTCGGCCTCGGCCAGCTGAATCTCTTTACGGCCCCACTCTGCCAGGGCAATGTCTTTTACTTTGTAACGCATAGCGGTTGCTACTTCCATTGGTTATTGTTGTTTGTTTTTTTAGTATTTAAGGCTGCAAAAGTACAACCTTTCTCTTACATACACAAAAGCCTTTCGTTCTTCCCCTGTTTTACGTGAATTTGTCGAAATTCTGAAAAAAGTTGACGCTTTTACCAGTTGACATGTCAACTTTCTCTTACCTTTGCCGTTGAATAGTCAACTATTTTAATATGTTCAAACTCGAAGAATCTCTGGTATTCAATGCGGCCAAGGCATCCAAGATGTTCATGCTGAGCTTTAACAAGCATTTTGTGGAGCTGGGTGTGGACATCACCATCGAACAGTTCGGGGTGCTTTATTTTATACACCGCCTCCAGGAAAGCATTCAGCAGGACCTGGCCAACCTGCTGGACAAGGACAAATCGGCCATTCTCCGCACCATCGACATACTCGAGCGCAAAGGATATGTGCTGCGTATCCCCGACAAGGACGACCGCCGCAAGAACATCATCCAGACCACCGAACGGGCCGAAGAGGTGATGGACCGCGTGCTGCCCTCCCTGGCAGAATACGACAGCGAGATATTGCAGGGCATAGAGCCCGGCGAACTGCTGGTGACCCTGAACGTACTTTCTAAAATTCAGAAAAACATAAAATGCAACAATTTATAAACACGGGTATGAAAAGGCTATATCCCCTATTCCTGGCCATGACCTGCACCCTACCGATGCAGGCCCAGTCCAACAGCTTTACGCTGAAGCAATGTATCGAATACGGTCACACCAACCACCCCAGCATCAAGGTAGGCGAATACGACATCGCCTTTGCACGCAACCGGGTAAAGGAAGGTGTGGCCCAGTACCTGCCGCAGATAAGCGGTTCCTTCAGTCTCGACAATAACCTGAAACTGCAGGCCAGTGTGATCCCGGCCGGTATCTTTGGCCCGGACCCCGTGGAGGTGCGCTTCGGTACCAAGTATATGTCGAATGCCGCCCTGCAGGCCGAACAGAAGATATTCGACTACTCGCTCATCGCGGGTTACCAGGGCAATAAGCCCAGTGTACGCCTGTCGGAGACCCAGCTCGACAAGACCCGTGAGGACATCGCCTACGACATTGCCAGCGCCTATGAGCAGGTACTGGTGAGCAAGGAGCAGATCAAGCTGCTGAAGGTAAGCCGCGATAACTTTAAGCGCATCATGGACGTGGGGCAGCTGCAGTTCGAAAAAGGCGTGATGAAAAAGACCGATCTCGACCGCATCAGGGTAAACTACAACAATATCGTGTCCCAGATGTACGTGGCCGAAAGCGCCTACGACGTATCGCTGAACGCCCTGAAGGTAAGTATGGGCATGAGCGCTTCGGAGAATATAACCATTGCCGATTCGGTAAGCTTCGACTATGCCGGGGCCTCGGACGTACAGAGTACCTTCGATCTCAACAACCGCCTCGATTACCGTATGCTGGAACAGTCGATCTTCCTGCAGAACGTACAGCTGAAGCGCTATAAGGCCGCCTATGCCCCCGTGATCTCGGCCTATGGCCGCTACGGAGCCCTGGCACAGCGCAACGAGTTTGGGGAGCTCTGGAAGAATTTCAGCGATTTCTCCAGCGTGGGACTTCGGGTGCAAATCCCTATCTTTGATGGTCTTTATAAAGATGCCAAGGTAAAGCAGCAGAAATTTACCATGCTGAAAGAAAAAGCCAACCTGGAGCTGTATAAATTACAGTTCGAACTGCAGTACCGTAACGCCCGTTTCCAGCTGGAACGTAACCGCACCGCACTGGTTACCGACCGCGAGAACCTGCAGCTGGCCCAGGAAGTATTTAACCAGACCACCCTGCTGTACGAAAAAGGAGCAGCCAGTCTCACCGACCTGCTGAACGCCGAGACAAGCTATAACCAGTCGCGCACCAATTACCTGAACAGCGTGGTGAACCTGAAGCTCGCCGAACTGGACTTTGAAAGATCGAAAGGCACACTTTTAATATTCTTATCTAAATAAAACATACCTCAATATACATTCACAATGAAAAAGCGCACTATATTTTTTATCGTAGTTTTAGTAGCACTGGCGGTACTGGCTACCATACGGCTGGTAAGCAACAAGAAGAAGATCAACGAACAGAAGGAGATATCCATGGTGGACGCCAACTTCAAGATACCTGTGAACGTGGCAGAGGCAGCCATTGCTCCTTTCGGCTCTACCATTACCAAAACGGTAAGCGTGAACCCGAACCGTGAGGCCAAGATCATGGTAAGTCAGCCCGGCCAGATCGTAAAATGGAATGCCGAACTGGGTGCCCGCGTGGCCCAGGGTGCCGTTATGGGACATATCGATATAAAGCAGACCCAGCTGAAGCTCAACAGCGCCGAGCTGGCCCTGAAACGCCTCGAAAAGGACTATAAAAGGTATTCCGAGCTGCTCGAGGGCGGCGGCGTGACCGAAGTGAACTTCGACGAGGTAAAGTTCAACTATGAGAACACCAAGATACAGGTGGACCAGCTTAAGCAGCAACTGGAGGATTCTTACGTGCGTGCCCCCTTCACCGGTGTGGTGACCATGAAAATGATCGAGCTGGGCGAATTTGCCAACCCGGGCTCTCCCCTGGCCATCCTTACCGACGTTTCTTCGCTGAAGGTGATTGCCCGCCTCAATGAAGCCGAGGCCGCTTCTGTGAAAGAAGGCGATAAGGTGACCATCAACCTGGGCGCACAGGGTAACCAGAGCGCAGAAGGCCGCGTAACCTATATCGCACCCCGTGCCGATGCAGCCCGCAGCTTCGAGGTAGAGATCGTATTCCCGAACCCGGGCGGTAAGATCAAAGCCGGTGGATTTGCCACGGCCAGCTTCGGTGCCACCGGAGAGGAGAACGTACTGCTGATCCCCCGTACGGCCATCGTGGAAAGCCTGAAGGATCCCTATGTGTATATGCTGAAAGACGGCAAGGCCGTGCGCCGGAATATCAAGGCAGGCCGTGAGGCCAACGGATTTATCGAAGTGCTCGAAGGTATACAGCCCGGCGAAAAAGTGATCACTACCGGGCAGATCAACCTGGAAGACGGTACACCGGTAGAACCTGTTGAGAAAAAGTAACGAATCAAAAGAGAAAACATGTCATTAACAGAAATAGCGATAAAACGTCCCCTGCTGATCACGGTGGTATTTGTCACCCTGATCATATTCGGGGTGTTGAGTTACAGCAAGCTCAACTATAACCTCCTGCCGAAATTCGATGCCAACGTGGTGACCGTGATCACGACCTACCGCGGGGCCTCTGCGGCCGAGGTGGAAAACACGGTGACCAAGGAGATCGAAGAAGCGGTCTCATCCATCGAAGGTATCAGCCGTATCTCTTCACAGTCCATGGAAAACGCCTCCATCGTAATGATCGAGCTGCGTAACGGTGTAGATGTGACCAATGCCCTGGGCGATGCACAGCGTAAGGTAGACCTTATCCGCTCACAGCTGCCCGAAGGTATCGACGAGCCCACGCTCAACAAGTTCTCTACCGACGAGCTGCCCGTGCTGCGTATGGGCGTACGTTCCAACCAGAGTGCCAAAGAGCTGTACGACCTCATCGACCTGCAGATCAAGCCCCAGATCGCCAATGTGGCCGGTGTGGGCCAGGTAAATATCCTGGGTGGTACACAGCGCCAGATCAATGTGCAACTGGACGCCGCCAGGCTGCAGGCCGCACATCTCAATGCCATGCAGGTAGCCCAGCTGGTGAACTATGCCGGCCTCAGTACTCCTGCCGGTGATGTGGAAAATAAGCTGGGGAAGTTCAGCATACAGTACGATACCAAGTTCCAGAGCGTACAGACCCTGGGTAATATCGTACTTTCCGTATTGCCCGACGGCAGTAAGGTACGCCTGAAAGACGTGGCCACCATCGAGGACAGCCAGGAAGACCTGGAGAACCTGAGCCACGTGAACGGTATCCCGGCCCTCAGTATCAACGTAATTAAACAGACCGACGCCAATGCCGTAGAGGTAAGTAAACAGGTAAAGGCGCGCATACAGCTCATGGAAGAGCAGTTCAAGGACCTGAACCTGAAGTTCGAGATCGCCTCCGACCAGAGCGTATATACGCTGGCATCGGCCAATGCGGTTATCTTCGACCTGTTCCTGGCCATCGTGATCGTGGCCGCGGTAATGCTTATGTTCCTGCACAGCTTCCGCAGCTCTACCTTTGTACTGGTAGCCCTGCCCGCATCCATGATCCCTACCTTTATCATGATGTATGCCTTCGGCATGTCGCTCAACCTGATGACCCTCATGGCCCTTTCGCTCGTGGTGGGTATCCTGGTGGACGACTCCATCGTTATCCTGGAAAATATATACAGGCACATGGAAATGGGCAAAGACCGGGTAAAAGCGACCATCGAAGGCCGTAAGGAGATCGGTTTCACGGCCATAGCCATTACCCTGGTGGACGTGGTGGTATTCGTACCGCTTTCACTTTCCGGTGGTATCATCGGTAATATCCTGCGCGAGTTTGCCCTGGTGGTGGTATTCTCCACCCTGATGAGTCTGCTGGTATGTTTTACGCTTACGCCGCTGCTGGCTTCCCGCTTCGGCCGCCTGGAGCACCTGAGCAATAACAATCTCTGGGGCCGCATCAATAACGGTTTCGAGAACATGCTTACCTCCATGCGTAAAGGGTACGAGAACATCCTGCGCTGGGTACTGGCCAAAAAACGCCGTATTGCCGGGGTACTGGCCGGTACACTGGTGATCCTGATCGCTTCCTTTGCCCTCTTCCCTGCCGGGTTCATCGGCTTTGCCTTTATGTCGAAGGCCGACCGCGGTGAGATCAGTCTTAAGATAGAGCTGCCCACCACGGCTACCCTGCGCGAGACCAATATGATCGTACAGCAGGCCGAACGTATGGTAATGAAACACCCCGAAGTGAAGACCGTGTTCAGCAATGTGGGCTATTCCAGCTCCAATACCATGGCCAGCAGCTCCAATGCCAATATCGCCGAGATCAATATTACCATGGTAGACAAGACCGAACGCAAGATCACCGACGAGGAATTCGGACTGCAGCTGCAGAAAGAGCTTGCCCAGATCGCCGGCATCAAGGTAACGGCCGCACAGATATCCATCGTGGGTAACTCCGAGCCCGATATTACCATGGCCCTGAAGGCCGGTAACCGCGACTCCCTGAGAAAGGCCGCCAATGATATCTTCCGCATATTCGAAAATACCCCGGGTACCAAGTATGTGGATTTCAGCATCAAGGACCCCAAGCCCCAGATCAATATCCAGCTCGATTACGATAAGCTGGCCGAGTTCGGACTGAATGCCTACGAAGTGGGCTACACCGTGGCCAGTACCTTCAGCGGTAACGACCAGAGCAAGTTCAAGGCCAATGGCAACGAGTACAACATCATGGTAAATGCCGATCCTTACGACCGTTCTACCATCGAGGACGTACGCAAGCTTACCTTCTCCAACAGCGACGGACAGACCTTCACGCTGGACCAGTTCGCCATCGTGGACGAGGTAATGGGCGAAACCGTGCTGGAACGTATCGACCGTCTGCCTTCGATCAAGATCAACAGCGCCGTGGTAGGCCGTGCCGTAGGTACGGTATCTGCCGAGATCACCGAGCAGGTGAACAAGCTGCAGCTGCCGCAGGGCGTAACCTGGCAGTACATCGGGCAGGTTGAACGTCAGCAGGACTCTTTCGGAAGCCTGGGACTGGCCCTGGGTATCGGTATCCTGCTGGTATACCTGATCATGGTGGCCCTGTACGAGAATGCCATTTATCCCTTCGTGGTACTCACGGCCCTGCCGCTGGCCACTGTGGGAGCCTTCCTGGCCCTGGCCCTTACGATGGAAAGTCTTACGATCTTCGCCATTATCGGGGTGATCATGCTTATGGGCCTGGTAGCCAAGAACGGTATCCTGCTGGTGGACTTTGCCAATGAGGCGCGCGAGCATGGTATGAGTGCCATGGAAGCCCTGGTGGAAGCCGGTAAGGAACGTTTCCGTCCTATCCTTATGACCACCATCGCCATGATCGTGGGTATGCTCCCGATCGCCCTGGCCTCCGGTTCAGGTGCCGAGGTGAAGAACGGTATGGCCTGGGTAATTATCGGGGGGCTTTCCTCTTCCCTGCTGCTTACCCTGGTGGTGGTGCCCAGTACCTATATGGTGGTAGCCAAGGCCGAGGCCCTGATCAACCGTAAGAAACGACGCAAGGAACAGGAAGCCCTGGCGCATGAACATGCCGGGCAACCCACTCACTAAATACTGTAAATACATAGTATACAGAAGGCTGTTTCCCCTGCGGAGCAGCCTTTTTTGTTCCCGGTCTTCGACCTATACCTGGCGGAATCTTGATATTTTTCCCGGATTCCGCCAAATATAACGGAGAATATACGTAGCGGAATTTGCTCTTTTTTATAAGATCCCGCCACACATAAATTTTTTATAACGGGCGGAATATTGCATATTTGTATAGATTCCGACAACTATAAACCTGTTATTATATGCCGGCACTTATCGGACGCACCGAAGAAAAGCAGCTGCTGACGGAAGCCCTGGGCTCGCCCGTTTCGGAAATGGTGGCCATACTGGGTCGCCGCCGCATCGGTAAGACCTTTCTTGTAAAGCAGACCTTTACCCGTATCGATTTTGAGCTGACGGGAATACTGAACGCACCCATGCAGGAACAGCTGGAGAATTTCAGGGATAAGCTGCTCCAGGCCGGAGCGCCCGTTACAGCCGTTCCCGGATCCTGGCTGCAGGCTTTCCGGGAGTTGCGGCAATGGCTGGGATCGAAACGCAGCAAACGGAAAAAGATCATCTTCATCGATGAGCTGCCCTGGATGGACACGCCGCGTTCCCGCTTCCTGGAAGCCCTGGGCCATTTCTGGAACGATTATGCCGTGCATAACAACGTACTGATCATACTCTGCGGATCGGCCGCCTCCTGGATGATACGCAAAGTGGTAGACAGCAAGGGCGGCCTGCACAACCGCATTACCCGCCTGCTGCAGCTGGAACCGTTTACCCTGCGCGAGACCGAACTGTTTCTGCAGGCTCAGCACATCTATATGGACAGGCACCAGATCACCCAGTTGTATATGATCACAGGCGGTATTCCCTATTACCTGAAGGAAGTGCAGAAAGGGCAAAGTGTGGCCCAGACCGCAGACCGCATCTGTTTCGGGAAGAACGGACTGCTGGCCGGGGAATTTGACCGGCTTTTTGTGTCGCTTTTCGATAACCCGGACAATCACCTGCAGATCATCCATGCCCTGGCCTCCCGCTGGAAAGGGCTTACCCGGCAGGAAATACTGGACATTACCGGCCTGAGCGACGGCGGGAACATTACCCGGGTGCTGGATGAACTGGAACGTTCCTCCTTTATTTCCACCACGCAGCCCTTCGGGAAAAAGAAAAAGGAAATGCTTTTTCGTATATCCGATCCCTATACGCTTTTTTACCTGCACTTTATGCGCGACCGTAAAAAAGGCGGTAAGGGCACCTTCCTGAACCTGCTGAGATCGCCCCGCTGGACCGGCTGGTGCGGCTATGCCTTCGAGAATATATGCCTCTATCACCTGGAGCAGATCAAATATTCACTGGGAATTCCGGCTGTTTATACCGAAGCTTCGGGGTATATACTAAAAGGCGGTGCGGGTGAATCGGGTATGCAGGTAGACCTGCTGCTGGACCGGGCCGACCGGGTGATCAATCTCTGTGAGATGAAATTCTACGACGGGCCTTTTACCATTACCAAAGACTATGCCGCCCGCCTGCGCGAACGTAAAGTACGCTTCCGGGAGAGCACAGGTACCCGGAAAAGTATATTCATCACCATGATCACTACCTTCGGACTGGCCGAAAATGCCTACTCCGCCGAGCTGGTACAAAACCAGGTAACACTCGGTGACCTGTTCCGCTGAAGGGAACTTTACATAATTAAACGCTGTTCTGTTTCTTCCCTGCCCGGAAATTTATTCCTGGTCAAAACCATAATCCCGTTCCACTTTGCATACCCGGGTCTTATAAGCCTGGTACCACCTGCTGCGTCCCTGCTGCTGGGCAAAGAGATGTTCGGTATTTTTCTTCCAGTTGCGTATGGCTTCCGGGCTTTCCCAGTACGAAACGGTGATCCCCAGCCCGTCCCGGGCACTTTCATGTCCCAGGTAACCGGGTTGCTGCGCGGCCAGCTCCAGCATCCTGAGGCTTGTTTCAGCATAGCCCTCCGCATCTTCCGTACGCAGTGAAGTAAAGATCACCGCATAATACGGCGGCTCGGGTGTATCAGCGATCAGGCTCATTTTAGTATATGCATTATTGGTCAAGTATCCGTATTTCTATGCGCCGGTTTATACGATCGACATGCATCCGTTCATCTTCTGTGCGCAGTTTCTCTCTCTCTTCTTCCGGTATCAGCGGGAGTGAGCATTCGTAGCCCCTGGCGGTGATCCTTTCCGGCGCAATACCTTTTTTAAGCAGGTAATTCCGCACGTATTCAGCTCTTCTCCGGGTATACAGGCGATTACCATATTCCAGGCTGCAACGGCTTCTATGTATCCCCACTTCGATGCGTACACCGGGCTTTTCCGTCATCCAGGCCACCAGGCTGTCGAGATCTGCCGCGGTATCATAGTAGAACGAATCTTTTGCAAATACAAAGATCACCGAATACAGGCGAAAGGTATCGGCCGTTATTCTTCCATTTTTCGTATATTCATTATCCCAGGGTTTCTTTTCCCAGGTCTTATACGAATCGGCGGTATAGGTACTCTGTGCCCGGGCAAGGCCGGAGAAACCTGTAAGCAGTATGACCAGCAGCAGTTTATTCATAATTTTATTTGATGGTAATTATTGACCGGTTACCGTACAGGCGGCCGTCCGGTTCCCGGCGGCACAGCGTGTATATCCCGGGCGGGTATGCGGAAAGACCCAGTACATGATCCCCCACAGCAGTATATGTTTCGCTGAACCGCATACGACCCGACATACCGGACAGGGAGATCACCGAACCGGCATCTTTACGCACAATGAGGGCCTTGGTATTCTTCTGCTCCGGGTAATCGTGTAGGAGCCCGATCTTGTCTTCGCTCCAGCTCAGCGAAGCAGGCGAAACCGTTTCCCGGGTACTGCCGCTGGGTGGCCGAAAACAGAGGTTCTGGGCCTGTGCCGTGGCAAACAGGAGCCCGGGCATTGCAAACAGAGATGATCTTTTCATAGTGGTGCCGGAGTAGTATACCGGGTTAGCCCCTTAAAGGTACGAAAGTTTTAATACCCGTTCGTTTTTTATGCATCTTCGTTCGTTTTTCGATACAGGCTGAGAAAAACAGGCGAACAAAAACGTATTTTTCCCGTTAAATAAAGGAACACCTTCGCACTTCTCCCGGCAGAAGCACCTGATCTGAACGTAAACAAGACGAAATATGAGCTCATTTTTTGCGAATGTCCGCAGGGCATACAAACTGTTCCAGAAAGTGGATATCGGCGAGGTACTGGGTGCCGTGGAACGCATGGACGAGAAGCAGCTCAACGGGCTGATGAAAATGCTGAAAAGCCAGGGAAAAAAGAAAGAACTGCCGCCGATCGACGGCGATTTTTATGACCTGGGCGGCTCTCTGCCCCCCGAAGACCGGGAACTGCAGCTGAAAGTGCGGCATTTTATGGAGACCGAGGTCCGGCCCATTGTGAACGATTACTGGCTGCGGGCCGAATTTCCCTTTGAGCTGGTACCCAAACTGGCGCAACTGAACATCTGCGGCATTACCTATGAGGGCTACGGCTGTGCCGGGCGTACCAACCTGCTGGAAGGCATACTGGCCATGGAAATGGCGCGGGTTGACACTTCCATGGCCACTTTTTTCGGCGTGCAGAGCGGCCTGGTGATGGGCAGCATCTACCTGCTGGGCTCCGAAGAACAGAAACAGGAATGGCTGCCTCAGCTGCAGCAGTTCCGCAAGATCGGTGCCTTTGGACTTACCGAGCCGGAAGTGGGCTCTGCCGTAGCCGGCGGACTCACCATGGAAGCCAGGCGGAACGGGGATACCTGGGTACTGAACGGACAGAAAAAATGGATCGGGAATGCTACTTTTGCCGATGTGATCATTATCTGGGCCCGCGATGTGGACGATGACCAGGTAAAGGGCTTCCTGGTGCGGAAAGGTACACCCGGCCTGCATGTAGAAAAGATGGAGGATAAAATGGCCCTGCGTATCGTGCAGAACGGCCTTATTACGCTGAATAACTGTGAGGTGCAGGAGGCAGATCGCCTGCAGCATGCGAACTCTTTCAAAGATACCGCCCGGGTATTGCGTATGACACGCGCCGGGGTGGCCTGGCTTGCCGTAGGCTGTGCGCGCGGCGCCTATGAGAGTGCACTCGATTATACGCGTACCCGTAAACAGTTCGGCAAACCCATCGCTTCTTTTCAGCTGATACAGAATCACCTGGTGGAAATGCTCTCGAACCTTACGGCCACGCAGACCCTGGTGTTCCGCCTGTCGCAGTTACAGGACGAAGGCGTGCTCAATGACGAACACGCCTCCCTGGCCAAAGTTTTCTGCAGCCTGCGCACCCGCGATATTGTAAGCCGGGCACGCGAGGTAATGGGCGGTAACGGGATCCTGCTGCAGTACAATGTGGCACGCTTTGTAGCGGATGCCGAAGCCATTTACTCCTACGAGGGCACCAAAGAGGTAAATTCCCTCATTGTGGGTCGGGCCATTACGGGTTACAGCGCTTTCGTATAGATATCAATTGGTCCATTCATCGTGGATCACCCCTATAAGGAAGGGTTCGCCGTTCCGCATGCGGTATACCAGCCGCAGGCTGCGCCAGTCCATACCTTTGTATTTTTCATCGAAACCGGGGAAGTAATTCTCGGTATAGTCGGCATAGGTATATACGCTGTCCATATTATTGATCATATTGCCCCGGCCCAGTGTCTTATTCACTGATTTCTGGGGCGCATTGGCAAAATCGACATCGTATACAAAACGGTCGAAATATGCCTGGAAGGTCATGCGTATAGGTTCACCCGAACCGTCGAAATAGCCCCAGTCCGTTTTTTTAGCGGCGCCGTCGCCGTGCAGCAGCTTAAATTCCGACTGGGTAAGGTGTACATCCCTCAGGGTATCTACATGCCCGTAAGGCGAAAAACGTACGCCCTCCTCGGGGTGTATGTATTCGGCAAAAGAAGCGTAATCTTTGTCTTTAAGAAGCTGGAGCAGGTCGGCGGTACGGTCGCGCAGTACGGCCTCTTTGCTGTTCTGGTCCACGTTCTCCGTAGTACTTCCCGCCGGCAGAACGGGTGGTGCCGGGGTGTACGATTCATCTCCGCAGGCGGTACACAGGAGCGTACCGCACAACAGTAACATCAAGCCATCGGTTTTCATATCCTTTACTTTTTCTTATACAAGTTCTTCGGACAGGACGGTGATCGAATCGCCGTTCCTGTTGGTAAGTGATACGTGAAAAGCTCCGAATGCGTTGCGTTTCAGCGTATGCAGCTCCATCGGTCCGTCTTTCAGCATGTGCCGGCTGCCGGTATGGGTCTGCATACCGAATGCCGACTCATAATCGACGCTGTACAGGGCCGAAAGGGTAACACGGAAGGCTTTATTGCCATATCCGTCCGAAAAACAGTGTGTAAGAGGCCTGGACTCAGTGCTGTGGGCAAAGGTGTTCCCGAACAGGGCACTGTAACCATGCCTGGCTCCGTCAAACAGCAGGATGCGCCTGCCGGTCTCCACATCCTCGGCATACATAAGCACCGGTGCGGCATCCGTAGCCACAATCAGCGGATCACGGCCATTGAGCTGATGACCGTAGAACCAGATGCGGAACCATTCGTTTCCCTCTGCGGTACGGAGTTTCCTCCTCCATTCGCGGGGGTGCAGGTTCTTGGGCTGGTCTATATGTGCGGTGATGCCTTCGAGGAAAGTGGGGCCGGGTATCCTGTTATCCGTATTCGCCGGCCTCCGTTTTGTAAAGAGGCTGAATAATCCCATAGGCTGTCTGTTTCAGAATGTTTCTGTACAGACCGTCAACACAGTAGACATGCAGAGTGTTGGTACGGCATGCATACATTCAATTAAGATACTAATTTAGGTATTTTTGTTGAAACGGGCAAGCCGCCCTGTCTTAAAAATACTTTAGCGGCCGGTTTAACACTGCTTCTCAGCTCTTTATTCAATGAGCACCTCCTGCCCTTCTTGGCCCTGCCCCGGGAAATAAAACAATCTGTTTAAAAAAAGTACAGCCGGGACCGGCCGGGTTATATCGCTTACAAACAGCAGCGTATAGATACCCCGTCCCTGTTCCCGGTATACCCGGAGGCCCTCATACGTCTAATGTTCGCTTTTGTATACAGGAATAATTTCTATCTTACCGCATAGTACTTTATTTTTTATCTATGTCTCTTTTTAAGAAGATTTTCGGGAAAAAAAACGAACCTGAGTTTTCGGAAAGCGGTGCTCCTGTTTACAGGCATGAAAACTCTTCCGAAGGATTCGTACCTGCCGGCGGCGTTGACCATACGGAGGAGATCAGCAACCATATCGAGCGGTTTATCGGCCGTGTGGACGGTGTGTTCCATGAACTGATCTCGGAACATGTGCACCTGGACATACATATTGTAAAAGCCACCGAAGAACGGCCCTATCATGTGCTGGTAACTTCGGGCATGAGCAATAAGCCCATGAATGTGCCCGCTGACCTGAAGGAGTTCGCCCATGCCGAACTCTGCCTGATGCTGCCTGCCGGCTGGTCCCTGGAACATAAGGACTGGGACGATGAAAATGTATACTGGCCCATACGCTGGCTGAAAATAGTTGCCCGCCTGCCCCATGAATACAATACCTGGATCGGTTACGGGCATACCATACCCAATGGCGAAGAGGCCGCTCCCTTTGCATCCGGTACCCGCCTGGGATGCATGCTGGTAATGCCTCCCATGAACCTGCCCGAAGAGTTTGAGCAACTGCAGACCGGGGACGGCAAGACCATACATTTTTATATACTGGCGCCGCTGTACCCCGAAGAGATGGTATACAAGATGAAGCACGGCGTAGACGCCCTGACCGAGCTTTTTGACGAATACGAGATCGATGATGTGCTGGACCCCAAACGCCCCAATGTACTGGATGATGAACCATAAAAGATAATTGATGAATCTACCTCCCGATTACAAGCCAGGCTGGAACCTTTACCAGATCTGGCACGAAGAAAAACCCGGCATTATTACGCTGGACCTGGGCTGGCATAACGTTGCGCCCTTCAATGAGCTGCCCCACCTGGGTATGCTGAGCCTGCTGTACCAGGAAGAGACCGGGAACGGCTTCATCAGCCCGGCCGAAAGCGAGCGCCTGGCCCCGGTGGAAGACCGCCTGATCGGGCAGATACTGCAGTCACAGCCCTCGGTGCATGTGGCCTTTTTTACGTTCGACGGCTCCCGGCGCCTGGTGTTTTACCTGAGCGAGCCGGAAACTTTCCGCATTGCCGTGGAAAGCCTGATGAAGGACCTGCCCTGGCGCTATTATGTGCAGGTGGTCGAAAACGATAACTGGGGCTATTATAACGAGTTCCTGTACCCCGATGCCTACAGCATGCAGGATATACATACCCATTCATTGCTGCGGCAACTGGAACAGCATGGCGACAGACCGGAAGTGCCGCGGCAGGTGGACTATCATACCCTGTTCGGGGACGAGGCCGAAGCGCAGCGCTATGCCAGCCGGATATCAGAAGAAGGCTTTGATGCCGTGCATGTGGAGCGCTCGGAGAATGGTTTTTCCGTAGAATTTAAAAAGACCCACCCGGTAGATTTTGATACCATCCAGGAGAACGTGTACCGTGCCATGAACCATATAGAGGAAAACGGCAGCGGATTTTTCGGCGGATGGGGATGCTCCGTGGTAAAGTAAAATAAACGTATATGCATCAGGGGCCGGTCTTGTACCGGCTTTTTTGCGTATATACATTGATCATCATTCGTTATTCGGTCCTCTCAGCGGTGTAAGCAATGAATATACCGCCGAATCGAGGAAACGGCCCCGGTAATAGTAATTTTCGCGGTAATGAGCTTCTTTTACGAAGCCGTTCTTTTCCAGCAGCCCGATCGAAGGGGCATTATCCGGGTTTACCCAGGCCTCTACGGAATGCAGGCGCATTTTATAAAAGGCATACTCCAGCGCAGTGCCCAGCGCTTCCTGCATCAGGCCCTGCCGCTGGTATTCCGGGTGCAGCAGGTATCCCACCTCGCCCCGGTGATGCGCCAGGTCCATACGCCAGAAACCGATGGTGCCGATAAGCTTTTCCGGTCCCTTACGCGGACTGATGGCCCAGGTAATGGAGCGGTCCTCGTCGATACCGCTATTTATTTTGCGTATCATTTCCAGGGCTTCTTCCACGGAAGCGGTCTTATCGCGGTCCAGGTAACGGATCACGTCATCCAGGCTGCGTATATGGAACAGTGCTTCGGCATCCGCCTCGCTGAAGCGGCGCAGCAGGAGGCGTTCGGTCTCCAGTACCGGGAATGGCTGAAAGGATACGGATAGCATACGGATATCTTTTGCTCGCAAGATACGTTTTTTACTGCTGCTGCACCAGGCGGCCCATGATACGGTACAGCTCCAGGGCCTGCTGCTGCACGGCGTAATCGGCGTCGAGCAGGCGTATGCGGGAATCCAGCAGGCTCTGCTGGGCCAGGTTCACTTCCAGTATGCCGGTGATCCCCTGCCGGTAACGGTCCAGGGCCAGGTTGCCGTTCTCTTCGGCCAGCTGCACATTGCTGCGTTCCAGTTCCTGCTTCTGCAGGGCAGCCAGGTAGCGGTTATAGGCCATGGTAAGGGCCATGCGGTTCTCGCTCTTTACCTGTTCGTAGTTCACCTCGGCATTCTGGCGGGCAATTTTCAGGGTGCGCAGCTGGGTGTTCAGGCGCCAGCTGTCGAATACGGTATAGGCTGCCGAAACGCCTACCGCAGGACCCAGGTTCTGGTTCACCAGGAAGAAGCCCGCTCCGTTGCGTGCATTGCTGTAATTAAAGCTTCCGTTAAAGGTAATGCGGGGCATGCGCAGGGCATTGGTCTCGCGGTAGGTGTACCTGCTGATGGCAATATCGCGCTCGGCCAGCTGGGTGGAAAAATTCCCCTTGTCGGTCTCCTGCATCATATCGCTGAGGCTTCCGATCGTAAAAGGTGCAATGCTGTCTTCCACATCGAACTCCGTTGTGGGATCACGCAGCAGTATCTGGTTCAGCGTGGCCTTTGCCGAGGCCAGGGCCGCCTGCTGGTCGAACCATACAGATTTCCATGCGTTCTGATCGATACGTGACTGCAGCAGGTCCGATTTATTGCCGGTACCGCCGCTAAGCCTGCTTTCGGCGATGGTGATGCGCTCCCCTGCAATGCGTATGGCTTCCTGGGTGGCGGCTATATTGCGTTTCTGCCGGATGATATCGAGATAGGCCGTAGTAGCATTCACAATGATACGCTCCATTTCCTGGCGCGTGCGTATCTGGCTCTGTTCCTTAAGCTGTGTAAGACGGTCGTAGGTAGCGAACATGCGCAGTCCGTCGAACAGTACCCAGTTGAGCTGTGCGGCACCGTTGTAATTGCTGGTGGGCACATTATTCTGCTGTACACTGTTGCCGGCCGAGGTCACCTGCCGTATGTTATTGGAGGCCCAGGTCCCGGAGCCTGTAAGGTTTACGGTAGGCAGCATACCGGCATTACCCACGTTACGGGCATAGGTGGCGGCCTCTTCGTTGTTGCGGGCGATCACTACGGCATAGTTCTTGTCCAGTGCGATCTGCAGAGCTTCGCTGTACCTAAGCACGGGGGTGTTCTGGGCCTGCAGGGACAGGGCCGCAGAAAGAAATGCGATCAGGGAACTTATTTTTTTCATGCGGTCTTCGGTTTTTTGTTACGGCTCATAAAGCTGTACATGGCGGGTATCACCAGCAGGGTAAGTATCAGGGAGAAGCAGATACCGCCTACGATCACGATGCCCAGGGGTACGCGGCTCTGTGAAGCGGCACCCAGGCTCAGGGCAATGGGCAGGGCACCCAGGGCCGTAGCCAGGCTGGTCATCAGGATGGGACGCAGGCGCATGGTAGCGGCCTCGATAGCCGCATCGTACTTGTTCTTACCCTCTTCTTTCATGTGATTGGCAAACTCCACGATCAGGATACCGTTCTTGGTCACCAGGCCCAGCAGCATGATCATACCGATCTGGCTGAAGATGTTCAGGGTCTGGTCAAAAAGCCAGAGGCTGAGCAGTGCACCCGCCAGGGCCAGGGGTACCGTGATCATGATAATGAGGGGATCGAGGAAACTCTCGAACTGTGCGGCCAGCACCAGGTAAATAAGCACCAGGGCCAGCAGGAAGGCGAACATGGTATTGCCCGAGCTTTCTGCAAAGTCGCGCGAGGGGCCTGCCAGGTCACTGCTGAAGGTATCGTCCAGCACTTCGCGCTGTATGCGCTGCATTTCGGCAATGCCGTCGCCCAGGGTACGCCCGGGGGCCAGTCCCGCCGAAACGGTGGCCGAGCGGTAACGGTTGTAGTGATACAGTTGGGGAGGCGAACTCTGGTCTGCCACGGATACAAAGTTGTCCATCTGTACCATGGTACCGGTAGAAGTACGTATATAAATGGAGGTAAGATCGAGCGGCTCGTCGCGGTTGGCGCGGTCGAACTGGCCGATCACCTGGTATTGCTTGCCGTCTTTGGTAAAATACCCGATACGTCCGCCGCTGAAAGCCTGCTGCAGGGTATTGGCGATCTCTGCTACCGAAACGCCCGCTTCCCGTGCCTTGTCGCGGTTTATCTGCAGGGCCAGCTCGGGCTTGTTGAACTTGAGGTTTACGTCGAAACCCTGGAAAACGGGACTTTTCTGTACCTCGTCCATGAACCGGGGCAGGTATTCCTTTATCTTTTCAAAGCTGGAGTTCTGCAATACGTACTGTACGGGAAGTCCGCCACGGGGACCACCGCCGGAGGATATGGTCTGGTCCTGTACCACAAAGGCCTTACCCCAGCTGAATTTAGACAGGTTCCGGCTGAGCATGTCCACGATCTGCTGCTGGCTCCGCTCCCGCTCTCCCGGCGGGGTAAGCATTACGCGTATAAAGCCCGAGTTGGCGCTGCCTGAGCCCGAAAAGCCCGGCGAAGTTACACTGAGCACAATGCGGGCCTCGGGTATGGAATCCTTGGCCACCTGTACCATTTCCTGTATATAGCGGTCCATAAACTCGAAGGATGCGCCTTCCTGGGCCGAGGCCGTTACACGGAATACACTGCGGTCCTCGAGCGGGGCCAGCTCCGATTTCAGGTTGGTCCAGGTGCCCCAGATAATACCTCCGCAGATCAGTATCAGCACCAGGGCCAGCCAGCGTTTATGCATAAAAGCACTGAGCAGGTCGCGGTAGCCGCTCTCCATCGCTTCGAAAAAAGGCTCCGTACGTTTATAGAAAGCCGAACGTTTGGTCGGGTCCTTGCGCGACATCTTTACGTTCAGCACGGGCGTGAGCGTAAGCGATACAAAGGCCGAAATAAGTACGGCGCCGGCAATTACAATGCCGAACTCCCGGAAAAGCCTGCCCACGAAGCCTTCGAGGAAGATAATAGGCAGGAATACCACGGCCAGCGTAATAGAAGTACTGATCACCGCAAAATAGATCTCGTCGGAACCCTGGCGGGCGGCCTCGTGCTTGTCGAGACCCTCCTCCATTTTCTTGAAGATGTTCTCCGTGACCACGATACCGTCGTCTACCACCAGGCCCGTAGCCAGCACGATGGCCAGCAGGGTGAGCACATTGATCGAGAACCCGAAAATGTACATGATAAAGAAGGCCCCGATCAGGGACACGGGTATATCGAGCAGCGGACGGAAGGCGATGAGCCAGTCGCGGAAGAACAGGTAAATGATGATCACTACCAGGATAAAGGCAATGAGCAGGGTCTCCTCCACTTCTTCGATGGAATTACGGATAAAGGTGGTCTGGTCCAGGGCAATGTCCAGGCGGATATCTTCGGGGGTCTCGGCCTTCAGTTTATCGTAGCGGCTGTAAAACTCGTCGGCGATATCAATGTAATTGGCACCGGGTTGTGGTACGATGGCCAGACCGATCATAGGCACGTTCGACTCGCGCAGGATCGTCTCTTCGTTCTCCGGGCCCAGGCGCGCAAAGCCCACATCGCGGAAACGCACGATGGTATTGCCGTCGTTCACAATGATGAGGTTATTGAAATCTTCCTCAGTATACAGGCGGCCGAAGGTACGCACGGTAAGCTCCGTGGTATTTCCCACGATCTTACCCCCGGGCAGCTCTACGTTCTCGCGGTTCAGGGCGTCCACCACTTCCTGGGGCGAAAGACGGTGCGCAGCCAGCCGCGCCGGGTCCATCCACAGGCGCATGGCGTATTTTTTCTCGCCCCATACCTGTATGCTGCTCACACCGGGTATGGTCTGCAGGCGTTCCATCAGCACATTGGTGGCATAGTCGCTCAGTTCGAGCTGACTGCGTGTATCACTCTGCACCAGCATGGAAATAATGGCATCGGAGTTGGCATCGGCCTTAGATACAATGGGTGGTCCATCAATGTCCAGCGGCAACTGGCGTACGGCCTGGGAAACCTTGTCACGCACGTCGTTGGCAGCGGCTTCCAGGTCAACACCCAGCTCAAACTCTACGGTAATTACGCTGCTTCCGAGGTTGCTGGACGAAGAAACGCTTTTGATGCCCGCGATACCATTGATGGATTTTTCGAGCGGTTCGGTGATCTGTGATTCAATGATATCGGCATTGGCCCCTACGTAATTGGTACGTACGGTAATGATGGGCGGATCGATGGAGGGATACTCGCGCACCCCCAGGTATGTAAAGGAAATGGCCCCGAACAATACGATCACGATGTTCAGTACGATGGCCATTACAGGCCTTTTTAGGCTGACGGATGCTAAACTCATGGGCCTTTATTTCAGGTTTGTGAATGTAACGGGCATGCCGGGGCGCAGTTGCATAATGCCGGTGGTAATTACCGTATCGCCGGGTTTAAGACCACTGGTCACCTGCACGGCAGAATCGGTACGCAGGCCGATATTGATCTTTACAGCGGCTGCTTTACCGCCCCGGGCCACGAATACCTTCTGTCCCTTCAGCTCGGGGATCACGGCATTGGTAGGTACCATAAGCGAAGGACCGCTATGCGGCAGGTTCACCCATACTTTGGCAAATACGCCGGGATACAGCGTATTGTTCTTGTTGGGATACAGGGCACGCACGCGCAGGGAACGCGTGGCCTCGTCCACCTGTGATTCCAGGGCATAAACGGGCGCCGTAAGCGTATCTTTGGAAAGTTCGGTGGTGAATTTAATGTTTTTGGTACGGGTCAGCGCCGGGTAATAGCGCTCCGGGATGCTGAACTCCACCACCAGGGGCGAGACCTGGGTAAGCGTGGTGATCTCATCCGCCGGGGAAACGATGGCCCCCTGGCTGATGCGGCGCAGGCCCAGCTTGCCGGTGAAAGGTGCGCGTATCTCGGTCTTGGCTATCTGGGCCTTTACCAGGTCCATATCGGCCTCTATGGTATGCAACTGGTTCAGGGCCGCGTCGTAATCCTGCGAGCTCACGGCATTGGTCTTGAGCAGCTCCTTGAGACGGGCCTCATTTTTGGATGCCAGCTCACGCTGTATCTCCAGCTTACGTAACTGAGCCTGCAGATCGTTGTCGAAGATCTTCATCAGCAGGGTGCCCTGCTGCACGATGGCACCTTCCTTAATGTTCAGCTGTACCACGCGTCCGCTTACCTCCGGTTTCAGTATTACGTTCTGGAAAGCCAGTACCGAGCCGCTGCTGAGCAGTTTTTCGCTGATGTCCTGCTCTTTTACCACGGTGCCGAGTACTGAAATGGCCTTTGTGCCCGAAGCGCCCGGCTTGCCGTTCCCGGCAGAAGCGGTCATTTTGGCAACCACCTTCCAGGCGATCCAGCCGAGGAAGGCCAGGACCAGGATACTGATTATGATCGTTCTTTTTTTCATGTCGTATAGATGTTCTGCAGAGCTTTGTAACTGTCTTTTTCCGGTTATCGCTTTAAACTAAATGTACAATTCTGAAGCAATTTTGAAGAAACGGCAATTTCTGACCGTTTTTAATCGCCATGCTGTATTTTTATCCGCATCGGGTTCTTCGGCAGGGCCTCGAAATTATCGTTGATACGCTGCATCTGTTCGTAAAAATGCTGTATCTCTTCGGTTGTGAACCCGCTGAAAGCGATCTTCTCGAAATCTTTCACCTTTTTGCGGATACGTTCGATGTTCTTAACCCCCGTGGCCGTAAGCATCACCTGTTTTTCCCTGCGGTCCTCGGCATTTACAAGCCGTTCTACAAAGTTATGCTCTTCCAGGTAATCCAGTATCTTGACCACGTAAACTTTATCGATATGCAGGTTCTCGCTGATCTGCTGCTGGGGTATGCCCTTCTTTTCGGAATGCAGGTACAGGAGCACCGTAAAATAGCGGCCCGGATCAATATCTTCCATGTGCTTGGACAGGGATGCAAAATACTGTTTGGCCATTACGGAAAAGTACTGACCCAGGGGAAGCTTGCGATCTGTAAATGCATTTTTGGTTCGTTGCGCCATGCTACAAATATAGTTAGTAATGTCTACCGTAAAAGAAATTAACCATTACTTAAAACAATGATTTTTTACGGCGGACGGCTTCAGCTGCTATACGCTGAACAAAGTCCTGAGATATGGCACAAAGATACAGGCCGCCGTTACCAGGCTTACCAGGGCGCATACCAGTACAGCCGCTGCGGCCAGGTCCTTTACATGACCGGCTTTGGGGTTACGTTCGGGCCAGAGTTTGTCCGTAAGCATTTCGATGGCCGTATTTACCAGCTCTGCCGCCAGTACCATGCCGATGCATATCCAGATCAGTGCCCATTCCTGGGGTTGTATGCCGAAGTACAGCCCGGCGGCGTTCACTATGAGAACCGCTGCGATATGTATGCGAAAATTAAGCTGTGTGCGGAATGCGTAGCGTAATCCCTTCCATGCATATACGAAAGCCAGCCAGCGTCTTTTCATACTACTTGAAATCGATGGTGAATTTCAGGTTGAAAAGCCGTGGTGTGAGGTAATTGGGAACACTGTAGTAAAAGCCTTTGTAGTCGCGTATCCAGTTGTAGGAAACGGTATTGTTGATACCCAGCAGGTTGTAGATCTCCAGTGCAAAGGCGGCGCGGCGGATGTGCTTTTTGGCGGCTTCCATGCGGGCGCTCTTGTACTTGATATCGGGAGAGATCACCTCGTACAGGAAGCCCAGGTCCACGCGACGGTAGAAGGGCATGCGCAGCGTATCGGCGTAGCGGTTCTGGTTGGGCGGACCATAGGGCCAGCCGGTGCCCAGCACCAGGTTAAGACTTACTTTCAGCTGGGGCAGCCTGGGAATATTGTCCTGGAAGAAAATACTGAAGGTAATGCGCTGGTCGGTAGGACGCGGCACAAAGCCCGGCGTTACCAGGCTGCTGTCGAAAGCAGGTACATTGCTGCCCGGGTAGATCTGGTTGCCGTTGATATCGTAGTATTTGTAATAGTAATCGTCTTTAATGTCTTCCTTCGTCTGCAGGAATGAAATGGTGGCCCAGCTTTCCACCCCGCGGATGAACTCTCCGTTGAGCTTCATATCGGCCCCGTAGGCATACCCGCGGGCATTGTTCTGTGCATAGTAACGGATGCGGATATTGTCGAGCTCATAGGGGTTCAGGTTGGTAAGATACTTGTAATAGGCCTCGGCCGTGAGCTTGAAGGGACGCTTCCATATCTTGAAGTAATAGTCCAGTCCGCCCAGGGCCATAATGGAGCGCTGTGCCTTTACCGCCGTGTTGATATTGCCCTGCAGGTCGCGCAGCTCGCGGTAGAACGGGGCCTGGTAATATACCCCTCCCGCCACGCGGAATACCATGTTGCGGCGTTTCCAGTTAGGGGTTACGGCCAGTTGCATACGCGGCGAAATAAGCCATTCCCTGTTTATGCTCCACCATTGTGCCCGTACGCCGATGTTCAGCATGATCAGGGTAGAATCCTTGCTCATATCGCGGTAATTGAACTCGGTATAACCGCTTACCCGGTGCGAAAACAGGGTGATGTCCGATTTTACGAAGGTCTGTGCATTGATCGGCATATCGTCCTGCGGACCGTAGTACGGCAGCAGGTACGAAGCACTGTCGGCAATGTTCCATTCGCGCAGCTTATCATTGATGAGCTCGTTCTTATACTGGGCGCCCCAGCGTACCGAGAATTTATCCTTGCTGAAGATCCCTTTGTGGTCAATAGCGATAATGCGGGCTTCCAGGAAATTACGGGCATGATTGATGTAGCCGCCCGAACCTATGGGTGAGGTAACCTCGCCATAGGTTTCGCTGGCCGGGTTATTGTCCAGTTCGCCCAGCCGGTAGGAACCCTCAATGTCGAAACGTTCGCTCTCTCTGGTCTGGGTATAGGAACCGATGAACTTAAGGTCTACATGTTCCGAAGGCCGGGCCTGTATGGTAAGAGCGCCCAGACCGGTGGTAAAATCGGTGATCTCGCGGCCGCCCATGGCCACACTGAGCTTGTAGGTCTGCTGTATGGTACCGAAGGAGGTCTCGCGCGACTGCGGGAAGAACAGGTACTGGTTGGAGGAATAAATACCCAGCAGGGAGATATCTACCTTTTCGGAAGCGATAAAGGTGGCCTGGCCCTGGAAATCGTAAAAACGGGGCTTGTATTCGCCGCGGGTATCCATAAAACGCAGCAGGTAGTTGTTGGAGCGGTAACGTCCGCCCAGGTTCAGCTGCAGGCGTTTTTTAAAGAGCGGGGCCTGTACATAGGCGCTTCCGCCCAGCAGGCCTATATTGCCGCCGGCCGCAAACGTTGTGGGCTTGCGGTAGGTAATGTTCAGCACGGAGGACATCTTGTCGCCGTAACGGGCCTCAAAACCGCCGGAAGAAAAGGCGATCGCTGAGATCATATCGCTGTTTATGAAGGAAAGGCCCTCCTGCTGACCGCTGCGGGCCAGGAAGGGGCGGTATACCTCTACGTCGTTGATGTAGATCAGGTTCTCGTCGAAACTGCCCCCGCGCACCGAGTACCCGGTACCCAGCTCGCTGTTGCTGTTCACGCCTACCTGCGACTTAATGAGGGCAATGATGGGATCGCCTACCGTTGAGATCACCTTGGCATGTTCGGGATCGATGCTTACCGTGGGCAGACCATGGTGCCGGTCAGCCCGTATCACGGCCGTATCACGGGTAGAGGACGGGTTCAGCAGCGGCATATAGTTTGCGGTCTCCCCTTCTTTCAGGTTAAAGGTACGCCTTTCGTTCTCGAAACCCACATAGCTGGCCACCACCACTATTTTGCGCCCGGCAGGCACTTTCAGGCTGTATTTTCCCTCGGCATCGGTGCTGGCAAGACTTTTTTCGCCTTCCACGTACACGTGAGCGAATGCGAGCGGCAGTCCCAGGTGATCTTTCACCGTTCCCTGTACCGTTGCCGTCTGGGCGTAGGAAAACAGTGCAAACAGGCATCCCAGTAAGGTAAGTGCTATGTTTTTTTTCATCGGGGGAAAGGGGCTGCCTTATTTCTTATCAGGATTTTTGAACTTGCCTTTTTTCAGTGCATCGAAGAATTTATACCAGGCTACGGGATTCAGGATATTGGCCGGGGGAATGCCGCCTGCGTAATAGGCCTGGTAATTACGTTCGGCCATTACGTTCTTGAAGGCCACCCCACCCGATATGGGCGTATTTTCGTATATGAGTGCCAGTTCCTGCTCGTTCAGGTTCTTCATGGCCCTTTCATAATCTTCGTCGTTCAGCTTCAGGTCCATGAAAGCCTTTTCGAAACCTTCCTTCGAGAAGGGCATCACGGTTTTGGTCTTGAGGTAAATGGTATCTTTTTTCAGCTGTTTCTGCATGTAGATACGGTCTTCTTCAGGATTTTCCGGCACAAAGAAGAGTCCGCTCTTGTAACCTACGCTCGAGAACAACAGGGTGTCGCCGGGTTTGGCCACTACGGTAAAAAAGCCATCATAGTCTGAAATGGTACCCAGGCGGGCATTTTTAATACGTACGGTAACGAAGGGTATGGCCTTGTTGCTGTCGATATCGGCTACCAGTCCGCTGATCTGTACCGCCGTTATCTTCCTCGATGTATCAGAATCTGCCTTCTGGGCAGATGCGGTGGCTATACAGAACAACAGCAGGAATACTATGTAAACAGTTCTTTTCATGTTATATCTTCACAAAACGGGTGCGGGCCTTGTTCTTGCCGGAACGCATATATACGATATATACGCCCTGAGCCCAGTTTGAAACGTCAAAAGTATTTAAATATTTCAAGTCATTTTCCTTTTTTACCAACACTTTCCCGTTCATGTCGCAGATCAGCAGCAGCTCTGCCTGTTCGTACAGGTTGCCGGGTAAAGCCACATTAATGCTGGCCGAGGCCGGGTTCGGGAACACAAAGATATCCTTGTCCGTAAGACCGGGAGTATACGGATTACAGAAATCCAGTTCCTGCGAGGCCCCGAAACTGCTCCACTGTCCTATCTGTACACCGTTCACGTCCAAAAGTTCGGCCCGGCCGTTGCCGAAACCGCAGCAGAGCCCGTCCCCGCCGGAATCGTTCAGCTTCAGTGTATAGCAGGCATATGGCAGGCAAAGGTCCAGGGTATCTATTGCCTGTGCAGAGGCATTCTGTCCCGAACCGCTTTCCACTACCTGCCCCGAAGCATCGGCTATTTCCCAGGAAAATTCCTGCGGGTACAGGTCGTAGTGTATTACCAGGCGCACTTCGGCACCCTGCACGCGCACTACTTTGTGCTCTGCCGTATCGGCCGCCGGGGTACCGGGAGACCAGGCTACGGCGCCGAATGTATTCCCGCCGAAGAGTTTCAGGGGTCTTGCCGGGAAGGTAAACATTACCTGGTCGCTGTAATCCCAGCTGCCGCCCCTGCATTGTTCCAGGCTTGTATTACCGTTGCTCAGCCGTACGCAGACGGAATCGAGCTGTTCGAAACCGATATTGGAAACCAGTATGAACAGCCGTGTGGTATCGGCACAGGTCACCGAATCTACCGAGCTGAAGGAACTGATGTCCACCCCGTAGGCTACCGGGGCCGTAGCAGGCTGATACCCGTCGATGGTCATCTGCCCCGTATTTCCGGGATCGAGCCAGTCGCGCAGCCGTGTATCGGGTGTACCGCCTCCTTCCCAGCTTACGGAGAACTTACCGTAATAATCGCTGCCATTGGGATTGCTGCAGGATGCCTGTCCGCCGTGAAGCTGTCCCACGATCCGGTGTGCGGCATCGTACAGGGGCGATCCGCTGGAACCGCCTTCCGTGGTACCGGAATCCCATTTCTGTACCTTCCAGTGATTTTCGGTCGGATCTGAACAATCGTAACAGGAGTCCTGTATCATGGAAGTATCCCGGCTTATTTTCTTGATATCGCCTTTGGGATGATGAATGCCCACATGGTCTTCAGTGGCCGTTCCGCTGCGGTCCCAGCCGCTGTAATAGGCAAAATAGCCGGCGGGCGGCGGAAAGTTCATCTCCAGCAGGGCAAAGTCCGAAGCGGCATGCCGGGCATGGACCGAGGCGCCGTTCACCGTTTGTGTCTGCGGGCCGTCGATATTGCTGCAGTCCGGGCTTTCGTAATTGAACATGAAAACCGTGGACGTGCTTACATTGCAGTGATTGGCGGTAAGAATATACGGTCTGCCGTCCTGGGCCGTATTGTTAACGAGGGCCCCGGAACAGAAACGTGTTCCGCCACTGGTGAGCAGCATTACGGCCGAACGTTTTTCGGTCTGCCAGTTCGTTCCCTGGGGACAGTTGATGTTTACATTACAATTGCCCGAGGAACCGAACCCCTTTACAGGCAGAAATTCGGCACGTACACCGTAAATGGCCGACTGTACCCGGGCGCTGAAATAAGCCGTGGCGCGGGGCGACTGTACTTCCAGGGTACAACGCTGCCCACCCAGGGGCAAGGTTACAAAAGAACCGTCCAACGCAGCCTCTGAAGGACTGTACGGACCCAGTATGCCGTATTCGTTAAAGAGCCAGAAACGGGTGCCCTCGGGCGCTGAAAGCTCCGAAAAGAAGAAGTTCAGCGATAAGGCGCCTTCCGACTCAAAAACAAGCTGCCCGATATGTACATCGGGGCCCAGTGTGGTAAATCCTTCCAGGTGCAAGGTAGTATCCAGCGGCAGGGCAATACCGAAATCGTAGATCTTATCCGCCCCGGCGGACGGTAACTGAACAGATGCGGGCGCGGCGATGTTCCACACGGCAGGTGCCGGCAGCGTTACGGTGCCCGAAAGAGAGGCAGGAAGCTGTGCGAAAACGGCAGTGCTGAGGCACAGGGCCGAAAATAATGTGCCTAAAGTCTTCATTATTCACCTGTAAAAATAGTTAATTTGTAGCGATAACGTATGAAAAAGCTAAAAAATGTACTTGTATCCCTGCGTTTCCTGAACGTGGTCACGGTATGTATATACGTATATCTGTCCTTTTCCGTATTTCCCGCAAACCATGAGGCCGCGCTGCTTTTTACCGCGGCTACGGCCCTGAGCCTTATGGCCGGTAATGTGCTCAACGATTATTACGATACCGAGACCGACCGCATCAATAAACCCGGCCGCCCCAGCCTGGTGAAGCTGTATGGCAAAAAACGCACGCTCCGCTCCTATTATGCACTACTGCTGCTGGCCGCCTTATCGGTGCTTTTTACAAGGTCCGTATATGCCACAGGCATCGTGCTTTTGGCCAACCTGCTGCTTACCTTCTATGCACAGTACGGGAAATACGCGGGGGCTGCGGGTAATGTGCTGGTGGCCTTTCTCAGCGGACTGAGCGTATTTGCCCCTTACCTGGTCTGTACGGAACATCTTGCCTGGCAGGATAAATGGATCGGTCTGCACGAGAGCTTCAGCCGCCCCCTGCTGCTGTGCAGCCTGCTGGCCTTCTTCTTTTCGCTGCTGCGCGAATGGATAAAGGACATGGAAGACTATGAGGGCGATCTCCGTACCGGCTTACGCACCGGGGTGATACAGACCGGCCTTCCCGCCGCCCTGCGGATAGCACGGGTAATATCACTGCTGTACCTGCTGATACTGGGGGCCCTGGTATGGTACCTGCAAAGCTGGGTACCCCTGGTATGGTCCGTTCTTTTTGCGTCGGTATGCCTTAAACTATGGGGCGGACGTGAAAAGCAGCATTTCAGAATGGCTTCCGCCTTGTTAAAAGTCGTATTTTTGAGCGGAATTCTGGCTTATTTTTATTTATGAATCTACCTATTGCACTGGCTTCCAATTCACCGCGACGATTACAGTTGCTGGAAGGAGCCGGTTTTATCGTAACACGCATAAGCAGCGAGGGCGATGAAGACTTCCCGGAAGACATGCCCCTGGCAGAAGTAGCGCCTTTCCTGGCCTGCAAAAAAATGGAACGTGTGGAGGAACAGGAGCTCATTACCCTCACGGCCGATACCACCGTGGTTTTCCCGGACGAAATTCTGAACAAGCCCGGCAGTGCGGAAGAAGCCGTACGTATGCTGAAAAAGCTCAGCGGCCGCAGTCATAAGGTGGTCACGGGAGTTTGTATGCGCAACCCGGCCGGACAAATTGTATCCTTTTCCGATACAACCGAGGTCTGGTTCCGCGAACTGGACGAAGCCCTGATCAACTATTACCTGAAACACGGCAACCCCTACGACAAAGCCGGAGGCTACGGCATCCAGGAAAGTATCGGCTACCTGGGCATCGAAAAGGTGAACGGCTGTTTCTACAATGTAATGGGCCTACCCCTGCGCCTCGTATACGAAAACTATCTAAAACTCCTGTAAATGAGAATCATAGCCACCATACCGCACCCTCGGATCAAAATATCGGTCTTCCAGATGAACGCTAAATTCCTGCTGAAAATGGAAGCAGGTCCTTATGAACAGACGTACAAGATACAGGAAGATGAGATCACTTCCGTTGAGCAGCTCGAACGCATTTGTAACGAGGAGTTTATGAATACGGTGATACGCCGTTTCGAATCCATGATGAACGATTTTGAAAAAGCCCTGGGCGCTGCGCAGGAAAGGCAGGCATAGCTATTCCTTTACGAATACCCGCCGGGCCGTGGCTCCCTGGTTTTCGAGCTGTAATATGTAGGCCCCCGGTACCAGTGCCTGTACGGAAATGGCGCTGCCCTTGCCTGTACTGTGCAGGCTGCCGTCCATGCGGTAGATATTCCAGCCGGTGTCTCCCTGCAGACCTTCGATATTCAGTATATCCGATGCCGGGTTCGGGAACAGGTTGAATTTCAGTGTTTCGGCCTCATCCTGTCCGAAGGTGGGTGAACGTAATAGCTTGACATGACGGGTAGTTACGAACGAAGGAATGAATGTCAATAACTCCGTTTTCGTAATATAACCGGGGGCTGAATAGTTTACGCTGAACTGCCCGGACTGCAGCACACCCGTGGTAAAGGAACCATCCAGGTAGGTGCGTGCCGTATCAAAGCCAAAGGGATAATCCACGCTCACCTGTGCCCCGGATATGGGACTTCCGTCCGTAGAGTCGGCCACGGTACCTTCCAGGTAAGCGGCCCGCTGAAAATTTGGTTTCACGATCCAGAGCCCGGTATTGATATCGCTCAGTATCCAGTTGCCGCCGGGCAGGTAGGGATATACGCCCCAGTTGCCGAGAAAGCCGCCGCCATTGCTGAAGGGATAGGTATCAAAATAACCGGTGATCACCGGGTTGGTAGGCCTATGTGCATCGATAAGCACAACACCATGTGTATAATACGATACAGCCAGCCAGTCGTTATTCACCACGTGTACGTTATGCGGTACAGCCTTGCTACCCGGGCGGCTGCGCACCGCACCCTTGAACACCGGGAAGGTAGGGTCACTGATATCATAGGCAGCCACATAGGCCGAAGAGACCTCATCGGTGGTATACATAACGGAAGCATCGTTATTGGGCCATACGTTGTGCGTGAAATAGCCGGGTGTGTAGGTGGTGGAAAGCACCACGGGGTTTTGTACGTCCGAAACGTCCATAACGGCCGCATACCCGTCCAGGATGGCGCCGGCATACATGGTATCGCCGCGCACAAAGGCATCGTGTATGTAAAAGTCGCCGAAACGACCCAGGTACTGCGGATTTTCAGGATCGGCGTTCAGGTCCAGCGCCACATAGCCCTGGCCGGAAAGAAAGCCGGATGCCCCGAACAGGTAACAGATGCCCTTTTCGTCGATAAAGAGTGTATGTGCATTGGTAATGGTATCGTCCGGGGTAAGCTGGTAATGTGTATAAGGTACATTGCCATTGGGCAGGTCCTGGAGGTTTACGATGGTAAGTCCGCCGCCGCCTTCCGTTACCACGTAGGCATAGTGCCCCCAGGTCTTGATCTCCCGCCAGATGCTGTGCGCGCCGGGAACCATGGCCACTTCTGCTGCTGCCGAAGGCGTGGTGATATCTACGATGCTGAGCCCCTCGCAGGTGCCTACCAGTGCGTATTCACGGCCATTGGCGGCATACCCCCAGATATTGCTCAGGCAGGTATCCCCGTAGCCCAGGTGTCCTTTCAGCTGAAAATTGACCTGGGTCTGGGCGCACAGGGTCTGTATAAGGCCTGTGGTGAACAGTAAGATCAGTAATTTTTTCATTTATAGGTCTAAACTGGTTTGATTATCGTCATCATCAATATCAATTTCCAGCGGTTCTTCCTCTTCTTCCTCCTCCTCGGCCTCCGTTTCTGATTCGTACATCGTAAGCTCTTCAATATTATTGATATTGATCTTGTTACCTTTCGCCGTATCGCCTTTTACGGCAATGAACTCATTCACCCGGATCGTTTCCGTTTTCTCCTCTTTCTGCTTGCCGAACAGGTATTTGACCTCGATCTCCGGGTCTGCATCAAAGGTATAGGATACCAGCGAAACATTCTCGTTCTCCGGTAATAACGAAATGATCTTGTCAATAGTTTCAGGCTGCACGCGTTTTACGTAGTAATCGTCCTTTTCATTGTCCCTGTATACCAGGCTCAGGATGCTGCCTTCGACGAAGGGGCCGATGTATTCGGGCACATCTTCGAAATAGACCGTAGGTTCGGGGTTCACAATGCGGTAGGTACCGTTGCGCTGCAGCACAAAGGCCTTTTCGCCCGGCTTGAAATCGCCCAGGTAATTGCCCCGCTCTTCGGTATTGAAGCGGCGCGTACTTTCGTCGAACCACATGGAACGTGCGTCCAGCGTACTTTCGCCGATAGATTTGCGCACGATCTTGCGCACGGGGAACTTGCTCAGGATATTGCCCTGGGCATCGCGGCCCTTGATGGACAGTTCGCCGATATCGAAGTCGAAGATCTGCTTTTTGAGACGGGGACGCGGTTTCAGGTATACGGTAAGGACCTCGCTCTCTCCTTTGGGGTTCACGGTAAAATAGTGTACCTGTGAGCCCGGTGTGCCCTTGGTAAGATCGTAGTCCTTGTCGCGGGTGATCCCTTTTACGCGGAAACGCTTCACCATATAGGCGCCGTTCTTGCCGTCGCGGTAGATCATATGGTACACCGTGTTCTGGTTTTCGCGCATCCAGAGGCTGATGTGTATGGCATTTTTGCCGATAAAGGCCTTTTCGGTGACCTTGCTCACGGTCATGGTACCGTCTTCGCGGAATACGATGATATCGTCGATATCGGCACATTCGCAGATGTACTCGCCATTCTTCAGGCCATAGCCCACCATGCCTTCTTCCTTGTTCCAGTACAGCTTTTCGTTACGCACCACTACGGATACGGCCTCCACGCTTTCGAACGAAGCGATCTCCGTTTTGCGCTCGCGGCCCTTGCCGTATTTCTTCCTGATCTCCTTGAAGTAAGCGATCGCGTAATCGGTAAGGTGATCGAGGTTATGCTGCACTTTTACGAGACTCTCGTTCAGGCGGGCGATCAGCTCGTCGTTCTTGAAAGAGTCGAACTTAGAGATACGCTTGATGCGGATCTCGGTAAGGCGCACGATATCGTCGCGGGTGATCTCGCGGTAAAAGTCCGGTTTATAGGGGTCCAGCCCCTTGTCGATGATGCGGATGACCTCTTCCCAGGATTCGGCCTCTTCGATCTTGCGGTAGATGCGTTTTTCGATGAATATCTTTTCGAGTGAGGCGAAGAGAATGCTTTCCATCAGCTCACTCTTTTCAATTTCCAGTTCCTGGCGCAGCAGGTCACGGGTAGCGTGCGTGTTGTGACGCAGGATATCGTTCACGCCCATGAACACGGGCCTTTCGTCTATAATGACGCAGGCATTGGGCGAGATACTCAGCTCGCAGTCCGTAAAGGCATACAGGGCCTCGATGGTCTTGTCGGGCGAAATGCCGGCAGCCAGGTGCACCAGTATCTCCACGTTCTCGGCGGTATTGTCCTCCACCTTGCGGATGCGGATCTTGCCCTTCTCATTGGCGCTCACGATGCTGTCCATCAGTGAGCCGGTGGTGGTGCCGAAAGGTATTTCGGTAATGACCAGGGTCTTGTTATCCAGGATGGATATTTTGGCGCGTACGCGGATCTTTCCCCCGCGCAGACCATTGTTGTACCTGGAGAAATCGGCCGAGCCACCCGTAGGGAAATCGGGCATGATATCCGTGGTCTTGCCTTTCAGGATATCGATGGAGGCGTCGATGAGCTCATTGAAGTTGTGGGGCATGATCTTACAGGCCAGGCCCACGGCAATACCCTCCACGCCCTGTGCCAGCAGCAGGGGGAATTTTACGGGCTGGTGGACAGGCTCTTTGTTACGGCCGTCGTACGAGGCCTGCCAGGGAGTGGTCTTGGGGTTGAAAATGGTATCCAGGGCAAACTTGGTGAGGCGAGCCTCGATATAACGCGCGGCAGCGGCCCCGTCGCCCGTGAGTATATTTCCCCAGTTCCCCTGGGTGTCGATCAGCAGGTCTTTCTGCCCGAGCTGTACCATGGCATCGGTGATGGAGGCATCCCCGTGCGGGTGATACTTCATGGTATTGCCCACCACATTGGCCACCTTGTTGTAACGGCCGTCCTCCAGCTCGTACATACTGTGCAGGATACGGCGCTGCACCGGCTTAAGGCCGTCCTCGATGGCCGGTACGGCACGCTCCAGGATCACGTACGAGGCATAGTCAATAAAATACTCTTTATACATCCCGCCCAGCGGGGTCACTTCCCCACCCGTATGTGCAGGGCCTTTGGGTTCGTTTTGCGGCAAGTTGTTCTCTTCCATTTCGGACATAGCTGCAAAAATACGATTCCCTTCGGAATTTTCTTACCCTCCAAACATTAGTTTTCCAGGAAAAAAATGCGTATCTTATACTGAAATAGTATGCAAGCATACTATTTTTATCATTAATTTTCAATACTTTAACCTTTATTTAAGTCCTATTAGTATGCTTGCATACTAATTTATACGGAGGTGTGCCCTATCTTTGTAGTGTCAAAACAAAGAACATTGATCATTCATTAAAAACTTAAGTATTATGGAAAAGGAACTTAAAAATCTGCTGTATGCAGGAGTGGACCTTGCCGCTGCTGCTTCTGAAAAATTTCAGAAAAGTGTGACCGAACTGGTCGACAAAGGAACTATCTCTGCCGAAGACGGTAAAAAATGGGTAGACGATATGTTTGCCAGGACCGAAGAGCGCAAAGCCGAATTCGAGAAGAAGTACAAGGAGTTCACTTCTAAATTCAAAAACTCTGCAAAGAAGAACACAGAGGAAGAAGTAGAAGAGCTCCGCAAGAAGCTGGCTGACCTGGAAGCGAAGCTTGCCAAGAGCAAAGGTGCCCAGAACGCCGCCAAATAAGGGTTTTACACATATCCATAGACAAACAAACAACAATAAAAAATCCCGGTTCTGCCGGGATTTTTTTATGTTAACCGGGTCTTATTGTCCGTTGCGTGCCCGCTGCATAGGGTTTCCGCCCGTACTTTGTCCGCGTACCTGGCGGCCACGCTCCTTGAACATTTCGATGCGGCTGCTCTGTGGTATACGCGGCAGGCTGTTGTTCTTTTCGTCGATATCGGCTGTTTCGCGGTAAGGGTCCAGGCGTATACCGGTAACCTCTCCTTTTTTCAGGAAGGTTTTCGTTACCTTATGTTCGTTCTTGCGCCAGATATACGCGCTGATGCGGTCGATCTCCTTTGTGCCGTCGGCATAGGTCCATTCAATGATCAGGGGCATTACCGTACCGCCTTTGTTGCTGAACTGCAGCTCATAGAGGTACATGTTCTCATAGCGGGCAATATCTGCGGCCGGCAGTACGTCCAGTCCTTCATTGCGGTTCTCGGTCACCCGGGTGCGTACCGTATCTTTGGCCGGATCGTAATAATAATAGAAATCGCGCAGCGCCGTATCGGTGTCCACCAGGAACTTCATGCCTGCTTCCTTATTACGCAGCATGCTGATGTGCTTAAACGTATCCGGACGGGGAGCCCGGCTTACGAAGGTGTCCATTTTAACGGGCACCATTTTTGCCGCTTCAATTTTAAAGGCCCGCACACTGTCCAGGGATATGTCTACCGGCTCTATGTCCAGGAACCAGCCTCTCCAGAACCAGTCCAGGTCCACCCCCGAGGCATCTTCCATAGTACGGAAGAAGTCGGCCGGCGTAGGATGCTTAAAGGCCCAGCGGCGTGCATATTCCTTAAAGGCATAGTCGAACAGCTCGCGGCCCATCACCGTTTCGCGCAGGATGTTGAGTGCCGTGGCGGGTTTGCCATAGGCATTGTTGCCGAACTGTATGATATTCTCGCTATTGGTCATGATCGGTTCCAGCTCTTCCCCCGGCATTTTCATGTAATCCACGATCTTGTGGGCCGGTCCGCGCGAGGAAGGGTAATTGTTATCGAATTCCTGTTCGGCAAGGAACTGCAGAAAGGTGTTCAGGCCTTCGTCCATCCAGCTCCACTGGCGTTCATCGCTGTTGATGATCATCGGGAAGAAGTTGTGTCCCACTTCGTGTATAATTACGGTGATCATGCCGTACTTGGTACGTTCGCTGTAGGTACCGTCCGGCTCTGTGCGGCCGAAGTTAAAGCAGATCATCGGGTATTCCATGCCATTGCTGGCCTCTACACTGATGGCCACCGGGTAAGGATAGGGAATGGTGTATTTGCTGTACACCCGCAGCGTATGTGCCACGGTCTTGGTAGAATACCTGCGGTACAGCCCGTAGGCCTCATTGGCATAATAGCTCATGGCCATCACCTTTTTGCCTTCGATATCTACGCCCATAGCATCCCAGATGAATTTGCGGGAACTGCCCCAGGCAAAGTCGCGTACGTTCTCGGCTTTATAATGCCAGGTGCGGGTGGCGCTTTTTTCGGGGGCTTTTTCACGGGCCAGGGCCTCTCCGCGGGTCACCACCTCTACGGGTTCGCTGCTGTTCTGCGCCTGTTCCCAGCGTTTGTACTGCTCGGCCGTGAGCACACTTTTATAGTTCTGACAGGTGCCGGTGGCGGCTACCACATGGTCGGCCGGTACGGTCATCTTTACATCGAAATCGCCAAAGACCAGGGCAAACTCTCCCCGCCCGGTAAACTGCTTGTGATTCCAGCCCTGGTAATCGCTGTATACGCACATGCGCGGGTACCACTGGGCAATGGTGAACAGGCAGCCCGTTTCGCCCAGGCACTCTACCCCGCCGCGGCCGCCGACCTTCATCCGTTCGGGGATACGGTATTTCCAGCGGACCTTAAACGTGATCTTTTGCCCGGAAGTCAGTGCTTTGGGCAGATCGATGCGCATCATGGTATAATTGATGGTATAAGGCAGTGCTGCGCCTCTGGCATCGCTTACCTCGAGTATCTGCACGCCGTGACCCGCCAGTGCAGGACGTTTGTCCACCGAATTCAGAGAGCCCGGGGTAAGTGGCGGGGAAGGTATCTTCGAGCCGTCGAACTGCAGGCTTTCGGCATTGGGGTTGTGCTCATTCTCATCGAGCTGCATCCATATATAGGTAAGTGCATCCGGCGAATTATTGGTATAGGTCACCCATTCCGAGCCTTCCAGGGTAAAATCGTTCTCATTGAGCACGGCCTCGATCCTGTAATCGGCCTTCTGCTGCCAGTACTCATGCCCCGGGGCACCCGAAGCGGTACGGTAGGTATTGGCGTCCGGCAGGATAGTACCCAGTTGCTCGAACTTGTTCCCGTGGTTCGACGCGGGGTTGTTGCGAATGTTCTGTGCCTGTGCCAGCGGTGCAATACCGGCAAGCAGCACATATAAACAGGCTTTTTTCATCATAACTATACAAATATCCGTTTTTTCCAAACGGCTTCAAGGCCGAAGATAAAAAGAACTTCTGAAAACGGATGCCGGTTTTCGACGATCATTTCCTTTTGGACGGCGTACAGGGCCCGGTCCCTTGCCCGTAGCGCCCGTGAACTTCCCGGACGATCTCGGGAAAAATTTATAATATATTCGCTGTTGTATTTTTAGCAAAAACTATATTTTGGACAAAGGTCTTAACTATTGATTAACCATTTCTTTCATGCATACCGTCTTACCCTTTCTGCTGGCTATGATAGCCGCCGTAGTTGTACTGAACATGTGGGCTGTAAAAGTAAAGATCGCCTACCCCATCCTGCTGGTGCTGGCAGGGCTGGCGGTGAGCTTTGTGCCCGGGCTGCCCGTTGTTAAGGTAGACCCCGATCTCATTTTTTTCATTTTTCTGCCGCCCCTGCTTTTCGAAGCCGCCTGGGGCGTTTCGCTGAAAGAGATGAAAAAATGGTGGCGCATTATCGGCAGCTTTGCCTTCCTGGTCGTATTTTTTACCGCTCTGTCGGTGGCCGTTGTCACCAGCCATTTTATCCCGGGGTTCACGCTGGCCCTGGGCTTTCTGCTGGGTGGTATCGTTTCGCCGCCCGATGCTGTAAGTACGGGAGCCATTACACGCTTTGTAAAGATACCCCGGTCTACCTCGGCCATTCTCGAAGGCGAAAGCCTGCTGAACGATGCCTCTTCCCTGATCATTTTCCGCTTTGCGCTGATCGCGGTAAGTACGGGACAGTTCATCTGGGCGGAGGCCGCTGCAAGCTTTTTCTGGATGATCGCGGGGGGTGCGGGCATAGGCCTGCTGCTGGCCTGGTTTTTCGTGGAAGCGCACAAACGTCTGCCCACAGATGCACCTTCGGACACGGCCCTTACGCTTATTGAACCCTACCTGATGTACTGGGTGGCCGAGGAACTGCACAGCTCGGGCGTACTGGCCGTGGTGAGCGGCGGCATTTATATGTCTGCCAAACGCCTGGTCTTCCTCAACAGCGCCAGCCGTATAGGAGGTTTCAGCGTATGGGAAAGCTTTGTTTTTATACTGAACGGAGTGGTGTTCCTGCTCATCGGCCTGGAGCTGCCCGAGATCGTGGGCGGGTTACGCAGGCAGGGCACTCCCCTGGGCACTGCCATCGGCTATGGGGTACTGGTTACGGCCATACTGATCGGGGCCCGGATGATCAGCTCATACAGCGCCATGGTGGCCACACTTATCTTCCGGCCGGGTGTGGCGCCGCGGGTCTCATCGTCTAAGACTCGCTGGCGACTGCCGGCAGTACTGGGCTGGACAGGTATGCGCGGCGTGGTTTCCCTGGCAGCGGCCCTGGCCATTCCCGTTACGCTGGATGATGGCAGCGCCTTTCCCTACCGCGACCTGATCCTGTTCATTACCTTTGTGGCCATACTGCTTACCCTGGTTCTACAGGGGCTTACCCTGCCCTACCTGATAAAACGCAGCCGTGTGTTCGAGAACTTCAGCGATGAGGAAGCCGATGAAGAAGCCCGGCGACAGATGAAACTGGGCCTGAAGCAGCATGTGTACCAGTTCCTGAAGAACAAATACGAAAATGGGCTGCAGGGGCATGCCGGTATGGAAAAAATGCTGAAATTGTGGGAAGAACGGGCCCGGGCCAGCGAAGACAACCGCATCGACGATAAAACGAAGGCCGTTCTGCTGGAAACCCTGGAAAGCCAGCGCCAGTATCTTGCAGAGCTGAACAAAGATCCTTCCGTTAACGAAGAGCTCATCCGCCAGCAGTTATACCAGCTCGACCTGGAAGAGGAACGGCTGAAGATCATCGGCTGAGTAAGATATGGCCTAATACAGTGCGCCTACCCGTTCGAGCGCCATGATAAAGGCTACCCCGAAAACCGCGGAGGATAAAAAGAATTTCCATTGGTATTCGCTCACTTTGGTGAGACGGCTGAACAGGAAATGCAGGACAAAGATCATAGCCAGTATCAATAGCTGACCGGCTTCCAGGCCCAGGTTAAACCCGAACAGCGGGCCCAGGACCGAAGACTCACTGCCCAGCAGGGAACGCAGGTAATTGGAAAAACCCATACCGTGGATACTGCCGAACAGCACGGCCATTGCATAACGCACACGGCTGCCGCCTTTTATGGGCTTATTGAGCGTGGCCAGGTTGTATACACAGGTACTTACGATGGTCACCGGGATCAGAAATTCGATCCATTCTGCAGGCACACGCACGATATTGAGCACGCTCAGGGCCAGGGTAAGCGAATGCCCCAGGGTAAAGGCCGTGACCAGGATAAGCAGGCTTTTCCATTCTTTATATGGATAAATTCCGCAGAGAGTAAGAATGAACAGGATATGATCGTATCCCTGCAGGTCGGCAATGTGTTCCATGCCCGTCGTAAACCAGAGTGTAAAATCTTGCAATGCCTTTGTATATTTGGTGTGTGAAAGTAGTAAAAATTTTACTTCTGCTGCTGGCCTTCAGTGTGCGGCTTCCTGCGAACGCGGCGGAACATCCGTTCTATGTAAGCATTACCGAGATACACATAAAACCTTCGCAGCAACTGGTACAGCTAAGCTGCCGTATGTTCACCGATGACCTGGAAGATGCCCTGCGCCGCCTGAACGGTGTACCGGCCGACCTGCTGGTACCTAAGGACGAAGCTACCGTGAATGCCCTGCTGAACGCTTATGTACAGGCCCGCGTACAGGTACAGGTGAACGGCGTTCCCCAGCAGCTGCAGTTTATCGGTTACGAAAGCGATGAAGAGGCCGTCTGGGTGCATTTTGAAGGGAAGCTCACCGAAACGCCCGGCCGTGTGGACATCAATAACAGCCTGCTGTTCGACTTTCTGCCCGGGCAGACCAATATGGTACACTGTTACCTGGACGAAAAACGCCAGAGCACCAAACTCGATTGTCCCGAACGCAAAGCGGCCTTCCAGTGGTAATTCGCGTATGATTACCGTCCATAAAAAAAGGCCCGTTCAACACAGGCCCTTTTCGTTTTATTGATCCTCAATGCTTTATTTCTCTTTCCATTCGGCGATAAAGATATTGGTATCGTGGGTATCGCCGTTGAAACGGTTACTTTCCCACACGATGTATTTGCCATCGGGGCTGAACATCGGGAAGGCGTCGAAGGTATCGTCGAAGGATATCTGCTCCAGGCCGGTACCGTCCTCATTGATCATGAACAGGTTAAACTTAAAGCCTTTGCGGCCTTCGCCGGCATGGTGATTACTGCCGAATACGATGCGCTTGCCGTCCGGGTGATAGAAAGGACACCAGTTGGCTTTGCCCAGGTTGGTCACCTGGCGCAGGCCGGTGCCGTCTACGTTCACCACGAAGAGCTCCATGGCGCCGGGCTCTACCAGGCCCTGTTTCAGCAGGTCTTTGTACTCTTTAATATCTTCGGGTGTTTTGGGGCGCGAGGCACGGAATACCAGCTTGGAACCGTCGGGCGAGAAGAAGGCGCCGCCGTCGTAACCCAGGTCATGCGTGATCTGTTTTACGTTACCTCCGTCCAGGTCGCAGGTATACAGTTCCAGGTCGCCGGAACGGTCAGACGTGAACACGATCTTATCGCCTTTGGGCGAAACGGTGGCCTCGGCATCGTAACCTTTGCGGTTGGTGATGTTGCGGCGGATATTCCCCTCCAGGTCGGCAATATAGATATCATAGGTATCGTAAATGGGCCATACGTAGCGGCCTTCTTTGCGCTCAGGCACTTCGGGGCAGTTCTTGTCGGCCTCGTGGGTACTGGCATATACCACCAGGCTGTCGCCCGGCATAAAATAGCTGCAGGTGGTGCGGCCCATACCGGTGCTCACCATTTGCGGCTTCATGGTCTTCAGGTTGCTGTCGGCCAGGTTATAAATGAATATCTGGTCGCACTGGGTACCCCAGTCTTCGTTGTTGGCCTGGAAAACGAGCGATTTGCTGTCCCAGCTCCAGTAGGCCTCGGCATTATCGCCCTTAAAGGTAATACGGCGAACGTTCTTAAAGTGGGTCTCGCCTTTGTACAGCATGGTATCTGCCGGGTTGGGCCTTTCGGCAGGCGTTTCGGTCTTATTCTCCCCGCTGGTCTTCTTTCCGCCGCAGGACACGGCCGCAAGTGCAGCGGCAGCAATGCTCAGATGGATCAGGTACTTCATGTCTTCGTTTGTATTTTCCGGGGGCGAAGGTATAAAGGTTATTCCGCCCGCGGAGGCCTGAAGGGCAAAATCCCTAAGATTAGGTATCGGAATTGCAAATGCTTATAGTGGTATAACGATTCGTAATGAGCCCGGAAGTTTTTTTTCGGTTTGGCTGCACGATTTTGTACCTTTGTTACAGAAATCAAATTAAAATATATAGAAATCATGGCATTACAGATCACAGATTCGAACTTTGACGAAGTGGTAAAACAGGCATCTCTCCCTGTTATGGTCGATTTTTGGGCAGAATGGTGCGGTCCGTGCAAACTGATCGGCCCGGTTGTGGAGGAATTATCAGGCGAACTGGAAGGAAAAGCCGTTATCGGTAAACTGAACGTAGACGACAATCCCAAAGTATCTGTTGATTACGGGATCCGCAGCATCCCCACCCTGCTTATTTTCAAGGACGGACAGCTGGTTGACCGTCACGTGGGCGTTGCTCCCAAGGAAGTGCTGCTGAAAAAGCTTCAGGCACATATGTAATCCATACATATGTATCACATAATTAAAAAGGCTTACCGGAACGGTAAGCCTTTTTTGGTGGGAATAATATCTGTGCGGCAGTTACTCGTTGACACGGATCAGGAAAGGACGGCTTGAAACGGCCTTCTTGTTCGATTTATCCTTGTATTCCTTACCGCTTCCGAAGTATACACCTTCCGAAACCTGGGTGATGCGGGAGGGACTGATCACTTTCTGCTCGTCTTTCAGGTCGGTCACCACTTCGCGGCTGACCTCACCTTCCGGCGTGATCTCAATGGCCATCAGTAAACCGTCGCGGGTCACGGTAAAGGTGGTCGGTACCGCATCTTCGCGCAGGTTCCTGTTCTTGTTATGATCGTTATAGAAAAGCACCAGCTTGTCATCCACGAGGAAAGTCCCGATACCGGAAAGGAAGGTCGAGTTCACAAAATACTGGTGTTTGGATATCTTACGGATCCATTCTTCTTCCCCTTCCTTCGAAATAGAGGCTACCAGGGCATCCATAAAGAAGTAGTGATAGATATACACGGTGACAGGCCCCGATTTGATACGCTGTACATAATAATAGTACTGCTCCATCACAATATAGTACCCGCCATCGCTGCGGCGCAGGATATTGCGCATTTCCAGGAAAGGCATTCCCGGGTCTTTTCCTTTCTGCACGGCCTTGTCCATTTTACGCTTGGCGCGTTCGGACTCATTGGCTGAGATCAGTTCCTGGCTGAACTTAAACGTTTTGAATTCGGTGGCCTCCGGGTTTTCCGGGTCGAAAACACCCACAAAATAGCCTTCGGCACCGGTAGAACCTTTTTTGCTGCGCAATAAGCCGGTGAATACGATATTATCGCCTTCGGAATAATTGGACAGGATCACATCGGAAAGATAACCGCTGGGCGACTCGATCTTATGTATAAGGATATCGTCGCTGTTCTCACTGATCTCCAGGACGGCCAGGTCGTCGAACTCATTACCCCTGGCAGATTTCCGGGTATAACAGAACGTATAGACCTTATTGTTCAGGATTCGGTGCCCCACAACACGCATATTGGCTTCCACAAAAGGCATTCTTACCTCTTTGCTCCATTTCATGTTCATGTCCCTGCCATATACTGCGTAGGTATAACGGTCCTTATTTTTACTGTCGTCCCGCTTTTCGCGCAGGCTCATATAGTAAACAAGCATGTCTTCGCCAACCTCCGGCACCACCACATGGAACTTATCGCCGCCGAGGGGCTGTATCTTTCCGTCAGAGGCCAGTATTTCCTCCGGGCTGTCGCTCAGGTCCCCCATTTTGGGGTTTACTTTCAGCAGGAGCAGCTTTTCTGATTTGTTCTTCTTGTCGTAGTCCGAAAAGAACAGCAGTGGCATATTATCCCAGAGACGAAGGTTCTCGAATACCATGTACTTCGATTTCGGCTTTGCCATAACGGAATTACCGTTCTCGTTCAGGTTCTTGTCGTAATTGATGAGCCCGAGCAGCTTTTTGGTCTGGGTAAGCTGAAAATAAGTTTCCTCGCCGGCAAAATACTCCAGGGGGCGGTGTCCTTTAGGCAGTGCGGCCGCATCGCCCCATTCAATGGTGTAAGGTCCTTTGGGGCCCTTGCTGCGCTGGGCAGCCAGATCGCTCTGTACGGCCAGTATGGCCGCCAATGTGATACAGGATAATAAGCGTAATTTCATAACGTGTGTAAAAAATGGGGCAATGATACAATTAAAATTCAGTATTTTATATAGAAAAACGTCTTGTTCATAAAAAAAACACATATTCATCACAATGCCCTTAAATACAGACATTAATAAAATAAGGAAAGAGTTATGAAAAAACAGTATATAGACTTATATATTTAAAAGTACAGGTAAAAAAAACGTACCCCGGGATAAAAAAGCCGGCGGATACCAAAAACCGTATTCTTTTCGTTACTTTGTACGTATGCAGATCGCATCAGAAAAATTATTCCGTTTCGGCAACCTGGAGCTGCTGGCCCGGCAGGTGGTGGAAGGTTTTATCACCGGCCTGCACAAAAGCCCGTTCCATGGTTTTTCCGTAGAATTTGCCGAACACCGTCTCTACAACAAAGGCGAAAGTACCCGGCATATCGACTGGAAACTGTTTGCCCGCACCGATAAGCTCTTTATAAAACGGTATGAAGAAGAGACCAACCTGCGCTGCCAGGTACTGCTGGACGCAAGCTCTTCCATGTACCTGCCCGAGAACGGCGATATGCCCAATAAAATGGAATTTTCGGTACTGGCCGCCGCCAGCCTTATGGAGCTGCTGCGCCGCCAGCGCGATGCCGTGGGACTGCAGGTATTTGCCGACAGGCTGCTTTTCGGTAGCCAGGTAAAGAGCAGTTCGGTGCATATACAATCGCTGTACCGCGAACTGGAAAGATGTGCTCAGAAACCCGCGGAGATACGCAGGACAGAGCTCGGGCCCGTATTGCACGAGATGGCCGAACGGATACACCGCCGCAGCCTGGTGATCATTTTTTCGGATATGTTCTACGATTTCGGGGAGAACGGCTTGGAAAAGCGCAATGCCCTGCTGGAATCGCTGCGCCACCTGCGTCACGCCAAACACGAAGTGATCCTGTTCCAGGTAAGCTCTAAGGTACAGGAGCTCGATTTTGCCTTTGAGAACCGCCCCTATCACTTTATTGATGCGGAAAGCGGGCGTGAAATAAAAGTACATGCCAGCGAAGTAAAAGATATGTACCGTAAAAAGATACAGGAGTACCATCATGCGCTGAAGCTGGAATGCGGACGTCTGAACATAGACTTTGTGGATGCGGCCGTGGAAGACGGTTATTTTAAAGTATTGAGTACTTTTATGGTACGCCGCCAGCGCATGTTTTAATGAAAAAAAGTTCGGGTGAAATTTGGTGGTTTCAAAAAAAACGTACACCTTTGCACACCCAATTACGGAACGGTTCGGTAGTTCAGTTGGTTAGAATGCCGCCCTGTCACGGCGGAGGTCGCGGGTTCGAGTCCCGTCCGGACCGCAAGGAAGCTCAGCAGAAATGTTGAGCTTTTTGCATTTCAGGCAGGGCTATAAGTCTGTCATAACACTTCATAGATACCTTTCAGCAAAGAATGCCGCACAGTCATCTCGCCGTGGGCGAGACCGTCCGGACCGCAAGGAAGCTCAGCAGAAATGTTGGGCTTTTTGCATTTCAGGCAGGTCTATAAGTCTGTCATAACACTTCATAGATACCTTTCAGCAAAGAATGCCGCACAGTCATTTCGCCGTGGGCGAGACCGTCCGGACCGCAAGGAAGCTCAGCAGAAATGTTGGGCTTTTTGCATTTCAGGCAGGTCTATAAGTCTGTCATAACACTTCATTAAATACCTTTCAGCAAAGAATGCCGCACAGTCATTTCGCCGTGGGCGAGACCGTCCGGACCGCAAGGAAGCTCAGCAGAAATGTTGGGCTTTTTGCATTTCAGGCAGGTCTATAAGTCTGTCATAACACTTCATTAAATACCTTTCAGCAAAGAATGACGCACAGTCATCTCGCCGTGGGCGAGACCGTCCGGACCGCAAGGAAGCTCAGCAGAAATGTTGAGCTTTTTGCATTTCAGGCAGGGCTGTGCTTGCACAAGCGGGGGCGCTTTTTGCGCAATTCCCCCATCAGTCGCGACCGCAGGGAGTAATCTTTCCTGCACAGGCGAAGAGAGTAAAAAACTCGATCGTAATACTGAACTTTTATATTTTCAAAGCTTTTGCCTGACCCGCATTTTCTGTATTTTCGGTTTTCAACAATTCATCTTTACCACCCATGGGTACTTTTTATGTTTATATCATTTTTAGCCCTTCCCGGGGTATTTATTATAAGGGATTCAGCGAAGATCCGATCCGGAGACTTCAGGAACACAATGCCGACAAATCACATTACACATCAGGAAAAGGCCCCTGGGAAATTGTGTATCTCAAAACATATTTTACCAAACGGGAGGCACTTATTGCCGAAAAAAAACTCAAGAGGGCAGGCTCTGCTTATTTATACAGATTAATCCAGGAATATAAAACGACAAATGGTTAAATGCCGTACTGACACCTCGCCGTGGGCGAGACGGGTTCGAGTCCCGTCCGGACCGCAAGGAAGCTCAGCAGCAATGTTGGGCTTTTTGCATTTCAGGCAGGATTGCGTGGACAAGTGAGGGCGCTTTTTGCGTTCCGGTACCTGTGCAGATGAATGCACTAAACAGGTCTCCTCCGCCCTGCCTTCTGAAGCAAATTGCTAAATTTGAACTGTGGCAGTTCTTTCAGCCGAATGTTCATGACAGACGTAACACTATACAAAGACGGGTTCTGTATCTCTACAGACAAGACAAAACTGGATATCGGTTCCATTCATGCCTTTTTATCGACCCAGGCCTACTGGTGTCTTAATATCCCAAGGGACAAAGTAGAGCGTTCCATACAGCACTCGCTTTGTTTCGGGGTTTACCAGGACGAAAAACAGGTGGGCTTCGCACGCATCATCTCCGATTTCTCCACTATCGCCTACCTCGGCGACGTGTATATCCTGGAGGAATACCGGGGCAAAGGCTTATCCAAATGGCTGGTGGAAACCATTATGAATTACCCGGAGCTCCGGGGACTGAGAAGATGGATCCTGCTTACGGGCGATGCCCACGGACTGTACAGCCGGTTCGGGTGGACCAGCCTTGCCGATCCCTCCAAATGGATGGAGCTTCATAACAGGAACGTATATACATCACACGTTATGTAGCGGTATATCTACCGGATAGCCGGTTGAACGGGAAAACAGTTCTGTATAAATGCCTTTATGCAGATCAGTCACAGATAACGCCGTCGGCCGAAATATAGATCTGGCAGGAGCCCTTTACCGAAGAACCCATGGGATAATAGCCGGAAACCAGGTAAACACCCTGGGCATTGGCCCAGCCATAGGTTTCGGAGAGTAAATAACCACCCGTGGGTATCTCGCGTTCCCAAACCAGGGTACCATTGCTCTGGTGCTTTGTTACATACAGTACATAGGCCTGGTCCGTAGTGGTCTCGGCAACAAAGCTGTAATAGCAGTCCGGTCCTTCAAGACGGCGCGGAGTATCGGGCAGTTTGGTGCAGGAACCGTTGTTATCGTTGATCCGGTAGTGATGCACCACTTCCTCATCGTAAATATCGAACGTGAAATACCCGTTCCCTTCCGGGCGGTAATTCAGCCAGTCGCGGTCCGTTACCTCCGCGGGTACCTCGTAATCTGCCGTAGACAGCATAATACCGCCACCGGCCTGCTCGTAGAACCGGTAACGCTTCACAAAGAGCGTACCCTGCGACACGTACTGGAGAATGAAAGTATACTTATCATCTGCATAATACGCTGCAAGACAATTCCCCTGGGGGACATAAAGCATCCATTCCTGGTGCAGTACACTATGCCCGGTTACGTCCAGTACCGCTACACGCACATGCTCCCCGTCACGGTCGGCATAGCCGTAATAACCGTCTTCGGTAATAAAGGCCGCCCCGCTCCATACTCCCTGCGGTGAGGAAAACATACCGGAGTTCGTATCATCATACATACTGCTTAATATTCCACCGGGCGACAGGTAATATACTTTCCCGCCACCGCTGAAAAAGATGCCTCCGTCGGGCGCTATACGTAACGACTCATAAATAATATCCCCGTCTGCCTGGTATACTTCTTCCTGTTCATTCTGGGGTGTTACCCGTATAAGCTGATCTTTGAATATACGGAACCAGCGGCCGTCCGGTGTACTGAAGTGCAGATGGCCGGCATAGAGTAAACCGTCGGCCACATACCTGATAAAATGCGGGCTGGACGGACAATCTTCGGGTTCCAGCTTGTCTTCGCTTGTTTTGGATTTACAGGCAGACCAGTTGCCGGCAACAAGCAACAGGAGGACGGTAATGAGGAAAGCATTCTTTTTCATTCAGAGTAATTATATATAGGCCGCAAATATAGATATATTAATTAATTTATCTCTCTACATACACAATTATAATTCTATACAAACAGGTAGATGCCCGTTTACATCGCGCAGGAAATATGTCCCTGAAAGGAAATTCATAATATGAAGAAAAAAATTATCATACCAGGGGAAGTACCGGGTTCTCAAAACCTGCCTGCGGAGCTCCTCTCTGGCAGTGCCCTGAATACCGGGGAACCACCGGCAAAAAATTTCTCACTGATTTACTGGTAATTACCTATCTTTTCAGAAAATTTCTTGCCGGAATATTTGCGCAACCGAACAATTGCACATAAATTTGCAATCAAATAGTTGCAAACAATTCTACTCTATGAGACGAGATGTATTCCAGGCCATTGCCGACCCTACCCGCCGGGCCATTCTATGCCTGCTTGCGGCACAGACCATGACGCCCAATGCCATTGCCTCACACTTCGGAAGCAGCCGCCAGGCCGTGTCAAAGCATATACAGATATTGCTGGAATGCGAACTGCTGGCGCAGGAACAACAGGGACGCGAAATGTATTACCATATAAATCCCGGTAAAATGCAGGAAGTAGATAAATGGCTGGCACAGTTCAGGGCCTTGCTCGAAAAGCGCTTCAGCCAGCTCGATGAAGTATTAACCAAAATAAAATCCGATAAAAAATGAAAAATGCACTTATGATGAATTTTACGGTAGACAAGGAAAACCGCAAAATAAAGGTTGACCGCGAGTTTGCGGCCCCTTCGGACATGGTATGGGCTGCCTGGACACAGAGCGAGCTGCTGGACCAGTGGTGGGCCCCGAAACCCTGGAAAGCCCGCACCAAAAGTATGGATTTCCGTGACGGAGGTTACTGGCTCTATGCCATGGTGGGTCCGCAGGGCGAAGAGCACTGGGCCCGTGCCGATTTCAGCGGTATCGTCAATGGCCGGGAGTTTTCGGTACACGATGCCTTCTGCGATCCCGAAGGAGTGATCAATGAGTCGATGCCCCGCTCCAACTGGCATAACCGCTTCGAAAACAAGGGTGCTTCCACCGTAGTGCATATCGAGATCCGCTTCGAAAACCTGAAGGACCTGGAAGGCATCATAGAAATGGGCTTTAAGGAAGGTTTTACGGCCGGGCTCGAAAACCTGGACCAATACCTGGCGGCACAGCTCAACGATTGATACGAATAATTCCAGGAATATACGAAAGGGTCCGGGGCGTATTCCCCGGGCTTTTTTTATGCAGGCAGACCGGGATGTTTATCTTTTTCGCGGCGTAATACCCTGCCTTTCAACCGGAATGCCTACCTTTACAGAAGCTTCGCACCGTTCTTTTGCGGCAAACATATAATATCGTGATATATGACAAACAAATGGTACCATTACGTTGCTGCCTTTGCGGCCGCCTTGTTCCTCACCAATACCATACCGCATTTTGTAAAGGGCATCTGTGGCGACCGTTTTCCCACCCCGTTTGCCGATCCGCCGGGCAGGGGACTTTCGGACCCGCTCACCAATATGATGTGGGCCCTGTTTAACCTGGCCCTGGGCTACGTCCTGCTGCGGGTGAGCCGTTTTTCGTGGCGGGATACCGTTATGGCCGTTGTATTCCTGCTCGGGGTAGCATTCACAGGTTTGATGCTGAGCACACATTTTGCCGGTAAGACCCCTGTGTAAATCGTTTTCACATATAGAGGGACAGGTATACGGTCCGGGACGATCATTCCCTATTTTTCCCTGTAGATGGCAGTTCCGTTTTCCTGCAGCAGGTATTTTTCCGGCTTGCTGAGCAGGTATGCCCCTTTTTTCCAGGTGCCATTGCCCTGGTTGCTGAGCAAAAGGCTTTTACGGGGGCCGGGGATGAAAACTTCGGCCTTTTTGCCGTCGTCGCTGAAGATAATGGCCCCGCCCATAATAAAGGAGCCGCTGGTATCAGCCTGTATAAGCTGTATGCGCTGGTCGGACGGACGTATGCATTCCTTGCGCAGGCTGGAATATACAAAGCCCGCCGTGCCGTCACAGCCGTGTGTATCGCTTTCATTACCTGCTACGGGCGACATACCGGGGACCTGCCCGTATGCCGCAGCGCCCAGCAGGCAAAGGAACCCGGAGATCAGTATGCTGCGTTTCATGCTATAAATATAATGCTTTTCCGGTAGTTTGGGATGGCAGAAATAAAAACGTATATACATGAACCCCGGTATTAAAAACAACAGGCGTACAAAAATAAAAGGCATCCCTGAGGATGCCTTTTATATACATATACATTACTATTACTGCAGTATAACTTTATGTGTACTTGTCTGCCCGCCCCTGGTGATATGTATCGTGTACATACCTTTGGCATATGCGCTCAGGTCAACAGGCACAGTATGGGTATCCGCCGCGATTATACGGCTCTGTATTTTTTTTCCAAACAAATCAAATACCTCGATGCTGGCTTCTTTTGCATCATTCAGCATTATATTGAAAATACCGTTACCTGGATTCGGATAAATGAGGACCGCGTCTTCAGCGACGGTCGCACCAGGTTGCAGGCCCATATCCGAAGCCGGTTTGCCAGGCTGCGGGCCATTGGGGTCTTCTGTAATGCTCACGGTATATGGATCGGTACCTTTACCGAAGGTCGGCGAAAAAATCAGTGAATAGGAACGCGGGTCGCAGGCATCGGTCCAGGTAGTACGCGTGATCCGGTAAGTTCTGCCGTACAAGAATTTCCCGTCCGGCGAAGAAGAGTTACAGGGAGTAGCCTGAGTAAAAGACCCGGGTGTAGATACAAAGCCTTTGAACTTATGCGTGGGATAAGGCCACCAGCATGAGTTATCGCCGAGACTGTTGTAACCGTGATGGCTATAATAAGGTGTATTTCCTGAAGAAGTGTTTAGTTCTTCGATCATCCAGTCGAACATAAAACCCGGCAGGCTGAGACCTGCGGTATACACAGCCTCTGCCTCCACATTGAAATACGTTGAATTTACCGGGATAATAGTGCCGATATAACGGGGATCATTAGGAGATACGGTAACGGTTACCTGGTCCATCGCGGTACAACCATACTGATTGGTAGCTGTTACAGTATATGTTGTATTCGTCACCGGGCATACCTCCAGAAGCGCACCACTCCCCACCGTTGCCCCTCCGGCAGTCCAGGTATATGTAACACCTTTGCTACCCAGCAATGCGCCTATCGTGGTACATTCGCCTTCACAGATCGTCCGGTCAGGCCCTGCATTCGCAACAGGGTTACACGAATAGTAAATAAGCTTCCTTTCTTCTGCCCAGTTATCGCACGTACTTTCGTAAACTGCTGCCAGACGTATATTGTAATATCTGTTGCAGGTCAGATTAAGGCCGGAAGGGAATGTATAATTTGAAGGGGGCCCGTTAAACCAGTATTCCGCACTAAAACCTCCCGCTACGGGTGTTCCTGATGCATCGCATTCCTGTATACCCCAGAGATGGTCCGTTGCGACCCCGCTGCCCGGGGCAAGTGAACCGCCGAACGCCAGCGGATTGCCCTGACAGATAGCTGAAGGACCCGTAATATTGGGATCTATATTGAAATTAACATTATTGATCCGCATAGAACCGCACATGTTAAATCCCGCATAGGTATCAGCTCCATTGCTCACCGTAACTGTCACCGTATTGGTACCTCCGGGGTTCAGATGTGCCGTATTGAGGATAATAGTGCGGTTCTGTAGAAGCGGAGAAAAATGATCTCCCGCAGGAACATTCAGAGCGGTATAATAGGAATACCCGTTTACCTGGAGACCCGTTATACGGTTATCGCCCCCAATATGGCTGATTTCCAGGGAGGCGCAGTCTATCCGGGTGGAGCTTACCGTAAAAGTGGCCCTGTACGTATATGTTCCGCCATTGGTAACTACCGCTTCCCCGGAATAGGTATCGAGCGACACCCAGCGGCTGCAGGCACTTTCCTGCCATGCAGAAAGCGTACAGGCTTTTGGTGCCAGCCAATTGGTATTACCTGGTCTTTGTACCCGCCAGGTATCATCCAATGTGCCCGGAGTAAACAGGGAACCTGTTGAGTTGCTAACGCCTGTAGACAAATCAATGGTCTCCTGGGCAAATCCGGCCTGGATACCAAAGACCGAGAATACAAGCACTAATAGTTGTCTTACGTGTCTTTTCATAATAGTAAATTTTAGTTTACACAAAACTACTGCACATACCATCCGGGGACAAGACCGTATAATAAATATGTAAAAAAATATATAAAGCATACGATCTCACCAGATTGTCCGGTTTCATACCAATATGGAACAACCTACCTTACCGTAAACTAAATTTATTTTGGCTTAGTATACGTATAGATTTCCAGGTTCCGGTTTCAAAACTCCTGCACCGGTATTTCAATTTCCACGCGGGTCCCGGTGGCCCTGCCGTTCTCATACAGGTCGATGATCTCGATATGTGTACGTTCATAGCCCTGCAAACGGCTGAGCATCCCGATGCGTTCCTCGGTAAGGGCGGTGCCCACAGACGTGTGATGATCCTGTGTATGATACATGGCTGCGTGCTTGCGGCCTATACCGCTGTCCTGCACCACTACAAGCAGGTAATCGCCGCGCAGTGATATCTCCAGGTCCAGCAGGCAGGCCCTGCCCTCTTCCGCATTCATAAAGCCGTGCCGGATCGAGTTCTCCACGTAGGGTTGTATAAGCATTACAGGTATACAGGTATCGGCAATATTCACGGCATCGTCCACATGCAGGCGGTATTCGAAACGGTTGCGGAAACGCAGCTGTTCCAGCTCCACGTACAAACCGATGGTTTCCAGCTCAGACTGCAGGGTAATGGTCTTCTGCCTCGACTGGTTCAGCACCATCCGTATCAGCTTGCCGAACTTGGCCAGGTAGTCGTATGCCTCGCTTTCCTTTTGAGTAAGGATATAGTACTGGATACTGTTGATGGCATTGAACACAAAATGCGGGTTCATCTGGGCCTGCAGGGCCGATAACTGCGATTCGGCAATAAGATTCCGCACACGTGCCTTTTCCTCTTCCGATCTTCGTATGCGTTTCAGCAGCAGCAGGAATATAAGGTAAGAGACCACGGAAACCGTGAGGAGCGCAAGCAGTGTAAACCACCCGGTAAGCCAGAAGGGAGTGGCAATAACAAAGGATATCCGCAGGGGTTGCCGGCTTTTTACCCCCTGGTTGTTGAGGGCATACACGCTCAGGGTATATTTACCCGGCGAAAGATTGCTGAACAGGATGCTGGAACCGCGTATCTTTTGTATCTGCGGATGTTTCCCGTCGTCGAGTATGTATTGCAGAACGGGCTCCTCGTTCTTGAAACCGAGTGCATCGAAGAAAAAAGCCAGGGAGTTTTCGTCGTGATCGAAATGCATCCTGGGCCGGAGGGCCATCCGTTTGCCGTTCACGCTCAGCTCATGTGCATACAGCAGCGGTGGCACGGAGTTGTATAGCCCCGTCTGCAGCGGAAAGCGGCACAGACCTTCATACGTAGATACATACAGGTAAGTACTGTCTGCCGCCACCCGGAATATGCTGCCCGAGAGCAGTCCGCTGGTATGGTTGAACATGCGTGCCTTATAGGTACCTGCTTCCCGGTACATGTTCAGTAATCCCCGGTCAGAAGCGGCCCATACATTACCGTAACGGTCGGTGGTAACATCGTGGAAGAATACCCGTCCGAGACCCATCAAACCCGTAATATTCAGCGTATGGTCCGTCTCCGGATCGAATACAAAAAAGCCTTCAGGGGAAGCGATCCAGATAGCACCGTCTGACGTGTGTGCCAGGGCCCGCACCTGCGAAACGGCTTCCGCTACGTGAAGGGGTTTGGGCATATGGTCCCGTACCTGGACATATAGACCGTTCCGGCAGCCGAAGTACATGGTATCTGAATTAGCGCCTGCTACAAGAGCGGTAAGTGTTTCAGCGGTCACGTCGATGTTTTCATGGCATGCCGCTCCCGGCCTTTCCATTTCCCGGTATACGTTTAACCCGAGCCCGATCAGCCGGTCCTGTCCGTCACGCAGAAAGTCCCTGACATACATTGTCTTCCGGCAATTGTCCAGGTAATAGCGAAAATTCCGCAGATTGCGGTCTGCGACCATTGAGGTGCCGTCCCTGGCCAGGATCAGCTGGTCACCCATAGTAGCGACACCTTTAAAATTCTGCGGCAGATGTGTCGGGAAACGATACAGGGAAGCTTTGCCCGATTTGAATTCCAGCAGGCGGCTTCCTTCAAAAACGGCAAACACACTGCCCCGGTCATAACGCAGGTAATCGGCTCTTTTATCCAGGCCTTCCAGGTAGGCATAATGCCGTATGTCCTTATTGCGGCAGAAGAATATGCCCTTTTCCAGGGTGCTGCACCAGATGCTTTTCTCATGGTCTTCGCAGATACCGCTTACGGAATAGCCCTCCAGGTCGTGCTGTTCATCGTCCATACGGTCCCTGTCGGCATAGTAATACAGTCCGGCCTTGTGCACCCCTACCCAGAGCCCTCCCTGCGCATCGCCATAGAGAGCAAGTATACGGGCCGGGTAGGTATACACGGTATAGCTTCCGTCGCGGTTAAAGCGAAGCAACCAGCTATCATACGACAAATAATTGTCCTGTCCGATACGGCAGGTCATAACCCGGGGATGATAACGCTGGTCCGGGAAAAAAGGTACCCGGTACCTGATGGTATCTTCTCCCCGGAGAATATGCAGCTTCAGCCAGGGTTCCGATTCCACCGGGGCGTCGATATCAGGCAACGGTAAGAATTCCTGCGCAGTACGAAGTACGGTGAGGTGCGCCGCGGGGTCCCCGTACACCCTTTCCAGGCGCAGCGTACGCAGGTCTACCTTTACCAGGCCCCTGTACGAATGGATGAGCAGTGTATGCGACTCCGGCAGCGAAAGCCTGTATATAATATTGCTGAGGGGGGTAAATATCCGGGCGTATGTTTCGGTTATGGGCAGCACCTGCAGCTTTTTGTCGCGGTAATACAATATGCGGTGCCTGGAGGTAGCCATCCAGAGGGTCCCATCGGCGCCCCTGGTAAGAGCAAATACCGACTCGTTCCTGAATTCTTCGCTCTCCATAAAATTCCAGAGTTCCAAACCATCATACCGGCACATGCCCGCTTCCGTGGATATCCAGATATAGCCCTCGCGGTCCTGCCAGATACCATAGGTACCCATTACGGGCAGTTTCAGCCGGGAGCTGATATTGAGGAAGTTCATACGCTGTGCATGCAATACGGTCATGGCCAGCTGGCACAGGAGTAATGTATATACAACGCGGGTGTACTTCATGGTGCTGATGTGAAAGTACGCTTTTATTTTTCTTCTGTACGCATACTATAAAGAAAAGTACGGGAACGGGCCCCGCTCTGCTGCTGCACATGTTTATCCGCTCCCATACAGGTGCTTGGCGTTCCGGCAGGCCGGAAACACTTTTTTACGGGGTCACGGAACAGGATTTCATTAGCCGTATTACTTTTTTGTAAAGAACAGGTCCACACGCGATAATGTCTATTTTTGCCTGTAAACAACAATTATTATGGAAAAGATCAGCGAAAAGACAAATGCTCTCAACTGGTTCGAGATCCCGGTAACCGACACCGCCCGGGCCAAAAAATTCTATGAGACCCTGTTCGATATCCGCATGGAAACAACCGATATGATGGGTATGGAGATGACATTTTTCCCCTTTGATGCCGAAGGCAGTTCCGGTAAGGTTTCCGGCGCCCTGGTAAAGGCCGATATGATGAAGCCCGGCATGGACGGCCCGGTGGTCTATCTCAATGCCAACCCGGATATACAGACCATCGTTGACCGCATCGAAGGCGCCGGCGGCAAGGTACTGATGCCAACAACCCTGATCAGTGAAGAGATCGGCTACATGGCCTTTTTTGCAGATACCGAAGGCAACCGCCTGGCCCTGCACGCACACAAATAATCCCCTGCCGGTGGCTTTTAACGAAGAACTCAGCGACCGCATCCGCGAAGCCCTGGTGAACGAGCCCCGGGTAAGCGAAAAACGCATGTTCGGCGGTATCTGTTACATGGTGGACGATAAAATGTGCATCGGGGTAATGGGTGACGAAATGATGTGCCGCATAGGCGATGAGGCCTCGACGACCGCCCTGGAAAAACGCGGCTGCCGCGAAATGCGCTCCGGCAACCGGGTAATGAAAGGCTATGTGCTGGTATCGGAAGAAGGTATGCGTACCGCAGCCGGTTTCCGTTACTGGATAGACCTCTGCCTGGCCTTTAATCCCCTGGCAAAGGCCGCAAAGAAAAAAAGCCCGGCCTCCCGGAAGAACTAATTTTATTCTGTAAACAATTAAAAAAAATAATCGTATGGCACAGGTAAATGCATACATAAATTTCAAAGGCAACTGCGAAGAAGCCTTCAACTTTTACAGATCCGTGTTCGGCGGTGAATTCCCCTACATAGGCCGTTACAAGGACATGCCGCCCGGCGAAGCCGGGCATGGCAGCGTGACCGATGGCGAAAAGATCATGCACATCTCCCTGCCCATCAGCAAAGAGACCATTCTTATGGGCAGCGATATCGGCGGCGAATGGGCGGCAGACACAGTGATCGGCAATAATATCCAGCTTTCTGTAAATGCGGGGTCCGAAGAAGAGGCCAACCGCATCTTCAATGCACTTTCGGCCGGTGGCCGGGTAAGCATGCCCCTGGAAAAAACCTTCTGGGGCGCTCTTTTCGGTATGTTCACCGATAAATTCGGTATCAACTGGATGGTGAATTACGACTACGAAAAAAAGTAAACAATATCCTTCAAAAACGCAAAATCCCGGCGAGACTCTGGTTTCCCGGGATTTTTTCATGCATACGGTTCAGGTACTTTTTACAACGGTTCGAGTACTTTCCGGTACGGTCCGGCATATGATTGTGCGCTTCTGCCCCGCATAGCCTGCACATTTGTACTGTTTTTTCAGCAAAGAATTATGCAGATACAAAATACAGGACAAGCCCGTCTTTTTAAAAATCCCGTTCTCGAAGCCCTTACCAAGGCCCATCCCCTGGTCATCTGGGGTATGTACCTCCCCCTGATCGGTACCATGCTCTGGTACAGCCATGCACACCTGCAGTTCGGGCCCCGGCGCATCGCCCTTGTTTTTATACTGGCCATGCTCTCCTGGACCCTGTTCGAATACCTGGCGCACCGGTACATCTTTCATATGATCAGCCGCAGCAAACGCATACAGAAGTTCGCCTATACGCTGCACGGCAATCACCACCACTACCCGCGCGACCGGCAGCGTCTTTTTATGCCGCCTGTGCCCAGCCTCATCATTGCATCGGCCCTGTTCGGCATTTTTTACCTGCTGATGCGTAACTACGCCTTTATATTCCTGCCGGGTTTTGTACTGGGTTACCTGCTCTATGCCAGCATGCACTATGCCATACATGCCTGGCCCCCTCCCTTTGAATGGTTAAAGCCCATCTGGCGCAATCACCAGATGCACCACTACCGCAACGAAGAAAAAGGCTTCGGGGTAAGTTCGCCGCTCTGGGACTGGGTCTTTGGCACCATGTTCGATCTGCGTACCGAAAGCGACGACAAAGAGAAAATAAAGGAACTGATGTTCAGAGAACGGGAAAAAGTTTCCTGATGCCGGTCGGGATATTATGAATATTTTTGAAGCGGAAACCAAGGCGACCGGCAGATGAATTTCCAGAACAGCGAAAAACTTTTCGAGAACCGCGCATTCCGTTATGGCCTGCGTATACTCACCCTGTACACGTTCAGCGTTATCTTCAAGTCCTTCGACCTTACGTTTGCCGGCGGATTACGCTCAGACGGGGCCCGTTCCTTTATGTTCAGCCTGCTGTATGTGGCTTACGGCTTCCTTGTATGGGAAGGCGCGGTACGCCTGTCGCGCTTTATTGAACGGCGTTCGGCCGCCCGGAGCCTTGCCCTGCGCATGGGACTGCTCTGCCTGGGTCTTACCGGCTACGGATCATTCATTGCCCTGCTCTTCGGCTTTTTTTACGGCATCACCGACAGGCTGCTGTTCAACCGCTACGAAGCCTGGGAGAGCTTTCGCTCGCTGAGCTATGACATGCATTTCGGTACATTCCTGTTCTACATGCTCATACTGGCCTTTAACGGCATTATTTTTTACTACAGGCGCTGGCACGAGTACCAGGTAAAGACCGAACGGCTCATGCGCGAAAATATACAGGCCCGCTACGATGTGCTTACGAACCAGGTAGAGCCGCATTTCTTCTTCAACTCGCTCAGCGTGCTCACCAACCTGGTGTACAAGGACCCCGATCTTTCGGCCGAGTACATTACCCGCCTGGCCAAATGTTACCGCTATATCCTGGATAAAAAGTTCGAGAACCTGATCTCCGTGGAAGCGGAGCTGGAATTCCTGGAGTCGTATATTTTCCTGATGCAGGTGCGGCACCAGGACCATATTGTGTTCGATATCGATATCACCGAACCGGTGAAACAGCAGGGACTGATACCGCCCGCCACCCTGCAGATGCTGGTGGAGAACGCCATTAAGCACAACCGTTTTTCGGCCCTGCAACCCCTGCACATACGCATACACGATGCCGGGGGACTGCTGCAGGTCTCCAATACCCTGTGCAAACGCCGTCTCATGGAACCTTCTACCGGTATCGGGCTCGAGAACATCCGGAAACGGTACGAGCTGAGCTCCGGTACACAGATCGGCATACAGGAGACCGAAGACCGTTTTATTGTAAAACTCCCCATTCTGTAAATATGCGAATAGTGATCTTTGAAGATGAACGGGACAATGCCGAACGCCTCATACGGCTCTTGCAGCAGTGCAACCCGGAGATCACGGTGCCGCAGGTGATCGGTTCCGTTAGTGAAGGCACGGCCTGGTTCAGGCGTAACGGCGACGAAGGGGCCGACCTGGTCTTTATGGACATACAGCTTTCGGACGGGAACTGCTTCGAGATCTTTGAGACCACCAACAGCCGCATACCGCTTATTTTCACCACAGCCTACGATAAGTATGCCTTACAGGCCTTTAAGCTGTACAGCCTCGATTACCTGCTGAAGCCTGTGGACATACGCGATCTGCAAAGGGCCCTGGATAAATTCTCGCGCTTCCGGCCCGAACCGCAGGAACAGCTTTCGCGCATTGCCGAAGCCCTGCTGCGCCGCGATGAGACCCGCTTTACCGGTAAAATGAACAACCAGCTCGTGTACGTAAAAGCCCGTAATATCGCGTACCTGGACATCGAGGACGGTATTGTATGGGCCATTACCCATTCCGGGCAGCGTACCCCGCTCGATTATTCGCTGGAACAGGTGGAAAAAATGCTGGACCGTGTACTTTTCTTCCGCATCAACCGCCGGGTGATCGTGCACATCGACGCCATACGCAAGATAACCACCTATTACAACAACCGCCTTATACTGCAGCTGGCACCGGCCGGCGCTTCGGGCAACGGACATATCGTGAGCCGCGAACGGGTGAATAATTTCAAGAACTGGCTGCAGGGACGCATTTCCGGCGAATAAAAAGACACCTTTCCTCCGCGGAAAGGTGTCTTTACCTGGTGTCGCTTTATGCTATTCCAGGTATTTTGCACAGGCCTCGGCGTTGTGGCCGCGGACTTCGCCTACCACGTTGCCGTTGGCATCAATGCATGTAATGGTCTTTGTACAGGAGGCCAGCATCAGTATGCCCGGCAGCGCCAGTACCCACAGGAATTTCCTTTTCATAAGGTCTTCATTTATAAGGTTACACATAATAGCAACCGGTAACAGCACCGGTATTTCCTGTAGAGATGTTTCCGATAGTCGTACGTTTGGGCTGATAAACGCGACAATACGGGGTTTTATTGTGCTATGCGCCACAGCACCCCGTTTTTGCAGAGGGTACGCCGCAGCTTTTTCTGCTCGTACAATCCCTTCAGCAGTTGTTCTGCTTCGCCGTAGCTACGTCCTGTAAGCACGGCAAACTCTTTGTTCGTAAGCGTGGGATAATGCGCAAACAGGTGTTCCCAGCCTGTGTCCGTTTCTTTTTTCTGCACTTCGGGAAGCAGCTTTTGCAGGGTCTGCACAAAGGCTTCGTAAGGTCTTACGCCATACAGCATAAGACGGTTCCCGGCGCTGTCACTGAAAAACAAAGTGGGGAACCCGCGCACGCCCATATTCCGGGCCAGGCTCAGGTCATCCCGGAAAAGCTGTTCGGCCTGCCCCTGGTAATCCTGCTTCAGCTTCACACTGTCGAGCCCGCTTTCGGCAGCAGCCTGTGCCAGGTGTTCCCAGCGGGTGATGTTCTTTTTTTCGAGGAATACCATTTCACGTATGCGGCGCATGAACAGCAGGGCCTTTTTTTCGTCCTGCACCTGGGCCGCTTTAAAGGCAATGGAAGGCGGATAGGACGAAGAAAGCGGATCTTCGAGCCATACGTCGCCGTCGATCGGCATTTCGTAATAAGCGCTTACCTCGTCCCAGTGATGCGCTACGTCCGAAGGCTTGCTGATGCCTCCGCTGTTGTAGATGTCCCACGACGGCAGCAGTCCGCCCATACGGTACTCGATATCGAAATACGCACCGTATTCCAGCTTCAGCTTACGCAACTGGGGTTCTATGCCCCAGCACGAAGAGCAGATAGGGTCTGTAAAATACAGGATACGTACAGGCTTCGGGCCGGATACGGGTGTTAGTTCCCCGGTCTCCCCTGTTATCCCGGGCATTTCGCAGGCCCCCTTTTCGGGGTCGCAGAGCAGCGGGTTTACGGCTGTTTGTCTGTTCTCGTTCATTTTTACCTCTTTGTTTTGTGCACGGCCGCTGCATGCGGGCAGTACGAGCAATGCTATGTATAGAATGGTTTTTCGCATATACGATGCTTCCCGGTTTGGCCGGCCGGTGCCGATTGTGTAATTTAGTGCAAAGTTCGGCAATGCGGACTTAGCATACAAGAAGTCAGAAAAACATGACCATACCACAGGACAGAACGAACAATGAAGAATGCCCCGCCGAAGGCCTGCTGAAGCTGCTGGCCGGTAAATGGAAGCCCCAGATATTCCGGCTGGCCGTGGAGTCGCCCCTGCGTTTCAACAGCCTGCTGCGGCAGATACCGGGAGCTAACCGCCAGGGAATAGCTACGGCCCTGAAAGAGCTGGAACAGGAAGGCCTGATCCGTAAAAATGTGATCAGCCTGAAGCCCCTGCATACCGAATATGAGCTCAGCGAACGCGGCCGCACCCTGGTGCCCGTTTTCAGGCAGCTCGAAGGTCTTTCGCAGCCGTAAAGGATATTCCCGGCACAGGAATGCATTTTATCCAAAAAAAATTCCGCAGCTAACTATGTACATTTCACGGCAATGCATCGCGAAAAGCCGTAAAAACGCAGGCAAACAGAAAAAATAGTTCCTGAAAAATTTGGAAGATATATAAAAGTTATATCTTTGCACCCGCAGAAACGCAGAAGTGGTGAAATTGGTAGACACGCACGTTTCAGGGGCGTGTGCCGCAAGGTGTGCGGGTTCGAGTCCCGCCTTCTGCACTGAGAAAGGATCCGGTAACGGGTCCTTTTTTTGTTTTAGCGTATTCCGTACAGAATAAAAATCCCCGGCCGTACAGTTACAGCCGGGGCATATAGCTACGCACTCAGGAGGAATACGGGGTTAAAAGGGCCGGTCTTACACTTTTTGACCCGCTTTCCCGTCCCGGGTTTAACCTGCTTCTCAAAAAAACACACGATCATTCAAATGTGCGCAGCCAGGGCCTGGAGGCCAGTGGCGAAAAAGGCCAGGGAACGGCGATAAAAATGAGCAGCAGGGCCGCCGAGAACCAGAAAAGCATGGTGCGGTACTTGTCCCGGTCACTCTCCCTGCGCTTGGCCAGGGCCGAACCGATGGTAAGCACGACCACCGAAATGAACATAAGACCAATGTGCAGTATACCGAAAAAAAGCAGCTCAGGTTGTTTTACGGCATTTCGGGTATCGGAAAGGAAATACTGCACCAGCGGACTGTTAAAGTACAGTACAAAGCCCAGTAAAAGCTGTATATGGGCCAGGGTGGCCGTCCAGTGCCGCAGGGAATTATCCGCCGCCGAAAAGGCCAGTCCCCCTTGGTAGCCCCGCCAGGCACGGTAAACGGAATACACAAGGCCCGCCAGCACCAGCCAGCGGAATACGGAATGAATGCTCAGGAGATAGATATACATAATTCAGGCAGATTTAAGTGTGTGGCGTTTAAAAAGGCGGCCGATCAGGGATGGCGCTCCGGCAAAGCCCTGCGGGTACTGTGTTTCAATAAGTCTGTTCTTCATGGGTATGCATGTGTTGCTGAGGGCGGAACGACCTGCGGAACTGCTCAGGGGTAAGCCCGTTGTATTTTTTAAAAAAGCGTATAAAGTACGAGGTATCGGGGAAATTCAGCTCCGCGGCCACACCGCTTACACTCAGCTCAAAATTCACCAGCAGGCGCCTGGCTTCCAGTACCACGCGGTTACGGATAAGTTCTCCCGCCGAGGTACCCAGCAGGTCGCGGCAGAGGGCATTGAGATGACTGGGGGTGATATGCAGCAGTTCTGCGTATTCCCTGGGCAGGCGCTTACTGCGGAAATGTTCTTCCACCAGTTGTTCGAACCTGCGCAATACAGCCGACTGATAGCTGGGGGGCTCATGCCGGTATTTCTGTTCCGAATAACGGTCTACCCACAGGAAAAGCTCTATCAGCAGGGCCGCGATCATAAGCTGCGAAGAAGGTTCCTGTCCTTGCTGTTCACGTAATACAGCCTCCAGCAGTTCTTCGGTATGTGCCCGGCGCTCTTCGGGCAAAAGCAGCACCTGCCGCCCGGTACCGGGAATAAAGAACGGGAACCGGTCTATAAACCCGCTGCTGATAAAGAGCCGGTCGAAAAAAACAGGCGAGAAATTCACGATATAGCCCTCCGGGATACCATCGAAATTCCATACGTGCACCTGTCCCGGCTTCATGAAATAGATCATACCCGGTTCTACGGGGAATGTCTCGAAATCGATGGTGTGTGTGCCCCCTCCCAAACGGAAATAGACCATATGGTAAAAGGAATGGTTGTGCATGGCCTGCAGGTGGGGATTGCCTGTAATATAGGGCCCGAGGAGATCGGCGTTCAGCAGGTCGTCGCCCGAACGGCTGGCGCTCAGGTTACAGATGCCGAAAGTAGGATATACCGCAGAACTCATGACCACCGGTGGAACTTTTAAGACATTAAATGGTACTTTTCAAAGATAACACCTTGTCCTGAAATGCCAAAATCCGGGGAGTAACATTTCAAAAATAAACATAAAATAAATATTTACAATAATTTAAATCATTCAATATAATGTAAAACCCAGGTATCAGCTTATATGAACAGGTTCGGAACACATGTACATAATCGCAGATTATTGCGTACCTTTGCAGCGTAAAGACAACAGCACCTCACACATGGAAAAAGGCACATTTTTATACAGCGTGGTAAAGGAAAAATGCCCCCGCTGTAATGAAGGAGACCTCTTCGTAAGCAAAAACAGGTATTCATTGCGTAATATCGGCGGAATGCCGGACCACTGCCCCGTTTGCGGACAGGATTTCAGGATGGAGGACGGCTTCTTCCTGGGCGCAACCTACATCAGCTATGCCATGACAACAGCTGTTACCGTTCCCCTGCTGGCGGCCGCTTACTGGCTGTTCGACCTGGATTATATGGCCATGCTCCCTATATTCATCGTACTGCTGCTGCTCCTGATGCCCTTCGTGGTACGGGTAAGCCGGGTGGTATGGTTCAACTTCTTCGTGCATTACGATAAAGACTGGCAGAAAAACATAGCCACCGCACGTACCGCCGGGCACAATGCCTGACCCCGGCCATAAGCCCCGGCAGGTAGCTGTACCCGCCTTCAAAAGACGATGCAATTGCCAGATAAACAATGTCATAAATCCAATTAATGAATATTTTTTCATAATTAGTCCTGTGTGAAAAATTCGTTTTTATAGGTAAAAACTATATACTACAGGCCGCAAAGGCCGGCCTTATACACACAGAAAAGGGAGATACGCAGCCGTATCTCCCTTTTTTACAACTATACAACAAACAGCCTTAAGCTGTGATCTTCCTTTTACGGTAAGCGATGCGGCTGATAAGCACGTACAGCACGGGCACCACGAAGATGGCCAGCGAGCTGGCGGCGAGCATACCGCCAAATACCGTCCAGCCGATGGTCTTACGCGCTTCGGCACCCGCCCCGCTTGCAAAGGCCAGGGGCAATACGCCCAGGATGAAGGCCAGCGAGGTCATGATAATAGGACGTAAACGCAGTTTCACCGCAGCCAGGGTGGCCTGTATCAGCTCGGTACCGCTGTCTACACGCTCCTTGGCATATTCCACGATCAGGATGGCGTTCTTGGCAGCCAGCCCGATGAGTGTGATCAGACCGATCTGCGCATAGATATTATTCGTAAGCGAAGGCATGAAGGTAAGTGTAAGAATAGAGCCGAAAGCCCCGATAGGCACCGCAAAGAGTACGGCAAAGGGCACGGACCAGCTTTCGTACAGCGCCGCCAGGAACAGGAATACGAACACGATGGACACTGCAAAGATCAGCAGGGTGGTATTCCCGGCTTTTACCTCTTCGGCACTCATACCCGAAAATTCGTAGCCATAACCGGCCGGCAGGTGCTGTTCGGCGGTCTCTTTCAGGGCCTCGATGGCCTGGCCGCTGCTGTATCCCGGTTTCGGCGATCCGTTGATCTCTATGGAACGATAGATATTAAAGTGCGAGATCACCTGCGGGTTTTCGGTCACCCGGGTAGTGATCACGGCACTCAGCGGTACCATATTGCCCTCGCGGTTGCGCACAAAGAACTTGTTGATATTGTCCACCGATGTGCGGTACGAGCTGTCGGCCTGGGCCATTACGCGGAAGTTACGGCCATAGATATTGAAGTCGTTCACATATGAACTGCCCAGCAGCGTGGAAAGCGTCTGGTACACCTCCGCTACATTCAGTCCCAGCTTTTTGGCCTTTTCGCGGTCTACGTCCACCTGGTAACTCGGTGTTTTGGCCGTAAAGAAGGTATAGGCGGTGCCGATCTCGGGGCGCTTGCGCAGCTCGTTCAGGAAATTATTGGCCACCACCTCGAACTGCTTGATATCGTCGGTGCTCGTGGTCTGCTGCAGCTGGAACGTGAAACCGGCCGACTGTCCCAGACCCGGGATCGCAGGTGGTGCAATGGCCATCACACGGGCTTCTTTCAGGTCGGCGGTCTTCTGCTGTATCTCGGCAATTACGCCCTGCAGCTGGTCTTTTTTCTCCTTGCGCTGGTCCCAGTGTTTCAGGGAAACGAAGATGGTACCTACATTGGATTTATTGGAGAAGGTCATGATATTGAGACCGGCCATACCACCCACGGTACGGATGGCATTCACGGTGGCCAGGCGTTTCTGTATCTCCTTCAGCATTTCGATGCTTCGTGTGGTGGAGGTACCTTCGGGCATTTCGTAGGTCACGAACAGGCGGCCTTCGTCCTCGGTGGGAATAAAGCCCGTAGGCTTGGTCTTGAAAAGATAACCCAGCCCTACGAACAGGCATACCATCAGTACCAGCACATAAGGCGTTTTGCGTATCCATTTGCCCACGCTGAGCGTATAGGAATTGGACACACGGTTGAACCAGCGGTTAAAACGGTCGAAGAAACGGTCGAGGATGTTCTTTTTATCGCCCTCCTTCTTCGAAGGTTTCAGCATGATGCTGCAGAGCGCGGGGGTAAGCGACAGGGCCACGAAGGCCGAGATCATTACCGAAACGGCGATGGTAATGGCGAACTGCTGGTACAGGCGGCCTGTGATGCCGGGCACAAAGCCTACCGGCACGAATACCGCAGCCAGGATCAGAGCAATGGCAATAACGGGACCCGAAATGTCCTTCATCGCCTTTTTGGTAGCTTCCTTCGGCGAAAGGCCCTTGCTGTCTATATAGTGCTGCACGGCCTCCACCACCACGATGGCGTCGTCCACCACGATACCCACCGCCAGGATAAAGGCGAACAGGGTAAGTGTATTGATGGTGAACCCAAAGGGAATGAAGAAGATAAAGGTACCGATGAGCGAAACCGGGATAGCCAGCACCGGGATGAGGGTGGCCCGCCAGTTCTGCAGGAAGAGGAACACCACCAGCACCACCAGGATCAGGGCCTCCGCCAGGGTACGCAGTACCTCCTTGATCGACACGTTCACCACAGAAACCGTTTCTACCGGCATTTCATAATCGATGTCCTTGGGGAAGTTCTTTTTCAGCTCGTCCAGCTTTTTCATCAGTCCGTCGTAGGTATCGAGGGCATTGGCGCCGGGAGCCAGGTAAATAAGCATGTACGAGGCACGTTTACCGTTCACGAAGGAGTTATTGCCGTAGTTGAACTTGGCCAGTTCCACGCGGGCTATGTCTTTCAGGTAGGTCACGGCCCCGTCTGCAGGATCGGTACGCACGATGATGTTCTCGAAATCTTCCTTGCGGTTGATGCGGCTGTTGGTAAGCACGTTGTACTCAAAGGCCTGTATACCGGGCTGCGGGTTCCCGCCCACTACCCCGGCCGCGATCTGCAGGTTCTGCTCGGCGAGCGCAGTTGTTACATCGCCGGGAGTAAGGCCCAGGGCGGCCAGTTTGTCGGGATTGAGCCATATACGCATACCGAAATCATCGCCCAGGGAAATGATATCCCCTACTCCTTTTACGCGCAGCAGGGCATCTTTCAGGTAAATATTGGTATAGTTACCCATGAATACGGGGTCGTGTGTTCCGTTGGGCGAATACAGCGAAAGTACCATAAAGATGCTGGGGTTACGCTTGCGTACGGTAAGTCCCAGGCGCTTTACGGCATCGGGCAGTGTGGGTTCGGCTACGCTTACGCGGTTCTGTACGTCGAGCGTGGCAATATCGATATCGGTACCTACGTCAAAGGTAACGGTAATACTGCCCTGCCCGCTTCCGGTACTGTTACTGCTCAGGTACATCATACCGGGCGTACCGTTCACCTGGGTCTCGATGGCCGTGGTGGTGGTCTGCTCAATGGTCTGTGCATCGGCACCGGTCATGGTACCCTGTATCTGTACCGTAGGCGGAGTGATATTTGGATACTGCGCAACAGGCAGCGTACTCATGGCTATGAGCCCCACCAGTACGATCACTATGGAGACCACAATGGCCGTTACCGGTCGTTTTATAAAAATATCTGCGATCATAATCTGTTCTGTTCTTTAATACTCCGTATCACGGATGTTTATTTTCTGGCAGGTGTGCCGGCGGCCGGCTGTTCGGTGGTGATCACCGCTCCGTCGCGCAGCTTCTGTACGCCCTGGGTCACAATTTTCTGGTCGGGTTTCAGACCTTCTTTAATGATCACGTTCTGACCTACCTGTTTGCCCAGGTGCACGCGCTGCTGGTACACCTTGTTGCTGTCGCCCGCTACGTATACGAAGTATTCGCCCAGCATTTCGGTAACGGCCTTGTAGGGGACCAGGACCGATTTTACGGAGGCGTCGTTGCGCACACGTATGGTACCGCTCATACCGGCCCGCAGTATGTTATCGGGATTCGGGAAGGTAACGCGCACCTTCATGCTTCCGGTCTGCCTGTCCACGGCACGGTCTATGAGAGTAATTTCCCCCGGCAGGGCATATTCCTGTCCGCTGAAGGCCAGGCGGAAAGTGGAGTCATTCTTTACTTTGCCTTTCTGTGCCATTAATTCCGAGAAGCGGAAGATCTCGCTCTGGTCGATGGTAAAGTCCGCAGCGATCGGGTTATCGGTAGATACGGTGTTCAGCAGGGTCTGCCCGGCGCTTACAGCGGCTCCCACTTTTACCTGTGAAATACCGATGGTACCGTCGAAAGGTGCGGTGATGGTCGTATAGCGTACATTGGTCTGTGCGGCCTGTACCATGGCCCTGGCGGCCTCTACCTGTCTCTGGGCGGCAGCCAGTATGGCATCGGCATTATCTACCTGCTGTTTGGCTATGGCATCGTTCTTATCGAGCTGGTGATAACGGTCGGCATCTTTCTGTGCCTTTACCAGGTTGGCCTTCTGCACTTCCAGGTTGGCCAGGGCCTGCTCGTAATTGGCGGCGTACTGCTGCTGGTCTATCACGTAGAGCTTTTGTCCCTTGCGTACTTTATCTCCCTCCGTGAAAGCGATCTCGGTAATATAACCGTTCACCTGGGCACGCAGCTCCACTTCGTTCAGCGGCACCACAATGGCCGGGTATTCGTCGTAATACACAGCATCGGTATATTTTACGGGCTCCAGGGTAACCGGTACCGGACCGCCCTGCTGTGGCCCCGCTCCGGCCTGTTTGTTCCCGCAGGATGTGGCAACGATAAAACCTGCTGCCGAAATGTAGAATATGATCTTTTTATACATAAATCTGGTTGTTGTGTTGTTGATGTTGACTATTTAGAATGTGATCTGCCCCAGGGCCTTCTGTACATCTACCTTGGCCGACAGCAGCTGGTAAAGGGCATTGTAATAGTTGATCCTGGCCGTACGAAGGTCACTTTCGGCCGTAATCACCTCCAGGTAGGTCTTTACCCCGCTGCGGTACTGCATATCCACCACGTCGTACACTTCCCGGGCAATCTCCATATTTTCCTTCAGGGCATTATAGGTGGCCAGGTTGCTGCGGTACAGCGCCATGGCCTGGGCATGCTCTGCGTTCACGGAGTTCTCCAGGTTCTGGATATCGTAGTCGATACGGCGCAGTTGCAGTTTCTGCTGCTGTATACCCTGGAAGCGTTTGGTACCCTGGAAGATCGGTATGCTCAGGGTAAGCGCGGCATACGAGATCGGGTAGTTCTTGCTGTACAGCTGGCGTATATCGTTGTTGAGGTAATACAGCGAGTAGGAACCCGATGCATACAGGTTGGGCATATAGGCCAGCTTGCTGTATTTCAGGTTTCCGATCTGCAGGTTACGGCTGGTCTGCAGCATACGGTACTCCACGCGGTTCCGGTAATTGCTCTTCTGCGTGGTATCCAGCCCTATATTGTTCTCCATGGTCTGCTGGTCGTACACAATGTCCAGTTTTTCGCCGGCCGGGTAGCCCATCAGGAGTTTCAGGTATTCCTTTTTGGCTTCCAGCAGTTCCTGGTTGCTCTGTAAGGAAGCTTTGGTATTGTTCAGGGCGATGGTGGCACGCTTGTAGTCGATCTTATCGGCCGTACCGGCTTCGTACTGGCTGTAGGCATCCTTCAGGCTGCGTTCGAGGCGGGCTATGTTCTCACCCGAAACCTTTACCTGCTGTTCGGTGGCCAGCACATCGTAAAAGGCCTTGGTAACGTTCACCACCAGGTTGATACGGTTGTTCTCGGTATTCTGGCTGGCCTGCTGTTTTACGTTTTTGGCGGTGATACTGGCCAGCAGCAGGTCACGGTTCAGCAGTTGCTGGGTGGCCAGGAACTGGGCGGCCGAGGTATTCTTTACCCCCAGCTGTATGATATTGCCCCCGATGGATGAGGACTGCAACTGTACATTGTGCTGCAGTGAACCGTTGAACTGTATCTGCGGATACCAGTCAGACAGCCTGTTGTTCACCGAGATACGGGTGATCCTTTCATCGAGCAGCGACTGCTGTATGCCGGGCTGCTTCTGCAGGGCATAGGCGATCACGTTCTCCAGGGTGGCGTTCTGCAGCACGCTGTCGGCAGGCTCTTCCTGCGCAGACAAGGCCAGCGGGAACATCCACAGGATACATAAAAGTGAAAGATATTTTTTCGGTAGAATATACATAATTGTTGTTTATAGTTGTTTTTGTTGACTCATTTTAAAGATATTCCCCTCCCCGCTCAGTACCTGGGCTGTGACCAGGGCCCCGGCGGCAGCGGCAGCACAGAGAACGATGGCCGTTACCATAGGCAGGGCCGTACCATCGGCAAACCAGCTTACCAGGAACGATACCGATGCGTTTATGGACATCTGTATCACTCCCGAAAGTGAGGAAGCCGCTCCGGCATTGTGTAGGAATGGTTTCAGGGATAAGGCATTGGTATTTGGATTATTGATACCAAAGATAAAAAGGTATGCGGATAATCCGCCAAGTACCAGGGGCAGGTACCCGTAGCCCAGCCAGGTGACCCCTGCCAGGAACAGGCCATTACCCAGCAGCAGCAGGCCCGTGAAGAGGGATATCTGCTCATTGCTGTAGCGCTTCATGAACAGGCGGCTGAGCTGTCCGCCCGTAATAAGGCAGGCCGCGTTGAACGCAAAGGCCAGTCCGTAATAACGCTCGCTGAGGCCGAACATTTCCATGAATACCTGCGGCGAAGCGGATATATAGGCGAACAGGGCCGCCGAACCAAAAGCCGAGGCCAGCGTATAGGGCAGAAAGCCCGGGGTTACCATTACCTGTCCGTAGCGTTGCATAATGCGGACGGGATGCAGCGATACCGAGGCATCGGGTCCTTTGCTTTCGGGCAGCAGGAAATACACCGCCGCCAGCAGCGCCACCGACAGCAGGCTCAGCGTAACAAAGATCACCCGCCAGTGGGCCAGTGAGACCACGATACCGCCTGCTATGGGTGCAATAACGGGCGCTACGCCCATTACCAGCATCATCAGGGAGAATACCCGCGCAATCTGTTCCGAAGGAAATACATCGCGCACCACGGCCCTGCCGGCTATGAACGTAGAACAGCCCCCGAAAGCCTGTATAAAACGCAGGGCGATGAGCTGTTCGGCATTTGTAACAAAAATACAGGCCAGCGAGGCCGCCAGGTAAATACCCAGGCCCGCCAGCAGAGGCGTACGACGTCCGTAGCGGTCCATCAGCGGCCCGTAAAGGACCTGTCCCGCACAAATACCCACAAAAAAGCTGGCCAGAGAGATGCCGACATTGGCCGTGTCCGTGTGCAAACCCGTTGCGATCGCGGGAAATGCCGGCAGGTACATATCGATACTAAAAGGTATTAAGCCCGATAAAAAACCCAGAATTACAATAAGCCTTCCATGTGATCTTAGTCCGTCTTCTTTCCATTTATCCTTCATAAAAACCTGTTCCTAAGCACACTTAATGTTCATACTGCAGGTCACATTTTATACCGTACAGTATATTACAAAAATCCGCTGCAAAAATCGCAATAGAAATTCAGGAGAAGAAGGACAAATGTTTTAGACTCTTGTACTATTTGAACATTTCGACCGAAAAACTTCGGGAGATTCGCCTGTATTTTTCTTGAAAAAACGACTGAAATATGCCGGGTCCTCGAAACCCAGGTTAAAAGATATCTCCTTGATACTCTTATCACTATACCCGATCATGCGCTTTGCTTCCAGGGTAATGCGCCTATGTACCAGCGACATAATGGTGATACCCGTTCCTTCTTTGGATATTTCGTTTGCCCTTTTGGGCGTAAGATGCATAGCATCCGCATAGAACGTGACGTTGTGATGCCGGTGGTAGTTTTTTTCCACCAGGGCAATGATCTGCCGGGTACGGTCGAGCAGGCGCGGGTCCCGGACAGATACGGGCATACGCGTGGAACGGAAGGCGCGGTCGGCATTCTCGAGCAGCAGGCGCAAATAACCGTGCAGGATATCCGGCGAAGGGTTTTCGCGGTTGTATTCCTTTTCCATCAGGTCCAGGATCGACTGCATAACGCCCTCGTCCTCCCCGCCGATGGAAAAGCTGGGATGGTATTCGGGATGATGAAAGAGCAGGTTGTTTTTGATAAAGGTCTTGTCATCGGGGGAACGCAGCAGGAAATGTGCGCTGAACGTAAGAATAACGCCTTCCATGCGGCCCGTGTGAAACTGGTGTACCTGCCCCGGCGAGAGAAAGGTCCAGGTGCCCGGACGCACTTCGAATTCCTCGAAATCGATGAGCTGGAAACCCTCGACCTTACGGTAAAAAATGATCTCGTAAAAATTATGCCGGTGAGGTTCGTACTGGTGTTTTTTATGGTCTGAGTTGACATTAAAAAAGGAGAACTGCCTGTTGCCGGGCAGATCGAACACAGGGATATTCTGTACTTTCTTCTTTGCCATAACCGGGCACAAAGATAGAATTTAATCTGCCTCAGGCACACGCTTTAACAAAAGCCGGACCCGCTGCCGGACAATGCATTTGCTAAAAATACGTTCTTTGTCAGGTAATTTCCGCAGGATTGCCTATATTAGAACACATTCATGATTTAACACCATATTAATTGTATGTCTACAGCTCCTACTCCCCGCAAGAAAAAACGAATATTCCGCAAAATCATGCTCGGCAGCGGCATTTTTTTCCTGCTCTGCATTGTACTGCTGATCGCCGCGCCCTTTCTCTTCAAGGATAAGCTGGTGCAGCTCGTAAAGGACGAAGCCAATAAACAGCTCAATGCCACCGTGGATTTCGGGGAGTTCGACCTGAGCATTTTCCGCTCCTTTCCCGATTTTCGTTTTAATATACAGAACGTAAGCGTGGTAGGCAAAGACACCTTCGGGGGCGATACCCTGATCGGTATCCGGGAACTGGCGCTGGACCTGAACCTGATGAGTGTGATACGCGGGGAGAATTACCGCATCAATGCCATACGCATCGAGGACCCGCGTGCCCTGGTGCAGGTAACGCCCGACGGTAAGGCCAGCTGGGACATCGTTAAGCCTTCGGCAGATACCACGGCTGCGGTACCCGAAGATAAAGAAGCCACAAAATACAACCTGCGCCTGTCTTCACTCATCATCAACAATGCCTATATTACGTATATAGATGAACAGGCCGGCATGAAGGCCCGTATCGAAGACCTGGACTATGAGCTCAGCGGCGATTTCAGCAATGAGCTGCTGCAGTCAGAAAATAAACTGCATATAGAAAAGACCAGCTTTGCCACAGGCGGTATCGCCTACCTGAGCGAAGTGGAAATAAAGGCAGATGCCGGCATCGATATTGACCTGGGAAACGATATCTATACGTTCCGGGAGAACGAGCTGTACCTCAACGAGCTGGGGCTTGGCCTCAACGGCTTCCTGCAGATGAAGGACGAAAGCATGGTGATGGACCTTTCGTTCAAAGCCCTGAAAGCCGATTTCAAGACCATACTTTCACTGATCCCCGCCGTGTTCACCCGCGATTTTGCCAGTGTACAGGCCTCGGGTACCGTAGCTCTCGACGGTTATGCAAAAGGAACATACAGTGATATCGGTTACCCGGCATTCGGACTGAACCTGCTGGTGGAGAACGGCGGCTTTAAATACCCGGCCCTGCCCCGTTCGGTGGAAAAGATCTTCATTGACCTGAAGATACAGAACCCCAATGGCAACCTGGACGCCACCCTCATCGACCTCAATAAGCTGAGCCTGGTTATGGGCGGTAATCCCGTCAGCATGTACGCGCATGTGAGAACGCCCGTATCCGATCCGGACTTTGATCTCAATGCCCTGGGCACCATCAACCTGGGTACCATCAAGGAATTTCTGCCCCTGGAAAAAGGCGAGGAATTCAATGGCATGATCCGTGCCGATATTGGCCTGAAAGGCCGCCTGAGCTACGTGGAGCGCGAACAGTACGACCGTTTCACAGCCCGCGGAAGCCTGGAGGCCAGCGAGATGAAACTGAAAGTCGAAGCTCTGCCCTACGAAGTACTGCTGAATGCCATTAAGCTGAACTTTACCAATAAATTCGTGGAACTGGGCGCCTTCAGTGCACTCATCGGTAAGTCGGACCTCAGCGCTACCGGCCGGATCGACAATTTTATCGAGTACATTTTCAGGGACGATCTCATCAAAGGGAACTTTACAGTAAACTCGAACCTCCTCGATATCAACCAGCTTACCGCTTCGGGAAATGAAGACAAAGCCCCGGCACCGCAAAGTGCACAGAGCGCACAACCCACGGAACAGCCGGCTTCGTCCGGGGAAAGCAGCGTGATCGAGATTCCCGCCAATATCGACTTTGTGCTGAACACCAGCCTGAAAAAAGTACTGTACGACAACCTGGTGCTGGAAAACGTGAACGGGAAAGTGATCATCCGGGACCGCCGCCTTACCATGGAATCGCTGAAGATGAACACCCTGGGCGGACAAATGCGCATGGATGGCTGGTACGACACGAAAAATGCCGAAAACCCGGATGTGAACCTGAATTTCGCAGTGGAGAACTTCGATATCGCCACTACGTACAAAACTTTCAATACCATGCCTAAAATGGCGCCTATCGCTCAATACGCCTCGGGTTTATTCACCGTGTCGCTGGAAAATTTCTCCGGTAAGCTCAACCGCGATATGGAGCCCGACCTCAATACCATCAGTGCCAATGGTGTGCTGAAGACCAAAAGTGTGAGCATAGGCGGGTTCGAGCCCTTTGTAAAGCTCGGCGATGCCCTGAAAATAAACGAGCTGAAACGCATGAGCTTCCAGAACGTGAACTTCTCTTATAAGATCAGGGACGGCCGCGCCCAGATATCTCCCTTCGACGTGAAGATCGACAAGGTAAAGGCCACTATTTCCGGCTCACATGGCTTTGATCAGACCATCGACTATACCTGGCGCATGGAAATTCCCCGGTCCCTCTTCGGGGCCCAGGCCAATGCCACTATCAACAGCCTGGCGCAACAGGCCAATTCACTGGTGGGCACCAATTTTCAGCCCGGCGAGATTATTTTCGTAGATGTATTGTTCGGAGGCACCGCCACTAAGCCTACCATAAAGACCTCCCTGAAAGAAAGTGCCAAAAGCATTGTGAACGAGGTGAAGGAACAGGTGATCGAGACCGTGAAGGAGAAAGCGGCCGAACAGGTAGACAAAGCCCTGGAAGAAGCCCAAAAGCAGGCCGATAAGATAAAGGCCGATGCCCGCATAGCTGCCGATAAGCTGAAGAAGGAAGGCTATGCCGCCGCCGATAAGCTGGTGGCCGAGGCCAAGAACCCCATAGCCAAAATAGCCGCCCAGAAAGCCGCTGAACAGGCAAAAAAAGAGATCGATAAAAAAGTGCAGAAACTTCTGGACGATGCCGATGCCCGCGCCGATAAGCTGATCAAGGACGCACAGGCAAAGTCGGATGCGAAGCTGAAATAGAATTAGTAAGGAGTTAAGAGGAACGAGTTAAGGCGTTTGATGGTTGGGACGAATAGCGAGAAGTTAAGAGGAACGAGTTAAGGCGTTTGATGGTTGGGACGAATAGCGAGGAGTTAAGAGGAACGAGTTAAGGCGTTTGATGGTCGGGACGAATAGCGAGAGTTAAGAGGAACGAGTTAAGGCGTTTGATGGTCGGGACGAATAGCGAGGAGTTAAGAGGAACAAGTTAAGGCGTTTGATGGTCGGGGCGAATAGCGAGGAGTTAAGAGGAACGAGTTAAGGCGTTTGATCGTCGGGACGAATAGCGAGGAGTTAAGAGGAACGAGTTAAGGCGTTTGATCGTCGGGACGAATAGCGAGGAGTTAAGAGGAACGAGTTAAGGCGTTTGATCGTCGGGGACGAATAGCGAGAGTTAAGAGGAACGAGTTAAGGCGTTTGATGGTTGGGACGAATAGCGAGGAGTTAAGAGGAACGAGTTAAGGCGTTTGATCGTCGGGACGAATAGCGAGGAGTTAAGAGGAACGAGTTAAGGCGTTTGGGAGTCTGACCGGCTCTTCACTCTTCACTCTTCACTCTTCACTCAGACTTCCGGACTACGGACTACGGACTACGGACTACGGACTACGGACTACGGACTACGGACTACGGACTACGGACTACGGACTACGGACTACGGACTACGGACTACGGACTACGGACTACGGACTACGGACTATTTTTAAATACTCCGTACTTCTTATAATAATACCGGTTCATTCCGATGAGTACAGCTACGCCGATGAAAGTGGGCAGGATCCAGTTGAGGATGCTAAGGGGAAATATTTCCTGTATCACGGTAAAGGCCGTCATGGCCGCAATGTAGGAAATGAACATGCGCCCGTAATGTTCAAACAGCCAGTGCAGCGGCGAGGAAGAGGTACGGCGCAGCAGGCGGCCCATTACGTATTCCAGTATGTCCATGCGGATATTGAGCAGGAAGACCACCCCGAAAAAGAAAGCCACTGTACCAAACAGCATGGCGCTTCGTATCATCAGGTAGATGCCCCAGCCCAGGGTAAACAGCGCGATAAGCAGGGCCAGCAGGATCATGATCTTTAATACTATGGTAGAACCATTGCGGCGGCGTATGCCGAATACATAGGCCGTGGCCGCCATATACCAGCCCAGCAGGCCCAGGAAACCGATGAGCAGACTGCCCAGGTAAATGCCGCTGCCGACTACAAGAGCCCAGCTCCAGAAATAGATATGCCCCAGCACATGGTGCAGCATGCCGCCCTTACGCAGCACAAACTGCAGAAGTCCTGTAACAGCTATGAGTACACCGGCGCAGGCATGCAGCAGGCTGATGGTTTCACGGGAAATATTCATAAACAGGATATCAGTAACGGATATTATTTTCGGTCTGCAGGTAATGATAGAGCGCTTCCGTTTCGGCAGCGGTAAATGTAAACGGTGTATGGTCCATGGCCATTTTGCCCGCACGCCTGCGTGCCGATACAGCAAGGGTATCACCGGAAGCGTAAAGATAGGGCTCATTGTGCAGATAATCGGCCAGCCAGGCACGGGTAACCCCGCGCTCTGTAATACCAAGCAGTCCGGGGCCTACCAGTTTTTTGTCCTGCATAAAATGACAACGGGCACAGTTTGCGTTAAAGAGCGATTCTCCATCGGCAGAAAGCGAATCAGTCCCCGGACGGGGCTCAGGATCCGGCACCCCGCAGTATACCCTGTTCTCCGGCGGTTTAGCATAATCATAAATAAGAAAAGCCATACTGCCAAACAGCATCAGCACAAGCAGCGATATCATTACCAGGCTTAGCGACAGCTTCAGTAGCGGATCTTTCATAAATGGTGATCGTTAGCTGTAAAGATACAAACCTGCCCGGAATAAACAGCCCAAGCTACAAACTATACCTTATACTCTCATGAGCCCGGACTTCCGGACTACAAAACTTCGGACTTCGGACTTCGGACTTCGGACTTCGGACTTCGGACTTCGGACTTCGGACTTCGGACTTCGGACTTCGGACTTCGGACTTCGGACTTCGGACTTCGGACCAGGGATTACGGACAAAAAAAATCGCAGCTTGTGGCTGCGTTTTTTTCTATACGTTTCCGGCGGTTATTTGATCACTTTTACACCGGGGAATTTTGTTTTATCGAATGTAAAGGTGGCATCCGTCACCGACACGTTCGGGGTGAGCGTTTTTACCGTGTAGGTATACGTGCTTCCGTTACGGCCTTTTACCACGGCTTTTTTCACGGTAGATGCGGCCTCGTCGATATAGATCGTAACAATGGTAAAGTCCTTTTTCTTGGGCTCCAGCGGGTACAGATCGATCACGGTGAGCTTTTTACCACCTGAAGTTTCCTCTTTTACCCATTTCTGCTTAAAGCCTTTCTCGTGCAGGGTAAGAATGGTGGTAGGTGTAATGGCATCTTCTTCCTGGTCATCGGTACTTTCTACATTGGCCTCGTTATTGGCTTTGTTGTACGTGGTGATGTTCTTGCCGTCGCAGAAGATCTCCTGCCCGGCAAAGCTCAGGTAATATTTGCTGCCTTTTACGGTGAGTTCCCCTTCTTTTTTCTGGGGAGTCTTCGAACTGGGCATCATAAGCTCATAGGAGAAAGATACCTTATACGAAGAATAGCCTTTTACTTTAGCGCTTACCTTATCGAGCACGGCTTTGGCCTTGGGATCGACCTGTGCATTGAGTGAGAGCACGGCGGTGAAGGCAAGCAGAAGACTGAAGACAGATGTTTTCATAGTTGTTATTGACATGAATTAAGTTCGACAAAATTGAGCAATTACTTCAACGTATCCAAAAAGTGTTCCAAACTTACTTCATCGGGTATCAGCACCTGGCGCGGCTTACTGCCCTCATTCGGGCCTACGATACCGGCTGCCTCGAGTTGGTCCATCAGGCGGCCTGCCCGATTATAACCTAATTTTAACCTTCGCTGCAGCATAGAGGTACTTCCCTGCTGGGTAGAAACGATGATCCTTGCGGCATCTTCGAACAGGGCGTCCTTGTCGTTCACCGAAAACTCGGTATTGCCGCCCCCGTTCTCTTCGCCATAGTATTCAGGCAGCTCAAATGCCGAGGGATAACCCCGCTGATCGCCGATGAACTCGGTGAGCGTATCTACTTCGGGCGTATCCACAAAAGCACACTGCAGGCGTATGAGATCGCTGCCCAGGGAAAGCAGCATGTCTCCGCGGCCGATGAGCTGTTCGGCACCGCCGGAATCCAGGATGGTGCGGCTGTCTACCTTGGATGAAACGCGGAAAGCGATACGCGCCGGGAAGTTGGCCTTGATGGTACCGGTAATGATGTTCACCGAAGGGCGCTGTGTGGCGATGATAAGGTGTATACCAATGGCACGGGCAAGCTGGGCCAGGCGTGCAATGGGAAGTTCCACTTCCTTGCCGGCCGTCATGATCAGGTCGGCAAACTCGTCTACCACCAGCACGATATAGGGCAGGTAGCGGTGTCCCTTGTTAGGGTTCAGGCGGCGGGCCTGGAACTTGGGATTGTATTCCTTGATGTTGCGCACCCCGGCGTCCTTCAGCAGCTCGTAACGCTGGTCCATCTCGATACAGAGGGAGTTCAGCGTATTGATCACCTTCTGCGTATTGGTAATGATGGCTTCCTCTTCGCCGGGCAGCTTGGCCAGGTAGTGGCGCTCGATCTTGTTGAACAGCGTAAGCTCCACCTTTTTGGGGTCTACCAGCACAAATTTGAGCTGCGAAGGGTGTTTCATATACAGCAGGGAAACCAGGATGGCATTCAGTCCCACCGACTTACCCTGTCCCGTGGCACCGGCCATGAGCAGGTGCGGCATCTTGGCCAGGTCGGCCACATAGGTTTCGTTGCTGATGGTCTTACCCAGTCCGATAGGCAGGTCGTACTGCGATTTGGCGAATTTCTCCGAGGTGATCACACTGCGCATGCTTACCACTTCGGGCGTCTGGTTGGGCACCTCGATACCGATGGTACCCTTGCCCGGTATGGGTGCAATAATGCGTATTCCCAGGGCAGCCAGGCTCAGGGCTATATCGTCTTCGAGGTTCTTGATCTTGCTGATGCGCACACCCGGGGCCGGTACAATTTCGTACAGCGTAACCGTGGGGCCCACCGTGGCCTTGATCTGGTCGATCTGGATATTATAGTTGTTCAGGGTGCCTACGATACGGTCCTTATTGGCCTCCAGTTCCTCCTTGTTGATGCGTATGCCGCCACTGCCATGCTCCTGGAGTATCTCGGCATCCGGCATGCGGAAATGCGGCAGGTCCAGCGTGGGATCGAAGGGATCGAGCGAAATATCGCCGTGCGTCTGCGGATCAATGGGGTTCAGCTCGGCCACCTGCTCCTCCTCTACCGCTTCTTCAATGGTAAAGGCCGGCTCTTCCGTTTTCGGCACAAGGGGTTTATTTTCGGCCCTGGGCAGGTCGAACACGAATTCTTCCGCAGCGGGCTTTTCGGGTTCTGCCGGAATTTCGGGTACCGTATCCACCATCGGGGGCGGTATTTCGGTCACAGGCGGAATTACCGGGGGCACATAGAGTTCGGGTTCCGCTTCTTCCGAGGCTTCGTCGAGCACTTCTTCCACGTGTTTCGAAAAGTCGGGCTCCGTCACTTCGGGGCCTTCTTCTTCCTGCTCAGCGATCAGCTCATCGGCAAAGGCCTGTACTTTTCCGGCATTGGACCGTTCATTCTCTTCCACCACGAAAGGGTCTTCTTCCACCGAAGGTTCAAAAGGCACAAAATCGTCCTTCTTCTTGTGCGGGGCGAACATATTGGCAGCCATCTGTGCGGCCTCAGCCATGCGTTCGTCCTCGCTCAGCTCTGCTTCTTCTCCGGGTTCGGGCCTGCTGCGGCCTCCGGGTTTCCATTTTTCCCAGAAGGTATTTACAAAGCCGAAGGACATATTAAAGGCGATAATGGCATAGATACCGATGCTGATGATCAGGGCCATCCACAGGCCCAGTCGGCCTATCCAGCCGGAAATGAGCTCTTCCATGCCCCAGCCGAACTTACCGTGCAGCACGTCGAAGGCGCTTCCGTCGGGGATCATGGCGGCCAGCAGGGTACTGAGCCATACATAGCCGCCGAGCGACATCACCAGCAGCTTGGGCTGACTGATATAACGCGTGCCCGTAAGCAGGTTAAGACCCGTGAAAAAGGTCAGCGGCACCAGGATAAAGGCGCCCAGGCCCAGGTGCATCACAGCGTAGAACGACACAAAGGCGCCCGCTTTGCCGGCCCAGTTCTTCACCGGACCTTCGGCATCGCCCTGGGTAAAGCTCTGGTCATAGGTGTGTGTAAAGTAAAACGAGAGGAACGATACGGCCAGGAACAGCGAAAGGGCCACCAGCAGCAGCCCGGTGATCTTCCAGGTGCGTTCGTCGCGCAGGGTCCTGCGCAGGGCGGAATCCTTTTTGGGCCTTGATTCCTTTTTAGCTCTGGAGGTGCTTTTGGCTGCGGATTTCGGGGCCGGCTTCTCTTCTTCCTTTTCCCTGGGTTTGTTCCTGTATGTATTCTGTTTTGCCATGTTTCTTGTCGTTCGGTCCGCTAATGCACAGATTAGCGCTTACAAAAATAGAGGGCCCGGGAAGGAAAATAACGGCAGAAGGGCACAGAATATGCAACGCGAAATGTTAATAAACCCCAAAGCGGGCGCCCGGTAAGATAATACGGCAGATTGCAGAAAAATTCGTACCTTTGCACCCTCAAATCGAATTCTTTTATACATGATAACGGTCAGCAACCTGGAACTGCGCTACGGAAAGCGTATCTTATTCGAAGATGTGAACCTGAACTTTACCCCCGGGAACTGTTACGGGGTGATCGGGGCCAATGGCGCCGGTAAATCGACCTTCCTGAAGATCCTTTCCGGCGAAATTGAAAGTACTACGGGCAATGTATCTATCCTGCCCGGAGCACGCATGGCCGTGCTGAAACAGAACCACTACGAGTTCGACGAGTTTACGGTGATCGATACCGTGATCATGGGTCATAAAAAGCTCTACGGCATCATGAAGGAAAAAGATGCCATCTATGCCAAACCCGATTTTTCGGACGAAGACGGTATCCGCGCGGCGGAACTCGAAGCCGAATTTGCCGAAATGGAGGGATGGAACGCCGAGAACGATGCCGCTACCCTGCTCAGCGGCCTGGGTGTTAAGGAAGACAGTCACTACAAACTGATGAAGGATATCTCGGGTAACGAAAAGGTACGCGTGCTGCTGGCACAGGCCCTGTTCGGCAGTCCCGACATACTGCTGCTCGACGAGCCCACGAACGACCTGGACGTGGAGACCGTAATGTGGCTCGAGGACTTTATCATCGATTTCCCCAATACGGTGATCGTGGTATCGCACGACCGTCACTTCCTCGATACGGTGTGCACCAATATCGTGGACATTGACTTCGGCAAGATACAGATGTATACCGGTAACTATACGTTCTGGTACGAATCTTCACAGCTTGCCGCCCGTCAGCGTTCACAGCAGAACAAAAAAGCGGAGGACAAGCGCAAGGAACTCATGGAATTCATCGCGCGCTTCTCGGCCAATGCCAGTAAGAGCCGCCAGGCCACCAGCCGTAAAAAGCTGCTCGATAAGATCAATGTAGAGGAAATACGCCCCAGTAACCGCCGTTACCCGCATATTTTCTTCAAACCCGAGCGCGAGGCCGGCGATCAGTTGCTGCATGTGGAAAACCTGGCCAAATCGGTGAACGGGGAGACCATTTTCAGCAATATCAGCTTTAATGTACGCAAAGGTGACAAGATCGGCTTCATTTCCAAGGAGGCCCTGGCCGTAACCACCCTGTTCGAGATCCTGAACAAGGAAATAACACCCGACAGCGGCGATTTCAACTTCGGCGTTACCATCACTACCGCCTACCTGCCGCTCGACAACAGCAAATACTTCAGCAACGACTATAACCTCATCGACTGGCTTCGCCAGTATTCCGTGGAAAAGGATGAGACCTATATCCGCGGGTTCCTGGGCCGTATGCTCTTCTCCGGCGAAGAATCGCTCAAAAAATCGAATGTACTCTCCGGGGGTGAAAAAGTACGCTGCATGATCAGCCGCATGATGTTGCAGAACGCCAATTTCCTGATGCTCGACGAGCCGGTGAACCACCTGGACCTGGAAAGCATCACGGCGTTCAACAACAGCCTCAAGGAATTTGAAGGTACGGTGCTCTTTACCACACATGACCATGAGTTCATGAACTCCGTGGCCAACCGCATCATCGAGCTCACGCCCTCAGGCATCATCGACAAGGAAATGACCTATGACGAGTACATCGTGGACCCGCGCATCAAGGAACTGCGCGAGCAGATGTACCAGAAAGCCGGCGTGTAACCCCGGAGGATATTTTACGTATATTTATTATAACAGAGCGCTTCCGGGAGGAGGCGCTTTTTTTATGTGTAAGAAGAACCGGAAGTAAAGCTAAACTATCGCTACGGAATACGGTGCCAGACCTCTGTTTTCCATACCCTGTCATACTCTTTTCCAGGGCTTTGAACTATCCGTATTGCTGAAGTATTTTGCGTTCGTTGAAAACGATCATTAATAATCAGTGTACGTTCGTTAATTAAAACAGCCCGTTCCGATATTGGAACCTGACGGGTAATGACAAAAATTGGACATTGCTGTACTAATTTAAACTATTTTACTTATGAAAAAGAGAAGCCTAATTCTGAGCGTGCTGGCATTTTGCGTGATGCATCTTGCCACGGCACAGGTCATTGCTCCTCAGCAATGTCCGGGTATCTGTACGCAGATCGACATGAACATCGGGCCTCCGAGTAATGGCGGACCGATCACCAATCCCAACTGGTCGTACTCGCACGGTTCGCCCAGCATCGGCCCCACCGGGTTCTGGCTCTGGTCCTACAGCAACGATGGTGAGGGTATTAATTTTTCAGGGTACAACTTTATTGCCGGACGCCAGTACTGCATCAGCTACCTGGCCACCACCGCCACACACGACGGTTCTCCTGCCAACCCGAGCGCCGCTTTCAACATTGTGGCTACCAATGGGCCCGTTGTAGGGATCATTACCGGTGGCGGCGGAGCGCCTACCCCCCCCGTACCAGGCGGAGCGCAGCCCGTGCACAACAAGATCTGGAGCACGTATATGGGTGGCGGACAGGCCGGTAATACCGAATGGGTGACCTTTACCTTTACGGCCGGCAACAATTACAACAACCTGTGGTTCTATCCGTCCTCGTCTACCCTGCCCCAGGTAGAGATCCAGGTGTCACAGATCATTATCTGCGAGATCAACCCCTGCGAGGTGAACTTCTCGGTACAGCTCGGTCAGTTCGGCGCTACACAGAGCACCATCGACGTAGTGCCTTTCCTGCCGCCGGGTTATTTCTTCTGCAATATGGACATTTACCAGGGCGGTACCCTGGTATACTCCGGCTCACCGGTAAGCTATATAGCGCCTCCGGGCAATTACCGTGTGTGCGTTACCTTCTGTAACCAGGAGACCGGCCAGCGCTGCACCAAATGCTTCGAGTTCTGTATCGGTAAATGGGTTTCCTTCACCACGGCCGATCCCGTTGAACATCCCGGAACGCCCAAAAGTGAGCCCACAGGCGGCGGAGACATCCCCGAAAGCCTCAAGGACAAACCGTCCCTGAACGAGCTGCGTATTGCCCCCAACCCGTCAACAGGCGAATTCCGTGTGTCTGCCGATGAGAACAGCATCATCAGCACCCTGGAAATTTACAATGCCGGCGGTGTGCTGGTTAAGACCCTGAAAGGCAGCAACAGCCATACCGTACAGGTTTCCCTGGACTATGCACCGGGCATTTACTTCATCAAAGCCCGCCTGCAGGACGGAAAAGAAATGAATTCCAGGATCGTGCTGGAATAACGCGCTTACCAGGTATCCTTCATAAACGAACAGAGAACTGTCTCCCCCCAGGGGAGGCAGTTTTTTGTTTGTAATACATTCCTCTTCAAAAAAACAACCACCTGTTTTTCAATCATCTGATACTAAAAACACAGTATTATTTACAGTTTTGTCCAAATACGGTTTACATTCCTAAAACATCTATATACTTTCATTAATAATACACTCACGTTCAGACATTTTAACCTTAAACTTCTGTATAAAAAGCTGAACTTTCCTTTATTAAAAACAAAAAAAACCTAAGAACATGAAAAAGCTTATCTTATTCGCTGCCGCTGCGTTGTTCTCAACGTATATGACGGCACAGGCACAGCAGTGCGAGGGAAATTGTGTCGACATCGACATGAACATCGGCCCCCCGAGTCACGGAGGCCCTATTACCAACCCGGACTGGTCGTATTCACACGGCTCGCCCAATATCTCTCCTACGGAGTTCTGGGCCTGGTCGGCCAACAACTACGGCGAGGGTATGAACTACTCCGGCTATAACTTTATTGCCGGCCGGCAGTACTGCGTTTCCTACCTGGTTACCACCAATACGCATACCGGAACCCCGGCCGTTGCGGGTGCGGCATTCAACATCATTGCCACCAATGGCCCGGTAGTAGGTGTGGTAACTACACTGGGAGGCGGCCCCATACCTCCTACCCCTCCGGGTTCACAAACGGTGGACAGCAAACCCTGGGGTTCCTTTCTGGGCGGAGGCTTTGGCGGCATTACCGAATGGGTGACCGTGACCTTCACCGCCATGAGCAATTACAACAACCTGTGGATCTTCCCTTCTTCTCCGGCAGAGCCCCCGGTGAACGTTACCGTGCATGGTATCCGTATCTGTGAGATCAACCCCTGCGAGGCGAGCTTCTCCGTGGTGCTGGGCGAATACGTGCAGGGCAACCTGACCACGATCGACATCATGGCTCCCTGGCTGCAACCGGGCTTTTACGTGTGCAACGAGGAGATCTACTGGAACGGCAGCCTGGTGCACTCAGGTCCCCCGGTAAGCTACCTGGGACAACCGGGCAATTACACTGTGTGTGTAACCGTCTGCAATGAGCAGACCGGGGAACGCTGCCGCAAATGCTTCGACTTCTGCGTAGGTAAATGGACCGTTGCGGATATTGCTGTACCCGTTGACCATGCCGATCCGAAAAGCGGCGTAGCACGACCTTCTACCGGTCAGGGCGTTCCCGAAGAGATGAAGGAAAACCCGCTTGCCGACGGCACTATGCTGCTCCTGGCCCCTAATCCCAGCAAGGGCGATTTCCGCATTTCGCTGAGCGATAAGGGCACCATCAGCAGTGTGGATGTGTACAACAGCAATGGAGTGCTGGTAAGATCTGCCAGTGCCAACAGCGATGTGGTGAACATGGACCTGCGTACCGCACCGGGTATGTACATCGTAAAAGCGCGCCTGCAGGACGGCAGGGAAATCATGTCCAAGCTGATCATAGAATAAATCCTCTGTAATCTTCATCATACAGGAGCAAAGGGCTGTTCTCCCGCTATGGCGGGGGGACAGTTCTTTTTTAGGGGCTGACCGTTTTTTAAACCGGAACGACCGTACCTTATTCCATTCAGGTCATTCTTCAGATAAGAGCCTGCACTTGACACAAGATATTTATTTTCGCATGAATAAACTACGATTATGTTCAGACAAGTATCCCTTTTTCTCCTTCTCTTTCTCTGCTTTTTTACGTTCCGGCTGCGGGCCCAGTTCGTGACCATTCCCGATCCGCAGTTCGTTTCCTTTCTACAGGCTACGTATCCTGCCGCCATGAATGGCAATATGATGGACACCACCCACGTTTCCATCATTACGGAAGATTCTCTCGGACTCTCCCTGATCACGGACGGGTTCGGCATACAGTTCTTCGACAACCTGCAATGGCTGGAACTGGACCAGGGTCTTGGGAGTACCCTGCCTCCCCTGCCGGCAACGCTCCGGCATCTCCAGGTGTATGACGGTATGCTCACCTCATTACCTACCTTGCCCGCCGGCCTGGAAACTCTCTACGTAAACAGTAACCTGCTGTCTTCCCTGCCTGCCCTGCCCGCCTCTCTGAAAGCCCTGTACTGCAGCGGCAACTCACTCGATAGCCTGCCACAATTACCCGCAGGACTTGAAATACTCGATTTTTCTGACAACAGTTATGATTCGTTCCAGAATCTCTCTTCATTACCTCTGACCTTGCGTTACCTGAACGCACGAAACAACGGCATAAGCTGCCTTCCGCCCCTGCCGGACAATATGGAGTACATCAATATTCAATATACGTATATCATGTGCCTGCCCTCTTACCCGGCCGGCAACCCGGAATTTTACGGCGACTATCCTTCGCTCAGCTCATACCCAGTCTGTACGTACGGCAACGGGTGCCCGGCGGATTACAATATACAGGGGAGCATATATGCCGATCTGAATACAAGCTGCGCAAAGGACTCTTCCGAGCAGCTTCTTCACTATACTAAAACAGACCTGTTCCATAACAATACACTCCTGCGATCGATCATCAGTGCAGGAGGTGAATTTGCTTTCCGTACGGATACGGGAAGCTATACCGTATACGCAGATACGACCGGTATGCCTTTCGGCCCCTCCTGTACCGTGCCCGGTGCTGATTCTACCGTGTACATCGCTACAGGCAGCAGTGTCGTTTCCGGCATTAACTTCGGCATGAGCTGCGATCCCGGCACAGACCTGGGTATTTCGGCCGTAATACAAGGCTATGGCGATCTTTTCCCCGGACGGCAGGCCATTGTACGCTTTATTGCCGGTGATATGTCTACTGCATTCGGACAGGCCCTGTCCTGCGCCTCAGGGACAGGCGGCACGCTCAGTGTGACCTATTCCGGCCCGGTAAGCATTGCCGGCTTTCCTTCCGGCAGCATCGTACCTTCGGTATCAGGCAATACGCTCAGCTATGCCGTAAGCGATTTCGGACAGATTGACCCGCAAACGGCCTTTGGCGTAGAACTGCTTACAGATACCACTGCCCAGAGCGGCGATCCGCTGTGTTTTGACCTGAACATCACGGTCCCTGCGGATGATCAGAACACCGCCAATAACAACTACAGCCAGTGTTTCGAAATAGCTGCCTCCTACGACCCGAACGACAAACAGGTAAGTCCAGCCGGAACACTGCTTTATCCTTACAATGCGCCGCTCACCTATACCGTACGCTTTCAGAATACCGGCACGGCACCCGCAGCCCGTGTGGTTATCCGCGATACGATTGACAGCGACCTCCGGTTCGGCAGCTTTACCCTTATTGCGGCCAGCCACCCGGTTATCGTAGAGCTGCAGGCTCCCGAGGTGGTATTTTCCTTTAACAATATTCAGCTCCCCGACAGTCTCAGCGATCCCCAGGGCTCACAGGGCTTTGTGACCTACCGCATCCTGCCCGTACCCGATCTGCCCTATGGCACGCATATTTTCAATACGGCCGATATCTACTTCGATTTCAATCCGCCCATACGTACCAATACCACCGAGAACACAATCGGTATGCTGAGCACAGAAAACGGTACGGCCCTGCCTGCTATACAGCTTTATCCCAACCCGGCCGCTGAATATTTCCGCCTGGTCTCCGCCGGGAAGATACAGTCGCTCGAAATTCTGAACATGCAGGGACAACGGGTAAGGTATATCCAGGGATGGGTGCCTGAGACCATTTCCGTTTCCGGTCTGCCCGCAGGTCTGTATTTCATCCGTATACAGCAGGCAGAGGGCGTTCAGACCCGGAGTCTTGTCATTAACCGTTAAGCCGGGCTTCGGCCGGGGTCCCAGGGAACAGGGTGTTCAGCTACTCCTCGGGATGAAGCAGTTCCTCCTGCACCATCCTTTTTATGATTATACGAACTTGCGCCCCCAGGCCAGCACCTGTACACCGTCTGAATAATGTACCAGGTCTGCAGGGTATTGTAAATGCAGGGCGCCGATGCGGTAATCCAGGTGCATATCGTTCATCTGTATACGGCGCAGCGGCCATTCTGCATGGTGAATATCGTAGCATGAAAGACGGCCGTTCCGCTCCTGGTACAGACAGTAGCGCTCGGTAAGCCAGTTGTCGGGCGCCGTTTTGTTCTCCACTGCTTCGTGCAGCCGCAGATCGGCATTCAGGTAAAAACCTTTGCGCTGCAATACGGAACGGTGTATATGCCGCTCCCCTTCCGTTTTGCGCACGATCTCCGATTTTTCGTAGGGTAATCCCGACAATGCGCGCGAAACGACAGCCGAAAGTGTCTTGCCCGCTTCGATGTTCAGGAAATAAACGCCGGCTTTGTTATGGTGCGTAACGTAGGTACGTACATTGATCTCGTGAAAATCGGATATAAATGAAAGTGCCGGCAGCAGCCTCGGGCGGATGCGTTCCATGGTAAAGGCCACCAGGGAAACCCAGGCCTGGCCTTCGTACAGATCGATCTCCAGTGATGCGGGAACATGCGGACGCAGTGCTTCCACAGACACCTTCCAGTGCAGGAACAGGGCCCGGTTCCATTCCTGGTAATACGCCCAGTTGCCCTGCGGAAGCGGCCAGGGCCGGTGTGCCCGGGCTTCCGGTATCTCTTTTACGGATGCCATGCCGCAAAGTTAGCAGGCTTTGCCGTATACGGTGTTTATTTCGGAGGAGAACGGTCTATTTTTCTTCCAGTTCCATCAGGTACATATCGTAACCGGAAGCCCGGAAATCTTTTACTTTTTCGCGCAATACAAAACCCTGCTTTTCGTAAAAACGGTATGCCAGCCGGGAGCTGCGCACCACAATACACTGTACCCGCGGAAATGCGCGTAGCTTTTCAACCCGGAAACGTGTAAGTGCCGTACCCAGTCCGAGCCCCTGGTATTGCGGGTGAAAGATATCCCGGCTGATCCGGCCCGTGCGGCCCTCATCCAGGAGATTGAAACCGCCGCAACCGGCTACCCGGCCTTCGTATTCGAGCACATAATAATGTTCAGCTTCTTTCCGCAGGTAGTGCAACAGGTCTGCTTTCTCCCCCGGGGCAAATCCTGCGGGGTATTCAGCCTCAGCAGAGTGATCACAGCAGCCTCATCGGCATGCCTATACGCCCGGATCACATATTTTGCGGTTCCATCCGGTAAAACAGCGGGGATCGTTTTTCAGAAAAATAATGTACGAACAGGACAGACCCCATTCCTATATTTTTATGATGTATACCGTATTTTCGAGCATACAGGGCAGGTAGATGAGCTTTTTACCCGGTACATAATGGAAATCGGCAGGCCCTTTAAAGTTCTTCTCTTTAAGCCATTGAACGGCCTTGTTATAACGCACGTCAAAATGCCACAGCTTTCCTACAGGTTCCTGCTCGGTACCCCAGTCAGTGTAAAAATACTTGCCAAAGGTGAAATAAACTCCGTCGTAATGGCCCGGGGGACTCACCTTCTGCACTTCGCCCGTGCGCAGGTTGAAACGGCACACATGGCCGGGTTTCCCGTTAGAGCCGTAACCGGCCACGTACAGGTTATCGGTAAGATTATCGATGGCCATGCCATTGGGCCCGTCGATCAGGCCTTCGGTATCGTATACACGTACGGTATCCTGCAGGAAATCGATCTCGTAGATAACATTGATGTCGGTGGCCGAAACGTAAATGGTGGCCTCGTCCTTTACCACGATATCGTTCAGGTAGCGGGTATCCGGGAAATCTTTGCGCCAGATCACCTTGCGGCTTTTGAGGCTTACCACCAGCACGCGGTTCACGTCGGCGATCCACAGGTTATTGTCCAGGATGGCCAGGCCTTTGGGACTGTTCAGCCTGATATCGGGCAGGAAGGACTGGTCGATAATGGTGCCGTCCTTGGCCATACGGGTAATAAAGCCATCGCTGTCGGTGGCCATCGGCTTCAGCTCTTTGCCTAAATTAGATACGTAATAATACTTAAGATCGCTGGTGACACTTTCGGGATGGCTGAACCCCTTTACCTCATTTACGATCGTTTGGGCATCAAGGGAGAGTGCGCTCAGAAACAGGGAACAACATGTTACGATACGTGTCAGTACTATTCTCATATGGTGTGAATGCAATGCAATATACTACTTTTCTTTAAATCACGGCGCCGGAGTTTTCAGCAGCAGCAGTTCATAAATACAATAAATAAGCGCGGCCAGTACGCACACAGCGAATACGATACGCAGCAGGAAGCCTCCCCTGAGCTTTTCGCGGTTACGGTACTGACGGTAGTCTGGCTTTTCCACGCGGGTCGTATTTATCCGTTCAGCAGGTCGGTCATGGTATATACGCCTTTTTTACCGGCCAGCCATTCAGCGGCCAGTATGGCGCCTGTGGCGAAGCCCTTGCGGCCGAAAGCCTCGTGTTCGAGCACAATACGGTCTTCGGGACTTGTCCAGGTAACCCGGTGGGTACCCGGTACTTCGCCTTCGCGCAGGGATACAACGGGCAGGATGCCTGCGGCCTGTTGTCCGCCCAGGGCCCATTGCGTATAGGAATCGTGCTCGGCGATGATCCCTTCGGCGGTAGTGATCCCCGTACCCGAAGGTTCGTCCAGCTTATGCACGTGGTGTATCTCTTCAAGCAGGGGCGAATACTGCCGGTGTTCATTCATGATGCCGGAGAGTATACGGTTCATCTGCCAGAAAATATTTACACCTATGCTAAAATTTGTCGCATAAAATAAAGCAGACCCTTCCTGCTGTATAAGTTCCTTTATCTCGCCAAAACGGGCATACCAGCCGGTAGTACCTACTACTACGGGCACCTTGTTCTCTGCACAGAAGCGAATGTTCTCCAGGGCAGCGTCCGGGGTGGAAAATTCGATCACCACATCGGCACTGCGCAGCTTTTCCGCATCCAGGGCAGAACGGTTATCGCGGTCGGCCGTCCAGGCGATCTCATGCCCGCGTTCCCGTGCCAGTTCTTCAATTACACGGCCCATTTTACCGTATCCGAGCAGTCCAATACGCATACTTATACTTTTTTCAGGAAACGAAGGTTCTGGATAAAAGGGAAAAAGGTGCACACATCCCTGCGGTAATTCTCCAGGTCGCTGCTCTGCACCATTACATAGTAATAATTGCGCAGCAGCGGATCGAAATGCAGCAGGATGATGCCCCGGTATTCGCGGTCGTTCTTTTTCATGGACGCAAATGCATAATGCTCCGAGTACAGCACGCCCTGCAGCCTGCCCGTTTCGTACAGTGCAAAGCCGGGCTGTTTGCCGGCCGCGGCCAGTTCCTGGTCCAGGTGCTGTTTTTCATCAAGTGCCTCTACCTTGGGCATGCCGATAAAGAAGAACTCTACCACGTTATGCTCGTCCTTGTCCCATTCCCCGCTCAGTTCATAGGCCCCGGCCGCGGTTTCGGAGGTCCAGAGCTCATACCCGGCCTCTTCGGGATAGGTGATCACAATATCGTTTTCAACGGTATCCGTTTTATAGTGTACCGAAGTATCCGGGCCGGTGCAGGTAAAAACGGGCACTTTCAGCGAGTCGGCAGCGTCTTTCTTCTCATCTGTCGCGCCCTCCTTCTTTCCGCCGCAGGATGCCAGCAGCAACAGAATACCTGTTATCCACAGAAATGAATTTCTCATCGTGCGATCACCAGGTTATAATTTTTCTTTCCTTTCTGCACCAGCAGGTATTTCCCGTTGAGCAGGTGTGAGGCGTTCACGGTATCAGCATCGCCCAGGGCCTCCTTATTGAGCATAACGCCCCTGTTCTGGAACATGCGGCGTGCTTCGCCCTTGGAAGGGAATATCTGTGTAAGTTCGGCCACCAGCTGCAGACCGCTTACGCCGTTCTCGATATCGGTCCTGGATACCTCGAACTGCGGTATACCGTCGAACACGTCCAGGATCTCGGGCTCGCTCAGTTGCTTCAGGTGTTCCGAAGTGCCTTTCCCGAAAAGGATATCCGTAGCTTCTTTGGCCTTGATAAGTGCGGCCGGTGAGTGTATCCAGGTGGTCACTTCTTCGGCCAGGCGGTATTGCAGGATGCGGCGCCCCGGGTCTTCGAGATGCTGGCGGGTAAGCATATCGATCTCTTCCTGCGGAAGGAAGGTGAATATCTTTATAAGCCGCTGTACTTCCTCGTCACCGGTATTGAGCCAGAACTGGTAGAATTTGTACGGCGAGGTGCGCTCAGCATCGATCCAGATATTGCCCTGCTCCGATTTGCCGAACTTGGTACCATCGGCCTTGGTAAGCAGGGGCGCGGTAACGGCATAGGCCTCTCCCCCGCCCATACGGCGTATGAGCTCGGTGCCGGCCACGATATTTCCCCACTGGTCGCTGCCGCCCATCTGTAATTTTACCCCGCGGGTCTTGTAAAGATGGTAGAAATCGTAGCCCTGGATAAGCTGGTACGAAAATTCGGTGAACGAAAGGCCCGTTTCCAGGCGTTTCTGCACACTGTCCTTTGCCAGCATATAGTTAACGGTAAGGTGCTTGCCCACTTCGCGCAGGAAGCGCAGCAGTGAAAATTCCTTTATCCAGTCGTAATTATTCACCATTTCAGCCGAGGTATTCCCCTTGTCAAAATCGAGGTAACGCTCCAGTTGCCTGCGGATGGAATCTACGTTGAAACGCAGCAGCTCTTCGTCGAGCAGGTTGCGCTCCTGCGATTTGCCGCTGGGGTCACCGATCATGCCGGTAGCTCCGCCCACCAGGGCAAAGGGCTTGTGCCCCGACTGCTGCAGGCGCATTAGTAGCAATACCGAAACCATATTACCGATATGCAGTGAACTCGCAGTGGGATCAAAGCCTACATAGCCGGAAACCACCTCTTTCGCAAGCAGTTCTTCCGTGCCGGGCATGGCATCCTGTAACATTCCTCTCCACCGGAGCTCTTCGATCAAATTCATGGGTATATCTTCTTTATTTTCTACAAAAATAACAGCATGCAGCAAATTTGTGCATACCGTCTTTCAATTATTGTGTTTTTATGCCGCCACTGTGCGGTACGCAGGCTCAGAAATTCTGCTTCGACCACCGGCGGTAGGCTTCTTTCTGGGCTGGTGTGGCAAAGGGGTCCTTCAGGGCCTCCCACTTTCCGTAGTAGGTATTACCATCGGGCTGCATACTGATGCGGCGGGTGCGTCCGTTGCGGTTCACGGTAAGTTCCACTGCCGATCCTTCGGCAAATTCCATCCAGTCGTTCAGGTTATCGGTAACGCGCATATCGTTCACCGTGCGTATTTCATCGTGCAGCATCAGGCCTGCCTTTTCGGAGGGACTGTCGGGCTGCATGGCCGCTACCAGTACTTTCCCGGCTTCGGTACGTGTTTTAAAGCCGAATACGCGTTCGCTGTATTTGTCGGCGGGCAGTTCATGCACCTGCAGGCCGATAAAGGCCAGGTATTCCTCCAGCCCGGGCATATAATCGTCCGTACCTTCGATGAAGCGCAGGAAATAGCCATCGAAAGACACCCCCGCGAAACGCTCCAGCAGCTCTTTGTAATCGTTGCGGGTATAGCCTTTGCCGGCTTTGCCGAACTCTTCGTACAGGGCACGTACCACATCGTCCAGGGAATACAGCTGAGCACTGTGCTTACGGATGATCAGGTCGGCCATAAAGGCCAGCAGTGCGCCTTCGTTGTAGATGCTTACCTTGCGGTGCGGAACACCGGGTTCGTAACCGTCGAGCCAGGTATCCCAGCTGCTTTCCGCCACACTGTAGTTAAAACGGCCGAAATTGTGCATATAGCGCGTGAGCCAGGTATTCAGGTTGCGGAAGAACTCCATCTGTCCTAATATTCCCGAGCGCAGCACAAACAGGTCGCCGTAATAGGTGGTAACGCCTTCGGCCACATAACCCAGCTCGGAGTAGTTCTCCCGGGTATAATCATAAGGCATCATATCTGCCGGACGTATCGTTTTGATGTTCCAGGCATGGAAAAGCTCGTGCGAGGAAATGCCTGCGAACTCCGGGTAGAGACGGTCCCTGAATATCTCGTAGGAAGGCCCCAGGCAGATCACCGTGGAGGTAAGATGTTCCACCCCGTGGTACATGGCCGTACTGCCGATATGGTACAGGAAATGGTATTCAGGCACGGGAAAATCGCCCATGACCTGCAACTGCTCACGTGCGTACTGTTCGGTATCATGCAGTATGCGTTCCCATTCCGGCTTTACCTCGCCCTGGAACCAGAGGTTGAAACGCACGCCTTCGAGGGTGAAATCGCGGTGCTGCAGGCTTGCCGAGGCAATAAAGGGACTGTCGGCCAGCTCATGGAAATCGGCCGCTTCAAAACGAAGATCGCCCAAGGACCTCATGCCGGTAGCCACCCGGTAATTTTCGGGTACATGCAGCTTCAGTATGCACTTTTCGGAGATGCGTTCCGGCAGGTACATGAGGCAGTTCACCGGGTTCATGTACAGCATTTCCGCATCCAGCCAGGTCGATCCGGCATTGAGCACACCGGCATAATAATCGTATTCCACCACCAGCGAGGTAATTTCGCCGGCTTCCACCTTCCATACATCCTTAGACTGCTTTACGGCCCGCAGCGTGTTGCCGCCGGGATCGCAGGCCCTGAAACCTTTTACATTCCTGGCAAAATTTCCCAGCTCATAGCGCCCGGGTCTCCAGGCCGGCAGGTGTACCAGGCATTCCGGGTCCGGTGCGGGGATCGTGTACCGTATGTGTACATACTGCACATTGGGCTTGTCGCAGGAAATCTCGTAAAGCATAAGCGTGAATTTGGGTGCAAATCTACGAATTAGTTCGGAGTCGGTAGAAATGCGTCCCGATCCGGCACTCAGTACCCTACGCAGCCCCTAAGCTCCGGACTCCCGGACTTTCGGACTTCGGACTTCGGACTCCCGGACTTCGACTTCGGACTACCGGACTTCGGACTACCGGACTTCGGACTACCGGACTACCGGACTACCGGACTTCAGACTTCGGACTACCGGACTACCGGACTTTCGGACTACGAACTCCCCGTATCAGGGAAAAAAGCGGAATATCCCCGGACCGCTGCCTACACCACCCGCCTGCAGTTGTTCAAAAGCCAGGAAAAAGCCTCTGCCCGGAACGGCGGCTATGGTCTCCATCTGCCGGAAGGCAGGAGTGAACGAATAGAGCGCTTCCATGTTCAGCACAGCGCCTTCGGCCACAGGCCAGGTAAAGGAGGCCACGTATACTTTTTCAATTTTCAGCTCAATATGATACCCGCAGACCCAGAGCTTACCTTCTGAAAATTCGGCACCTGTGACCAAAAAATCCGTCCCCAGTGTGCACACGGGAGCCAGCACATAGGCCCCGGCAGCGGTATCTGCTGCATATACCAAAGACGGCCCCCGGAGCCAGTTCTTGCTGAATATATAGATCCTGCCCTCACTTACGGCCATAGCTTCCGCATCGTAATTGTGCCTGTGTTTCTTCTGCGAGACCGCAGGTTTATCCTTATACGAAAAAGTGATGATCTGCGGCTGTACCGGGACCGAATCGGAGGCGGAAGCCGCGATGTCCTTTTTGGCGATCTTGTATACCTGCAGGTAATTGCGGTTGCCGGAATTATTGCCGAAGTCGCCGATATAGATATGCGTTTCGTCCTGTGCGATATCTTCCCAGTCGGTATTTACGGCATTCTGTACATATATCTTTTTACGTACTTTAAATTCCGTCGTGTCCAGGCCATAAAGAACCGGTGCATCTCCCCCGTCGTTATGGGCCCAGAGCATACCGTTCCAGAAAACGGCGCCGGATATCTCGCGCAGGTCTGCCGGTAGTGCTTTATCTCCCCGGATCTTCAGGTTTTGCTGCGCCACCGCACTGAGGCACAAAAAGTATACAAAAACGAACAGGTTTCGCATGAAACGAAGATACAAAAGAAAATGCGCTATCTTGTAAACAAAAGCCGGGACGGTTTTGTAGTTTATACATGCCTGCAAAAGAAGCCATCGTGATCGGTGCCGGGGTCGGCGGACTTGCCCTGGCCGTACGCCTGAGGGCGGCAGGCTTCGGTGTGCGTATATTCGAGCAGGCCGGTCATCCCGGTGGTAAGCTCTGCGAAAAAAGACAGGACGGTTACCGTTTCGATACCGGGCCCTCTCTCTTCACCATGCCCGAGCTGCTGGATGAGTTGTTCAGCCTGCATGGCAGAGATCCGCGCGACTATTACAGCTATACGCAGTTGCCCGAGATATGCCGCTATTTCTACGAGGACGGTACCCGTCTGTCCTCATTCAGCGACCCGGAAAAAAGAGCAAGGGAATGGGAAGAAAAGCTGGGTATTCCGCCGGAACAGACCCGCCGGCACCTGCAACGCGCGGCCGATATATGGCAGCTCACGCGCGACGTTTTTATATTTGACCGCTTCGGAGATGCAGGTCCCTTTAGCCTCAGGCCCATCCTGAAAGGCTTGATTAATATACGAAAAATGCAGGTGTTCCGCACCATGAACGACTTTAACTGCCGTCACCTCTCCGACCCGCGGGCCATACAGCTTTTTAACCGCTATGCCACCTACAATGGCAGTGACCCGTATAAAGCACCGGCCACCCTGCATGTGATCCCGCACATCGAGTACAACCTGGGCGCTTACCTGCCCGCCGGGGGTATGATCTCCATCACCCGCGCACTAGAAAAACTGGCGCTGGAGAGCGGTGTACATATCCTGTACGGGCACCCGGTAGAACGTATCGTGACCGAAAACGATACCGTGCTGGGCATACAGAGCAAGGGCGAAGGCTACCCCGCCGACCTGGTGGTGAGCAATGCCGATGCCGCCTTTACCTATGGGCGTCTCCTGGGCGATAAAAGCATCGAAGCCCGTATCCTGGAGCAGGAACGTTCTACCAGCGCCATTGTTTTCAACTGGGGTATACGCAGCAGCTTCAGCGAGCTGGGACTGCACAATGTTTTTTTCAGCGCCGACTATAAAGAGGAGTTCCGCTGCCTGTTCCATGAATATACGTTATGCGGGGACCCTACGGTTTACCTGTTCATCAGCAGTAAATATGAGAAAGCGGATGCCCCTCCCGGCTGCGAGAACTGGTTCGTGATGGTGAATGCTCCTGCCGATAAGGGACAGGACTGGCCGCACCTGGTCGCCCATACCCGCAACGCCGTACTGGCCAAACTGCAGCGCATGCTGGACCGCGATATCGAACCCCTCATCGCCACGGAACACATACTGGACCCCACCCTTATCGAGGCGCGGACCTCCTCGGTGGCAGGCTCCCTGTACGGGCCGGCAGGCAACAGCCGCCGGGCCGCTTTCCTGAGACATCCGAATTACAGCAAAAAATACCGACATTTGTATTTTACAGGCGGCAGTGTACACCCCGGCGGCGGCATACCCATGGTGCTGTCCTCGGCAAAGATCACGGCCGGCCTCATTCAAAAAAGACACGCATGATCTCACACCTCCGGAACATTGTGTTCCACAGACACTTCTGGGTATATACGTCCATTGTGTATGCCGTAGGCATTGCCGGGCTCAGCTTCAGCAGCACGCAGCCCCTGTTCATACGCCTGATACCGCTTAATATCCTGCTGGCCAACCTGATCCTTTTTATAAGCATGGAAAATACCGACCGGCGTTTCTGGCTGCTGGCCGGCCTGATCGCCCTGCTGGGCTTCCTGGCCGAAGTGGCTGGGATACATACCGGGCTTATTTTCGGCGATTATCGCTATGGCAGTGCCCTGGGCCCAAAAATACTGGGTGTTCCGCTGCTCATAGGTCTTAACTGGACCTTTATGGTGTTCAGCAGTGTGGGTATAGCCCGGCAGGTGGGCGTGCCCGTAGGGTTTCTCCCTTTTATGGGGGCCGTGGTGATGCTTAATTACGATTTCTGGCTGGAACCTGCTGCGATGCGCTTTGATATGTGGCAATGGTTCGCGGGTATTGTACCACCGCAGAATTACCTGTCATGGTTCGTGTTCGGGTTTGCCTTCTGCGGCCTGTATACGTTCACGGGACCTGTATACGAAAACAGGAGCGCCGCCCGTATTTTTGGTATACAGCTGCTCTTCTTCATCATACTGCGGATCACGGCATAAAACAAAAAGACCACCCTGCCCAGGCAAGATGGTCTTTCGTATCTTAATGTGTATACTAAGTAATTATTCTTTGGTACCTATTACGTATTTGAAGCCAAGCGCAAGGCCCTGGGCATGCTGTACGCGCACGTCCTGGTCGCGGTCAAACACGGCGGTATAGGTAAGCGTTGTAGAGATGAATTTAGTGACTTTCGCCGAGAATACCAGGTCGAAACGCTGCACCATGTTAAACGCTGAGACGAAGTCGTAATCCTTAAAAAACCTGTATTTGAATTTAAGGTTGATATTCTTGTGAAGATTCTTGTCGAAGCCCAGTTCACCGCTGAAACCGAACTGGTTACGGAAACGCTTGCCCTGTACTACCCCGTAGCGGTCCAGGATACCGTCGGCATTGTTATCGACAGCCGCGATGGTGGTGTCCATCACATAGGTCTGGCGCAGGGAGATCAGGCCCAGGTTCACGTAAAAGAATTCCACCGGTTTATACTCGATACCCAGGTCTTCGAACGTATAGCCGGGCGCCATGAAGTTCGAGAACTTGGTGTCGATCACTTCAAAAGGTTCCTGTGCAGGATCGGCAGGTGTTTCGGTACGGTAGGTATAACCCGGCTGGTACTGCGTCTCGAAGCGTCCGCTGGCAAACACCCTCCAGCTCTTGGCAAAGCGGTACTCGCCCTTGGTGGAGAACTGGAACATATCGGTGGTCTTACGCAGCTTGGTATTGTTCTTGAACAGCTTCAGCAGACCATATTGTGTATTGAGGTAGGCACCCCAGCTCCATTTGTTCTTGCTGTAACGGATATTGGCGAACACATAGGCACCCAGCGCTACGGAAGACTCGCCACCGCCGCGCCACGATTCCGAAAAATAGGCCTGGTTCACATTTACGCCACCGTCAAAATAATACTTCCAGTATTTATACCAGTTGGTCGTAGTATCCCGGGGAGTTGCGGTACCACCCGTCTGGGCCGACATCTTAGACACCGCGGTCATTACCATAAGAGATAGTAATAATTTCTTCATGATGTATGGAGATTTGGTTATTTACAGTGTGAGCAATCCTTGCTTTTGTTTTTGTCTTTCCTGGACCTGAAGAATACTTTTCGTATAATAAATACGAGAGCAAAAATAAATAACAAGACTACTAAAATTAACTGCCGGTCCATTTATTTTCCGTATTGTATTGTTTATAACTTACGCTCCTTAAACTCTTTGAAGCGTTTACGCAGCAGTTCGGACGAGACATTGCGGACGATACGGCCCTTATAGGCAAAACTGATGCTGCCGGTCTGCTCGCTTACGATCACGGCAAATACGTCGAAAAATTCGGTGACCCCGCAGGCGGCGCGGTGCCGCATACCTATATCGCTGGGCAGCTCCTGGTTATCGCTCAGGGGCAGCACCAGGCGGGCGGCTTTGAGCTTGGTACCCACGATAAGGACAGCCCCGTCGTGCAGGGGCGAATTTTTAAAGAAGATATTTTCAATGAGTTCGGAGGTAACTTCGGCATTGAGCTTTACGCCCGTTTCCTCGAAGGAACGCTCTTCCTGCCGGTCTGAAATGATGATGAGCGCTCCCGTTTTGGTAGATGCCATGCGTACCACGGCCTTTTCGATCTCGGCCCAGCGTATGGAAGCCGCCGCATCTGTCGCCCCGCGGCGCATCAGACGGCGGAAGGAGTCGGAAAAACCACCGAAACCGTTCTTACCCAGTAAAAGCAGGAAACGTCGTATCTCCTGCTGAAAGACGATCATCAGCGCTATTACGCCCACACTGGTGAATTGCCCCAGGATGCCGCTCAGCAGGCGCATATTCAGGGCATCGGTAATTCTCGAGAGAATGTACACCAGGATAATTCCCAGGAAAATATTCAGGGCCGGGGTTCCTTTTATAAGCCGGTAGAGCTGGTAAAGCAGCAGGGAGACCAGCAGAACGTCCAGTATATCAACAAATCCTATTTTATCTAAATATGCTCCCATTATTCTAAATTAGCGTAAAAATATAAAGAAAACGTGAAACCGATACGCCTGCTGCCGATCTTCCTGCTCATACTCCTTATAAATCCCTGCCTGCGGGGACAGACCGACAGTTGCACGGTGAAGCTGAGCGCAGGCCTTTACACCGGGGATATACTGGCAGGCACCCTGGTACTGAACGGGAAAGATACGGTAAAGACCGATTCCGGCGGCGTTTTCAGGCATCCCGCAGGCTGCAGGCTCCGCAAAATAACCGTTCTGCAGATGGAGAACTACCAGGAAGGGCCCTGGGGACGAAAAAAAAAGGAATCTTCCTACCCCTTTGAATTCCGGGAAAGCTACCGGCAGGACGATACCCTGTTCATTGTCATGGCCGAAGACCGCAGCTCTGTGCGGCACCGGGCCGAACGAACGCCCAATCCCGCCGCACACCAGACCTTTGTAAGCTACTCCGACGCGCTGAACATACAGCCCGGCATACGCTGGGAATACCGGGGTCTCGACGGCAGTGCCGTGCTGAACGTACGGGGCAGCGGACTGCGCAACCAGTTTGGTATACGCAACGTGAAGTTCTACCACAACGGCATGCCGCTCACCTATTCCGACGGTTTTACGCCTTTTGAAATGGCAGATCCCCTGCTTACGGGCCGCATGGAACTGGATTACAATATACAGGACTACGGCGCCGGCAACGGTGGTGTACTTCGTATATACAGTCCCCAAGATACCATACCGGGAAGTCCCGTACTGCATGCCAACCTGTACAATGCCATCGGGTCTTTCGGTTACCGGGCACACGCCGGCACCGTCACCTTCCGCAATAAACGCATGTACCTGCGGGCGGGCTTTGCCTACAAGCAGAGCAAGGGTTACCGCGACCTGGAATTCCTGAACCGCAAGAACGCAGATGCCGAGATCGGTGTGCAACTGGGTAAAAAACGAGATCATATCCTTTCGCTGGGCGTACTGTACAGCTATATCAACTGGGGTCTGCCCGGATCACTGAACGCCGCACAGGCCGATACGGCACCGCGCATGGCCAATCCCTTCTCCCTGCTGATCCCTGCCCGGCTGGAGAAAAACGCGGGCAAAGGCAATATACGTTACCGTGCCATTACCGACAAATTCACATCGGAGACCATGCTCTTCGGAGGGGCATCCGATAAATTAAATCCCTACGGCACTTCCTTCTTTAATAATGGCATCAAAACGGAAAAAGGCTTCAACAGCGGCCTGCTGCAAACCTTTGATATCCGTATGAACCGCTCCGGGGGCTTCAGATCCCGGTTGAACAATTACCTCAGGGTCCACCTCGAAAACCAGAACGATGTGGTCCGTATACGCGAAACGGATGCTTTTGTGACCGACTCCGTCAAGTTCGCCGGGCGCGTGGTGCAGTCGCAGACCTTCGGAGGCGTTTCTTTTCGTATACAAATAAAAAGATCGTATATATACCTCAGCGGCAGTGGTTTCGGCCACCTGAATTTCTACCGTGTGGATAATGACCTGGACCAGTCGCGTGTGCAAAAGACCAGTGTGTTCGGTACCGGGCATATCGGCCTGGAAATGCTGGTTACCCGGCGTTCGCACATCGGGCTTTTCGCAGGGCATTCGTACAGTCCGCCGCTCTGGGACGAGCGTATTATGCCCGATGGTACCATTATGCCCCTGCGCGATGAGAAAAAAGCCTATGCATCCTTTATTTACCAGGGCAATATACAGGGCGGGACCTATGAAGCCATGCACCGCTGGAAAGGTGAGTTGTATTCCTGGTATTACTACGATTTTATCGTGCCCTATTTCCAGAACGGCAGTGACCTTACCCTGTACCGCAATGCCGGTAATTCCGTAAACTCAGGTCTGGAACTGAACTACGATTTTGCGCGCTATTTCGCCTTCCGCGGCAAACCTTCCTTTGCCGTATTCGCCAAGGCAAACTACGGGTTCCAGTATTTCCTGATGCCCCGCCTGGAATTCGAGAACCAGGTATATACGAACAAAATTATGCCGGGTATGCCCATGCACCAGGGCTATATCAGCGCAGGCGGCAAAATATTCGGACTGAAGCTTTCAGTTTCTGCGCAGTATATTGACCGCATCGCGCTCAACTTCGACAACAGCGACTACCAGAAAGCGTATATGCTCCTGAATGCCGAAATTTCGTATAGTCATACCATTTTCCAGGTGCTGAACCTCGAAGTTTTCCTGCAGGGACGTAATCTTACCGGCAGCGCCTACAGCAGCCGCCTTCAGCTCAATGCTCCGCTGGACCGCTATTACAACCCGGCACCCGGCGCTTTTGTAATGGGTGGCTTTTATATACGTACCCATAACCTGCTCAGGGCAAAACCGGATACTTTCAGGCTGAGGGGACGTTAACGGCTGCCCAGCTTTCGTATATTACCGATGATTATACGAATATCTTCTTCCAGGCTGTAATTTTTAGCATACAGCAGGTTGCAGTTGTGCAGGGTACGTGCATCCAGGCCGGTGGTACCGCCACGGCTCAGCGGGTTCAGCACCGAAGGCGCCAGGGGGGGGAGCTTCTCTCCGCTTTCGCCGGGGACATAGCCTACCCAGGTACGTTTGCCCGAAAGACAGGCCCCGATATTGGCGAAAAGTCCGCCGGGGGCATTCCCTGCCAGCAGCAGCAATGGAGAAAAGAGCAAAGCCGCCAGTGAGAACAGTATATCGAAGCTTCGTTTTTTGCGGCGGTTCTCCGGTTTGGCGATCGACTGCATATCTACCATGTACAGTTCGCCCTGGGTATTCACCGAATTGCTGCCGATGATGTACATACTTTCGGGCGGGGCCGTTTTAAATTCCATGTCCGGGGCTGAAAGTACCGACATATGCATGATGATCTGCTCGGCGCTGAGTTCCTTGCCCGAAAAAATGATCTCGTTCACACGGAATATCCGCACAATTTCGGGTAGTTGCTCCATGGAACCTATATCGGCCTGGAAACGTTCTCCCACCGAAACGGTACCGATAATTTCGGAGCGGTGACGGGTCTGGTGCAGCAGTTGCCGTATGCGTACGTTCTCTTCGAGATCGGCTACGATAATGCTGCGTTTTTTATCATCCGGGGCAAAACCGGTACGGCCTTTGGTGAGGCGCCCCGTCACATAGCGTACCAGGGCAAAGGATGCCAGGGCCAGCACCGAACCTGCCAGTATGATCCCGCGTGAAAAGCGCATGTGCTCGGGCAGCAGGGCATAGATAAGCAGTATGATCACCGTGCCTGTGAATACGCCGCGCAGCACATCCTGCACGCGCGAACGGGCCTTGTACATGCCCGCCATGAGTCCGCCCGCCTGCCATAACAGGATATAGGCGGGTATATATACGAAAGCGAATATCTCGGGGTAACGTCCCCCTTCCACGTATTTGTGGTTCACTTCCCAATAGGATTTGAGGCCCCACATACAGGCGTAGAGTATACTAAAATCGAGCAGGGGCAGCAGTGCTTTCTTTGCGGCCCTGCGTACCAGCGCCAGCGTAGCGCGCAGGTATATGGCCAGCTGTATGATGCGTATGTACAGCCCGGCTCCCTGCCCTGCAAAATGCTTGCGGGCAAAGATGATCATGGCATTGTAGAACACAAATACATAATTGGCGCTGCCCTTCTTGGTGCTTTCTCCCTTGTAGTGAATAATGCGCGTGTCGGGGAAATAATAGTTGCGGTAACCGCCTTTCTGTATCCGGTACGAAAGGTCGATGTCCTCGCCGTACATAAAAAAGGCTTCGTCGAGCAGGCCTACCTCGTCCAGCGTTTTTCTGCGCATCAGCATAAAGGCACCCGACAGTACGTCCACGTCGTGTATCTCATCCCTGGAAAGAAAGGTAAGATGATATTTACCGAAACGGCGGCTGCTTTTGAACAGGGCCGACAGTCCGAATATCTTGTAAAAGGCCACTTCGGGCGTGGGCAGGCCGCGTTTGCTTTCCGGCAGGAAATTTCCCTTGCCGTCTACCATGTATACGCCCAGTCCGCCCGCCTCGGGGTGTGCATCCATAAAACGTATGGTCTTGGTAAAGGTATCTTCCTCCACCACGGTATCGGGGTTCAGCAGCAGCACGTATTCGCCGCGGGAGATGCGTATGGCCTGGTTATTGGCCTTGCTGAAGCCGGGGTTATCGGTATTGGCAATGAGATGTACCTCGGGAAAGCGGGATGCGATGAGCTCTACCGAACCGTCCACCGAATTATTGTCCACCACGAACACCTCGCAGGAACCGGCCCCGTACACGTCGTCCATACGTCGCACGGCATTGCGGACACTGTAGAGGCATTGTTCTACGAAGTACTTTACATTATAGTTTACAATAATGACCGATAGCTTCACGGTACAAATATGCAAAAAAGCAGGTGCAAGCCGAAACTTTATAGACTGAAGCGGAACTGCAGGGTATAGCTGCGGGGACTGTTCATCATTCCCGGGCGGTTCGCGTAGTCGAGATTGGTAAGGTTCTTCACCAGAAAGGATACGCGGGCCCTGGAAGAAAGCTGCCAGGCCACCCGGGCGTCGATCACCAGGTCGCCCTTACGTTTGCCGATGCGGTCCAGGTAATAGTTCTGTACGTCGAAAAGCGCGGCCAGGATGGGATCTACATTCTCGAAGAATGAAGTGTAGTTCACCGTGGTGCCGAGGGTAAATTTGCCGAGGTCCATTTCCAGATCGCCCCGGAAAGTATGTCGGTTGCGGTATTTCAGTATGAGTGTATCGCCGAAAGGCAGGGCCTTGGCAAAATTGCCGAACATATTGCTTAGGTACACGCCCAGGTCGCGCTGTGAAGGGGCATTCTGCAGATCGCCCGCATAGGCATAGGTATAGCCGCCCAGGAAACGCAGGGGGAATTTGCCTATCTTGCCGCTTCCGGCCAGCGAGAGCTCAAAACCGGCAATACGGGCCCGGCTCACGTTCAGCGGTTTCAGGAAAGGGCCGCTCGCATCGAACATCAGGTTGTATTCGATCATATTGCGGTTCTCCTGCCAGAACAGGGCCAGGTCGAAATACCCCAGCCATTCCTTTATTTTGATGCCCTGCTTCACACCCAGCTCTGCATTCCAGCCGCGTTCGGCCTGCAAAGTATCGTTCGGACGAAGCTCCACGCCCGAAAGATCGGCCTCGAGAAATTTCTCCACTACACTGGGCACACGGTAACCCTGGCCCCAGCTTGCACGCAGGAAAGTAGCCTTCGCCGCCCTGAAATTGGCCCCGGCACGGAATACCGGCACTACCTTGAACTGCGTGGTATCGATCTGGTTGTATTCCACACGTCCGCCGGCATTGATACTAAACCGCTTATACTTAAACTCGAGCTGTGTAAAACCGGCTGCAAAAATGGTCTGCCGCCTGCCCGGGTACAGGTTCGACTGCATCCAGCCGTAGTTACCATTGGTACCGGCCGTAAGCGTGAACATGCTGTTGAACACCTTTTTATAGGTATAATCGAGGTATACGGAGTTCGAGATCGAGTTCGGTGTGGTCTCGGTACCAAAGCGGTACGTACGGTAATAGCGGCCGCGCACCGTATGCACGTTCCCTTTGTTGTCGCTGTAGTCGAGGTGCGGGTCGATGGTGAGGAAATAATATACGTCGTCGGAACCCTGCGATATTTTATACGCGCCTTCACGACTGTTCTGCCAGAGGAAAAAACGCCCGCTGCGTTCATACATGCCATTCACATTGATGCCGTAATACAGATCGGGTTTCTTTTTGGAATGGTAACGCGTTTTAAAGCTGAGGCGGTAGCGGTTCTGGTCATTATCCTGCAGAAAGCTGCGCTCCAGGTTTATATTGCCCCCGGCCACGAAATCGAGACGGTCTTTGGCAAATTTATTACGATGCGAAAAGGAAAGTCCGCCGAAAAAAGGCTGCGACACCTTGTTCCACCAGCGGGCCTTTTTATCGCGGGGATTGCCTGTAACACCCGTGAACAGCGTAAAATTGGTCTCCGGCTCACTGCGGCCCCAGCCGGTACGCAGGTGTATGATCCCGTTGAGCGCCGAAGAGCCGTAAAATACGGAAGAGGCGCCTTTGATCACCTCTACGTTCTCAGCCAGCTCTATGGGCATAAAACGCCAGTACACCCCCTGCATATCGGGCGAAAGCATGGGAATATCGTCAACCAGCATCTGCACCCGGCTGCCTGCCCCGTACGAAAAACCGGTACCCGCACGTATCTGAGCCTGCCCGTCCACCACGTTCACCCCGGGACTGCGGATCACCGCATCTGCCAGGTCGATGGCATTCGTATTTTTAATAACGGTAGGACTGATCACATCGATCGAAACCGTTTCCTCGGCAATATTCTTTTCGTAGCGGCTGCTGCTCACCACGGTCATTTTCATCAGGCGGCCTTCTTCCTGCAGTACGATATCCTTTACGATCTGCTCCGTTCCCTTTACCTGTAATGTAAATTTCTGGGTCTCGTACCCCAGGAAAGACACCGTAACGTTGTAGGTCCCCGTATCGAGCCTGATCTCATAGCCCCCGTTCGGTCCCGTTGAAACGCCCCTGCCCTTGCCCAGCATCACATTTACACCAAAGACGGGCTGCCCGCTTTTGGCATCGGTCACCACACCCCGCAGGGTGGCTTTCTGCGCAAAGGACAACGAATACAGGACGCATGAGATAAGTACCAGGAGTACGTTTTTATACATAGGCTACCGAATTAGCAGGATTCAGGGTTCAAAAGAATGAAAAAAAACTTTGTGAAACCGAAGGTCCCGGGGAAAATACTAACAACAAAATCCACAAAAATATGTCCGGGGAAGGTTTTATGCGCAAAAAGCCCCGGGCGGTGCATTGAAATACCCGTTCCGAAACGGAATTACAGCCTTACTTTTTGAAAATGAAGCCTTAAAACTTGCATTTTGCATCGAATAATTTGTACATTCACCCCGTTTAAGCATTACAATTAACCCCGCTTCTATGAAAAAACACCTGTTCTCTCTCTGCGGCAGCCTCCTGGCTGGTTTTACGCTGCATGCCCAGACCATTTCCACCGGTGATATGCCTTCGGCAGGAAATACCTTTGTCTATTCCGCGGTCTCTGCACAGGACATGCAGAATTCCGGCGCCTACCTGGCCGCAGGCAATGGTATCAGCTGGGACCTTTCTTCCTTCGCGTCTTCCGGTAACGATACCGACGCTTATGTGACTCCCGGCTCGGTGAACGTTGCCTATTCCCTGTTCTTCGGCTTTAATGCCTTCGGTAAGGAATTTGCCGGTAATATCGGGGGTGGTATGATCCCCGTCAGCATCGAGGATATTTACGACTTCTACGATATCCAGGGCGGGCAGTTCCGGCGCAAAGGCATCGGTATGACCATTATGGGCATGCCCTACCCGGCCCTGTACACACAGCCCGATATCGTGTACGAGCTGCCGCTTTCCTACAACGACAGCTATTCGCATCCCTTTGAATTCCAGCTTGCCGTGCCTGCGCTCGGTTCCCTGAAGCGCAACGGGGTACGCACCTCGGTGGTGGACGGTTCCGGCACCCTGGTCACGCCCGCAGGTACCTATACCAACTGCCTGCGCGTACGTTCCGAAATTACGCAGGTTGATTCCATTATGACGCAATTCGGCAATTTCGGCTTTCCTTCCGAAAGCGTGGAATATACCTGGCTGGTGGCGGGAACAAAAACGCCCCTGTTCTCGGTGACCGAGACCGGGGCCGCAGGGCAGTCGATGGTGACGGAAGCCAGGTACCTGGACGCAAGCCTCAACACTTCGGTGGAAAACGGCGTGGTGCCGGCAGGACAGCAACTCTTCCCGAATCCCGCAACCGACCTGCTGCAGTTTGTGATCCCTGTACAACAGGACTGGCAGCTGATCGATGCCCGGGGACAGATCATCCGCAACGGGCAGGCCGCGGGCATGAACAGCCTGGACATCTCTACCCTGGCGCCGGGCACCTATTTCTTTGTGAACAATGAACAGAAACATACCTTTATAAAGCAGTGATTAAACCCGGTGACCGATCCGGTGTCTTATAAATAACCTGTAACACAACTATGAAAAAACTTTCTCTGAACCTTCTGCTCGGCCTTTTGTCCATGCCGGGCCTGCTGGCACAGGCGCCCACCTGGTCTGAGGACGTGGCCCCGATCGTGTACAACAACTGTACCAAATGCCACAACAGCAACGGGATTGCGCCCATGCCCTTTGAATCGTACCAGAACGCCTACGATTTTTCGGCACAGATAAAAGTAGCGGTGGTTACCCGCGAAATGCCCCCCTGGCCGCCGGACAGGAACTACCGGGGCTTTGCCCATGAACGCACGCTTACGCCCCAGCAGATACAGACCATTTCCGACTGGGTGGACGCAGGCTCACCCGAAGGCGACCCCGCACTGGCGCCGCCCGTTCCGAACTTCGGCGACGGGGCCGAGCTGCAGACCTTTGACCTGGAGCTGAAAATGGCCGACTACCTCGTAAACACCAATTACGACCTGTACCGCTGTTTCGTGATCCCCAGCGGACTGCTGCAGGAACGTTATATAAAGGATATTGAGGTGATCCCCGGCAACCGCGCCATTGTGCATCACGTGCTGGTATTCCAGGACCCTTCCAGTGTACCGGTCACCCTCGATAATAACGATCCGGGCCCGGGCTATACCTCTTTCGGCAGTACGGGATCGAACAACTCCAAGCTGATCGCGGGCTGGGTACCCGGCGGACGGGCGTTTTATTTTCCTTCGCAGATGGGCGTAAAGCTGGACGCCAATACCAATATCGTGCTGCAGGTGCATTACCCAGGCGGTACCTATAACCAGACCGACAGCACCAAGGTCCGCATCCGTTTTCACCCGGGAACGGTGCGTCCGCTGGAGGTGAACCCTCCGCTGAATCATTTCGACCTGATCAATGGCCCCCTGGTGATCCCCGCCAACCAGACCAAATGGTTCTATGCGCAGTACCAGGTGCCCGCACAGTACAATGTATCCGTGCTGAACGTAGCTCCGCATATGCACCTGATCGGCAAAAAGATAAAGGTATACGGCGTTACCACCAGTGCAGATACCATTCCGCTCATCAAGATCGACGACTGGGACTTTCACTGGCAGGGATTCTATGCCTTTAAAAATGTGCTGAAGATACCTGCCGGCACTACACTGCATGCCGAGGCCTGGTACGACAATACCACGGCCAACCACGACAATCCCAGCAGTCCGCCGCAGACCGTAACGGCCGGCGAAGGTACCACCGACGAGATGATGCTGGTATACTTTACCTATACGCTGTACCTGCCCGGCGATGAGAATATCTCGCAGGAAACGGCACCAACCACGGGGGTAGACGAAAGCGAGGCAGCGGGGCTCATCTCCGGTATGCAGATGTACGACCTGTATCCCAACCCGGCAGGTACCGAGATCAATGTGGCCTATGCCCTGCCTTCATCGGGTCTGCTGCAGTACCGCATTTATGACCTCAGCGGCAAAGCCGTGCTGAACGGCAGCTATAATGCCACCGGGGGCGGACTTCTTACACAAAAGATACAGGTAGAGGCCCTGCAGCCGGGGACCTACATTATTACATCGGAACACAAAGGCGTGGTAAAAAGCCGCAAGTTCATCAAACAATAAGTAAACTTTTACGCAGTTATATAAAGGCAGGCTGTCCCTGCCTTTTTTTATATTTGTATATGAAGAAATTCCTCCTTATATCTGTATTGGCCCTGCCGGGTGTACTGTTCTCATGCAAAAAGAAGACCCAATGTGTAGTGTGCAACGGCGAACTGATCGGCTGCGAGAACAGCTATGATCCGTCCCAGTGGCAGGGCGTAAGCTGGCAGGCATGGAAAGCTACAAAGCTTATGAATCCTGACTGCCAGGAGACAGAAAAAAAAGAATAATTCACAATAATTTAACAAAATTTCAAATTATTTTAAATCAGACAGTTAGATTATTAACTAACTATATTTTAACAAGTCGAAATCGTCTTAAGTGTATTTTTTTTGGAAGCTATTTATTTCCCTTTATTTTTGCTTCAATTAACCAATTAAATACTATTTAAAGAAATGAAAAAGAACCTCTTCATTGTAGCTGCAGCTGCTGCTATCGTTTTCGGCATGTCTTCATGTTCTAAAGCTGAGTGCTATGAGTGCACCAATATGGGTGCCGCGTCTACCATCTGCCAGGAAGATTACGAAGCTGCCGGTGGTACTGACTGGGGCGCTTACAGCGCTGGTCTGGCTGCAAGCCCTTACTGCAAAAAAGTAAAAAAATAGTCACATACTGACTAAAAAGACACGGGCCGTCTCGCTTACAGCGAGGCGGCTTTTTTTATTTTTCCTATTTTTACGCCTGCTACATGAATATAGGTACCGTATTTATACAGGCATACATAAGTGCATTGCTGAGCCAGTCCCCATCTCCCTATGCCGGGCCGGGGCATGTGCAGGCCCTTCGGGAAGCGCTGGAACAGACAGAAGCATCTTTGCGGGCCGATATTCCTTTCGAAAAACACGGACTTGTAAATGTACTCGACGCGGTTCCCGACGCAGGCATCGATATAAAGTACTCGGATACGCTCAATTTTACAGGTACCGATGTCTACGGTCCCTACTGCGCCTGTCACCTGCTGCCGGTGGTAACGGATAAACTGCGGGTGGCCGATTCCCTGCTCAAAAAGGAAAGCCCGGCCCTTCGCCTTGTATTTTACGACTGTGCGCGCCCGGTTTCGGTACAGGAACGTATGTGGAAATCACTGCGGCATATTCCCCTGAACGAGCGCGGCCGTTACCTGTCTAATCCCAAAAACCATTCGGTGCATAATTACGGAGCTGCTGTAGATATAGCCCTGGCCGATACTTCGGGCACCCTGCTGGACATGGGCACCGCATTCGACCATTTCGGGCCCGAGGCCTATCCGTATATGGAAAAAACACTGCTGATGCAGGATAAACTAACCCGGGAGCAGGTGAACAACCGCCTGCTGCTGCGCAAAGTAATGCTTGGCGCCGGGTTCAGGCAGCAGCCCTTTGAATGGTGGCACTACAATGCCATGGGCCGCCCGGAGGCCAAAGCCCGTTACAATGTTCTGTACTGATCAGTATCCCAGGATCTTCAGCATACTTTTCCAGCTCTGCTCCTTCGAGAAAATGCTGGTATAGTATTCCCCGTCCTCGTCGCGGCTTATGATCACGTGCTTGGGCGCAGGTACCAGGCAGTGCTGTATGCCGCCGTAACCGCCGATGCTTTCCTGGTAAGCTCCCGTATGGAAAAAGCCCAGGTATAAGGGCTCCTCATCCTCGGTGAGCTCTATCTTAGGCAGGAACACCTGCGAGATATGTGCTTCGGAATTGTAATAGTCCTGGCTGTCGCAGGTAAGTCCGCCCAGGTTCACCCGCTGGTATTCCTTGTCCCAGTGATTGATGCCCAGCATAATGAACTTCTGTCCTATACCCCAGGTATCGGGCAGCGTGGTAATGAACGAGCTGTCGATCATGTACCAGATCTCGGTATCGTTCTGCTGCTTTATGTCCAGGATGGAATACAGGGCCGCACCGCTTTCACCTACGGTAAAGGAACCGAACTCGGTAAAGATATTGGGCTCTTCTACCCCGTTGTTGTTGCAGAATTCCTTGATCTGGGCCACTACTTCCTGTATGATATACTCATAGTCGAACTCATAGCTCAGGGAATTTTTAATGGGCAGACCACCGCCGATATTAAGGGAATCGAGCGAAGGACATACTTTTTTCAGCTCGCAGTATACTTTAAGACACTTGGATAGCTCACTCCAGTAGTAAACCGTGTCGCGTATACCGGTATTGATGAAAAAGTGCAGCATTTTCACCTCGAACTTATCGTTACCCTTGAGCTTTTCAAGGTAAAAAGGTACAATGTCCTTGTAACGGATACCCAGGCGCGAGGTATAAAATTCAAACTTGGGCTCCTCTTCGCTGGCAATACGGATGCCGATCTTGGCCTTTTTCTCTATTTTTTCCTGGTAGTAATCGAGTTCGTTCTTGTTGTCGAGTACGGGAATAAGATTGATGAATCCGTCATTTATCAGGTCGGAGATATATTCTTTATAGAGTTCGCGCTTGTAACCGTTGCACACGATGTAATTATCGCGGGTGATCAGGCCACGGTTGTGCAGCTCTTTTACGATCTCCATATCATAGGCCGAAGAGGTCTCTATATGTATATCGTTCCTGAGTGCTTCTTCCAGCACAAAGCTGAAATGCGAGCTTTTGGTACAGTAGCAGTAGGTGTAATCTCCCTGGTAATCAACCTTTGCCATAGCCACCTTGAAGTAGCGTTTGGCTTTTTGGATCTGTTGTGATATCTTTGGGAGATAGGAAATTTTCAGGGGAGTTCCGTACTGTTTAATGATGTCCATTAAAGGGATATCATGAAAATACAGCTGGTTGTCGATCACATTGAATCCTTCCTGCGGAAAATCAAATGTTTGCGAAATGAGGTTGTGGTATTTATTCTTCATTTGGCGAATTAAACCTGGAATGTAAGTGTACTGCTTATGTTATTTTGGTGCAAATGTAGTTAACCTGCATTTCTGGGAAATACATAAGGGTATTTTTTTTGTTAAATTATTACTGCGTTCACACGCAGGTAAGAAACGGTTATGAAAAAGATGAAAATGATAGAGGTGAAATCTGAGCTCGGGGCCGGTACCCGCGGGGCCAGCCTGGGTCCCGACGCGCTTAAGATCGCCTCCCTGGAGTATGGCAGCAATTTTTTCGGGAAATTTAAACGAAAGGAGATCCGGGACAGCTCAAGGCTGCTTTTTAAAAATCCCGTACGTACGTACGCCAAACGGATACGCGGCATTGTAGAGGTATTTCAGAAGCTGGCCCGTGCCGTACACGATGAAATTGAGCTGGGACATTTCCCCGTTGTCATATCCGGCGACCATTCCAGCGGCGGCGGTTCCATTGCCGGCGTTAAGATGGCCTTCCCTGAAAAGCGCGTAGGCGTTATCTGGATCGATGCCCATGCCGACCTGCACTCGCCTTTTACCACGCCTTCAGGTAACGTACATGGTATGCCCGTGGCCGCTTCCCTGGGTATCGACAACCTGCCCATGGCACAGAACACCCTGGCCAATGACCGTACGCATGAATACTGGGAAACCCTGAAGAACCTGGGCGGGATCAGTCCCAAGATACTGCCGCAGGACCTGGTATACATAGGTGTACGCGACATGGAAGAACCCGAGACCGAGTACATCCGGCTCAATAATGTAAAAACGGTAAGCGTGGAAGAACTGCGGGAAAAAAAGGTAAGGAAGATCGTGGACGAGACCCTGGCCTACCTGGCGCACTGCGACGTACTGTATATCTCTTTTGATGTGGACAGCATCGACAGCAGCGTTATCCGCGGAACGGGCACACCCGTTACAGGCGGTTTCAGCCTGCGCGAGGTAAGCAAGCTGCTCGAAGGGCTCTGCAAAGACCCGCGCCTGGCCTGTTTCGAGATCACGGAGATCAATCCCCTGCTCGATGAGAACAACGAAACGGCCCGCAAGGTGTTCCCCGTGTTCAAAACGGCTGTGAATACCATTAAAAAACGCCTCGAGAACATCGAGAAAAAACGCAAAAAGGAAGAAAAAAAGGCAAAAAAGGCCGCTGAGGACATGATCCGTGCCGGTTTGCTGCCCAAGCCCAAAGCTAAAGTGAACTAAGGTGCAGAACGAAGCGGTGCGACATATCCGGATACCGGGTTACGAAAACGAAGCGCCTTTCCTGGTCGCCTTTGTGGACAGTGCAGCACTCGCACTTACCGATTCCGCACTCGAAGCCACCGGGCAGCAGTCTGCCAAACGCCGCACCGAAAAGGCCGCTGCCGATCTCCTGCTGAAAGCCCTGCTCCGGAACGAAAACGTGAGCATCGTGAACGACGAGAGCGGTCAGCCCCGGCTCATAGGCCATCCGGGACATATTTCCGTAAGTCACAGCCGTAATATCGTGGCCCTGCAGTATTCCGCAGAGCTGCACTGCGGCATCGACGTACAGCATTTCGAAGACCGGGTGCTGCGCCTGAAAGAGAAATTCCTCAATGCACCCGAGCTGGATTTCGTGAACAGTCTGCCCGAAGCACAAAAAGTAAAATACATCACCACCTGCTGGAGCGTTAAGGAAGTGATATACAAAATTCACGGCGCCGGCTTTATCGACTACCACGAAGGCTTTCGTATACGTCCCTTCCGGCTGGACGGTTCCCCGATCCGCTGCGATGTGTCCACCGGGGGCATCGAAGACACGTTCACGCTGCAATATCACATTCATAATGAATATGTTATTGCTTATCGTGCCGAATAAAATGAACATTTATTCACAATAATTTTCTACACAATAGTGCATAAAAAAATCCCGCCGGAAGCGGGATTTCCTATTTTTCAGTGTTTTTCTCAGCGTGTAAGGTTACGGCTGATCACGATACGCTGTATCTCATTGGTACCTTCGTATATCTGGGTGATCTTGGCATCGCGCATCAGGCGCTCCACATGGTACTCCTTTACATAGCCATAACCGCCGTGTATCTGTACGGCCTCTACGCTGGCCCACATAGCCAGGTCGCTGGCATACATCTTGGCCATGGCGGCGGCTTCGCTGTAGTCCTGCCCCTGGTCTTTAAGCCAGGCGGCCTTGTACACGAGCATACGTGCAGCTTCGAGACGGGTGGCCATATCGGCCAGTTTAAAGGCGATGGCCTGGTGATCGTGGATCGGCTTGCCGAATGCTTTACGTTCGCGGGCATAGGCCAGTGAGAACTCCAGCGCACCGGCCGCAATACCCAGGGCCTGGGCGGCAATACCGATACGTCCTCCGTCGAGGGTCTTCATTGCAAAACGGAAACCGAAGCCATCCTCGCCGATGCGGTTCTCCTTAGGCACCTTTACATCGGTAAAGATCAGGCTGCAGGTATCCGAAGCGCGGATCCCCAGTTTATTTTCTTTGGGCCCGGTCACAAAACCCGGCATATCTTTTTCCACGATCAGCACATTGATGCCTTTGTGGCCCGCTTCGCGGTTTGTCTGCGCAATAACCAGGTAATAATCGGCATTTTTACCATTGGTGATCCAGTTCTTGGTGCCGTTCAGCAGGTAATGATCGCCCATATCGATGGCTTCCGTACGCTGCGAAGTGGCATCACTGCCGGCTTCGGGCTCACTCAGTGCAAAAGCGCCCAGTTTCTCACCCTTGGCGCAGGGAGCCAGGTACTTTTCTTTCTGGAACTCGTTGCCGAATGTTTCCAGTCCCCATGCATACAGGGAATTGTTCACCGACATGGTCACCGAGGCCGAAGCATCGATCTTGGAAAGCTCTTCCATCACCAGTACGTACGACAAGGTATCCAGACCGCTGCCGCCGTAGGCCGGGTCGGTCATCATGCCCATAAAGCCCAGGGCACCCATTTTAGCCCGCAGTTCTGCAGGAAAATCCTGTTTTTCGTCTCTCTCAATTACGCCCGGCAGCAGTTCTTCCCGTGCAAAATCGCGCGCCGCCTGCTGAATCATTGCTTGTTCTTCCGTGAGCTCAAATTTCATTATATTGCAGATTAAAATGTATTGCAAAGGTACGGATTAAAATAAAAATCAGAACGTATGCCTGCATAACAGTTCTCCTTCTTTTTTAGCGTTCCTTCCCTTACTTTTGCGGCGAAGATAAAAATTTTACCATGCGTATATTAGGATTAATGTCAGGAACCTCTCTCGATGGGGTGGACCTGGCCCTCTGCAGGTTTGCAAACAACAAGGATTCATATAGTTACGAAATTGAGGCCGCGCAGACATTTCCCTATCCTAAAAATATCGCCTATAAATTATCGAACGCCCTTGAGCTGAGTGGCCCCGAACTGGCCGAGCTGCATTTCGGCCTTTCTTATTTCTTTGCGGAAACTGTAAATACTTTTCTTACCGGTAAACAGCGGCCCGCTTATATTTCTTCGCACGGGCATACCGTGTTCCACAGTCCGCAGGACCGTTATACCTTACAGATAGGCAATGGCGGCGTGCTGGCCCAGATGACCGGCATACCCGTGATCTGTGATTTCCGCAGCGGCGATGTGGCCCTGGGTGGTCAGGGCGCTCCCTTGGTGCCTGCGGGCGATAAACTGCTGTTCAGCGAATACCCGGCCACGGTGAACCTGGGCGGTATAGCCAATCTTTCGTACGACGATGCGGACGGACTACGCCGGGGCTTCGATATCTGCCCCTGCAATATGGTGCTGAACCGCCTGGCCGGTACCTACGGGCTGCCCTACGACACCAATGGCGATATTGCACGCGGCGGACAACTGAACGAAGAGCTGCTGCTCCGGCTCGATAACCTGGCCTTTTACAGGGAGGAAGGCGCACGCTCCCTGGGTGCGGAATGGGTGCACCGCAATATTTTCATGTACCTGAAAGATTACGATACCGAAACCTTTATGCGCACCTTTACCGAGCACATTGCACAGCGTACGGCAGGAGCCCTGCGGCAGGTGCGGGGCGGACGCATCCTGTTCACCGGGGGCGGCGTACACAATGCCTTCCTGGTGGAACGCATACGGGCCAATACGGAAAAGGACTGCATCATTCCCGATGCACAGACCGTAGATTTTAAGGAGGCCCTGCTGTTTGCATTCCTCGGATATTTATATTTACTGGATAAAAGCAATATTTTATCGAGCGTTACCGGGGCTTCCCGGAACTCCACAGGAGGCGCTCTATACAAGGTTTGACTATGAAGATTGCACTGGCACAGATAAACGTGGTGATCGGCGACTTTGAAGGAAATGCGCGTACGGTCCTGCAGAACATAGAGGAGGCCCGCGCTGCGGGAGCCGAGCTGATCGTGTTTCCCGAGCTGAGCATATGCGGGTACCCGCCCCAGGATTTCCTGGAATTCAGCGATTTTATCCGCCGCTGCGGGCAGACCGTGCTCCGGGTGGCCGAAGCCTGCCGAGGCATTGCGGCCATTATAGGCGCACCTACCGTAAACCCGAACATCGAGGGCAAGAACCTTTTTAACAGCGCCCTGCTGCTGCACGAGGGTAAAATTGCCGGGGCCGCGCACAAGGCCCTGCTGCCCACCTACGATATCTTTGACGAATACCGCTACTTTGAACCGGCACGCACCTTCTCCTGCGTGGAATACAAAGGCCTGAAGATAGCCCTTACCGTATGCGAGGATATCTGGGACATCGAGGACGACCTGATGTACACCCTTTCGCCCATGCGGGTGCTGGCTGCCGAAAAACCGGACATTGCCGTAAATATCTCGGCCTCGCCCTTTGCCTGGGACCACCTGGAAAAACGCGAAAAGGCCGTACAGTTCTGGAGCCGCTCCCTGAACATTCCATTGATATACGTAAATTATGCAGGGGCACAGACCGAGCTCATCTTCGACGGCAACAGCATGGCCACCGATGCAGCCGGGAATATCTGCGCACGCGGCAAAGCATTTGAGACCGACCTCTTTTATTTCGATACGGAACAGTCCACCGCCCTGCCCTATGTGGCCCAGGAAAAAACCGAACGTATATACGAAGCGCTGGTATGCGGCATACGCGATTATTTCCGTAAGATGGGCTTCAGCAAAGCCATACTGGGCCTGAGCGGGGGCATTGACAGCGCCGTTACTGCCGTACTGGCCGCCGATGCACTGGGAGCCGCCAGTGTACAGGGCCTGCTGATGCCTTCGCAATACTCAAGCGGGCACTCGGTGGACGATGCCGTAAAACTGGCAGAGAACCTGGGCATGCCTTACGAAACACTACCGATACGATCTATATACGAAAGTTTCGAAAACAGCCTGCATCCCTTGTTCCGGGGCCGCAGTGCCGACGTGACCGAAGAGAACCTGCAATCGCGCATACGCGGCACCCTGCTGATGGCCGTAAGCAATAAATTCGGCAGCATCCTGCTGAACACCTCCAATAAAAGCGAGACCGCCGTGGGCTATGGTACGCTGTACGGCGATATGAACGGAGGCCTTTCTGTGCTTGGCGACGTGTACAAGACCGAAGTATACGAGCTGGCCCGCTTCCTGAACCGCAACGGGGAACGCATTCCCGAAAACTCCATCCTGAAGCCGCCCAGCGCCGAGTTGCGTCCCGGCCAGAAAGACAGCGACAGCCTGCCCGATTACGACGTGCTGGACCAGGTGCTGTACCAGTACATAGAACGCCGCCAGGGCCCGGCCGAGATCATTGCCCTCGGTTTCGACGAGCAGCTTGTCTTACGTATCCTGCGCATGGTCAACAGGGTAGAATTCAAAAGGAAACAAACGCCCCCTATCTTACGTATATCACAGAAGGCATTCGGTCATGGAAGACGTATGCCCATAGTAGGGAAATATTTAGCTTAATATAGTGTATGAAAAAGATCATTCTCGTTACCGGACTCCTGTTCCTGTGCAGTGCCGGACTCAGTGCCCAGAACCCGACCTTTGTGAAATGTGCTACCTGCATCGGCGGCAAGGAAGCCGCCTTTACCAAAGAGAACTGGGTAGAGTTTTACCTGGCCAAACCGGACGTGGTACGCGATATGTTCGAGTACAACAACTACAAGTCCGAAACGGTACAGGGTTTCTGTTCGGAGTTCTATAACGGCGAGACCAAAGCGGGCAGCGAACTGGTATTCCGCAAATGTGAGAACTATTTTATGGTGATCCAGCAGAGCGGGACCCGGGTAACCGATTACCTTACCACACTGAAGGACAATTATATGCGCACCACCGACAAGGGTGAAAAATGGTATTCCATATCGCATAAGAAAGTACCCTACAAATTCATTGTCTGGACCAGGGATAACCTTACTCACCTCAAAGTAGTAGCATTTAATCAGAATTAACATTGAAAAAAATGGTCTTCGGGGGTGTACCGGAACACTTCAATATACCCCTCTATTACGGATTACAGAAAGGTCTGCTGAACGCATTACCGGTCGGGTGGAAAGCCTACCCGGGGGGCACGGGCGCCATGCTGCAGGATTTCAGCGAGGGCAGGCTGCAGATAGCCACACTACTTACCGAGGGTGCTGTTTCCGGCATACTGTCAGGCGTACCGGCACAGATCCTGAAGTTTTACGTGGACAGTCCCCTGATCTGGGGCATACATACCCGTGCGGGCGCGGGCATTGAGTATCCTGAACTCCAGGGGAAGAAATACGCCATCAGCCGTTACCTGTCCGGTTCACACCTGATACCGAAAGTACTGGCCAAACAGCTCGACCTTGAGATCCCGGAAGAGGATTTCGTGATCGTAAAAGACCTGGACGGAGCCCGTGAAGCTCTGCGCGAAGGCCGTGCCGATCTCTTTTTCTGGGAAAAATACATTACCATGCCCTATGTGCAGAACGGCGAGTTCGAACGTATCGGCGAGGTGCCCACTCCCTGGCCTTCTTTCTGCATTGTGGCGCACAACGATTTTGTGAAGGAAGTGGGGTATGAAACACTCCGCAGCTTTTTTGCCGAACTGCACAAGGTGACCCACTCGCTCGAGAGATCGGGCACACTCATAGAATGGGTGGCCGGCGAATTTGGCCTGGGCCATTTTGATGCCGCACGCTGGTATGCCGAGGTAGAATGGAACAAAAAATTCGGCGTGGACACCGAAATACTCAAAGCCACACTCAACCGCCTGCAGCAGATCGGGCTGGTGCCGGCAGGCCGTACCGACGACCTCATTAAAAAGCTGGTACATCCCGAAGCAGTGAAAGAGACCAATTACAGTGTACCCATACTTAAATAAAGACTTTCAGAAAGACCGTCCGGCTACATCGAGACGGTCTTTTTATTTTTTCCTTTTGCTCTTGCCTGAACAGTAACACTTTCTCCAGGGTATGAGCACAGGAAGATCGGGTAGACCGCGTTCCCTTTTTTATGCCCGGATATTTGAAACTGCGCACGGATTTTTGCCCGCGAACGCTTATCTTCGCAGCAAATTCAGGCACAATTCTATGGAGTATAATTTCAGAGTGATCGAAGATAAATGGCGCCAGCGCTGGGAAGAGGACAAGACCTTTAAAGCCGCGGATACGTCCGACAAACCCAAGTTCTACGTGCTCGACATGTTTCCCTATCCTTCGGGGGCCGGGCTGCATGTGGGGCATCCCCTGGGTTATATTGCCAGCGATATCATTTCGCGTTACAAACGTCTCCAGGGCTTCAATGTGCTGCATCCCATGGGCTTCGACGCATTCGGTCTGCCTGCCGAACAGTATGCCATCAGCACCGGTAAGCACCCCGCCGTTACTACTAAGGAAAACTCAGAACGTTATATTGCCCAGTTAAAGAACATCGGTTTTTCGTTCGACTGGGACCGGATGATCAGCACCAGCGACCCGGAATATTACAAATGGACACAGTGGATCTTCCTGAAGCTGTTCGGAAGCTGGTACGATACCGAGCTGCAGCAGGCCCGCCCTGTTGACGAGCTGGTAGTGCTGTTCGAGAACGACGGCTCGGAAGGTATACATGCTTTTCACGATGAGCACGAAGCGTTCAGCGCCGAAGAATGGCAGCAGATGCACGAAATGCAGCGCAGCGAGATACTGATGAAATACCGCCTGGCCTACCAGAGCCACGCTTATGTGAACTGGTGCGAGGCCCTGGGCACCGTGCTGGCCAATGACGAAGTAAAGGACGGACGGAGCGAGCGTGGCGGACACCCGGTGGAACGCCGCCGTATGCGCCAGTGGTTCCTGCGGATCACGGCCTATGCAGACCGCCTGCTGAACGACCTGAACGAGCTGGACTGGACCGATTCACTGAAGGAAATGCAGCGCAACTGGATTGGGAAAAGCACCGGTGCCAGCGTACATTTTGCCCTGGAGAACGGCGAAACCCTGGAAGTGTTCACCACCCGCCCCGATACCATTTTTGGCGTAACCTTTATGGTACTGGCCCCCGAAAGCGAATGGGTACAGAAGCTTACCACCGCCGCACAGAAAGAAGAAGTGGAAAAATACGTGAACTGGGCCAAGAACCGCAGTGAGCGCGAACGCCAGACCGAGGTAAAAACGGTTACGGGCGCCTTTACCGGCTCCTATGCCATACATCCCTTTACCGGGAATAAAATACCCGTGTGGACGGGCGATTACGTGCTGGCCGGCTATGGTACCGGGGCCGTCATGGCCGTACCCGCGCACGATGCCCGCGATTTCCGTTTTGCCAAACATTTCGGCCTGGAAATTCCGCGCGTTATCGCCGGACCGGACGGCGACAGCTCTGTCCTTACCGAAGAGGCTTATGAAGCCAAAGACGGCAAAGTGATCAATTCCGGCTTCCTGGACGGACTGGATGTAAAAGACGCCATTGCCCGCGCCGTGGAAGAGATCGAAGCAAAAGGGCTGGGTACCCGCCGTGAGAATTTCCGCCTGCGCGACGCCAATTTCAGCCGCCAGCGCTACTGGGGCGAGCCTTTCCCTATCTATTACAAAAACGGGGTGCCTACGGCTGTACCGGAAGAGGAACTGCCCCTGAGGCTGCCCGAAATGGACGATTTTAAACCTACCGGCCGCCCGGAAAGTCCGCTGGCCAAGCTCACGGACTGGACCTATGACGGATACCCGCTGGAAACGGACACCATGCCCGGTTTTGCCGGCAGCTCCTGGTATTTCCTGCGCTACATGGACCCGCAGAACAATAATCGTTTTGCCGATAACGAGGCCCTGAAGTACTGGAAGGATGTAGACCTGTACGTAGGCGGCACCGAACACGCCGTAGGACACCTGCTGTACAGCCGTTTCTGGCACAAGGTACTGTTCGATTACGGACTGGTACCCACCAATGAGCCTTTCCGCAAGCTGGTGAACCAGGGGATGATACAGGGGCGCAGCAATTTCGTATACAGAATAAACGGTACGGACACTTTTGTTTCGCACGGCCTGAAAAACCAGTACGAGACCACGGCCCTGCATGTGGACGTGAACATCGTAAGCAACGACGAGCTCGATACCGAAGCCTTTAAAGCCTGGCGCCCGGAATATGCACAGGCAGAATTTATACTCGAGGACGGGAAATATATCTGTGGCGTGGAGATCGAAAAGATGTCCAAATCGAAGCATAATGTAGTAAATCCCGATAAGGTGGTGGAAGATTTCGGCGCCGATACCCTGCGCCTGTACGAAATGTTCCTGGGCCCGCTGGAACAGAGCAAACCCTGGAACACCAATGGCATCGAGGGTACACACCGTTTCCTTCGCAAGCTCTGGAACCTGTACCACAGTGGCGATACCTTCCAGGTAACGGAAGAAGAGCCCACCCCGGCCGAACGTAAAACGTTACACACGCTTATTAAAAAGATCGGTGAAGATGTGGAACGTTTCAGTTTCAATACCTGTGTGAGTTCTTTTATGATCTGCGTAAACGAACTGGGTGAGCAGAAATGCGACAAACGCGGAATACTGGAACCCCTGGCCGTGCTCCTATCACCTTTTGCGCCGCACCTGGCCGAAGAGATCTGGGAAAAGCTCGGGCATGAGAACAGCATTTCCTATGCCCCGCTGCCCGTCTTAAACCCGGCCTACCTGGTAGAAAGCACCTTCAGCTACCCGGTTTCTTTCAACGGCAAAACCCGCTACCAGGCCGAATTACCTGCCGATATGAGCGCCGCCGAGGTAGAGGCCGTCATACTGGCCGACGAACGCACCGAACGCTGGAAAGAAGGCAAAGAGGTGAGAAAGGTCATTGTTGTTCCCAAACGAATTGTAAATATTGTGCTCGGTTAAGCCGTAGTAATAAATCAAAAAAAAGCTTTCAGACAATGGAAATTACCCCGGAAATCAAGGAAAAACTGGAATTACTGCACCAGAAATACGATGCCATGGGCCAGGACCTGCTTTCGTACCTGGACGGTCTGCTCTATTCGGATGTGACCACGTACTGGGACTATATCGAGACCGATACCCTGCTTTCGCTGCAGCGGCCCAAGACACCGATCCCCGATGAGCTCATCTTCATTATCTATCACCAGATCACCGAGCTGTACTTCAAGCTTTCGCTGCACGAACTGAAGCAGATCAGCAACGAGCTGCTCCCGGTGGATAAATTCACGATGAAAATGTCGCGGGTGAACCGCTATTTCGAGGCGCTCACCAAGTCGTTCGAGATCATGATCCAGGGCATGGAACAGGAGCAGTTCCTGAAATTCCGCATGGCCCTGCTGCCCGCCAGTGGTTTCCAGAGCGCACAGTACCGCATGATCGAGTTCTATGCCACCGACATGATCGAGCTCACCGATAAAAACGTACGCGAAGAGCTGCGCGCACAGAATGCCGACACCGCTACCCTCTTTTCGCATATTTACTGGAAGCACGGCGCCACCGAGCTGGCCACCGGCAAGAAAACGCTTACCCTGCTCATGTTCGAGCACAAATACCGCGAAACGTTCATCGACCTGGCCGACAGCCTGAAAACGAGCAATGTCTGGCGCAGGTACCTGCAGCTGAACGAGGCCGACCAGGCCAATGAAGCGCTGGTGCACGAACTGAAGGAGTTTGACCTGAACGTGAACGTACGCTGGCCTATGGTGCATATGAGATCGGCCGCACGTTACCTGAAAAAAGATCCCGAAGATATTGCGGCCACCGGGGGTACCAACTGGCAGAAATACCTTCCGCCGCGTTTCCAGCGCCGCATCTTCTTCCCTGCTCTGTGGCCGGACGAAGCCCGCGAGAACTGGGGTAAGGAACCCGGCAGCCAGGGATAAAAAGCCGCTGTTTTTTCCGTACCTTTGTATTATGTTCTTCAAGAAACTGCTGCATTATCTGAATCCCGCGACCCTGTTCCGCAAGAGCGATGCCAATATGAACACGCGCTTCATGCACGGCATCAACCGTATTTCGATACTGATGTTCCTTATTGCCTTTACCATTGTGCTTATCCGCATCATAAAAGGCTGAAGGCCTTAATGTGCATAGGGCATACGGATATTCTTCACCTCGTTGTGGTAATCGAAGCTGCTTTCGGCCGGTAATTTTATCTTGTAGGTACGGCGTTTGCTGTTTGTAAGGTACGGCTTACGCAGCCAGGGATTGAGCTCTTTCAGTATCTTATAGCTTACGCCATTGCTTTTGGCAAAGTCTACCCAGCTGGGCACCGGACCATTCACTTCTATCTCGCGCACGGCCACCTGCGGGTACAGATCGGCATTACGCACATTGAAACCGAATTTTTCCGGGTCCGAAAAAATGATCTTAAAAGCCAGGATACGCGCCACGTAACGGTGTGTTTCAGAATTGAGGTACAGGTCGTAATAGCTCTGCTGCTGCTGTTCGCTCAGTTTGGAATTTACGCCGCCCATGCCCATGTTGTAAGACGCAGCCGCCAGGGTCCAGCTGCCGAATTTGCGGTAAGCCTCGTTCAGGTACTTACAGGCTGCCTGTGTCGATCTTTCCACATGATAGCGCTCGTCCACCTCTTCGCTTACTTCCAGCCCGTAAGCAGGCGCCGTGCCCTTCATGAACTGCCAGAAGCCCGAAGCGCCGGCCGGACTTACCACATTGGCCAGCTCACTCTCTATGATGCAGAGGTATTTAAAATCGTCGGGCACATTGTTTTCCTTCAGTATGGGTTCGATCACCGGGAACCAGCGGGCCGCCCGTTTAAAGATCATAAGCGTGGGACCTGCCCTGAACACATTACTCACCACTTCGCGGTCTACCCGTTCCACCACTTCAAAATCGGTCAGGGGCACAGGTTCACCGGCCAGGTTCAGGTCATGGCTGTACCACTGGGGTGCATGCATATAAGGGATCACCGAAGCAAGGGCGGTCTTTTCTTCTGTTTGGGCAGGGGCTTTCCTATCTGCCGAGGAAACAAGGAACACCGCAGCGGCAGCCCCGATACTGAGCAGACCGGTAGCGGCCAGTACATTTTTAATGAGTTGTGTATTCATAACAATACTCAGAACGCTCAGGCCCTGAATTTATTCTTGAAGGCCCGGGTCTTTGTGGTTAAAAAAAGCGAAACCAGCACGGCCAGTATGTATACCGCACCGGCAGCGGTGTACCAGTGATTCCAGGCCGCGTTCATATGTATGCCTGCAAAGACCAGCGTACCGGAAAGCAAGGTAATAAAAAGATAGAAAAAGGCCACATGGCGCTGCGCCCAGCCATTGTAGACCAGGGCATGGGTGGTATGGTCCTTTCCGCCTGTGAAAGGCGATATGCCGCGCATGATACGGTTTATGGTCACCGTGGTGGTATCGGCAATGGGCCCGATGAACAGCATACCGGCGGTCAGTATCTGTTTGGCCTGCACGGGTACGCCGAAATAATCGGTACCGTTCCAGAAGAACTTCACGCCCAGCCAGGCCAGGAACACGCCCAGGAACTGGCTGCCCGAGTCGCCCATGAACATTTTGCTGGGAAACCAGTTGTGGTAAAGAAAGCCCGACAGGGAGCCGATCACACCCAGCGACATGAACAGGTAGAACCAGGATGGATTGGTGGTGAATACATTAAGACCGATAATGGTGAACAGGATACCCCAGGACACCGAAGTGGTGATGCCGTCCATATTATCGAGCATATTCACGGAGTTCATGAGGCCCGTTACCCAGATGATGGTCACCGTATAGTTCAGCCATTCCCAGGGGAAGGTTTTTATGTAATTGCCCGAAACGATGAATATTCCCGCACAGAAGAACTGCACGGCAAACTTGAGCCAGGGCCGGGTATTGTAGGCATCGTCGGCCAGGCCCATCAGGAAGGCAATGCTGCATACCAGCACAAAGCTGAGGTATTCGATGCGTACAAAGCTGAGGCTGTAGAAAAGGCTGAGATAAATAAGCAGGGAGAACAGGAAAAATACGAAGAAGGCTACTCCCCCCAGCGAAGGTTTGGAGGCCGGGCTCCAGCGTACCTGTATCTGGTCTTTATCGCGTACGCCCAGGTTGGTGGCAAATTTCAGGAGGATCTTGTTCAGCAGGACGGTAAAGAAAAGCGTCAGCACCAGCAGGAGACAGCCCGAAAAAAACACTAAGGGCAACGGTTTTACTGAATACATGTAATCTTGCAGCATCAGAAAGCAGATTGAATCCGGTGAAAAGGTACGCCCGTTTTGTCCTTTTCTGACAACAGGGGCTCATTTATTTTCCAGTCTATCTTCAATTCGGGATCATTCCACAGCAAAACACGGTCGGATTCCCTGTTGTAGAAGGCCGTACATTTGTATGCAAAAACCGTGCCCTCCTCCAGTACGGCGAACCCGTGTGCAAAACCGGGCGGTATCCAGAGCTGCAGGTGGTTTTTTTCACTGAGTTCCACGGCCAGGTGTTGTCCGTAGGTGGGTGATTTTTTTCGTATATCCACCGCCACGTCCAGCACAGCACCTTTTACCACGCGCACCAGCTTTCCCTGGGCATGCGGCGGTTCCTGGTAATGCAGTCCGCGCAGCACCCCGGCCCGCGAAACGCTCTGGTTATCCTGTACAAAAACGTGTCTGCCGGCGGCAGCTTCAAACTGTTCCTGGTGAAAACTCTCGAAAAAGGAGCCCCGTTCATCTTCAAAAATACGTGGCTCAAACAGCAGCAGGTCCTTAATATCCGTATGTATTACCTTCATTTCTTTTTCCTTCTTCCGAAAATGCGCCTCAGTATAGGGGCTTTAAAGCCTTTGAGGGAATTTTCGTCCATATAATATCCGAATCCGTGTTCTGAGTTGTAGCCTGTGCCGTAGCCATAGGCATATACGCCGTAGCCGTACGATGAGTTCGACATGCCGTAGCTGGCCCGGTTGCTGAAGTCCACACCGTTTACGATCACCGACAGTTTACTGATCTCGTTATCGGTGATGAGATGGTTGATATTGTTGATAAAGAATTTGCGCGAATAGCCGCTGCGCACGATATAAATGGGATAATGCGCGCGTTTCATATTTACGATGGAATCGGATACGATACCGGCCGGCGGGTTGTCGATCACCACGTAGTCATAGCGTTTCAGCAGCTCTGTCACCAGGTCGTCCATCGCCGGCGATATAAGCAGTTCTGCCGGGTTCGGGGGCGGCGGACCGGCCGTAATGAAGTCGAGATTGGCCATTTTACTGTGCTGTATGCACTCTTCCAGCGTGTTCTGGCTGGTGAGCAGGGTACTCATCCCTTTGTTGTTCTGTGCCTCGAAGCCCACGTGGATCTTGGGTTTGCGCATATCGCAGTCGATCACGATCACTTTGGCATTGGAATAGGCAATGATCCCCGAAAGATTGATGGCCACAAAGGTTTTACCTTCGCCGGATATGGTAGAAGTGATGGAAATGATCTTCTTCCCTTTTTCACTGTCGAGGAAGGCCATATTGGTACGTATGGAACGGAACGCCTCGGCAATGAGTCCCTTGGGATTTTTGTTCACCACCAGCTGCGATACGGGAATGCTCTCATTATATTTATGCACTACGCCCAGTATGTGTGCATCGGTGTACCTGGCTACTTCGTCGGGCGAAAGTATCTCGTCCTGGAAGATATAGCGCAGGGTGAGCAGTACCAGCGAGAACGCGATCCATATACCCAGGGCCAGCAGGATGATATTGCGTTTGTTGGGGAACTTGGGTTCCGAAGGCACTTGTCCGAAGGCCAGCACCTGGTACTCGGGCGTGGTACCCTCGCGCAGGAACACCATTTCGGCGCGTTTCTCCACCAGTTGATTAAAGTACTTTTCGTTTACCGAACGCAGGCGTTTCAGCTTTGAAAGATCGATATTGGCCGTGTCGCCCTTTTCCTTGAACCAGGGAATATTCTCTTTGGACCTCCGGGTGATGGCGCTCAGTTCGCCGTAGCGCTTCTCGGTAAGGCGGCGTACGGATTCCAGGCTGTTCTCGAATGCCTTTACCTGGTTCTCGATGGTATAGTTTATACCGCTGAGCAGCGGACTGCCTTCGGGGGCGCTGTAACGCAGCTCTTCGCGGCGCGTGAAGGAGGTCTGTATCGATTCCAGGTAACTGCCGAGGTATTTTTCGAGCGAGGTTCCGGCAATAACGGCCTGTATCTCGATCAGGTCGTCACGGGTACGGATGGTTCGGCCCTTCAGTTCGTTCAGGGCTTCCAGGTCGCGCTCCAGGCGCAGGGTCTCATCCTGGTAACGGGCAATTTTCTGCGATTCGAGATCGGTCTTTTTTTCCGCAAAAAAGGGATTGATCTCCATATTTTCGAAGTTCTCGCTCAGCTCCTTATCAGTAGCCGTAAGATTATCGGTCACCAGCACCAGGGCATCATCTATATACGAAATGATCTTATTGGCCCCGTCCTGCTTACGTTCTATATTAAAGGTCTCGAACTCCCGCGCGATCACGTTCACGATATCGCTGCACTTGTATTTGTTATTGTCCGAATAGGATATCTCGATGGTCTTGGCGGCCTGGTTCAGTATGGTCACGCTCAGCTTGGACAGGATGTTTTTTACCAGGGCATTGCTGTCGTTGATCACGAAATAGTATTCGCCATTGTTATCGGGAATGGAAGTGCCCTGCTGGGTAAGCACCAGGTCGGCGGCGGTAAAGGAAATGGTATCGCCGAAACGGCTGCTCTGTTTTTCCCGGGTGGCATCGTTCTCGATGTCGAAGCTGCCGGCACCGGTCATCTGTATCCTGTATTTTACACCGTATGCCGAATTATCGCGGATATGGTAATCTACACGAAAGAGGTTCGAGCCGTAGGCTTCGTGGTCCAGGAAACGCCCGTCGTTGTAATAGCTTACGTCCAGCGGCAGTTTGCGTACCACCCGGCTCAGGAACACGGGCGAACGGATAAGCTCTATTTCCTTGGCCAGGTTCTCGCTGGGATAGGTAACCATTTCCTCTTTGAAGATCGAGCTGGCCGACTCGTCATTGGTGAGCTGTATCTCGCTGCGGCTGGTATAGATCGGGTTGGTATAACGCAGAACTAAAAAGGCCAGCATAGCGCATACCAGGAAAGCCAGGAATACCCATAACAGGTTGTTACGTAAAACGAACATTACCAGTCTGGGATCAAAATCCTGGTTGATCTGGGGTATCTGTTTCTTTTTCAAGCCTTATTTCAGTTTAGTAAGGGTATATATGGTAAGTCCGAGCCCGAGCAGCGAGGTAAAGCTGGCCAGCCAGGGCATCACCTCGGTCATGGCCTCCCGGCTTGAGGGACGGTGTTCTACGTAAATAAGGTCATTGGGCTGCAGCACCAGGTCGCCGTCTTTCAGGCCCTGCAGGGTACGCAGGTTAATAAGGTATACCTGCGGATCATCATAGTTGCCGCGCACCAGTTTTACCCGGTAAGCCTTGCCGTCTTTGGTTATGCCGCCTGCTTCGGCCAGGGCTTCGATCAGTGTGGTATTGGGCTCCCTGAGCCGTACCACACGGGCTGCGCCCCCGCTTCCGGGGAATACGATCACCTGCTTGTTCAGCACCTTGAGCCGCGCAAAGGGCTGGTTATACACCCTGGCAAAGAGTTTCTGTATGGTATCTTCGGCAGCGCGCATGGTAAGTCCCGCCAGGTGTATACGGCCGATCACCGGGAATTTAACGGTGCCGTCATATTCCACGGGATAGGTAAGCGTTTCTTCATTGCCGGTCTGCGTTCCCTTTTCGCCCGAGCCGATCACGTCGATCATACGGATACCGTCATTGGCATAGAGTTCCAGCGAGAGCTCGTCGTTAATGCCTACGGTATACTGCGAGTCCGTCTTCTGGGGCACAGGCGGAAATTCATAGTCCCGGGGTGTTTTCAGCATCACCGAGGGGTAAAAGGTCTTACAGCTGCTAAGCACACCCAGCAGCAGTATCAATAAGGGAATATATATTCTGCGTATCATTTATCTCTACAAATTAACGATAAATTTCTTTACCTGTGAATTCCAGTCCCTTCTTCCCTAACAGTTCATAATACAGCTGCCGCATATCTTCTACCAGGCGGGTATAATGAAAATGCTGCATGGCAAAGTCGCGTCCGGCCCCGGCCATACGGCTGCGCAGCTCATCATTGTCCAGCATACGGTGCAGGGCACTGCTGAACTCCGTACTGTCCGTGGAGGTAAGCAGGGCGCTCCTGCCCTCGCGCACCACATTTTCGATACCTCCCACCCGGGTGCTCAGTACGGGTATTCCCGCAGCCTGGGCCTCGATGAGGGAAACAGGCGTACCTTCGTTAAATGAGCAGAGCACGGCTATATCCAGGGCGGCATAGATCTCCGGCGTGTCCTGCTGCCAGGAGGTCAGCACAAAATCCGTGCCCGGGACGGCAGGCTCTTTATATGTATACGAAAGTCCGTGTTGTTGAATATCCGAAATAATATCGTTCCGGCTCTCTCCGTCGCCCACGAGCAGGTACTGTACCCGGCGGCCCGTCCTCTGTTTCAGTGCGGCGGCGGCCCCGATCAGCAGTTTATGGTTCTTCACAGGCACCATGCGTCCCACCAGTCCCACCAGCAGGGTATCTTCGGCAATGTTCCAGCGCTGGCGGAAGGCCCTGCGCTTTGCTTCGCGCTCCGCAGTAAAAGGTTCCAGGTCAAAGCCCAGCGGCACCACGCTTACCTTGTCGGCAGAAGTGATCCCGTGTTCCTGCACCAGCTCGTGCTTAAGCTTGTCGCTGATGGCCACAATACGGTCGGAGCGCCGTGCCAGGTAACGTTCGATCTGCTTAAAGACCGTGGTACGCGTTTTACCGAAATAAGAATGAAAAACATGCCCGTGAAAAGTATGTACCACCACCGGTACCTTTTCGTGGAAGGCAGCCATACGGCCCACAGCACCGGCCTTGGAGGCATGCGTATGCACGATATGCGGCCTGAATTCCCGGATAAGCGCCCGGATACGGCGGTAAGAACGTATATCGTCCAGGATGCTTACAGAGCGCTGCATCTCATCGATAAGTACGGGCTCTATGCCGTTCTGCTCCAGTATGTACAGGCTGCTTTCCTCGTTCTCACCGGCATTTCCGCCTGCCAGCAGGGTTTCGAATTCCGGTTGCATGTAGCGGCTCAGGTAGGTAACATTATATACAGGCCCGCCTACATTAAAACGGTTCAATATACGCAAAACCCTCGGTTTCGTGTTCATCTGGCATGGTGTATTAGGCGTACAAAGTAAACCATTTTGTGAATACAATGGCATTCCAGAGGGCAAAATGTGCATCGGACGAGCGCCCGGTTTCCATATCACGCAAGAGTTTTTGTATATACGAATATTCGAGTATGCCCTGCCGCTCGATGATCTCCCGGCTGAGCCATTCCTCTCTCACCTGTTTGCTGAAGCGGCCTGTGAGCCACAACTGCAGCGGCACCTCGAAGCCTTTCTTGGGCCTTGAGAACTGCGTGGGAGGCAGCATATCGCGGAAAGCGTCTTTCAGTATACGTTTTTGCATGCCCCCTCCGATCTTGTAGTCGTCGGGCAGGCTGAAGGCCAGTTCCACCAGCCGGTGGTCGAGCAGCGGGTTGCGTACTTCCATCCCGTTGCGCATGGAAAAAAAGTCCACCTTGGTCAGCATATCACCCTGCAACACGCTGTGTACGTCGGCCAGCAGGATGCGCGACAGGTAGCTGCCCTCCGGGGACAGGTAATCCCGGATACGGTCGTCGGTAAGCGCTTCCGTGTGGGACTTCGGCAACAGCCTGCGTGTGAGATCGGCATGGAACCATTCCAGCGTATAGGCATACTGCGAGGCCAGGTCCTGTGAGGCCATGTGCGAGAACTTCACCACTTTTCGTATACGGTCTGCCGAAGCTGAGGTACGTGTCCCGGCGGCGCCCGGTAACAGCGCCGATAAAAGGGAGAACCCGGGCCTCAGCATACGCAGGCGGTGTCCCATGAGCAATGCCCTGTGCTTGCGGTATCCCCCGAATATCTCGTCGCCCCCGTCGCCGCTCAGGGCCACGGTAAGGTTTCGGCGCACCTCCCTGCAGAGTACGTGCATGGCAATGGCACTGCTGTCGGCAAACAGGTCATCGGTATGGTCCAGCACTTCTTCGAGTGCATTTTCCATCTGGGCCTGGCTCACCGGTATGGTATGGTGATCGGTCCCGATAAATGCCGCCGTTTCTGCTGCATAGGCACTTTCGTCCAGGTAGGGCATATCAGGGAAAGAGAGCGAGAACGAAGAAAATCCGCTGCGCAGGGAAGCGGCTACGGCCGAGACCACGGCAGAATCCGTTCCGCCACTCAGGAAAGATCCCGTGGGTACATCGGCCAGGAGACGGTACGACACGCTTTCTGTGACACAGCGGCGCAGGGCGTCCACGGCTTCGGCATAGCTCATTTCCGACGGTGTTTCGGGCAGACTGAGTGTATACCAGCTTTTTTTATAGATGTCTCTGCCGGGGCGCATCAGCAGGTAATGCCCGGGTTCCAGCTTGCGGATATTGGCAAAGGGCGTGTAGGGCGCCGGCAGGTAAGACAGGCGGAAGAACATTTCGTACGAAACGGGATCGGCCTCCTTGTGCAGCGGGAAGCAGTTCAGGGCCTTGAACTCGCTGGCAAAGGCCAGGAATTCCTGCTGCTGCGTATACCAGAGTGGTTTTTGCCCGAAACGGTCACGAGCCAGCAGTAGTTCCTGCCGTTCTGTATCGTAAAAGGCAAAGGCGAAGAACCCGCGCAGGCGGTTCAGTACCGAAGGTCCGAAGCGGATCAGCAGGTACAGCAGCACTTCGGTATCGCCCCGGGTACGGAAATGAATGCCCAGGGGTGCAAGCAGTTCCTCTTTCAGTTCGGCATAATTGAATATTTCGCCGTTGAACACCAGCACATAACGCCCGCTTTCATCAGTAAAAGGCTGGTTGGCCGAGGCGGCCGTATCGATGATGGAGAGGCGGCGGTGTGCGCAGGCATAGGGACCCGAAAAAAAAGAGCCCGACGCATCGGGCCCTCTGTATGATAATTTTTGCGATGCCGCATCCAGGGAAGCTTCCCAGTTACGGGCATCGGAATGAAATGCTAAAAGTCCGGCTATTCCGCACATACTACAGGTGAATAACTTCGCCGTATGCAGCTGCGGCGGCCTCCATTACGGCCTCGCTCATGGTCGGGTGCGGGTGCATGGACGAGATGATCTCATGCCCGGTGGTCTCCAGCTTGCGGGCCACAACCGCTTCGGCGATCATTTCTGTAACGCCGGCGCCGATCATGTGGCAACCCAGCCATTCCCCGTATTTGGCATCGAAGATCACTTTCACAAAACCGTCCTTGGCTCCGGCTGCACTCGCTTTACCCGAAGCCGAGAAGGGGAATTTACCCACTTTGATCTCGTAACCGGCTTCTTTAGCCGCTTTTTCGGTAAGGCCTACGGAGGCTACTTCCGGGTAGCAGTAGGTGCAGGAAGGTACATTGTTATAGTCGATCGGGGTCGGGTTATGACCGGCAATTTTCTCCACGCATACGATACCTTCGTGCGATGCTACGTGAGCCAGCGCAGGGCCGGGGATCACGTCGCCGATAGCGTATACGCCGGGGATATTGGTACGGAAGAACTCGTCCACCAGGATACGTCCCTTGTCCGTTTTTACGCCCAGGGTCTCCAGGCCGATGTTCTCGGTATTGGTCTGGATACCTACGGCAGAAAGCACTACATCGCACTGCAGCGTCTGTGCCTCGCCTTTGGCATTCTTGATCTTCACTTCGCAGCCGTTCTTACCGGCTGTGGCCTGTTCTACCGAAGTGGACACCAGTACCTCGATACCGGCCTTTTTAAAGGATTTCTCCAGTTGTTTGCTGACCTCCTCGTCCTCGATGGGCAGAATGTTCGGCAGGTATTCGATGAGGGTCACCTTGGTACCCAGGGTACTGTAGAAATAGGCAAATTCGCAGCCGATGGCCCCGCTGCCTACCACCACCATGGATTTAGGCTGTTCGGGCAGGGACATGGCCTCGCGGTAGCCGATGATGCGCTTTCCGTCCTGCGGAATGGCAGGCAGACTGCGCGAGCGGGCACCGGTGGCGATAATGATATGCTTGGCGGAATGCGTGGCTTTTTTGCCGTCGGCATCGGTAACCTCGAGCTTACCGGGGGCCAGCAGCTTTCCGAAGCCGGAGATAACGTCGATCTTGTTCTTACGCATCAGGAACTGTACACCCTTGCTCATACCGTCGGCTACGCCGCGGCTGCGCCTGATGATGGCCGGGAAATCGGCAGAGGCTCCTTCCACGCTGAGCCCGTAATCGGCAGCATGATCTATATATTCCTTTACATTGGCGCTTTTGAGGAGGGCTTTTGTAGGGATACAGCCCCAGTTGAGGCAGATACCGCCCAGGGCTTCTTTTTCAACTACCGCGGTTTTAAGCCCGAGCTGAGAGGCGCGGATGGCAGCCACGTAACCGCCGGGACCACTACCTAATACAATTACATCGTACATAGACTAAACAGTTTTTACGCAGCGAAAGTAATAATATTAGGTGTGAAACGAAAATCGAATATATTTGCAAAAAACAAATAACCTTTAGGTATGGGATTTATTAAAGAATTCAAGGAGTTTGCCGTTAAAGGCAATGTGATCGATCTGGCAGTCGGTGTAGTGATCGGTACCGCTTTTCAGAACATTGTTAAATCGCTGGTGGACGACATCATCACCCCGGCCATTTTAACCCCGGCACTGAAAGCAGCGAACCTGAACGACCTGGCCCAGCTCACCGTCCCCGGTACAGCCATTAAGTACGGGAACTTCATTTCACAGATCATATCATTTACCATTGTCGCTATGGCATTGTTTCTTATGATCAAAGGCATTAACCGCCTCAAGCGCGAACCGGCCCCGGAAGTTCCGGCAGCTCCGCCCGAGCCTACCAATGAGGAAAAACTGCTGATGGAGATCCGCGACGCCCTCAGAAACAAGTAAGATCATTAAACTGCTTTCACAGGCCGCTTCTTCCCGGAGCGGTCTTTTTTTGTGCATAAAAAACCCCGGCACAGGTGTACCGGGGCTTTTATCTGGTTTTAAATTACAATCCGTTGTCAGGCTTTGGCCTGGAGCTCGGCCAGCAGGGATGCCGGACGCTCCTTGTCGTAACCGCCGTTGGCCAGCTTGTCGCGCACTTCCTTAAAGGTACGTATGGTGTACTCTACGTCTTCCCGGGTATGTGAGGCCGTCGGTATCAGGCGCAGCAGGATCATTCCTTTGGGGATCACAGGGTAGATCACCATCGAGCAGAAAATGCCGTAGTTCTCGCGCAGGTCCACCACCAGGTTGGAGGCTTCGTTCTCGCCGCCGTGCATCATAACAGGAGTAACGCAGGAGTTGGTCTTGCCCAGGTCGAAACCGGCCTCACGCAGACCTGACTGCAGGGCATTTACCACGGCCCAGAGCTTATCTTTCTGCTCGGTGCTGCGGTTCATGATCTCGAGGCGTTTCAGTGCCCCGATCACCAGCGGCATAGGCAGGGTCTTGGCATATATCTGTGAACGTACGTTGTACTTCAGGTACATCATGATGTCGGGTTCACCGGCCACCCATGCGCCTGTAAGGGCAAAGGACTTGGCAAAGGTACCGAAGATGATGTCCACACCTTCGATGGCGTTCTGCTCTTCGCAGGCACCGCCTCCTTTGGCGCCCAGGGTACCGATACCGTGGGCATCGTCAACCAGCAGGCGGAAATTGTATTTCGATTTCAGGCTTACGATATCGGCGATACGTCCCTGTTCACCGGTCATACCATATACGCCTTCGGTGATCACCAGGATACCGCCGCCCGATTTTTCGGTCAGCTTTTCAGCGCGCTGCAGCTGTTTTTCCAGGCTTTCCATGTCGTTGTGCTGGAACACGAAGCGGTTACCGGCATGCAGGCGAACGCCGTCCACGATGCAGGCATGACACTCGGCATCGTACACGATCACATCATGACGGCTTACCAGTGCGTCGATCACCGACATACAGCCCTGGTAACCATAGTTGAGCAGCATACCGGCCGGTTTGCCCACCAGCTTTGCCAGGCCCGTTTCCAGTTCTTCGTGGAAATTACTTTCCCCGGTAAGCATGCGCGCACCCATCGGGTATGCCAGCCCGTACGCAGCCGCGGCATCGGCATCGGCCTTACGTACTTCGGGGTGATTGGCCAGGCCCAGGTAGTTGTTCAGGCTCCATACCAATACGTCCTTACCCCGGAATTTCATACGGCTTCCGATCTCTCCTTCCAGCTTCGGGAAGGTAAAATAACCGTGAGCCACAGTGGCTAAGCGGCCCAGTGGGCCCATGTTTTTTCTGAATTTATCGAAAAGATCCGCCATACTTGATGTTTATTTATGCTAATTTTGCGCAAAATTAGAAATAAAACAAAAGATAACAATTTTGTGAACTTTGCGTTATCAACACATCATGTATAAAAAAGTATGCTGAAAAAACTTCATATCATCCCGGCCCTGAGCGCACTGCTGCTTTTTGCCTCCTGCAGCACCTACCAGTCGGTGCTGAAAGGGTCTGACTTTAAAAAGAAGTACGAGTACGCCAAAAGGTACTACGAGGAAAAAAACTACAGCAAGGCCCTGCCCCTGCTCGAGGAGACCATGGTGTACGTACGCGGGCAGAAAGATGCCGAGGACGTATATTATATGTATGCCATGTGCTATGCCGGGGTAAAGGACTACCAGACAGCCTATTACTACCTGTCGAACTTTACATCGACCTATCCCCTGTCCAAATATGCTGAAGAAGCAGCCTACATGGGCGGTTACTGCCTGGCCCAGGACTCGCCCCGCAGCCAGCTGGACCAGTCGAGCACCATCGGCGCCATCGCCGAGCTGCAGTCCTTTGTGAACCGGTACCCCAACAGCAGCCGTGTAAATGCCTGCAACGAGCTTATAGAGACCCTGCGCAAAAAACTGGAAGTGAAGAGCTTTAACAGCGCCCTGCTCTGGTACAACATCGAATATTACAACTCGGCCATCGTGGCCTTTAAGACCTTTCTGAACAGCTTCCCCGACTCCCGCCTGGATGCCGAGGCCAGCTACTACCTGGTGCTCTCTGCCTACAAATATGCCCAGAACAGCGTAGACGAGAAAAAGAAAGAAAGATATGAGGAGGCAATCAAATATTATTATAACTTTGCAGACCGTTTCAAAGAATCTGCACGCCTGAAGGAAGCCGAAGCGATCTTTAACCTGTGCCAGAAAGAAAAGGATAAGTTAAACCAGAATTAAGCGATGAGCAACTTCAAAAAATTACAGGCTTCGCCTACGACCGTTACCCGCGATACCGCCCGTATCCAGGCGCCGACCGGTAACATTTACGAGGTAGTGACCATTCTCTCCAAAAGAGCGAACCAGATCAATACCCGTCTGAAAGAAGAACTGAACGAAAAGCTGGAAGAATTTTCAGGGCATACCGATACACTGGAAGAAGTTTTTGAGAACCGCGAACAGATCGAGATCTCACGCTACTATGAAAAACTTCCCAAACCCAGCCTGCTGTCGATCCAGGAATGGCTCGAGGGCGAGATCGTTTTCCGCAAGGCCGAGGAAGACGCCAACAAATAACAGCCCGCTGTTTACAGCATGCAGTTGAAAAACAAAAAGATCTTATTAGGAATTAGCGGCAGCATAGCCGCATATAAAGCCGCACACCTGGTGCGGCTTTTTGTTAAGAACGGAGCAGAGGTAAAGGTAGTGCTTACCCCCAATGCCACCGGTTTTGTAACGCCGCTCACCCTGTCCACCCTGTCGAAGAACCCCGTGCATTCGGCCCTCTTCAACAGTGAAACGGGCGAATGGACCAATCACGTGGAACTGGGACTCTGGGCCGACCTGATGCTCATTGCGCCCCTCTCGGCCTCTACCCTTTCCAAAATGGCCGACGGACAGTCTGACAACCTGCTGCTGACCACCTATCTCTCGGCCAGATGCCCGGTGATAGTGGCCCCGGCCATGGACCTGGACATGTATAAACACCCTTCCGTTCTGGCCAACCTGCAAAAGCTGCGCGACAACGGCAACCTGGTGATCCCTGCCGAAAAAGGCGAGCTGGCCAGCGGGCTCGAAGGCGAAGGACGTATGGCCGAACCCGAACATATACTGGAATTTGTAAAGGATTTCTTCGCGGAAACCCAGACCTGGGCCGGCAAAAAAGTGCTTATCACCGCAGGGCCTACCTATGAGCCCATTGACCCGGTACGTTATATCGGCAACCGCAGCTCCGGTAAAATGGGCATACACCTGGCCGATACCCTGGCCGCCCGGGGTGCCGGAGTGGTGCTCGTATGCGGCCCCTCGCACATACGCCATGAATACGACAGCATCGAACGCATCGACGTGGAGACCGCCGTACAGATGTTCGAGGCCGTGAAAGCCCGTGCCGCAGACATGGACTGCATCATCTGTGCCGCCGCCGTGGCCGATTATGCCGTGGAGAATCCCGCCGGGCAAAAGATCAAGAAAGACGGACAGGTGCCCGAGATAAAACTGGTAAAGAACCCTGATATACTGGCCTGGTGCGGCGCCAACCGCAAAAAAGGCAGCGTTGTGGCAGGCTTTGCCCTGGAAACGGACAACGAAGAAGAGAACGCCCGTAAAAAGCTGGAAAAAAAGCAGGCCGACATGATCGTGCTCAACTCCCTGAACGACCCCGGCGCCGGGTTTGAATCAGATACCAATAAAATTACTATTTTTGGTAAGGAAGAACGCCGCGCGGATTTTCCGCTGGCCCCCAAAAATAAAATTGCCGGATTGATCGTTAATACCCTCGAAAAGTGGTTTATTCAATGAAAAAAAGTCTCTCCTATATATGTCTCAGCGGCCTTTTAAGCCTGGCCGGGCTCTCACAGGGCTATGCCCAGGAACTGCAGGCCCGGGTGGAAGTGAGTGTGACCGGTGGCGGCGAGATCGCTAATGTGGACAAAAGCATATGGTCGGCCCTCGAAAGCCAGTGCACCAATTTCCTGAACAATACCAAATGGACCTCGGAGACTTACGAACAATACGAAAAGATCGAATGCAACCTGCTGTTCAACCTGAAATCGGGTTCGGCCAGCGACGGTAAATATTCCGGTACGCTTACGGTGACCTCGCGCCGCCCCGTTTACGGCAGCAGCTATTACACACCCATACTGAACGTGCTCGACGAAGATATTACCATCGTATACCAGTTGAACCAGGTATTCGATTACAGCAGCACCACCTATCTCAACAATCTCAGTTCCATACTGTCGTTCTACGCCTACGTGATCATCGGTATGGACTACGATTCCTTTTCGCCCCTGGGCGGTACCGCCTATTTCAACAAGGCCATGCAGATCGCACAGCTGGCCCAGGTATCTTCTGCCGAAAAAGGCTGGAGGCTCGAAACCAACAAGCTGCGCTCGCGCTGGGTACTGATCGAGGAAATGACCAGCCCGGCCTATGAGCCTTTCCGCACCTTCATGTACGACTATCACCGTTCGGCCTTCGACCAGTTCTTCAGCGATTTCGAAGCCAAACGTCCCCTGGCCTTCCAGGCACTGGCTACCCTGGAAGAGATACACAAGCAGAAATCCACTTCCTACCTGCTGTACGTTGCACTCAACGCCAAACGCGACGAGGCCCTGAACCTGATGAAGGATGCGCCCAAAGCCGAGATCACCGATCTTATCAAGGTCATGAGCAAGATCGACGGGGCCAATGCCAACCGCTGGAATGCCATGAACCCGCAATAGGTATTCGCGAACTTAACCATTTTTTAAGCATATCTGCCCCGTTTATGAGCCGGCTGCGCATAAATATGGCTATCTTTGCCCTATTCTATGGCAGAAAAAAGATCAGGCAACGCATTTGATTTCAGCCTGCTGAAAAGGCTTTTCAGATTCGTTTCTCCCTATAAAACACTTTGGTACACAGCAGTAACCATTACCCTACTGGTAGCTGCCGTATCTCCCGTACGTCCCTACCTGGTAGAACAGACCATCGACGATACCATACTCACCGGCAATTACCGCGAGCTGCTGATCATGGTAAGCTGGATGGTGGCACTGCTTTTTGCAGAGTCTGTGCTCCAGTTCCTCAGCACATACAGCAGTAACCAGCTGGGCCAGTTCGTGATCCGCGATATACGCGCACAGCTGTTCCGGCACCTGAACCGTTTTAAGCTGAAGTATTTCGACAATACCGCCGTGGGCACCCTGGTTACCCGCGTTATCAGTGATATCGAGACCATTGCCAGCATTTTCTCCGAAGGATTCCTGCAGATACTGGCCGATTTCCTGAAAATTTTTACGGTAATAGGGGTAATGCTTTACCAGGACTGGAAACTGACGCTTATTACCCTGATCCCCGTTCCCCTGCTGGTGATCGCTACCAATATATTCAAGAACGGCATCAAAAAGACCTTCGGCGAAGTGCGCAACAAGGTGGCCGAGCTCAGCGCCTTTGTGCAGGAACACGTGGTAGGCATGAGCATTGTGCAGATCTTCAGCCGCGAAGACCAGGAAATGAAGAAATTCCGGGAGATCAACGGGCAGCACCGCAAGGCGCACATCCGCTCCATATGGTACTATTCGGTATTCTTCCCCGTGGTGGAAGTGATCACCGCCATCAGCATAGGCCTGGTGGTATGGTACGCTGCCGGCGAAATGGTAGCGGCACAGTCGGCCCGTGGCGAAGCCTCTCCCGGGCTCATCATCTCTTTTGTACTCTATATTTACATCCTGTATCGCCCCATGCGCCAGCTTGCCGACCGCTTCAATACCCTGCAGATGGGCGTGGTGAGTGCCGAACGCGTTTTTGCCATCCTCGACAGCAATCCCGTGATCGAAGACACCGGTACCGAAGATGCAGGGAGTATTGCAGGCGATATCTCATTCCGCGATGTGTATTTTGCCTATAACGACGAAGATTATGTACTCAACGGCATATCCTTCGATGCGTACCGCGGCGAAAAAATAGCGCTCGTGGGCGCCACCGGAAGCGGCAAAACCTCTGTCATTAACCTGCTGAGCCGTTTTTATGAATATAATTCGGGCACCATTTACCTCGACGGCAAAAAGATAGAATCCTACAGCCTCAACAGCCTGCACCACTCCGTTTCCGTGGTATTGCAGGACGTATTCCTGTTCTCGGACACTATTCTGAACAATATCACGCTGTTCAATCCGCATATCAGTGAGGCCGAAGTGATCGAAGCCTCGAAACAGATCGGCACGCACGAGTTTATCTCACGGCTGCCGGGCGGTTACCATTTTCATGTAAGCGAGCGGGGCGGACTCCTCAGCGCCGGGCAGAAGCAACTGATCTCCTTCCTGCGCGCATACGTACACAAGCCCAAGGTACTGATCCTGGACGAAGCCACCAGCAGTGTGGATACCGAAAGCGAGCTGCTGATACAGAAAGCCACGGAAGTAATTACCGAAGGCCGTACGAGCATTATCATTGCCCACCGCCTCAGCACCATACGCCATGCCGATAAGATATTGGTGCTGGATAAGGGCCATATCATCGAGACAGGAAGCCATCATACCCTGATGGAAAAAGAGAACGGAGCATACCGCAAGCTGATCGAGCTGCAGTTTGCCGAAAGTGAATAGGGTCTATTCCTCGAAATCGTAATCGCTGCTGCGGCCTTTATTATCGCCGCCGAACTTCATAATAAAGCTGAAGCCGAACTGCAGGCCCATGGTAGGCCCGTTGTCCTTGATAAAATAGAACTCACCCGAGTTATTGGGTGTAATATTGGCATCGGTCTTTTTGAACTCGTAACCTGTATAGTTGTACCCTATATACAGTCCCACCCCCTGCATACGGTGCTCATTGGCGTACAGGAACACACTGAGCCCGGCAGAGGCCGAAACCCCGCTTTTTTCCTTTATGTCGCGGCTGGCAAACTGGGTGGAATCCTGCAGGCCATTGTTCAGGTTCGTGAACAGGGCATAGGCATACCCGATCTTTACCTCCGGGGTGAATACCCAGCGTTCATTGGTCTTGAGCACAAAATCGTAACCCAGGTGCAGCCCTGCCGACATCAGGTGCAGCTTCAGGTTTCGGGTCTGCATTTCCTGGTAGATATTGCGCGGGATGAACGACTGGTAATAGGAATAATCGGTAAAAAGACCCAGGCGGAATTTAGGCGTTACTTCGTAATTATAGCTGAGCCCGGTGGCAATGATGCCCCGGAAGGCCTTGCGCTGGGCTTCGTTCGACACCAGGTAGGGAACGCGGGCCGCAGCGCCGAGGCTGAATTTAGCCCGTTTGACCCGTGTGAACTGCGCATGAGCAGAACCTGCGCCCAAAGCTAAGATCAGACCATATACACACAACACTCGCTTCATTCCCGATGTTTTTTTAATGAGGTAAATTTAGTGAAAATTTGTTAAAAACAAATATACATACGTATTAACGCTTCAAATTAAATAAAAGTATTGGCTTTTGCGGCAGATTCTTTTAATTTGGCTGTACAAACTTACCATGAAAAAACAAACCGTATTCCTGTTCATTTCTCTTTTGTTTTCTGTTCTTCATGCCCGGGCAGACGCCTGTTCCTGCGCCGCTAAGGTAAAGGCAGTGCTTATGGCCCAGCAGCAGGCATGGAATAAGGGCGATATCGAAGGTTTTATGGCCGGCTACAGCAAAGGGGCAGACCTGCGCTTTGTAAGCGGCAAAAAAGTGACCACCGGCTGGCAGCAGACACTTGATAACTACAAAAAGGCCTACCCGGACAAAGAGGCCATGGGCACCCTGGAGTTCAGCGACCTGCAGATCACCTGCGCAGGGGCCGGACAGGCTTTTGTAAGCGGTGCGTGGGATCTCAGCTACCCTTCGGCCCAGGCTGCAGGCGGGCGATTCACCCTTATTTTCAGAAAAATCAAATTGAACTGGAAGATCGTATATGACCATACATCCTGAAACGGACCATTCCTACGAACGTTTTTCCGCCCTTTTTGCAGGGCATACCCTGCCCCTGGCCTGGCTCGACCTGGACGCGCTGGACGCCAATATCCGCAGTATTACACAGCGTTGCGGCGATATGCCCGTACGCATTGCATCCAAAAGCATACGCAACAGCCGGGTGCTGGAGTATATTGTGCAGCAGCAGCCGAATATTGCGGGCATTATGTCCTATTCCATAGCCGAATCGGTAATGCTGGCCCGCCGCGGCTTTAAGAATATCCTCTGCGGCTATCCCTGTATGGAAGCGGAACAGATCAGCGAAGCCATACTGGCCATGAAAGAAACCGGTGCCCTGATCATATTTATGACCGACCGGCCCGAGCACATCAGCCTGCTGCAGGACATCGCCGCCCGCGAGGACCACACGGTACGTATATGCATCGACCTGGACATGTCCGTACGTTTCCCCGGCATTTATTTTGGAGTGTTCCGTTCTTCGATCCGTAATGCAGAAAACCTTACACGCTTCCTGGACCAGCTGGAACTGTGTTCCCGCCTGGAGATATGGGGCGCCATGGGCTACGAAGCCCAGGTGGCCGGTATGGCTGATAACGCCGCGGGAAAAGGATTCTACAACCGCATTATCCGCCACCTGAAAAAGCGTTCCATACCCCGGATAGCTAAACGCCGGCAGGAAGCCGTGGCACTGATACGCCGCCGTACGGGCCGCCCCATCGAAGTGAACGGAGGCGGTACGGGCAGTATCGAAAGTACCTGCCTGGAAAAGGACGTAACCGAAGTAACGGTGGGTTCGGGCTATTTTCAGTCGCACCTGTTCGATGCTTACCTTCAGTTCCGCCATGTACCGGCAGCCGGTTTTGTACTGCGTGTAACGCGCAATCCCGCCCCGGATATCTATACCTGTCAGAGCGGCGGTTTCATAGCCTCGGGCGCTACCGGTACGGCCAAAACGCCACAGGTATACCGCCCCAAAAGCGCCGTTCTGCTTAAAAATGAAGGCGCGGGCGAGGTACAGACGCCCCTGCTGTATACCGGCAACCTGCTGCAGCCCGGAGGCATCGTGGTAATGCGCCATGCCAAGGCGGGCGAGCTCTGCGAACACTTTAACACCCTGCACGTTTTCCGTTCGGGCGGACTCATGGACCAATGGGCCACGTACCGCGGCGAAGGATTTGACTTTCACTGATACACACTATGAAGAACTGGGCCGAAAACATCCACTGGAACCCTGCTGAAACGGCGTATCCCGAAACCGAGGAACAGATCGCCGGACTGGTACAACGCACGCGCAAAAGCGGCAGATATATACGGGCCATAGGTTCGGGGCACTCGTTCACCCCGCTCTGTGCCACAGACCAGGTAAGCCTGAGCCTCGACAAAATGCAGCAGACCTACCCCGCCTCCGAAGAGAACCGGGCCTGGGCAGAGGGAGGCACCAAGCTGAAAAAACTGGGCGAAGACCTGTTTGCCATGGGTCTTTCGCAGGAAAACCTGGGCGATATCAATGTACAGTCCATTTCGGGCGCTACGGCCACCGGCACCCACGGCACGGGCATCACTTTCGGGAACATCAGCACCCAGATCGAAGAGATCACATTCGTGAACGGAAAGGGCGAGATCATTACCTGTAATGCCACCGACGAAGCCCTGTTCAACAGTATACGCATTTCGCTGGGCAGCATGGGCATCATTACCCGCATCAAACTGTGCTGTGTGCCTGCCTATAACCTGCACCTGGAAAAGAAAAAGGAAAGACTCGAAGATGTGCTGAACAACCTGGAAACGTATATTCATGAGAACCGCAACTTTGAGTTCTACTGGCTGCCGCATACACCCTATACGCAAACCAAGTACAGCAATGCGGTGACCACGGCCGCCACACATACACCCGGCTGGAAAGCCTGGATAGATGAGGTACTGCTCGAGAACCATGCCTTCGGGCTGTTCTGCCGTGTGGCCAGGGCCTTTCCCCAGGCCGCACCTGCGGTATCAAGGCTTACGGCAGCCTTTATCGGCAAGGAGACCAAGGTAAAGGAAGCGCATAACGTTTTTGCCACAAAGCGCCTGGTGAAATTCACCGAGATGGAATACAACGTGCCCCTGGAGCAGTACAAAGACGTGATGAAGGAACTGACGGCCCGCTTCGGCAGCGAAAAGTACCCGATCAATTTCCCGATCGAGAACCGCTTTGTAAAAGAGGATGAGATTTACCTGAGTCCTGCCTATAAAAGAGCTTCGGCCTACATTGCCTGCCATGCCTACAAGGGCGTGGACAATACGCGCTATTTCCGCGACCTGGAAGCTATTTTCAGGGCACATGGCGGACGACCACACTGGGGCAAAATGCATACCTGCGACGCCGCTTATTTCAGGAATGCCTACCCGCAGTGGAATGCATTCCAGGCCCAGCGCGAAGCACATGACCCGGACGGTGTGTTCCTGAGTCCCTACCTGCGAAAGATATTCGGGTTGTAAAGACTTTATTTACTCCACCACAATACCGGGAGCAGCATTATCGCACAATAAGACGCTCTACACCAGGATTTTTTGAAGCATCTGCATAATGTATCTTCACAAAATACATACCCGCGGAAAGCTGCGGCTGATAAAATATTGTCTGCCCGGCCGCTGTAGCACCTGAATATGTATACAAAACCGTACCGTTTGCCGAAATAATATCCATACGGCTTACATCTCCGGGTAGGGTCAGGTTAAGGTCCTGCCCGGCCGGCAAGGGATTCGGGAACAAGTGGAATATACCCGAAGTTTCAGGCGGCGCCAGAGAAAGGGGCGGGTCTGTTTCCGAAGGCAGCCCGAAATTGGGATCATCGATCACGATCGGCTGACCGGGCTGTGTATTGTACGCATAAGATTTAAATACAATATGGTCCAGGTCATTATTGATCAGAATTTTGGAGAATTTCACCCAGCCGAAATGCCACTGTCCGTTCCTTTTGAACGAAAGCCCCAGGTACTTGTTGGACTGTGGAGCCACATAATCCTGATGGCCCGATATAACTCCCGATCCGTGGTCCTTGTGAAACTGTTCAAAAAGAGCCATGTGAAAAGGTTCCCCTCCTATGGTGTCTGTACCAGCTTCGGGCTGTATGGTATCACCATGTTCATAAACACGCATTCGTTCCGGGTTCAGCAGGGAAAATATATAGTTGTAGTCACACTGTATCTTGGAGTAATGTATCCCTCCGTTGCTGGACGGCCCATCGGGGGCGTATTGTTTACCCAACGAATAATCGATGGTACCATTATTGTCCACATCAAGGCTATAACTGTCATTCACATCCGGATCGATATCGGTATAAACGTTCTGCGCATGGACAGCGCGCGGAAAAAAGCTGCAGAAAAGAAAGGCGAACAGAGTGTATATATATTTCATAGAGAAATAATTTTTCAGAAAATTACGATATCATTATCTGCCCTACAACAATTTTTAGTTAACGGCATGGTTTTAAGGCATCCCGGTAGTAATTATATATACGTAAAAAAATGTCCCGGGTTACTCTCTCTGAACTCTCTAAAATAAATTATCTGTGAAAACCGGTCACAGGCTGCCTTCAAATACCAGGGCGGCGGGACCGATCAGCCATACGTCCTCAAATCCCGTTCCGGAGGGCTTAAAGCGCACTTCCAGGTTGCCGCCGGGCGTACGTACGTATACGTGCTCTTTTTTCAGCACAGGATAAAAAGCCAGGGCAGCGGCCGTAACCCCGGTACCGCAGCTGTAGGTCTCGTCTTCCACGCCGCGCTCGTAGGTACGCATGTGCAGGTTTCCCTCCGCATCGGCATGTACAAAGTTCACATTGATGCCTTCGGCACGGAAACGATCGCTGTTGCGTATGGCGCGGGCGGGTTCCGCTATGGACTCCCGTTCCAGGAAGACGGAATCGCCGGGTACTACGTAGTGCGGTGAACCGGTATCAATGATCGTATCTTCGCCATTCTTTTCAGGCGTTTTTACATCGCTCATTTTCAGCTCTACGCGGTAGAGTCCTTCGGCATCTTTTAGTATATACGCCTCGTGAGGGCCGTCCACGGCATGGAAATGAAAAGGTATGTCTGCGACGGCCAGTTCATTATAAACGGAATAAGCGGCAAAGCAGCGTCCGCCGTTACCGCACATGGTGCTTTCCCGTCCGTCGGAATTATAATATTTCATGAAAGGGACACCGTCTTTCAGCTGCCAGGCAATGAACCCGTCGGCCCCGATACCGAAACGGCGGTGACAGAGCATGGCTATTTCTTTCTGCGAAAGCTGCAATGCGGCTTCCGGGTCGTATACGAAAATAAAATCGTTACCGGTGCCCTGCCATTTCTGGAATTTCATCTTACAGCAGTTCCTTAATGATGCGTTCTACGGAATATCCTTCGGCCTCGGCCTTGTAATTGCGCACGATACGGTGAGCAAGCACGTACTGGGCTATGGCCTTTACATCCTCGATATCGGGCGAATATTTACCGGAGATCAGGGCATGGGCCTTGGCGCCCAGTACCAGGTACTGCGAAGCACGCGGACCGGCCCCCCAGGACAGGTAATTATTCACCAGGTCGGTGGCCAGCGCAGTGCCCGGACGTGTTTTGGAGCTGAGCTGTACGCAGTATTCCATCACGTTGTCGGCAACGGGTACCTTGCGCACCAGTTCCTGGAAATAGAGAATTTCGTCGGCGCTCAGGATATGGCCGGCCTTGTTCTGTATATTGGAGGTGGTGTTGCGTACCACGCTCATCTCTTCTTCGAAAGTGGGATAGCCCAGGTTCACCGAGAACATAAAACGGTCCAGCTGTGCCTCGGGCAAGGGGTAGGTACCTTCCTGCTCGATGGGGTTCTGGGTGGCCAGTACAAAGAAGGGGCGCCCCAGCAGGTGTTTCTGCCCCGAAACGGTCACGCTTTTTTCCTGCATGGCCTCGAGCAGGGCCGATTGTGTTTTGGGCGGCGTACGGTTGATCTCGTCAGCCAGTACGATATTGGCAAACAGCGGGCCTTTTATAAACTTAAAAGTACGGTTCTCGTCAAGTATTTCCGAGCCGGTAATGTCCGAAGGCATCAGGTCGGGCGTAAACTGGATGCGGCTGAACTGCAGGCCCAGCACGTCGGAAATGGTATTCACCAGCAGGGTCTTGGCCAGGCCGGGCACCCCGATGAGCAGGGTATGACCATTGGCAAAGATGGATATTACCGAGGCTTTTACTACTTCTTTCTGTCCTACGATCACTTTACCGATCTCTTCGCTGAGTAAACGGTATTTCTGTACTAATGCATCTGCCGCTTCTTTATCGTTTGCGTACATAGAGTAAGTTTCGTTATGGTTATTTTTCCAGTTTCCAGTTATTGGCAAAAGGGCATCCGGCATAAATATCGCCGATGCGAATATACACTTCTTCCTGTTTTTTCTCGATCCATTTGGTAACGGCGTCGGCCTGTTTATTGGCAAGAGCGGCCTGTTCAATAACCGGGAAATCATTCTTAAGGTCTGCCACGTGCGGGGCAGAACGGGTAAGCAGCTTAATGATGCGGAAAGCGGTTTGCCCGGTCTGCATCTGGTATACGTGCGGACGGCTCACCTGGCCGGGTTGCAGCGGCATGATCTCGATACGGGCATAAGGGTCCAGTTCATCGTCTTTGAACTTACTGCTGCCGGCACGCTGGTTCACTACTTTACCGCCATTGAAACGGGTTTCGAGGTCGCTGGAATATTTTTCGGCCAGCTTGGCGAAGGCCAGGCTGTCCTTTTCGAGCACAACGGCAATACTGTCGAGCTGTTTGGCCGCCAGGTCCAGCGCTTCGTCGCTTACCTTGGCCCGTATGAGTATATGCCTGAAATTGGCCATTTCGCCGCGTTTTTCGATCAGTTGTATGATATGGAAGCCGAATTCGGTCTCTACCACTTCGGATATTTCGGTGGAATTCTTCAGGCGGAAAGCCGCTGCCGAGAACTCGGGCACCAGGTCTTCGCGGCGCAGGAATCCCAGCTCGCCGCAGTTCTGTGCCGAAGCGATGTCCTCACTTTCGAGCCTGGCTTTGAGACAAAAGGAGGCACCCTTGCCAATATCCTCGCGTATCTTCTGGGCATGGCGGCGTGCCGCAGCGCGGGCCTCGTCCGAAGGTTTGGGCAGGATGGTGATCTGGGCATATTCCACCTCCGATGCCACCAGGGGCAGGCTGTCTTTGGGTATCTGGTTAAAATAGGCCTTTACCTCGGCCGGGGTCACTTTTACACGATCGATCACTTTCTGCTGCATCTGCTGTATAAGCAACTGCTTGCGGATATTGTCGCGGAAGTTCTTCTTGATCTCCGGTATGGTCTGCCCCAGGAACTCTTCGAGTTGTTTTTCGCCACCCGCCTGGATAATGAAATACTGCATACGGCGGTCCATTTCGGTCTCTACCTGGTCGTCGCTCACCACCAGGGAATCTTTTTCGGCCTGGTTCAGCAGCATTTTCTGGAACAGCAGCTCTTCGAAAAGGGCACATTTAGCCTTAAAGTCGCGGGCTCCCTGCTGTCCCTCCATAAAATCGTTCTGGGCCTGTTCTTCCACCTCGCTCAGCAGGATCGGTTCTGCGCCGACCACGCCCACCACTTCATCGATCACGATCTGTGCATGAAGTGATACGCCGCACAGGAATCCCAGTATTACAAAAAGTTTTTTCATCTATTTAAGAGGCAGATATATTTCGGTTGTTTTCTTTTTTTCGGCTTCGGTAAAAATTTCGGTACGGATCGCATTCAGCAATACCGTTTTGCGCTTATTCAGTATAATTTCCCGGATCTCATTTTTCACGAAGTCTAACGGAGGAATATCCTTATTTATTTTAAGCTCGTTTATCTTTAGTGCGTAAGTGAGCGTAGAATCGGTAAAGCGGTAGGTCTTGCCGCTGCCCAGGTTATTCGATTCAAGCCAGGCCGGCAGGGGTTTCACCAGCATTTTCAGCTCTTCCATGGTCACCCATTCGTCCTCAAGGCTGCACTGGTATGCTGTTTCGCTGCAAAAACGGGTCAGTTCCGAAAGGTCTTCCGTTCCCGGCGAGGAGAAGAGCTTCAGGGCTTTTTCGCTGTTTTTGGCATCCTGCGGAAAGATCATCAGGTGGTATTTCACAATGTTCTGCTGCAGGGCAAAATCGCTTTTGTGCTCATTGAAATAGGTTTCGATATCGGCCGCGGTAACGGTGGTATCGAGCTTTTTGCGCACCAGCTCGTTCTCGTAGGCAAAGATCATCAGCGAACGTTTGTACTGCTGCACTTCTTCATCGATGCGGGCTTCTTCTTCGGGCAGGTTTTCCAGGGCCAGCTGGTAAATAAGCTGTTCCCGGGTCCAGCGCGTTACGTAGCCCTGTAAAAAAAGGAGGCTGTCCCTCTCGTTCAAACCGGGAGGAACCGCCTCTTTCAGATCTGCTTCGTATAATTCGGCATCCCCGGCGCGGGCAACCACTTCTCCCCTGTCCGGTCCGCTGCCGCAGGCAACCAGCAGGATAAAGGGAACAAGTATATACGTCCGGGCCGTATGCTTCATTAACGGGTTATGAGTTTATACAGTACTTTATTGTCTACCGATACAGGGTAACGGGCCTTCAGGGTATTGATCCATTCGTTCTCCAGGTATTCCTGGTATTTGGAGATCACCGCCCCTTTCACATCTTTCAGGTCTTTGGGCTCGGGCTGACGTTCGCTGGTAAGCACCAGTACGTTCAGGTTCTCTTTGGAACGGAATAGCGGCGAAACCTGTCCGGCGGCTATGTGCGTGGCAATAAGGCCTTCGTTGTCGGTCTTTTCTTCCAGCACTACAGAGGTGGTGATCACCGTTTCTTTCTTGTTTATCTTCTTGAGCAGTTTGTCGGCAGTGGTCTTCCCGGCAGCCAGTTTGTCCAGCGAGGGGTGCAGGGCGGCCAGGGCACTGCTGTCGGCCGATGTGAACAGGATGGCCTCGTTGCGCGGACCCCACATATATTCGCTGCGGTGCTGGTTAAAGTAGGCACGCAGACCGGCAGTATCTTCCACCGATTTGTCCCATACGTTCTGTTTCATCAGCTCAAACTGCATCATACCTTCCTTGAATTCTTTCATGAGGGCGCGGTATTCGGGGAATTTGCCTTCGAGCTTCGATTCATAGGCCTCGCCTACTTTCTGCTGTACATAAGGCATATAATATTTTTCGCGCAGGCTGCAGTAGTTGATCTCGCCATTGCGGGGCACGCGCGGTTTGAAATAACTTTCAAAATCCTTGTACATTACCTGTGTCCCTTCGATGCTGAAGAGGGCTGCATCGGCAATGCTGTCGAGACGCGAAACGCGTACATTGCCGGTACCGATGGCTGCCAGCAGGTCGCTCCAGAATTTCTGGTTCTCGCTGAAGGAAACTTCCGGTTTGATGCGGGCCGTGAAATTATCGTTGAGTATACGGGTAAGCTGAGCGCTTTTCTGTACTTTTTTCAGGTAGGTATCGGGGTCCTGCTCATAGGTGGGAGCGGTCTTTTTCTCGGAAAGACGCAGGATATGCCAGCCGAATTTGGTCTGTACCGGTGCGGAATATTCTCCCACGGTCTTCAGGCCATAGGCCGCATCCTCGAACGAAGGTACCATCTGCCCGATACCGAAGGCAGGCAGTTCGCCGCCTGTGCCCATAGAATTACGGTCTTCGCTGTAAGCCATCAGCACATCGGTCCAGGTACCGCCTGCGGCCAGCTTGTCATAGGCCTCGGTAATTTTTGCCTTTGCTTTGGCTACGGCATCGACATCTTTTTCGGGAGCCGCCACAAAAATGTGCGCTACTTTCACTTCACCGCGGGCCGCACGTTCGCCGGTCTTACGGATAATGTGATACCCGTAGGATGTTTTTACCGGTTCAGAAACTTCGTTGTTCTTCAGTCCGTAAGCCACATTTTCAAAGGCATAGGCCCACATTCCGGCGGTGAACCAGCCCAGGTCGCCCCCGGCCGATTTCGAAAATTCGTCCTCGGAATACTGTGCCACTGCATCTTCCCATTTGAGGCCTTTTTTCAGTTTGGCGGTAAGTTCCCGGGCTTTTTTAGCGGCAGCGGCCGTATCGCATTCGTTCTTGCTTTTAATGAGGATATGGCTTACACGCAGATCTTTGGCCGCTCTTTCGGCATAGATGCGGGCCAGCTTTTCCTCGGCGGCCTTATCTTTGAGGTAGGGCTGGGCCAGCTGGCGCCTGTAGCCGGAATATTCCGTTACAAAAGCGCGCCCGGTGTCGATACCGGCATCTTTGGCAGCCTGCACTTTCAGTTTGAAATTGGTGAAGAGCTTGATATACTCGTCCAGAGACTCCTGCGTAATTTTCTGATCTTTCTGCAGATTTTTCTTGTAGATCATTTCAAATTCAGACAGCGTTACGTTGTCGTTCCCGACACGCATCAGCACAGGGTCGCTCGTCTGTGCCGAAGCACTGCCGAGTATACCTGCGACGCCGGCAATCAGTAAAGAGTACTTGAGTTTCATTGTGTTTATAGATTCAGATAGTTTTACTTAAAAGATTTGCTGTAGTTCGGGGCCTCGCTGGTGATCACGATATTGTGCGGGTGACTTTCGATCACACCGGCATTGGTGATACGGATAAAGCGTGCATTCTTGAGGCTGTCAATAGTTCTGGAACCGGTGTATCCCATACCGGCACGCAGTCCGCCCACCATCTGGTACAGCACTTCGGCCACGGTACCCTTGTAGGGCACACGGCCTACGATCCCTTCCGGCACCAGCTTTTTGGCATCGGTGGTCTCGGCCTGGAAATAGCGGTCCTTGCTGCCGCGCTGCATAGCTTCGAGCGAACCCATACCACGGTAGGTCTTGAACTTGCGTCCTTCAAAGATGATGGTATCGCCCGGGCACTCTTCCGTACCTGCCAGCATACTACCGGCCATTACACAGTCCGCACCGGCGGCGAAAGCTTTTACGATATCCCCTGAGAATCGGATACCGCCGTCGGCGATCACCGATACCCCGCTGCCTTTGATGGCCGAAGCTACCGACATAACGGCGGTAAGCTGCGGAACACCGATACCGGCCACCACGCGGGTGGTACAGATCGATCCGGGACCGATACCTACCTTCACCGCGTCCACACCCACATCGGCAAGGGCCATGGCGGCCTCACCGGTGGCTATATTACCGGCGATGATCTGCACCTGGCTGAAGGCCTCGCGGACCTCTTTCACCACGCGGATCACCCCGGCGCTGTGCCCGTGTGCCGTATCGATCACGATGGCATCCACACCGGCCTGTACCAGTGCCTCCACGCGGTCGAAGGTATCTTTACCCGTACCTACGGCGGCAGCCACACGCAGGCGGCCCAGCTGGTCCTTGCAGGCCAGGGGCTTATGCTTGGCCTTGATAATGTCTTTGTATGTAATGAGCCCGATAAGCTTACCGTTAGAATCGGTCACGGGCAGCTTTTCGATCTTGTGTGACTGCAGTATCTCTTCAGCCTTGCTGAGATCGGGGATTTCCTGGGTGGTGATCAGGTTCTCGGAGGTCATGATCTCCTCCACCGGGCGATGGATGTTTTTCTCGAAACGCAGGTCGCGGTTGGTAATGATGCCCACCAGCTTGTTCTCTCCGTCCACCACCGGGATTCCGCCGATCTTGAACTCGGCCATCATGTCCAGGGCATTGCCTACGGTAGCATTCACCTTCAGGGTAACGGGATCGAGGATCATCCCGCTTTCGGCACGTTTCACCTTACGTACCATCAGGGCCTGCTGCTCGGCGGACATATTCTTGTGCAGCACGCCGATCCCGCCCTCACGTGCCATGGCAATAGCCATTTCGGACTCGGTAACGGTATCCATAGCGGCTGAAACAATTGGCATATTCACCCGGATATTGCGGGTAAACTGTGAGCTGATATCGGCCTCATGCGGTAAAATTTCCGAATGGGCCGGTACCACCAGCACATCGTCGAAGGTTAAACCTTCCTGTAAGAATTTATTGGGATCTATTGACATACGTTGTTATAGAAAAATTGGGCAAAGATAAAAAAGATCACGAAACCGCAGGGCTTTTAGCACAAGGTTAACAACTCGTTTTTTTCGTCTTTTCAACCCTCCGGGGCAGGACATCGGGGCATTGATATTCAGGCAAGAAGCCCTTTTTCGGGCACCCCGAAAAGCGCGTTCTCCCGCAGGCCGTTCTTCCGCAGGATATCATTGGCCGCCAGCTGCGCGCTGGTACAGGCCGCTTCCATGAGCATGGCCGGGGTATGCATACGCACCCAGTCGCCCGCACAATACAGCCCGGGTGTTTGCATACATACGGGCGGACGCATTGCATGCTCACCCGTGTGGAAGGCCGGGAAATCATCGCGGTGCTGGAAATACTCGTGTACAATACGCAAGCCCTTCAGTTCAGGGAAATAGATATAAAACTCTTCCAGCAGGGCCCGGCGTATCTCCTGTTCGTTGTGCAGGTCATCGGGCAGTGAATAGGAATGCAGCTCAAAAATGCCGCCCCCGTGTTCCCGGCTCCATCCGGCGCTTTCCTTTTCCAGCAGGTGAAAAAAGGTAATGCTGTCCAGGGCCCGGCGCTTGTCGGTCATAACAAAGAAGGGCGTTTCCCGGGCTTCGAAACGGTCGGTCCAGATGCGGTACACGGCATACCGGTCGGTGGCCTTCAGGGAGGAAAGCTGCAGCATATCGGCAGGGTGAAGTCCCTGCATCTGCCCCAGTAAGGATGTAGTGCCCTTTACGTCGGTGGCCAGTATGCAGTAATCAAAATCACTCCCGTTCACGCGGAAGCCATTTTCCGTTACCTGGAGCGATCCCACAGGGGTTTCCCGCAGTATTTCCACACCCAGGGCCCTGAGACGTTGTTCAAAAGGCCGCAGGAAGGTGTATTCAAAATCGTCGTTCAGGCTTTTGTAAATAAGGCCGCCCTCATTGCTGAGAAAGTAAAAGTGAAAGCTCTTCATCAGTTCGGCCATGCTCATTTTGTGCGGTTCGGCAAAAAAGGCACGGGCAAAGGAATTGAACACCACCCGCATCCTGCGCGGCATGAGTGTGCGGCGGGCAAACTGTGTAAAGCTCTCCTTATCGTACCGGCGGAAAGTCTTTTCAGGATCGTAGCGCAGCAGTTGCAGCAGGGGAATGCTGAGCGGGTTGACAAGCGTGAGCACATTAAAGACCCCGCGTTTGCGCAGGTCCAGGATATTCAGCACCGGCGCGGGATCGATGCCTTTGAAATGTTGTTTTTCGTGTTCGTTGAACAGCACCACATAATCCTCGATCTCTTCCAGGTTCACATCCAGGCCCAGGCGCTGCATCAGGGCCAGCAGGTTGTAGTACTGGTTAAAGAATGCGTGAAAGCCGTGCGTGGTGCGCAGGGTCTCTCCCCCGCTCTCAAAGGTCCAGCTGCCGATCTTGCCCCCGAGGTAGGAGGCTTTTTCGAACAGGGTCACCTTAAAGCCTCTTTCGGCCAGGGAAAGCGCAGCTACCATACCGGCAATGCCCGCCCCGGCAACGGCCACCCGTTTTTCAGCACTGAGCATAAGCGGTGCCGACGGATCGGGTGTATTCAGCGGAACTTTATAATTTTTCAGTTTGGCACGGATCTTATTCCGCAGCAGTGTCTTCATTCGGTCTTGTATTTGCGTTCCAGATGCGGGTGAACTCAAAGGTTACCTCGTCGGAGGGCGTTACCAGCAGATCGGTATGGCCGGTAGCCTCCTTTACCTTTCTGCTGTTCTCGAGGAATACCAGGTCTTCTTCTACGATACGCATCGATTTACGCAGCATGAACCAGCGGGCAAAAGGCGGAAGTGTAGGAAAAATATTGTCCCAGAGCGTAACCTGGCACATGGAGATACGTTTTTCGTCTACCGGGTAATACAGCTCGTAAATGACCATGCGACGCTTCGGGAAGGCGATATCGAGCTTGGACGTATGGGGGAACCAGAAACCAAAATGCGTGGTGATCTGCGGCTGAAAGCCGAAATAGAACTTTTCGAAAAAAGTACCGGCATTTTCGCGCAGGTAAGTACCGCTGAGCCAGTCGGCCCCCTTGCGGATGTTGAAATCGACCTGACCGGCATACAGGTTGCCCATAAAAGTACCGATGCTGTTGCGGTGTACGTGGTTGATATGATAGGCATCGATGAGGCTTTCGGCCACCAGCCGGAGATCGGCCTCGAAAATATGGTAGTTGTACACGCGCGGCCATTTGTCCATTTCAGGCATGGGCGGCAGTTCTGTGTCTGCGGCCGGGGTTCCTTCGCCGATCCATACCCAGGTAATGCCGTACCGCTGCCGGGACGGGTATGCACGCACGCGGCATACGGCGGGTATGGGCTTGTCTCCGGGCAGTGAGGGGATCTGCACACAGGTGCCTTCGGTATCATAGGCCCAGCCATGATAGGCGCAGCGTATGTGTTCGCCGTCGATATAGCCCAGGCTCAGGTTCACATTGCGGTGACAGCAGCGGTCTTCGGTGATACCGATCTTACCCGAAGCATTGCGGAATACCACCAGGTCCCGGCCCAGCATCTTCCTGGGAAGCGGGTTCTGCCGGTCCAGCTCTTCGTTCAGGCAGGCAGGGTACCATCTGTTCTCAATGAATTCCATTCGTCAGCAACAATAACGCGAAGGTAGCCATTTTGTTCGGCAGGACGAAGGTAGTTTCACTCATGTTGATCCGCGGTATATCATATCACAAAAATCTATATAATTATATGAATATAAACAATATAAAACAAAAAACACCTATGAAAACATTACACACCGGCACTGATAGTTAACTTTCAGGCTAAGATACTTAGCCGGAATTTTGCAGTCAAAATAACTTGCGACTATGAAACAATTTCTACTTTTCGTCTCTGCAGTGTCGCTTTCCGCAATGGTAAGCATGGCACAAACCCAGGATGCGCCTCCGCATCCTCACAGTACATTAAGCACCTCCCCTTTTCCTGAAAAAGAGCTCAGCTACGGTGAATACTGCGGTTATTTGTTAACTGCGGCTGCCACTGCCGACAATGGTAACGACGGAGTGATGTTCCGCATCAAAGCCAAGACAAACCTGGTGATTGCGGGATTCTCCACCCGGCTGGACGGAAGCGCGGGTTATGTACGCATCTACCGGAAAACGGGCAGCTACAGCGGCTCTGAGACCTTCCCCGGCAACTGGACACTGATCGACAGTGCCTATGTAACCCCTGCAGGCGGACAACCGGTGTTCATACCGGTATATGCGGGCAACTTCCTTACGGCAGGCGCTGAAATGTCGTACTACATCGTGGGCACAAGCACCGTGGACGTAGATTACCTGAACGGGACCACCGAAGGCGCCGTATATTCCCAGAACGATGACCTGATCTTTTACGAAGGCGTAGGCCTGAACGCCCTCTTCGGTTCGGTGTTCACCCCGCGCATCTTTGCCGGCGATATCCATTACTGCAAACAGACCGGGATCATCTGTGACAGCAGCAGCACCACCTTCGGCGACGACAACAGTAACTTCGGTATCTTCTTTGATGTTACCACCAAATCGAAAGACATTAAGATCGACAACATTTTTACTGATTTTGATCTTACCGGGGCAGCCATGCTCAAGGTATACACCCACCAGGGGACCTTTGTGGGCACGGAGGCCAATGCAGGCGCCTGGACACTGGTAGATTCCGGCATGATCGCCTTACCTATCCCCAATGCTCCCGAAGCCGTTACCGACAGCATGTCGCTGGTAATTCCGTCCAGTACCACCCAGGCTTTTCATATCGTGTTCAGCAATATGGGCTATATAAGCTATAATAACGGTGTTGCCATGGGTAATGTAATATTTGAGGATTCCCTGCTGCAGATCAAAACGGGTGCGGGTGCCGATGCCCCGTTCGTGACAAATGGCCTGGCCCGTAATTTCCAGGGAACGATCTCGTACTGTATCATGGAATATGCCGGACTGGATGATGAAAACGATGAAAAGGAACTGATCTTATGGCCCAATCCCACGGCCGATGTGCTGAACCTTTCCGGTATACAGAACGTGCAGCAGGTACAGATCACGGACATTACCGGTAAGACCGTTATGCTTATGCCCAAATACAACGGGGCTCCCATACCGGTACATACACTGGCACGCGGTACCTACATCATTAGGGTAAAAAGCGATACGTATACGTACAGCGAACGGTTTATAAAGCTATAGGGTGTTTCTGCCCGCCCTCTGTGCACCTTCCATTATTTATCAATAACAGTAAAGCAGCCTCGCTTATAGCGAGACTGCTTTTTTAGTATATAGCAGCTTTTCAGCTGATCTGTTCCCTACTTCCGGGTAAACACCGTTACGGTACCATGGTATTCGTCGAGCGCTATCTCCAGTATCCAGTAATATACGCCCTCGGAAACTATCTCGCCTTTATTCATGGCATGGCCGTTCCAGCAGGCGGCCCCGGCCTTTTCGGAGTCGAAGTATAGCTGTCCCCAGCGGTTGTACACATATAAGCGGTAGCAGGAAGGGTCCAGGTTGCCCGGACCGAAGCATTCGTTCATATCATCGCCGTTCGGGGTAAATACATTGGGCACTTTGTTATTGTCATAGTAATCGCCGAAGGCGCCAATGGCCTGTGAAACGGTAACGCTGTCCTTACAGATGCCGTCGGAGACCACCAGTGAAATATAGGCCGTGTCCTTATACGGCAGCAGGAAGCTCGGGTGCTGTCCGTCGTAAATACCGCCCGGCTGCACGTTCCAGTAGTATTGGTATGAGGGATCGCCCACGAAATCGGGTGTTACAATAAGTCCGTAGCAGGATGGTCCCGTGGTAAAGCCATAAGGCGGAATACCGAAATCCTTCATGCTGATGTTCACGGTATCGTAGGCAGCGCATTGTCCGCCATTCTGCAGGCTTACCGTAAGCACGTAGGAAGTATTGGTCAAAGGAAATGCCAGGGGATCGGAAATGCTGTCATTGCTCAGGGTGGACGAAGGTGTCCAGCTGTACACGTAGCCATTCTGCGGCGGGTAGCCTATGCTTACCGTGTCGCCTTTACAGATCACGGTATCGTCGCCTGCCACGGCGGATATGGCAAAAATGTTCACCAGCTTGCTCACCGTGTCCAGGCAGATGCCATTGGAGATCACACAGGTAAAAAGCGTAGTGGTATCGGCCCACACCTGCGGATCGGGCAGGGTATCGTTGCTGACCTGGCCCGACGGGGACCATTGGTAGGTTACACCCGGGAAAGCGGGAATTTCGTATACCTGTATCGTATCACCGGCACATATGGACGTATCGGCCATGCTGAACGCGTCCGGCGTAAGTACGGCAATATCGCGCCGGGCCGTATCGCTGCAGGTAAGGTATGAATATACCAGATCGAACGATGCGGGGGCATTGGCCGTATAAGTGGGATTGGCAATATTGGGATTGCTGAGTCCCGCGGCGGGTGTCCACTGGTAGGTATAGGCAGGCGGAAGATTGTTGCTGCCCACGTTCACTACCGTGCCTTCGCACACCAGGGTATCGCTGAACTGTATGTTCTGCAGCGGGTCTACGGTAACGGTCTGCGAAATGGTATCGGAGCAGGCGCTGTTGGAGATGATCAGCTGGTAGGTCTGCGTTCCTGAAGAAGGATTAAATATGGGATTGCTTACCGTAGGGTCGGAAAGTCCGGCAGAAGGCAGCCACTGGTACGTTACCCCGCCTACTCCGGACGGTGGCATACCGATCTCGAAAGGCGTACTTTCGCAGGTAGCTATATTGGGCAGGTCCTGGGCATTGTTGCCGAGTACCACCACCTGTTTGGTGATGCTGTCCACCGGGTTGCAGGTAGTACCGCTGCCGTTCAGGGCATACAGGGTTACCTGGTACACCCCGGAATTTGTGAACGTGAACGTGGGATTGGCCGCCGTAGAGGTCTGTCCGTCCGAAACGCTCCACTGGTAAGAGGTTGCGCCTTCGCTCAGGTTCACAAAGCTCATATTCACCGGGGCACAGCCCGAGGGCGGAATATCGAAATCGGCCACGGTCATCGGGAAATCGAATTTAAACTTGAACACCCCGTTATTACAGTTGGGACTGTTATTCGTAGGGCTCCAGGCATTCGAGGGGAATATGGGGAAATCACTGTGGGCGCCGCAACCGGCACACACGCTCTGGTATATCTCTCCTTTGCGGTTAAAACGGCTGGTACCGCCGTCTACGTGCTCGGCCGACGTTGATCCGCCGAAGAAGGTAGAATAGGTAAGCGAGGACGCATTGTCTTCCATCACCATCAGGTAAAAATCGCTGCCGGTGGTACTGCTCTGGTAGGCTCCGGGCGTAATGTCCAGCCCGCTTACCGTGCTGCCGGGGATAAAACCTCCGTTCACCGTTCCGCCCCAGCCCGAGATGTAAATTTTATTACACACGTCTACCAGGAAGGCCGAAGGCGAAATATCGGGATGCCCGTTACCATTGCCGAAGGCCGTGCTCCACTCCACCGTATCGAGGCCGGGCTTGAATTTGGTAATGAACTGGTTCCCGGCCGGGTTGCCGTATACGGCATTGTTAAAATAGAACCCCGCGCTGTGGTCGGTCTGGCCCAGCACAAAAATATGGTCGTTCTTGTCGGCCTCTACAAAGTACACCTGGTCGTACTGCGAGGTCCCGTACAGCGAAGCTTTGATCAGCGTATTGCCGGTGGCATTGATGCGGGCCACAAAACCGTCCACTCCGCCCGAATGGGTATTGAATGCAGTGCCATTGGCGGGGAAATTGGCCGAATTGGTACCGCCGGCGATCACAATATTGTTATTGGTCAGGGCCAGGGAATAAATGGCATCCGCGCCGGAGCCACCCATATACGAAGACCAGAGCAGGCTGGTAAGCCCGTTGTCCATCTTGACCACGATACCATCCTGCGTACCGCCCCCGTACGAAGGCTGGAATCCGCCCGAAGTACCCGGGAAATTGGATGAGGATGTAGTGGTGGCCAGGTAGATATAGTTCGAGTTATCGATATCGATCTCTCCGCGGGCATCGTCGGCATAGTTATGCTTGAGGCCACCCGCCAGGTTCAGCCCGTCGTTGCCTGTTCCGCCCAGGTAGGTAGAGGCCAGCAGTCCTGTTCCGGTCTGGTTGAAACGTGTAACAAAGATATCGCAGCCCGAGGGGTATACAAAACCCATACCGGTGCCCGTAACACTGGTGCCCCCGTTAAAGGTCTTGTCGAAGGCATTGCTTGATGTGGGAAAATTGTTCGAACCGGTAGTACCGAACACGAAAAGCTCATCGTAATTGTTCACCACCAGGCTGTGCGGGATCTCGGAGCCGTTGCCGCCCAGGTAGGTCGAGAATACCAGGAAGGTACCCGTAATATCATACTTTGTGATGGCCACGTCGATGTTTCCGCCGCCGTACGTCACCTGGTAAGCGCCCGGTGTAGTGGGATACCCCAGTGCGAACACGTTACCGCCGGAATAAAGATAGCCCTTGCTGTCGTACGTGGCCGTAAAGCCGAAATTATCGGCCGTAGAGCCCGAATAGGTGCTGAAGATAAGTACGGGGTCGATCACCAGGGGCAGGTTTTTATCGTATGCGCCGTCCAGCACAAAGCGTACCACGTTCGCTTTCAGATCAAAACGGCCGGCCACTTCAACGGTATCTCCGTTGCGAAGCTGGTAGATAAAGGGACGCATCTCCTTCATGAGGTTCAGCGAGGTCTTTACGTTCAGGTTGCCCAGCTCATCAATGAAGAGCTGTTCCTGGCCCTGGTACTGCATGGCGATCTGTGAAGGATCGGCCCCCGGCGCCACCACGAATTCGTATTTCAGGAAACCTTCGTCCTGTTTATATACCACATCGATACCCTGGTAAATATTCTTACCACGCACCTCGCTGTACGCATACACGTCCGAAGCCCATCGCGAAGGGTCTGTTCCCAGGAAATAATTGTAGTAGTTCACCGAAGCATGTTCCTGTGTATATTCGGCCGCCGGATCGGAACCCAGCAGGCGTATACGCAGGGCATGCGCACGTATATCAGGGGTACGGGGAACACCTTCGTGCCCCTCGAAATGATCGTGAATAGCCACCAGCTTGGCATGATCGAAAAAGCCATAGCTGATGCCCTGCGGTTCGATCCACATATTGCCGCCCGGCAGATCGGCCTTGTACAGTACGGGAGCTACCCATTGTCCCTTATTCGGGATAAAGGGGTACGCAGGGTGCCTGTCATGGGCCCGGGCGCTCAATACAGAGAGGGACAGAAACACGAGTAAGGGGAGAATTCTCCTCATAAGCCTGATTTGTTAATCAAAGTTAATTATTTATACGGAAGTGCCGTAAGAAAGTTTGTGTTTTTCGTAACATTTTGTATCTTCAGACAGTATACCTTTGTACTGTTCTGTATGATGTTGCAGGTACACCTGCTTTTCGTGCATTAATAAACAGCAGACCATCCCCCGCCCATCTCTCATCCGCCGAAACATAGTTCCAGAGCCGTTTTTTATGTACGGCAGCCCGCACAGGTATTCATTGTGTTTTCCGGCTGAATTACCCGGAAAAATGAGTAAAGACCAATGCCTTCTGGCTGCGCTGCACACAAATATACGCCCTGCACATCGGTATTTATCCTGGAAATCCAGGGAAGATAGCGGTTTTACCGGTCCAGGTGACCCCAAAGGTACATTTCCGAAAAAAGCTGCTATCCACTGAATATAAATAATTTAAAAAGAAAGCATATACATTTTTAGACCGGTAAGAGCCTATAAATTTCCGGCGTCCTTAAAGATTTATTAACATTGTATAATTTATACCATTAATAAACCAAACAATTCTATCCAAGGTATGAAAAAAAGTTCTATCCTTAACTTAGGCATATTTATGTGCCTGTTCATTTTGCCTTCTCTCGCCGGTGCCCAGTTAGCGGGTTACTACAAGCAGAGCTTTGAAGGCACACAATTCCCGCCTGCAGGATGGCAGGCTATCAGCGTACAGGGCGCCAATATATGGCAGCGCACCTCTGACGAAGCCTATGACGGTTCGTTCAGCGCTTACATGGAGTACCAGCTGGCCGGTGGGCAGGACTGGCTGATCACTCCCAAATTCCAGGTTGCCGCCGGCGACTCGCTCATTTTTTACATGGCCCTGGAGTATGACGGGTATCCGCCTGATTCACTCATCGTACGCGCTTCTACGGGGGACTCGGCCATTGCTTCTTTTACCTCTACCCTGCTGCAGCTGGAAGAAGGTGTAAACTACCCCCTGGCAGCCGGTGTATGGCAGCGTTATGCGGTTTCCCTGGCACCGTTCGCGGGGCAGGACATCTTCATCGCCTTCAGTCATTATAACGTAAACGGCGACGGTATATACATCGACCGCGTACAACTGGGCACCCTGCCGGCACTGGATGCCGAGGCATCTACCTATGACGGTCCTTTGCAGATCGTAGCCAATACGCCGCTCACTCCGCAGGCTACGGTGGCCAATAACGGGCCTACCCCTCAATCTTTTAATGCCACACTGGAGATCCAGGGCGGTTATATGTCTATCGTGGGTGCGCCCAATGTACCTGCAGGTGCCAGCACGCAGCTGAGCTTCACTCCCTGGACCCCTGCGGCACCGGGCACTTACCAGGCCAAGCTGTACACTTCGCTGACAGGTGACCTGGTCCCCGGCAATGACACCCTGCTGTTCAGCATTACCGTAATGCCGGATTTCGAGAACTACGGCTGGAATACCCTGGCTCCGCTGCCTCAGCCTATGTGGGCCTCCGCATCGGCCTTCCTGAAAGGCTGTAACAGCCCTACCGACTCCGGCTATATCTACCATATCAGCGGTAACGACATGAACTTTAACACCATTTCGAACGCATACAAGCTGAACGTAACCAGCGGTGTATGGTCACCGATCGCGAACCTGCCTACAGGTAAACAGCAGATCGGAGCTGCCGCCATTAAGGGTAAAGTGTATGTACCGGGCGGTTATGTGGGTTCTTTCAGTCCCGTTACCAGCGGACATGCCTATGATCCTGCCACCAATACATGGACGGCCATTGCCAATATGCCTACGGCCGTGGGCGACTATGCCATTGCTGCCTATGCCGACAGCCTGATGTACATCGTGGGCGGCTATAACGGTTCTGCGGACGTAAGCACCGTACAGATCTACAATGTGAATACCAATACCTGGACCACAGGTACTGCCTTCCCCGGAACAGCCGTGAGCGGAGGCCGCATGGGCATCACAGGCAACAAGATCGTATTCGTGGGCGGTTACAACCAGGTTACCGAGACCAGCAACCAGGCCTGGCTGGGAACCATCAATACCGCCAATCCCACGCAGATCACCTGGAGCGCTCTGCCCAATTACCCGGCCGGTCCTTCCGGACGCCTGGCAGGCGGTGCCACCCCGCTGGACGATGGTAAAGTATACTTTACGGCCGGTGACCCCGACGGACAGGGCCTGTTCGTGATGAACAGCACTTTTGCCTACAACGTGAACACCAGCCAGTGGGAAGGTGGTCCCGATAAACCTTCATCCGTAAGTAACGTATTCAATTTCGTGGCCTTTACGGCGAACGACAGTGTATACCTGGCCTGTATCGGCGGGTATGACGGAAACGATATCCTGGACAATGTAGAGGCCATTAATGTAGGCGCCCTGCCGCAGCCTTCCGTAAGCAGCAGCGCTACCGAAGTGTGCGAGGGCACTGCCGTTACCTTTACGGCTACCGGTGGGCTTACCTACCAGTGGGAACCCGCAGCTTCTTTCAGCAATCCTGCACAGGCCGTGCAGACCATCACCCCGGCCCCGGGCGTGAGCAGCGTAGTTGGTTATGTATACCAGGCATGGGGTTGTCCGCTGGTCGATTCCATTGAAGTGACCGTGAATGCCAAACCGACCGCAGCCCTGGGTACCTTTGCCTCTCCCTGTGTATATCACAGTCCGTTTGCCCTCAGCGGCGGCACTCCTGCCGGAGGTACATACAGCGGCACCGGGGTTACAGCGGGTATCTTTAGTCCCGGAGCGGCCGGTATAGGCACACACACCATTACGTATATCTATACTTCGCCGGAAGGCTGCTCAGATACCACAAGCGGAAGCCTGAGCGTCAGCGCCTGTGCCGGACTGGAAGAAGAGGACGGTTTTGCCTTCAGCATATACCCGAACCCTTTCCGTGAGCAGTTCACCATCCAGGCCGAAGCTGCCGGAATTGAAAAGACCGAGGTATACAATGCCGTAGGTCAGCTGGTGTACAGCAATCAGAACCCGGCTGCCACACAGACCATCGACCTGAACGGATACGAAAGCGGCGTATACATTATCCGTGTGTACAGCGCTGATAAAACAGTTACCCGAAAGATCATCAAACAATAGTCTTTACGACTTAAGTGCAAGAACGCTGTTCCTACCCGGAACAGCGTTTTTTGTTTATAAACGTACGTATACAAAAAAGAAACGCTGCCCCTGTGTGCAGCGTTTTCGTATATTAACAAGAATGTATCGTTTTACATATTGCGGCGATATTGTCCGCCTACTTCAAAGAGTGCATTGGTGATCTGGCCCAGGGTACACCACTTGGTGCTTTCCATCAGTACGGCAAACAGGTTCTGGTTACGCACGGCGGCCTCCTTCAGGCTGATCAGCTGTTTTTCGGCCTCCTCCCTATTACGTTCCTGCTGGTTGCGCGCCGTCTGTATCTGGAATTCTTTCTCCTCTTCGGTACTGCGTATCACTTCGGCGGGAATTACCGTAGGCGAGCCTTCTTTGCTCAGGAAGGTATTTACCCCGATGATCGGGTATTCGCCCGTATGTTTCAGGGTTTCGTAGTACAGGCTTTCTTCCTGTATCTTACCGCGCTGGTACATGGTCTCCATAGCGCCCAGCACACCGCCACGCTCCGTAATACGGTCAAATTCGGCATAAACGGCCTCTTCTACCAGGTCGGTAAGCTCTTCAATGATAAAGCTGCCCTGGATCGGGTTCTCGTTCTTGGCCAGGCCCAGTTCCTTATTGATGATAAGCTGTATGGCCATGGCACGGCGGACGCTTTCTTCGGTGGGCGTAGTGATGGCCTCGTCATAGGCATTGGTATGCAGGCTATTGCAGTTGTCGTAAATGGCATACAGGGCCTGCAGGGTGGTACGGATATCGTTGAACGAGATCTCCTGCGCGTGGAGGCTTCGTCCGCTGGTCTGGATATGGTACTTGAGCATCTGGCTACGCTCGTTGCCACCGTATTTGTACTTCATGGCCTTGGCCCATATACGGCGGGCCACACGGCCGATCACCGAATATTCGGGGTCTACGCCGTTGCTGAAGAAGAAAGACAGGTTCGGGGCAAAGCTGTCGATATGCATACCGCGGCTCAGGTAATATTCCACATAGGTAAAGCCGTTGGCCAGCGTAAAGGCGAGCTGCGAAACGGGATTGGCGCCCGCTTCGGCGATGTGATACCCGCTGATACTTACACTGTAGAAGTTGCGTACGTTATTGTTTACAAAGTATTCCTGTACGTCACCCATGAGTCGCAAAGAGAACTCCGTAGAAAAGATACAGGTATTCTGTGCCTGGTCTTCCTTCAGGATATCCGCCTGCACGGTACCCCGTACCTGGCTCAGGGTATGTTCCTTTATTTTCCCGTATACATCGGCCGGCAGCACCTGGTCGCCCGTAACGCCCAGCAGCAGGGTCCCCAGGCCATTGTTGCCATTGGGCAGCTTGCCGTTGTACCTGGGACGTACCGCTTTTTTAGCGGCGTAAATAGCGTCTATTTTTGCGTTCACCTCATCCAGCAGCCCGTTCTCATGGATGTATTTTTCGCATTGCTGGTCGATGGCGGCATTCATAAAGAAACCGGTCATGATGCTGGCAGGGCCGTTAATGGTCATGGACACCGAGGTAGCCGGGTCGGCCAGGTCGAAACCGCTGTACAGTTTCTTGGCATCGTCCAGGCAGCAGATGCTTACCCCGCTGTTACCGATCTTTCCGTAAATATCCGGGCGGTAATCGGGATCGTTCCCGTAGAGCGTAACGCTGTCGAAGGCCGTGCTGAGACGTTTGGCCGGCATACCTTCGCTCACATAGTGAAAGCGTTTGTTGGTACGTTCGGGTCCGCCTTCCCCGGCAAACATGCGCGTAGGGTCCTCATTGGTGCGTTTAAAGGGATATACGCCCGCAGCGTAGGGAAATTCGCCGGGCACGTTCTCGGTGAGGTTCCATTTCAGGATATCGCCCCAGTCTTTGTAAGCCGGCAGGGATACCTTGGGCACTTTGGTACCGGAAAGTGATTCCGTTTTTGTAGGTACGCGTATCTCTTTTCCACGTACCGTGTATACATATTCGTCGCCCTGGTAGTTGGCCTTCTTGCTCTCCCACTCTTCCAGTATCTTTTTGTTACGGGGATCCAGGTTCAGTTCCGTTTCACGATACAGTTTCTCAAGTTCGGCATAAGTAGGCGAATCTTTTTTACCGCTGATCGTAAGCACCTGCATGGTAAGGGATATCCCGTACAGCTGGCGGGCCACTTCGGCCTGTTTTTCGGCGGTTTTATTGTAATTGCGGTTGTTTTCCGTGATCTCGCTCAGGTAACGCACGCGGTCGGGCGGAATAATGAATATTTTCTCACTCTGCCCCGTGGTCCAGTTCAGCGTATGTGAAAAATGTCCCCGGGTAATTTCGTTCAGCTTGCCGATCAGGGCCAGGAACAATGCATTGGTGCCCGGGTCGTTGAACTGTGAGGCTATGGTACCGAACACCGGCAGGGATTCCTCGGCGGACTCCCAGAGATTATGGTTGCGGCGGTACTGCTTTTTAACGTCGCGCAGGGCATCGGCGGCACCGCGTTTATCAAACTTGTTGATGGCGATCACGTCGGCGAAATCGAGCATGTCGATCTTTTCGAGCTGTGTGGCGGCCCCGTACTCGGGCGTCATCACGTACATGCACATATCACTGAACTCGGTGATCTCCGTGTCGCTCTGCCCGATACCGCTGCTCTCGAGGATGATCAGGTCGAAACCGGCGCACTTGAGTACGTTCAGGGCATCGCCCACGTATTTGCTCAGGGCCAGGTTGGCCTGGCGCGTAGCCAGGGAACGCATGTATACACGGCCCCCGTTGATCTCGGGATTGATCGCGTTCATGCGGATACGGTCGCCCAGCAGGGCCCCGCCCGTCTTACGCTTGGAGGGGTCTACGGAGATGATACCGATCTTTTTATCAGGAAAATCGAGCAGGAAACGGCGTATGATCTCGTCTACCATGCTGCTTTTCCCTGCGCCGCCCGTACCGGTGATACCGAGTACCGGGGTACTGCTTTGTTTTGCTTTTTCGCGCACAATGTCCAGCAGGGCCTGGTTCTCCCCGGGGAAGTTCTCGGCCGCGGAGATCAGCCTGGCTACCGCCCGGTAATCGCCGCTGAGCAGCTTGTCGATGGTGCCGTTCTGTTCGAAGGAACCTTTGGGGAAATCGCTTTTTTCGATCAGGTCATTGATCATGCCCTGCAGTCCCATCGCCCGGCCGTCGTCGGGAGAATAGATACGGGTAATGCCATAGGCATGCAGTTCGTCGATCTCGGAAGGCAGTATGGTACCGCCGCCGCCGCCGAACACGCGTATATCGGCACCGGCTTCTTTCAGCAGGTCGTGTATGTACTTGAAAAATTCGGTATGGCCGCCCTGGTAGCTGGTAATGGCAATGGCCTGGGCATCTTCCTGTATGGCCGCATTCACGATCTCGGCCGCGCTGCGGTTGTGCCCCAGGTGTACCACTTCGGAGCCGGAGCTCTGCAGGATACGGCGCATGATATTAATGGCGGCATCGTGTCCGTCGAACAGGGACGCGGCCGTAACGATCTTTATCTTATTTTTTGAAACGTATGGACTTGCGTTCGTCATATATAAAGCAGCATGTTTGGCCACAAATTTAACCAATTTTCGCAAGCGGGAATCCCTAAATAAAGTGTGGCTTATCTGCCTATATCCCAAACAAATGAGGCCATACAGCCTCGGCCAGCTCACGGAAGGCACCGTCGCCGCCCGCCCTTGTGCAGATGTGATGGGCCTTTAATTTCACCGTAGAGGATGCATTGGCCGGACAGGCCACCATACCCGACATTTCCATAGCGTCCAGGTCGTTGTTATCATCCCCGAAAAAAAGCACGTTCTCCGGCTTTATGCCCATATCGTCGATCCACTGCTGCAGGACCACCGCCTTTTTCTCCTCCCCCGCATAGCAGTACGAGGTTTTCAGCATAGCGGCACGGCGTTCCACGATAACAGGCGTTTTGGCATGACTGAGCAGGCCCGTGCGGATACCGTTCTTTTCCAGGGTGGTAATGGCCAGACCATCGCGGGCATTGAACTTCTTGAACTCGTCGCCGGCGGCCGTGATATAAATACCGGCATCCGTCAGGGAACCGTCTACATCCATCACCACCAGCTTTATCTCGTGAATATACATTCTTACTTATTCTTTTTTGAGCGAAACTACGGATATTTTCTGCGCATTCTGGCAGGTCCCCACCCAGCCCTGGGCGGTCTCTGTAATGATGAACACGCTGCTTACCACCGTGCCGTTCAGTTCTTTCAGCGTATAGGTGCTGCCATCGGCGGTGCCCAGGAGCTCTGTTTTTTTGGAAGAGCCCTGTGCTTCGTTGTAATACCAGCCTGAGACCAGGGTACCCAGGCGCTTAAGCTGCATCTTTATCTTCTGCGTTTTGCCGATGGTGCCGCCCAGCTTAATAAGTACGGCTGTTTCGGGCGTAAATGCATTGCCGCCCGGTGTTCCGGGACTGTCCTTCAGCCAGTCGCCCAGGAATTCGCTGCGCAGGTAGGGCTTTGCCTGTTGCCAGCTTACATGAAATTCCGGTGCGGGCAGGACCCAGGGGGTTACTTCATACTTATTGTAATAGAAGTAGATCCCCGAATCATTGAACACATAGTTCGCAGCCAGGGGCAGCGGTCCTTCTTCCCAGCCCACCCCGTGATCGAAGAGGTTTTCGCCTGCCGGGATATCAAAATCGCGGCGGATCTTGGGTTCGCCGATCTTCACAAAGGCTTCGGCATAGTTTCCCCTGAAAAAAGCTGTATCCTGCAATATACGTCCCTCTTTCTTATCCATATACGCAGTTACAGAACCGTAGTTGCCATGCGCCCCGCAGCAATATTCATTCCAGCTTACATCCAGCCGGTACATGCGGTTATGCTCCTCCAGGGTCACTTTCGTTTCGTTCTCACATTCCGGGCATTCGCCTATAACGTCGGCCACCACGGGATTTACGGAATAGGTCTTGTTTTTGATATCGTCGAGTGTAAACGGGGGCTTGTCATTGGTATAGCCCTGCACCACGCTGTTGCGGATAAAACGTTTGAGCGAATCGAGCACACGGTCGTTCGAGGCCTGTGTTACGTAAGGGAATTCAATGGCCCCGCCCCGCGCATATTTGCGTTCCACCTTCTGAAAAGTGAGGGTCTGGGCCGGTAAGAATGTGCAGAATAAAAGCTGTGCACACAGGATAACAAGGATCTTTTTCATGGCGGAAATTTTAGGCAAGATTACAAAAAAAGCCGCTATTCCTGCCCGTATTCCTGCTTAAAAACGGACCGATACGTAAAAAAAGCCGGACATACCCTGAAACAAGCCCTCAGTACATTACCGTAATGGTACCCTTGTGCTGTTTTCCGCGTATCTCAAGTACGTAAAAGTATACACCCTGGCTCAGCAGCTCGCCGTTGGACCCGCGGCCCTCGAACAATACGGCGGTATCCTCGATCTGCTTCACCAACTGGCCCCAGCGGTTATAAACGAGCAGCTGAAAAGCTCCGCAGTTCTGTATGGCCGAAGGCAGCGCAAAATGATCGTTGAGCCCGTCGCCATTGGGCGTAATGATATTGGCCAGGTTCAGTTGTTCGATGCCTTCCGTTCCCGTTACCTGTATCGTTTGTATATACGAAGTATCGCAGCCGTTCGCATCGCTTACCAGGGCGGTAACTGTGTACGGGCCCGGTGCCGCATAGGTATGGCTTACCGTATGGCCTGTGCCGGTACTGCCGTCACCAAAATCCCAGTTTACCGAGTCCCCGGACAGTTCCGGTACCGAAAAGCTGAATTCGCCCAGGCAACCCTCCTGGGGCGTGACCGGCCCCGGTGAACCGCTGAAATAGGAAGCCCCCAGGCTGAAATGGATCGTATCTGTACAGCCCTTGTTATCGGTCGACACCAGTATATACTGTACCGTAGTGTCCTGATCCATATATGCCGTTACCTGGCTGCCCGAAGTTCCCGAAAGGTTGAATGCGGGCGCCCAGCTGAAGGTATAAGGATCGGCAGACGAGGCCGTGAGCTGGGTCTGCTGCCCCACGCAGAGCACAGAATCGCCGATACTGAGGCTGGTCTGCAACGGGGGCGGGTCCAGCAGCAGGGTGTCCAGTACCAGGGTATCGCAGTGGTTGCTGTCGGTAAGGGTAACCTGGTAATGGCCGGGAGCGAGGTCCTGTACCTGTGTCGAAGTGGAGCCATTGTTCCACTGGATGGTATAGGGCGCTACGCCTCCGTCCGGGATAACGCTCAGTGAACCGTCGGAGCCGTTATGACAGGTAACGGGAATGCCCGTACCCCAATAAAAATCAAGCAGAGCAGGCTCCTGCAGGGTTACCTGCTGTGAATCCGAACAACCGATGGCATCCGTGACCACCACCTGGTAATTGCCCGCAGGCAGCCCGGTCACATTCTGCGTGGTATCGCCCGTAGACCACAGGATATTGTAGGGAGGAATGCCCCCGAAAATATTCACGGAAAGTTCCCCATCGGCTTCGCCGTTACAGGTAATGCTCTGGGCGATCTGGGTGCCGTAGAACTGCTGGCCGAAATCGGAAAAATAACCGTAACGGCAACCCGAACTGGCGCCCCCGTTGATGATGCCCATATGAAAGAAACCGAGGGAGTTGCGCACCACCGTAGATGCTCCCACGATCACATCGGCCGTGGAATAGGTGATCAGCGCCTGGGAATACTGACCGCCTGTACCCGGCACCACACTGAAAGCCGCCGCAGGGATCAGGGCCGCATTGCCATTGAGCGTAAAGCCGCTTACATTGGCTGTTTTGGTAAACAGCGTGATGCTGAAGTTCTCGGTAGTGGACCGTACCACGCATACCGAATTGGAACCCGTACAGGCTATGGGCGGAACCAGGGCGGAACCGATCTCGCAGCCGTAACCCGTGTAGTGTAAAACGTACACCGGGTCCGAAGACTGTATATAAATGGAAGGTGTGGTAAGATTATATTCGTGTACCTGTCCCTGGCTGAAGGTACCCTGCAATACGCCGCCGATCGAGATCTGTGTATTGTTCTGTACCGGCATGATGTATACCTTATCGTTTACATTTAGTGTACCTTTTACCACGATGTATTCCCTGCCTACGATGTTCACCGGTACGATCTGGTCACCCGCCAGGTCGGCACAGCCCTGGAAGCTCAGGCTGTCGTCCTTGATGGTAACGGCAATTTTCTTATCGGAGGTGATCAGGGTGCCGCCCAGGGTCCCTGTGACCAGGTTGCCGGTCTGCTGTACCGAATAGGTCTCGCCCTGCTGCAGCACAATGGTATAGGGTACCCCCGCCGGATGTCCCACCACGGCATTGGTTGGGGTAATGGTTATACTGGTGTTGTTCTCCGTAGCCACGATATCGATGGTGGAATACGCGCCGGGCGTATAACCTGCCCCGCTGTTCCAGGCCGTCTGGAAAGGCACGATGAACTGCGTACCCAGTGCATTCCGGCCTTTCAGGGCAAAGATCTCCGGGTTACAATTGCAGGTGGTATTTACCTCGTAATAGGCAGATATCCTTGCATTGGAGCGTATCCGCAGGCCCTTGCCGAGTACCGTATTGGCCGGTGCATTCTCCAGGGAAGTGAGCCAGGGCGTAAGGTCCACGCTCTGGCTGCCATTGGGGCCCAATAGTATGTTCTGGGGCATGAAGGCCGGGTTGGCAGGCTGGTCTATGACCACACCCGCGCCCGACGTTTCGGTAGCCAGGCGCAGCAGCACGGGCGAATCGCCGTGAGCCGAAGTCACTTCCGGCGCCACGAACCAGAAAAGGGTATCGTTCTGGGCGCGGACATTATACAAACTAAAAAAACAGGCAGGGAGAAGACACAGCAGGCAGGTTAGTCGGAGGGGCATAGTTTAGGAGTTAATTTTTGTTAAAAATAAGAACAAAAATGAACACCTACAACAAAAAAATGAAAAAAATAAACGGCTAATATTTTATTATCAGCCGTTTAGAATATACTAAAATGAGCCGTTCCCGGGCGCGGAGATCAGAAATAACGTTCGCAGAACAGCATTACGTTCTTATAAAAAAGGCGGTCGAGCAGCTCTTCCTCGCGCATGCCGTACCAGAGCGCTTTCTGGTATTTGGTCCGGCGCAGCCAGGAGTACATATCATCGTATAGGGCGGGAAACTTGCTGGCGGCATCGTAATACTCCATGGTAAAAATGCCTCCGTCGAGGTCGGAGCCGATGCACAGGCTTTCCCAGGCGCCCTGGTGCCCGATGGCCTTTACCGCCTGGAAGATATTGTCCCAGAACATCTGCATATAGGCGTCTTTCATCTTTTCCTCGTCGGTGATACGGCGTATATCCTTCATGAACTTACCCCCGCCCAGCTTGGTCTTGTCCAGCATAAAACCCATGAGGCCTTTGGTATGGTTTACCAGGGCTATTTCCTCATCGCTGTTGTTGATGCTCCAGTTAAAGAACTGGCTGTTGGCATTTTTCTTGTCGTTATCGGGCTTAATAAGGGAACCCGTCATGGACTTGAAGCCGTTCACCGCGGTGTGCGAGATAATGAGGGGGATATTGTCGTTCCGGTTCAGGTAGTTGTAACTGCGCACCCAGTTGTAGTATTCCTTGCGGGCCTGCAGGCTCATATGCTTGCAGTCGATGTACACGCGGCGGCCATTGGAATTGCTCAGCAGTTCCTTCATCGCCTTGATGCCCAGCCCGGTAAGACCCGTTTCCAGGCCGCGTTTCTGGTTCAGGAAGCCGGTACCCACCAGGAAGTTAAAGCTTTTGGAATGCCCGCAGAGCTCATTGTAGAAATGGTGCGAGATATTCACCATCAGGGGCGGGTTCTCCCACTCCTTTACCGAAATAATGTTCTGCTTGAGCCGGGCCTTCATTTCGCGCTTGTTCAGTGTACCGCTCAGCATATCCTCGTCAAAAAACACATGCGCCCCCTCGATCTGCAGGACGGCCGCAATGGTATCCGGGTGGTTCTCGGCAATGTCCTTCAGCTCTGAATACGAGTTGACGATCTTAAATTTATACTTCCCGCAGGGCGATGCTCCCTCCTGCTCTTTCACATAGTCGTATTCCTGCTTCAGTTCCCTGAAATAGTCCTTGCGCTGACGCAGGTAATGAATGCGCTCCACATCATAGCCCATAGTGATGGAGGTGAGATCGTCGAGTCCTTTCCGGCTGGTAAGGGCCTTAGGCACCCCGCGGATGTCGAAAAAGCCGCGCTCCATAGGATACAGCGATACAAAGACCACGCGCACATTCCCTTCCATCAGGTTGTACAGGTTGGTCTGGCTGAACTTGGCCACGCCCTTTGAATTGTTCACGGCAAACTTACCCGCTGCGGTACTGGGCGTAATATGCTCGAAAAACTCCCACATATTGAGCTTGGGTTTGGGGTGACCGCTGTTGAATGATTTTAAATTCGGATGAATATGAAAGTCGGCAAACGTGGGAATATTTTTCATAGACTTTAAAAAAAGGAAAATTTATAATAAACTGATTATCAATTTATAATTTCAAAACTTATACTATAGTAGTACACTTCAAATATAAAATATCCGAACGAAAAATTCAAGCCTGTTGACACTCTTAGAATTGTTAAAATATGTTAACATTTGAAACATTCGCGAACCGCCGGGTATAAATATCCCGTATTTTGCAAACAAATTTTTTAATTAACTATGAAAAAAAGTCTTCTAATCCTCGGCGCTGCAGCTATGGTAATCGGCAGCTCTTCTTGTCTGATCAAGTCACGCGTGTGCAACTGCACATACGTTGATGGCGGAGTAACTTACACTACGGAAGAAAACTACGTAGGTGGTGCTTTAGGTACTTCTAAAAAACAGCAACAGACATCCTGCGATAACTTTGAAGCTTCCCTGGCTTCCACCTACACCAGCGCCAACTGCGAACTGAACTAATTTAACGAGTTTTTAAAAAAGGCCGGTCATCTGCTGATCGGCCTTTTTTTATTTATTTACAGCATGAAAATTACGGCGATCATCCTTAATATACTGCTCGGACTGCTTTTTATCTTCTCGGGGTTTACCAAGATACTCATCATAGAACCTTTTGAATACAAGCTGGTCGAGGCCGGCATTCCCTGGCAGGCCTCCCTGCTGGCCGCAAGGCTCATCATCGGGCTGGAATGGGCCCTGGGCCTGCTGCTGCTCAGCCAGAACACCTTCCGTAAAAAGACCTATATCGCCACCCTGGCCCTGCTGCTGATCTTTACCCTGCAGCTGCTCTACGCCTGGCTCATCAAAGGCGATACCTCCAACTGCGAATGTTTCGGGGAGCTGCTGCCCTTCAGTCCCCTGCAGGGAATTTTAAAGAACCTGGTACTGATCCTGCTTACCGCCCTGGCCGCCTGGTCCTGGAAACCTTTCCGTTTCCGCTTCCGCAAAGCCGGGCTTATCCTGCTGGCACTGACACTCCTCAGCGCTTTTGTGCTGCCTTTCGTGCTGAACCCCATGAACTATGAGACCTCTTCGCATTTCTACGAAAAGGGCGAACGCTATAAACTGGGCACGGACACGCTGTATCATTCCGAAAGTATCGCCCCGCCTGAGGTTGACCTTACCCGCGGCAAACATATTGTGGCCTTTATGAGCCTTACCTGTCCGCACTGCCGCGTAGCTGCCAAAAAGATACGCCTGCTGAAGGAGAAAAACCCGGAGCTGCCTTTCTTTGTGGTGCTGAACGGCCGTCCCGCCCTGCAGGAAACCTTCTTCAACGATACGCGCATGACCAATGTGCCTTATGTATTGTATAACGAACGGGCTTCCTTTGCCCGCATGGCAGGGCCATCGCTGCCTGCCATCTACTGGCTGCAGAACGATACGGTGGTGAACGAGTCTACCCACCTGGACCTGAACCAGCAACAGATCGAAGCCTGGCTGCAGGGAGCGGGTCATTAGACAAAGAGGGCCGATCCTAAGACCAATAGTACAGGATATAACTTGTTATTGCGCTGCGATTGCTTAATTTTGCGGCTCTTTTACAGAAGATATGAAATTTGACAAGAATACCTTAATCGGGTTATTACTGATCTTAGGACTGGTGATCGGGTTCTCGATATGGCAGACGCCCTCTTCGGAAGAACGGGCCGCTGCCGCCGCGCGCCGCGATTCGCTGATGAAGGTCGAGATGGAACAGCAGAAAAAGGCCGCTGCAGAAGCCGCCATGACCAAATTAACACCGGAACAGCAGGCAGAGCGCATAGCCCTGGCCTCTCTTTCAAAGGACAGTGCTTTCAATACACTGCCCGACAGCCTCCGCCAGGCTAAGATCGACTCGGCCATGACCCTGGCCCTCTCCGGCAATTACGGCTCCTTTTCGGCACAGGCTTCCGGCAAAGCACAGACCTTTGTGATCGAGACCGACCTGGCCAATTATTATTTCAGCAGCAAGGGCGGACAGCTCGAGACCGTGGAGCTGAAAGAATTCCAGAAGTACGAAAGCAATCCCGAAGATAAAAAACCGGTAAAAATATACGATGCCGCCACCTCGGGCTTTAACCTGCCGCTTCCCCTGCCTGCAGGCGGTTTTGTAAATACCGAAGACCTGTTCTTCAGCACCGATGCCCGGGACATGAAGATCAGCGGCGACCAGTCGGCCACCGTATCCATGAAAGTATTTGCAGGCAATACCTCTAAATATGTAGAGTTCCTCTATGTGATCAAAGGCAATAACTACATGGCCGACTTTACCATTAACCTGGTGAACTGCAACAATGAGCTTAAACCGGGCGTTCCCCTGCAGCTGGAGTGGACACAGGGCGTAACCTCGCAGGAAAAAGACCCCAAGATCGAAAATACCAAAAGCACCGTTTTCTATATGGAAGACGGCGATGTGGACGACCTGGGCTATGGCAGCGAAGAGCTGGAAGAGATCGAAAAACCGCTGAAATGGATCGGTTTCTCGCAGCAGTTCTTCAGCAGTACCCTGGTGGCCGACGGTGAATTTAACCAAAAGGTACGCCTGGAAACCCGCCAGAACCAGCCTACGGAGCATATCATCCGTAATTACAAGGCCGTTGTGGGACTCGCCTATTCCGGTGCCGCCAACGAAAGCTACAAAATGCACCTGTACAATGGTCCCAAAGACTATAAGATCCTGAAAAAGTACGACCTGAAAATGCAGGAGCAGATCAACCTGGGCTGGAAGCTCTTCCGCTGGATCAATACACTGTTCATCATCAATGTATTCCAGTGGCTCGACGGTTACGGCCTCGGCTATGGCCTCATTATCCTGATCCTTACCCTGATGGTGAAGCTGATCCTGTCGCCCATCACCTACCGTACCTTTGTATCATCGGCCAAAATGCGCATCCTGAAACCGGATATCGATGCCCTGAACGAAAAGTTCAAGGATGCCGACGCCATGAAAAAACAGCAGGAGCTGATGTCGCTGTACAACCGCGCCGGGGTGAACCCACTGGCCGGATGTATACCCGCCCTGCTGCAGATGCCGCTGCTCTTTGCCATGTTCTCGTTCTTCCCGGCCTCCATCGAGCTGCGCGGACAGCGCCTGTTCTGGGCCGACGACCTGTCGAGCTGGGACAGCATCTATATTTTCCCGAACGGGTTCGAAATCCCGCTGTACGGTGCCCACATCAGCCTGTTTGCCCTGCTCATGACCGCCACTACGGTGCTGTACACACGCATGACGCAGAACGTGAACACCATGTCCGGCGCACAGGCCACACAAATGAAGATCATGATGTACGTAATGCCCGTAGCCTTCCTGGTGTTCCTGAACAGCTACAGCGCGGCGCTCTCATACTATTATTTCCTGGCCAACGGTATCAGCATCATCCAGACCCTGATCATCCGTCACTTTATCATCGATGAGCAGAAGCTGCGTGCGAAGATCGAAGAGAACAAGGCCCGCCCGAAAACAGAGAAGAAAGGCGGTTTTGCCGCACGCCTGGCCGAAATGCAGAAAGTACAGCAGCAACGTGCCGAAGAACTGAAAAAGAAGAAGAAATAACGAAATGAACGTTGCAATTTAATTGACGAAAACAGCAGGCCCGCTGTTGTTCATTCAGAGCCCCGGCTCTAACTTTGTAACGTTTTCATAAGGGTTGGTTTTCAAAGAAGGCAGAAGTACTCTGCCTTCTTTTCGTTTGAGCCCGCGCATAAAAAAACGTCCCTCCCGCACGGGGAGAGACGCCGTAATATCTCATCTTTTAGTATACGTATCTTAGAGTGGAATGTTACCGTGTTTCTTCACGGGAATACGTTCGGCCTTGTTCTTCAGCATGTCAAAGGCGCGGATCAGCTGTGCGCGGGTATCTTCGGGCCTGATCACCGCGTCTACATAACCGCGGGCTGCCGCAATGTAGGGATTGGCGAACAGCTCGCCGTACTCGGCCTCTTTCTCTTTCCATTTGCTTTCGGGATCTTCGGCAGAAGCGATCTCTCTCTTAAAGATGATCTCGGCCGCTCCCTTGGCGCCCATCACGGCAATTTCGGCCGAGGGCCAGGCAAAGTTCATATCGGCGCCGATGTGCTTGGAGTTCATTACGTCGTAAGCTCCGCCGTAGGCTTTACGGGTGATCACAGTGATGCGGGGCACGGTAGCTTCGCAGAAGGCGTACAGCAACTTGGCCCCATTGGTGATGATGGCATTCCATTCCTGGTCGGTGCCCGGCAGGAAGCCCGGTACGTCTTCGAACACCAGCAGCGGGATATTGAAGCTGTCGCAGAAACGTACGAAGCGGGCCGCCTTGGTGGAAGCCTGTATGTCGAGTACCCCGGCCAGGTAAGCGGGCTGGTTGGCCACCACGCCGATGCTGCGTCCGGCCAGGCGGGCAAAGCCCACCACGATGTTCTCGGCAAAGTTTTTGTGTGCTTCCAGGAAGGAATCTTCGTCGCAGACCTCAAAGATCACATCGCGGATATCGTAGGGCAGGTTCGAGTTCTCGGGTACGATGGTATTGAGCTTGGGACGCTTTTCCTCCCCCGCCTCATAGGCATATACGGGTGCGGGCTCCTCGCAGTTCTGAGGCATATACGAAAGCATGGCGCGTATGGTGCGTATGCATTCGATCTCATTGGCGCAGGCAAAATGTGTAACCCCCGATTTGGTGCTGTGTGTGGAAGCTCCGCCCAGCTCTTCGCTGGTCACTTCCTCGTGTGTTACCGTTTTCACCACGTTGGGGCCGGTCACGAACATGTAGGAAGTATTTTCCACCATCAGGATAAAATCGGTGATGGCCGGCGAGTATACGGCTCCGCCTGCGCAGGGGCCCATAATGGCGCTTATCTGGGGAATTACGCCCGAGGCCATGGTGTTCTTATAGAAGATATCGGCATAGCCACCCAGGGAGACCACGCCTTCCTGGATACGGGCGCCTCCGCTGTCGTTCAGGCCGATGACGGGCGCCCCGGTCTTCATGGCCAGGTCCATGATACGGCATATCTTTTCGGCATGGGCCTCGGCCAGTGAGCCGCCCAGCACGGTAAAATCCTGTGAAAAAACGTATACGGTACGTCCGTCGATGGTGCCATAGCCGGTTACCACCCCGTCGCCGAGGAATACCTGTTTATCGAGTCCGAAATTGGTGCTGCGGTGGGTTACCAGGGCCCCGATCTCCACAAAGGAACCTTCGTCGAGCAGGAAATCGATACGTTCGCGGGCAGAGAGCTTTCCTTTCTGGTGCTGTGATTTAATGCGGTCAGCACCTCCGCCGAGCCTGGCCTCGGCCAGTTTATCATCGAGCAGTTTAAACTTGTCCATAGAATTATGAAAGTACAATGTTAGCAATTTTTAATCGTTCTTAATATGCGGGAATATTCCTAATATTACACCCAAAATCCATAACACATATGAAAAAGGCTCTGTTTCTTTTATTTGCAGGTATCGCTGTGACCTTTACGGCCTGCAAGAAGAAAAATGACGAAGACCCCAGACTGATCTTCAAATTCAGGTTCGACCCGGCCCAGGCCCGTCTGAACAACCTCGGCCAGCCCGCCAGCGTTCCCTCCGGGCATGCCACACAAACACCCTCCTTCAACTCCATGAGTGCCCACTACATTGAGCTCACACCCGACATGTATACCGGACTCGGCGACGGGGCCGTACTGTATAAAGCGGCCGAAGTAAATACCGGCGGCGAAAATGCCATCGACTTTTCCAAAGCAAATCCCGTAGGCAATAATGCCGAATTCTTCAGCATCCCGCTGAAAGATGTGCCTCCCGGCAGCTATGAATGGGTACGCGTATCGCTGGCCTACCAGAACTACGACATCGATTTCCGCATCAAAAACCCGCTCGATACCACCCAGGTGCTCGATCTTACGGGTACCCTGGCCTCGTTCATCGGTTACAATACCTATCTTACCTCGTACAAGATCAAGAACCAGAGCATACAGGTGAACGACGATAAAAAGCAGGGCTACTGGGGCTTTGAGACCACCGCGTTCGGGCAGACCTATACCACTACGGGGCAGGCTCCCTCGGGTTCTACCACGGTGGTGAACCCGCTGTTCGCCACTTCGCCCATACCGGCCGGAAGCTGCGTGGTTACGGGCTCTTTTGACCAGAAACTGGAAATTACCGGCGAAGAAAAAGACAATATCGTGGTTACCATTTCCCTGAGCATCAATGAGAGCTTTGAGTGGAACGACTCTAATTCTCCCGACGGGAAATACCAGCCCGACAAAGGCGATGTGCCGGTGGATATGGGCGTACGTGGTATGATCCCGAGCTGGACCAAGGAATAATCTGATCTTAGTATATACAAGAAAAGCTCTCTCTCTTACAGATGAGAGAGCTTTTTTCTATTTAGCTATATTAATGCTCGTTTTTTGATCTGATTTTCAACAGTTCATAATCCGTTTTTTCATTACCTGTCCTAAATTTTGTCTTGTATACTTTCAAATGAATAATACAGTTCTGATTTAAAAACGTTTTGTCATATTCAATCAGAGTTGCTTCATCCAACTCGTCATTTATGAATCCAGCAATGCGGCGCCCCTCTTCATTCTGGATTTCAAATCTTCCGGAATCTAACAGCAATCCTCTAAATATTCCTTCTAAAATTATTTCATCTTCTTCGTCAACAACCGCTGAAACCCTTTGATAGGCTTCTTTAATAGAATCTTCAGATAATTCGATCCCATTCACACCACTTTCCATTTTCAAAATGGAATCTTCTTCTGAAATTTCCTGAAGGAATCTTTTCAAATTGGTAAGCGTTCTCCGCGGTGTTTCCTGCATACTATTTTCAAATGTATCATCATTTGTTGTAGTACTGAGAATAAGTTCCATTACGTTTGTTATTGCCCTGGAAACATCCAGCTCATCAAATAATTCATCCTGTTTAAGTTGACTGAGCTCAACACCAAATGAGCCTACCGGGAGTGCCGTTAAATATAGTTCTGTATTTGTGCCTTTTTTCACCTGCCCTCTTTTACCTACTTTGCCAAATTTAACCAATGCCATTTGGGTTTTGATCATTTCCTGGAAGGGAGCCAGTACCTTACTGAGAAAAGTTGATTTTATGCCATACGAGCCAACTACAGCATTCCCGCTAAACAATAATTGAATACTTGGTTCAACAGGTTCCCGGGGTAATAATTCCAATTCCTGTCTCAGTGATTTTAATTTTTCAATTAATCCCTGTGACATTAAAGGGTGATCGCTGACCATTTCCAATAAGCGCTCAGTGTCAATTATCTGAGCTTTAATACGCTGTATTTCCCTGTATTGGCTCATGGCTGGACAGAATTTAAATATGCAAGTGCGCGTTCATCTTCCGTAGGAGTATTTATAGATAATCTTAACATCCCTTTCCAGACACCCGTTCTATTATGCGAGAACAGTTGTATCCAGTACCTCGTTTGTTCAATTGTTACACACGGAGAGTGCGAATAATCAACAGGATAATGATCAAGCAGAAACTTGCTCTTTGATAATGCTGAATTAGCGAACTCCGGAAAGTTTGTCATAATATTGCTTTGTTCTTGCTGATTTAAGCCTCCATAGAAAGTAACAATATCTAAATCTCCTGGTGCTCTCTCCCTTGTGATACTTCAACATTTTCAAGAAAACTTCCATCCAGCCATTGAAACCCGTTCACTATTCCAAATTGTGTCATTCGTTCCCTGAATGCTATTAAATTCTTTAATATCCGGATCCGTCTTTTTGATGTCGAAAATTTATGACATAACTCCTCAACCGTACATGGGTATGGAGACAGGTCTGCTCTACTTGCAGGATTACTTAAATGCGGCGGCAGAACATTATTGTGATCAAAATCAGGTATTGGCATTGGTGTAAAGAAGGCTTCCGGTAAAAACGATTTAGAAGATCTAAATAATTACTTACCAGAAAATAAAAGATGGTTAAACGTAGCTACCAAAGTACGAAAAAAGGTGCAGATATCAAAAGAAAATTTCACACGCGGAACTGCAGCGAAGCCAGGTGCCGGTACAGTCCCTCGCTGTTTTCCATAAGCAGGTTATGATCGCCCAGCTCTTTTATTCCGCCTTTTTCCAGTACAATGATCTTATCGGCATTGCGGATGGTGCTTAAACGGTGAGCCACCACAAAGGTAGTACGGCCTTTCATCAGTTCGTTCAGGGCCTGCTGTACACTGCGCTCGCTTTCGCTGTCGAGGGCCGAGGTAGCTTCGTCCAGCACCAGTACCGACGGATTTTTGATAAAGGCCCGGGCTATGGCCACACGCTGTCGCTGTCCGCCGGAAAGCTTGGTGCCGCGCTCGCCCACGATGGTATCGTATCCGTCGGGCAGACGCATGATAAAATCGTGTGCAAAAGCTTTCTTGGCTGCTTCTGTCACTTCTTCGTCCGTGGCGCCGGGCTTACCGTAACGTATATTCTCCCGGATATTGCCCCCGAACAGGATCACCTCCTGCGGTACGATGGCCACATTGCGGCGGTAGGCATTCAGCGGCATGGAGGCCGTATCGGTGCCATCAGCAAGTATTTGTCCCGAAACCGGGTGATACAGGCGCAGCAGCAGGTGCGTAAGCGTACTCTTACCCGCCCCGGAAGGCCCCACAAAGGCCACCTGCTCGCCGGGACTCACTCGGAAACTGATATCCGTAAGCACCGGGTGCTCCGGCTTATCGGGATAGGCAAAGGATACGTTTTTGAATTCGATATTCCCGGCCAGCTTAATCTCACCCGTTCCGGGCTCCTCGCTCTGTTCGCCCAGTATGCCGAATACGCTTTCGGTGGCGCCCAGGGCTTTCTGCACGGAATTGAAGCTATCGGCCAGTCCGCCCATACTCGCGGCCATCATAATGGAAATGATAAAGAACTCGAAGAGCTGGCCGCTGCTGATCTCTCCCGCCGCCACCAGGCTGGCCCCGTACCAGATCACGGCAATGATGCTGCCGAACATGAATACGATCAGGAAAGACACAAATCCCCCGGTGAACAGTCCGTTACGTATACCTTTGGCGGCTACCTGCCGGTTCTTCTCGCTGAAACGGGCGATCTCGAACAGCTCTCCCGTAAAGGCCTTCACGGTAGCAATGGCCTGCAGCGATTCTTCGATCACGGTAGTAGCCTCGGCATTGGCCTGCTGGGCTTCTTTGGATATCTTACGCACCCGGCGTCCGAATACCAGGGCAAAGATCACCACCAGGGGCAGTACACCCAGGATGAACAGCACCATTTTCCAGTTAGACCAGGTAAGAAAGGCGATGGAACCGAAAATGATGATGAATTCGCGTATGAACGTAGCCAGTGTCGTGGTAAAGGTCTCTTTGATGGACGTAATGTCTGAGGCCACGCGTGCGGTGAGCTCTCCCACTCTTTTCTCGGAAAAATAACGCATGGGCAGCGATACCAGCTTGCTGAAAGTGTCCTGTTTGAGCTTTGCTATTACGTTCTCAGCAGTGTACGAAAAAAGATACACCCGCAGAAAGGAAGCGATGGTCTGCACCACGAGCAGTCCGGCCAGGATCATGGCTATTTTGCGGATCTCGGTGGCAAAATTGTCCTTGGTGATATCGAAAAGGTCGCCCACGAACGTGAACAGGGCCAGTGAAGACACGCTGGACACGGCCAGCATCAGCAGTCCCAGCCCGAAACGAAAACGGTAGGGCCGCAGGTAGGCCAGCAGTCCGGCGGCCTGTTTAAGGCTCTGCCTCGAAATTTTTACCGGCTTGCTTCCCTCATCGGAAGCCGAACGACGTGCCATATTATTTTACGGTTTTATTTAAACTCAGTACCAGGTCGGTCACAGCATCCGAATCCCAGTTCTCGTGGATACCCGGCATCTGCATCACCTGCTCCATAATGCGGTCCTGGCGCAGCCCTTCGGCCCAGGCTTCGGCATAACCCGTCTCCCGGAACGTGACCATCGAATAGAGCGGCACCCATTCCGCAGGACTTTTTTCGTGCACCTTACGTTCGATCTTTTTGCGGAGCAGGAATTCCGGGTCGGCGGTCAGGTCGCGCATCTCCACGAAGTTACGCATGGCCAGGTCGGCTACGGCATGCCCGTTCTTATACTGTTTTTCTGCAAATTCCGGGATCACTTTTTCAAAATCCCAGTTATTTTCCTCCAGCATTTCGGTAAAGATGCGTGCATCCTCGAAACCGGCATTCATTCCCTGCCCGTAGAAAGGCACAATGGCATGGGCTGCATCGCCCAGCAGCAGTACATTGCCCTTATGGTTCCAGGGATGGCATTTTACGTACATCAGTGAGGATGTGGGATTATGGCGGAACTGCTCCCGGTAATCGGGGATCAGGTCGATCAGGTCGGGGAAACGGCGCCGGAACAGTTCGTCGATCTCTTCGCCCGTCTGCACGGATGCAAAGCTCTCCTTTCCTTCCCAGGGGAAAAACAGGGTGCAGGTAAAGGTACCGTCCGGGTTGGGCAGGGCGATCATCATGTATTCACCGCGCGGCCATATGTGCAGGGTCTCCACTTCCATCAGGTGCTTGCCGCCGGGCCCGGGAGGCATATGCAGCTCCTTGTACCCGTGTTCGATATAGGTCTGCGAATAGGAAAAGCGGTCATTGAACATGAGGCGGTTGCGTACGGCAGAATAAGCTCCGTCGGCACCCAGCAGTATATCGTAGCGGATTTCCTGCTGCTGCCCGGTCTCTTCGTCCCGGATATGCAGCACCTGCCCGTCCAGATCTACGTCTGTGATGCGTTTATTGAAGAGTATCTCTACGTCCTCTTTGTCTCTTTCGGCTGCGTTCAGCAGCAGCTTGTTCAGCAACCCGCGCGATACGGAATAGATCGCCTCCCCGTCTTTGCCATAGGGCTGATAGGTAAGGTTCTTCTGCTCGTCGTGCATGGTTCTCTTGTACATGGGAATGGCGATCGGACGTACCTCTTCGGTCAGTCCCGCCAGTTCCAGGGCCCGCCAGCCGCGATTACTCATGGCCAGGTTAATGGAACGGCCTGCCGGTATCTGCACCGAGCGCATGTCGGGACGGCGTTCGAGTACCGTAACCTTATATCCTTTGCGGCCCAGCAGCACGGCGGTAAGAGAACCCACCAGGCCGGCACCGGCGATCACAATTCTTTTCTGATTCATTACAACTGGTTCTTTAGGACTTCGGCAAAGACAAATACGTCTTCGAAGCGGTTATACAATGGAACGGGCGCTATGCGCATCACGTTGGGCTCGCGCCAGTCGGCAATGATGCCTGCCTGTGTTACAGCCTCGAACACTTCCTTTCCTTTTGCGGGGAATATGAGGCTCAGCTGGCATCCGCGCTGTGCCGGGTCTTCCGGGGTGATGATGCGCAGGCTCTGCGGTCCTTTTTCTTCAATGATCTTTTTCAGCAGGAACTCGAGGTACCCCGTCAGTTTAAGGCTTTTGGCACGCAGCCTGTCCATACCGGCCGCATCGAACACATCGAGCGAAGCGCGGTGACAGGCCATGGTAAACACGGGTGCATTGCTCAGCTGCCAGGCCCCGGCGCCTTCCATAGGCACAAAAGCGCCTTCCATACGGAAACGGGTTTCGGGTTCATGGCCCCACCAGCCTTCAAAACGCGGGATATCCGTTCTGCGGCTGAAGCGCTCGTGCACATAAATGCCTGCAACGCCTCCGGGCCCACTGTTCAGGTACTTGTAACTGCACCAGCAGGCAAAATCCACGTCCCAGTCGTGCAGTTTCAGCTCTGCATTACCGGCGGCATGGGCCAGGTCGAAACCGGCAAAGGCCCCGGCACGGTGTGCGGCCTCCGTAATGGCCTGCATATCGAAAAGCTGACCGGTGAAGTAATTCACTCCGCCCAGGCAAACCAGGGCCAGCTCGTCTTTATGCTCTTCGATGGTACGGAGTATATCTTCCGTATGCAGCAGGTATTCACCTTCACGCGGTTTCAGCTCCACCACGGCCTCGGCGGGATCGAACCCGTGAAAACGCGCCTGGGAATGAAACGCATAGGTATCCGAAGGAAAGGGCCTCTGCTCGCAGATAATTTTAAAACGTTGTTTCGTGGGACGGTAAAAAGATACCAGCAGCAGGTGCAGGTTTGCGGTAAGCGAGCCCATGGCCACACATTCCGACGGTTTACAGCCTACGATGCGGGAAAGCGACTCCGAAAAGAATTCGTGGTAGGCGAACCAGGGGCGGCGTGAGTGAAAATGGCCTTCCACCCCCCATTTTTTCCAGTCTTCCACTTCTTCCTGCAGGTATTTTTCCACGGCTTTGGGTTGCAGCCCCAGGCTGTTGCCGGTAAAATAACGTGCTTCTTTCCCGTTCAGCTCGGGGAACCAGAACCGTCCGCGGAATTCCGAAAGTGTGTCTTCGCGGTCGGCTTCCCTTGCAAAATCGATGCTTTCCTTATACATGCCCATTCAGGTATTGAGGCACAAAGGTACATTTTTACAAACAGGAAAAAACAGGATTTATGTCATTGTTTTACGGCTTTTGCACAGGCCTGTTCATAAAAAAACCCCGCTTAAAGCGGGGTTAACATATCTGTATGATTTAATGAAAAGCCTTTTTTATCAGCGGCGGTCGCTGCCCAGGAAACGCAGGATAAAGTATATCAGCGTTGTAAGAGCGTACAGGGCATTCACCACATAGGTGGTTGCGGCCAGGCGCAGGGCATGGCGGGCCTTGGGCATCTCGGCCGGGGCAGCCACGCCGGCAGTTTCGATCCAGGCCAGTCCGCGGCGGGTGGCATCAAACTCCACGGGCAGCGTCACCAGCGAGAACAGGGTAATGATTCCCTGGGCCACCACAATGATGGCCAGGATCACGCGGCTGTCGAACAGGTGAAAGGCAAAGCCCAGGAACATAGAGGCCAGGAACACGAAGTTCATGATGGACGAACTGATGTTCACAATAGGCACCATAGCCGAACGGAAGCCCAGCCAGCGGTAAGCTGTGGCGTGCTGTACGGCGTGCCCGCATTCGTGTGCAGCTACAGCGGCAGCACTGATACTGCGTCCGCCATATACTTCAGGGCTCAGGTTCACGGTTTTGTTCGCCGGGTTATAGTGGTCGGTAAGGCGGCCGGGTACACTCATTACCCGTACGTCGTAAATACCGTTGTCGTGCAGCATCTTTTCAGCGATCTCACGACCGCTCAGGCCCGAGCTCAGCGGGTAGCGGCTGTACTTTTCAAACGCACTCTTCAGGCTCCAGCCCACGATCAGGCTTACGACCATAAAGAAAATTCCAATCACAAATAGCATCATAGTTCCGAAAATGTATATAAAGGTATGTTACAATTCTTATACCATAACGGATTTCTGACATTTTTGCATACGGAATATCGACGTTCATGACAATTTGTTCGCTGTTTTGGCATTGGCAGGATACTATTTTACATTTGCAGAAAAATTTCGGAATAGTGAACAGACCTCTCATTTTAGTGACGAACGACGACGGTGTGCATGCGCCGGGAATACGCGAGCTGATCGGGATAATGCAGGAACTGGGCGATGTATTCGTGGTAGCTCCCGATTCGCCCCAGAGTGGTATGGGACATGCCGTGACCATAAGCAATACCATACGCATTGCCGATATGAGCGGACAGACCGGGTTCCCGATGTTCGCCTGCAGCGGCACCCCGGTCGACTGTGTGAAGCTGGCCGTGCATAAGCTGCTGCCCCGCCGGCCCGACCTGGTAGTGAGCGGTATTAACCACGGGGCCAATTCCAGCATCAATGTCATTTATTCCGGTACCATGTCTGCCGCAGTGGAAGGCGCCGTAATGGGTCTGCCCTCCATCGGTTTTTCGCTGTGTGACCACAGTTACAATGCCGATTTCAGCAATGGAAAGACCTATATCCGCGAAGTGGCGGAATTTGTGCTGAAGAACGGCGTGGCCCCCGGAACCTGCCTCAATGTAAATATTCCCAAAGGAACCGTTAAAGGAATGAAGGTCTGCCGCCAGGCCCGCGCCCGCTGGGACGAGGAACTGGACGAACGTAAAGACCCGCGCGGCGGCACCTATTACTGGCTCACCGGTATTTTTACCGTGCCCGACCACGGCACCGACACCGACGAATATGCCCTGGCCGAAGGCTATATCTCCATCGTGCCCGTGCAGTATGACCTTACGGCCTATAATGCCCTGGACCAACTGAAACAACAACTTGAAAAAGCCTGAGTATGCAGAATTATTTCCCGCCGAAAGAAAATAAACCCAGGGGCCTGTTGCGTAACGACGGCAAATTCGGACTGCTGCTGGGTTTCCTGGTACCCATGGTCACATTCGGACTGGTGTACCTGGCCGATATCTTTTTTGCCGGGCAAGCCGGTAAGCCCTATGTGATCAAAGACAGCACCAAGCTGGTGATCGGTGTGGCCATAAATGTGATCCTTTTCCGCTATTATATGGTGAACAAACGCATGGACCGGACAGGTCAGGGTATCCTGGCCGCTACCTTTGTGTATGCCATCCTGTACGTGATCGTTTTTGTGATGATGGACCGGGAACAGTTATTCGCCGACTGAATCGAGGAACTGCCGTATGCCTTTGGCGCAGGCGCCGGGGTTTTCGTAAAAGGCCATATGCCCGCAATCTGACCAGAGTACACTTTCGCTGCCCGTCTCTTCCGCCTGTTTCCGCAGGTCGGCGGCTGACAGTACATTGTCTTTTCCCCCGATCAGGAAATACTTGCTGCCCCGGAAGGCTTTCAGGGCTTCTGCCCGGTCCTTGCGGTCGCGCAGGGCTTTAAAGGTGCCGGTGACCGTATCGGCCGGTATCTTTTTCGACTGCTCATAGAGCTTCATCCAGCGTTCGCGCAGCAGGTCCTGCAGATCTTCGGCAAAAAGGTTACGGAAGAACTCGCGCATGAACAGGTCTCGGTTCTGCAGGAATACCTGTATACTGCGTTCACGGTTCCGTTTTTTCTCCTCACTGTCGGCCACAGGCGTGGAGTGCAGCAGGCAGATACCTGACAGCAGCTGCGGATGTTTTTCGAGCAGGGACAGGCCCACGTAACCGCCCATGCTGTGACCCACCAGGGCAATGGCAGAGGCTTTTTCGGCTTTCAGCACTTCGTATACGGCGGCACCCATGGCATCCACACTGAGATGGTCTTCGGCCCAGCCTTCGGAATTACCGCAGCCCGGCAGATCGACCAGTATATGTTTATACCCCGGGAAATCGGGCAGAATTTCCTGCCAGATACCTGCACTTTCGCACAAACCGTGTATCCACAGCACCGGGGCCCCCTCGCCCTCGGTATAGTACACAAGATCATAACCGCCTGCCTTTACCACTTTCTGCTCCATATCCAAAAATACACATTTTCCGCATATAAATCAAGGCCTTCAGCCGTTTTTGCCCGCTGCCGGTTTATAAAAAGTTGATAACACGCATACTTTTTTTTGACAGACTTGATGTTTATCTCGTTAATTTCGCGCTAAATTTCAGTTTACATTGAGTACACAAGCCTTCGATATAATCGTGGTGGGCGGAGGGATCGTCGGAGCCGCCAGCGCCTACAAACTGCAGCTTCGTTACCCGGACAGATCGATCGCCCTGCTTGAGAAAGAAAAAGGCCTTGCCGATCACCAGACCGGTAACAATTCGGGCGTGATCCACAGCGGCATTTACTATAAGCCCGGTTCGTACAAGGCGCGTAACTGTGTGGAAGGCCGCCGCGAACTGGTGGAATTTGCCAAAAAGTACAATATAAAGCACGATGTGTGCGGTAAGCTGATCGTGGCTGTGAACGAGGACGAAGCCGGCCGCCTCGACGGTATTTACCAGCGCGGACTGCAGAACGGCATCGAGGACATGCGCATCGTAAATGCAGACGAAATGCGTGAGATAGAGCCTTTTGTTACCGGTATAAAAGGGATACACGTGGGCTGTACGGGCATTATCGACTTCCGCGGGGTGACCAATACCCTGGGCAGCCTGCTCGAAGGCCTCAACAGCCGCAGCAAGGTATTCCGCGAGACCGAAGTGACCGCACTCGAAGACGACGGCGACCTGAAAAAGATACACACGAACAAAGGCCTGTTCACGGCAAAAAAAGTGGTTTTCTGCGGGGGATTGCAGAGCGACCGCCTGGCCAGGATGGACGGTATCAGGACCACGTCAAAAATTGTGGGCTTCCGCGGCGATTATTACGACCTTACCGAAAAGGGCCATCATAAGGTAAAACACCTGATCTACCCGGTGCCCAACCCCGCATTTCCTTTCCTGGGCGTGCACTTTACGCGCATGACCGACGGCAGCATCGAATGCGGGCCCAATGCCGTGTTCACCTTTAAGCGAGAAGGGTACGGCAAGACCGATTTCAGCCTGCGCGATACCGTGGACGCACTCAGCTTCGGCGGCACCTGGAAACTTTTCTTCAAACATACCCGGTTCGGTATCGACGAATACCGCCGGGCCTTCAGCAAAGCGCTTTTCCTGCGTACCCTGCAGCGCCTGGTGCCAAGCCTCGAAACCGACGACCTGAAACCCGGACGCGCCGGGGTACGTGCCATGGCCCTGGGCCCCGACGGCGAGATCATCGACGATTTCAAGATCGAATACAACAAGAACAGCATCCACGTTCTCAACGCCCCTTCACCCGCAGCTACGGCCTGCCTGGCCATCGGTACCGAAGTTACCAATATGGCAGAGGCCTGGTTTGGGGAGTTTTAACCGCAAATTTTTACTCACCTAAATTATACAGCACATGTTTGGATTTTTTAAACGGAACAAAATAAAACACGAACAACTGGTACAGGTGTATACCGATAACCTGTTCGATGTGATCGAGAAAGGCTTTTCGGAAGTGTCCGGTTTCATCAACGAAGAAAAGCAGTTCGAAAAAGCCCCGCAGATCGGTCCGGCCGATTTTGAATGGTTCACCTATATCATTTACGGCGGGAATATCCTGAACCTGTACAACTACTTCGAGGAAGATGTGGCAGACACCCTTAAAGTGAAGATCATACGCGAAGTGGCCGAACGTTATTCCAAGCGCGATTCCCATATTGCCGAAGACATTATACTGGAATACGAGAAATTCCTGAACGATATACAGCGTAAAACAGGCGATATAAGCAAGACCATTGCCCTGGCCCTGTTCTACAAATTTCAGCTGAACGATTACCAGAGCGAGCATTTCCAGAAGCTGAACACGCCCAACCCGGTATTTTTTAAAGAACTTACCGACATGATGAGCCTGTTCATCTGGAACTGGCCGGATTTCCTCGATAAGTTCAAGGTTTCCGAAAACTGATACTACTTTATACCTGCTTAAAAAAGTTCTTCCCGGGCGGAGGAACTTTTTTTTATCCGAAAAAATATTTTTAGGTTTGTCTAAAATTAAAAATAAGGTGAACTTAAAATACATATTCTTCCTGGCCTGTTTTTTCCCGTTGATCCTATTCGCGCAGAAGCAGGTATCCGGCCATGTATACGACGAAAACGGGCTGCCCCTGCCCCGCGTTACCGTTCTTTCGACCGGCAGCAGGGAGGCCACGACTACCGATTCCACGGGGTTTTTCAGTCTGCGCACCCCTTCTTCTTCCCTGCGGATAAGTCATATAGGTTATCATACCCTGCAACTGAACGATATCCGCCGCGACACCCTGCTCTACATCCGGTTACAGTCTGTGGCGGAAGTACGGCCCCTGATCCTTATCAGGGAAGGGTTCGATGATCCCGTGTCCGTGACCCGGATCTCCGCCGCCGATATGCAGCAGACCGGGGCCTGTATCCTGGTGGAAGGCATACAGCAGACACCGGGGCTGCGTTCACAGAACCAGTGCAATGTATGCGGCACCACCGAGATCCGCATCAATGGCATGGACGGGCCCTATACCCAGGTACTGATCGACGGAATGCCCATCGTAAGCGGGCTGGGCAGTGTGTACGCCCTGCAGTCCATCCCGGTTTCCATTATCGAAAGGCTCGAGATCACCCGCGGACCGGCCGATGCTTTTTTAGGCAGTGAGGCCATGGGCGGCAGCATCAATATCATAACAAAAAAGACCGGCAGCAGTCCGCGCTTCAGCGTGCATGCGGGTACCAACAGCCGACTGGAGAACATACTGGAGGCCGGTGGTAAATTCAGCATCCGGGAAAAGGTGCATGTGCTGCTCATGAGCTCCTGGCAGCAGTTCGGGCTGCGCATCGACCGCAACAAGGACGGTTTTACTGACATTCCGCTCTACAACCGCCTGGGCGGAGCCGTTAAAGTGACCGTTCCTTCTGCCCGCAGCGCCGGGTTACAGCTTTTTGCGCGTTATGTATTCGAAGACCGCCTGGGCGGACAGATACACTGGACCCCTGCCCACCGTGCCGGCGACCAGGTATATGCCGAAAGCATCTATACCTCGCGCTGGGAAGCTACCGGTAAATGGAGCCTGCCCATAAAGGAAAACCTGGAGCTGGGATTTTCGTATGCAGATCACCGGCAGAACTCCGCCTATGGCAATTCTTTTTTCCTGGCCTCACAGCGTAACCTGTACAGCTATGCACAGTATAAAAAACGCCTGGGAGGCTTCACCCTGAACCCCGGGCTGCTGGTGCGCTACAATTATTACGATGACAATACCCCGGCCACCCAGACCGAGGATAACGGCACTTTCCGCAACAACCCGGAAAAATACCTCATGCCCGGCGGCTTTTTCACGCTGAAGTATGAAAAGCGCCCCCACTGGGTCACTTCCGCCGGACTGCGTTATGAATACCACCCGGTACACCGGCATATACTGAGTCCGCGCTTTGCCCTGAAATATTCCCCCGACCCCGACCATGAGATCTCGCTGAATACCGGGCGGGGCTTCCGCGCCGTGCAGATATTCACTGAAGATCATTCGGCCCTGAGCGGCTACCGCAACGTGGTGTTCAATGCCCAGCTCAAGCCGGAAAGCAGCTGGAACGCCAACCTGAGCTATAAAGGACTTGTTCACCTGCGCCGCGATGCAAAGCTGCGTTATGAGCTCAGCGGCTGGTACACCTATTTCACCAACAAGATCATCGCCGATTACGACAGCGATCCCAATGAGATCCGTTTCGGCAACCTGGATGGCAATATGCACAATACGGGCACTTCGCTCGAGCTGTGCTATACTTTTCTTAAGAACTTCGACCTGGAAGGGAGTGCCACCGGCAATTATGTACGCATCAACAGCAGCAGCCTGCAGGCTACGCCCCTGTATACACCCTTTTTCAGCGGCACCTATAAGCTGAGCTATGTCATTCCAAAGACAAATATCGACCTGGCCTTTTTCGGGCAGGTGTTCAGTCCCATGCGTATGCCCCTGGCGGGTACGGGCGATCCGCGGCCTTCGTATTCACCCTGGTACCAGCTGAGTCATTTCCAGGCCAACTGGCAGTGGAAAAAGAGATCGATGGAATTTTACCTGGGTCTCCGCAATATTTTCGATTACCTGCCTTCGCGGCATGTGGATTTCCTGATCGCGGGCGCTGCCGATCCGTTCGACAAGAATGTGCAGACCGACGCCTCCGGCAATATCATTCCCGGTCCGGGCAATCCGTATGCACTGAGCTTTGATCCCTCGTACACCTACGCCCTTATGAGCGGCATACAGGTGAATGTGGGATGGAGATGGAGAATTGAGTAGGCCAGTCCGGAGTCTGCTTTTGTTTATACTTAAGTAAAGAGTTAAGAGGAACGAGCGAGGGCGTTGGATAATGAAGTTAAGAACATTGAGTGGTCCGGAGTCCGAAAGTCTGGAGTTTGCTTTTGTTTATACTCAAGTAAAGAGTTAAGAGGAGCGAGCGAGGGGCGTTTAGTAATGCAGTTAAGAGCATTGAGTGGTCCGAAAGTCTGGAGTTTGCTTTTGTTTATACTCAAGTAAAGAGTTAAGAGGAGCGAGCGAGGGCGTTGGATAATGAAGTTAAGAACTTTGAGTGGTCCGGAGTCCGAAAGTCCGGCGTTTGCTTTTGTTTATACTTAAGTAAAGAGTCAAGAGGAACGAGCGAGGGCGTTGGATAATGAAGTTAAGAACTTTGAGTGGTCCGGAGTTCGAAAGTCCGGCGTTTGCTTTTGTTTATACTTAAGTAAAGAGTCAAGAGGAACGAGCGAGGACGTTGGATAATGAAGTTAAGAACATTGAGTGGTCCGGAGTCCGAAAGTCTGGAGTCTGCTTTTGTTTATACTCAAGTAAAGAGTTAAGAGGAACGAGCGAGGGGCGTTTAGTAATGAAGTTAAGAGCATTGAGTGGTCCGAAAGTCTGGAGTTTGCTTTTGTTTATACTCAAGTAAAGAGTTAAGAGGAGCGAGCGAGGGCGTTGGATAATGAAGTTAAGAACTTTGAGTAGTCCGGAGTCCGAAAGTCCGAAGTTTGCTTTTGTTTATACTCAAGTAAAGAGTTAAGAGGAGCGAGCGAGGGCGTTGGATAATGAAGTTAAGAACTTTGAGTGGTCCGGAGTCCGAAAGTCTGGAGTCTGCTTTTGTTTACACTTGAGTGAAGAGTTAAGAGGAACAAGCGAGGGCGTTGGATAATGAAGTTAAGAACTTCGAGTGGTCCGGAGTCCGAAAGTCCGAAGTTTGCTTTTGTTTATACTTAAGTAAAGAGTTAAGAGGAACGAGTCAAGAGGAACGAGCGAGAGGTGTTTAGTAATGAAGTTAAGAGGAACGAGTTAAGAGGCGTCTGTCAGTCTGGCTCCACCCTTCACTCTCCACCCTTCACTCTTCACCCTTTACTCTTCACCCTTCACCCTCCCCCCGGACTTCTTCTTACTTTTCTTACCTTTGAACGAAGAAGTGAATACAGATTATGAGCAAAGTGATCAGCAGCGGTCCCCTGGAACGGCCGGACTGGTTTAAAACGGGTTTTGCGGCCGAAGTGCGGGGTAAGCGTTTTTCGAGATTCCTGGGCGAACTGTATACAAGTTACCACAACAAAAAAGCCGGTATGCATGGTCCGCTGGAACTGCTGGAAGAGAAGCAGCCGGGTGTAGATGCCATAGCCATTATATGCAACGAATTCGAGACCGATTTTTTTCGTATATTTATAGATCATATCCGTGAGCTGGTACGTTCCGAAGGGTATTACCTGTACACCTCCGATGCCCGCCTGCTGGACAAGGACGGTGTAGAAGTGCTGGTGGAGCGGCATTACCTGAAACCTTCAGTGCCCATACAGCTGAACGAGGCCAATGAGCAGATGTTCGGCAATATTACCCTGGAATATGTGATGCGTCACGGCCGGGCCGATCATGTGAAAATTCTGCGTACCTATTACTCCGACAGGGCTTTTACAGCGCCCCGCCCCTTCGATGAGCTCATCGACCTGATCACCGAGATCGGGCATTGAACAAAAAGTTGTCAAACTACCTCAGAACAGCTACTTTTGCCCCGTCATGCCATTAGATCAGCCGCTGGAAGAAAAAGAAATGTCGTTTCTCGATCACCTCGAGGAACTGCGCTGGCATATAGTACGTTCGGTTATTGCCATATTGATCGGCGCTATTGTAGCATTTATATACGATGAGATCCTTTTCGACGTGATCATCTTCGGGCCCAAGGACCCTCATTTCATTACCTACCGTGCTTTCTGCAAGATAGGTCAGTGGGTAGGTCTCAGCGACCAGATGTGCCTGCAGGACATCCCGATCAAGATCATCAATATGACCATGGGCGGACAGTTCAACATGCACATGTGGTCCAGCATCGTAGCCGGTTTTATACTGGCATTTCCCTATGTGCTGTGGGAGATCTGGCGTTTCCTGCGCCCGGCCCTGTACCCGCACGAGCGCAAAAATGCCAGCGGACTGCTTGCTTATGCCAGTCTTCTTTTCCTGGCAGGGGTAGCGTTCGGGTACTTCATCATCGGGCCGCTTTCTGTGAATTTCCTGGGCAATTACCGCATCAGCGACGAAATTTCGAATACCATCAACCTGTCTTCGTATATCAGTACCGTTACCACGGTGACCCTGGCCACCGGTATCCTTTTCGAGCTGCCTATACTCATTTATTTCTTTACGCGTATCGGCCTCATCACCCCCGAGTTCCTGCGTAAATACCGCCGCCATGCCCTGGTACTGAACCTGCTGGTAAGCGCCATCATCACGCCGCCCGATATCATCAGCCAGATCATTGTGGCCATGCCTTTGGGAATATTGTACGAAATCGGTATTTTAGTATCGGCACGTACGGCCAAACGACAGCTGGCGGCCGATAACAAATCCTTAATCAAAAAAGCATGAAGTTCTTCCTGAGAGCCGCTTTCATTGGCCTTGCCTGCATGGTGATCTCCGGTAATGCGGTAGCGCAGTACGTAGCTGACACCCTTTTTTTCCGCGACGGCACGTATGTCGTAGGCGAGATCCTGGACTTCGACTACGATGCCGTGGTTTTTAAAACGCCCGACCGGCAGGTGTATATGGCCCGTAAATCGGCCATGAACAAAATGTACAACTCGCGTCAGAACGTTTATTCGCGCTACAAGATCCCCGGTGCTCCCAACCAGAAGGCCATGATCCCCTACCCCCGCAATGAGATGGGCATTACCATACTGGACCTGCTGCGCACCGATATCCGTTTCTATTACGAATACCGGCCCATCAAGACCCGCTTTGCCCTGCGCGTGCCCCTTACCTTTGGCTTTAACTCGGGCGACTTTAATATCGTGTATTCCCTCATCGGGCTCAACCCGGTACAGAACATAAACCTGGGCATCGGTATCGAGCCGCGCCTGTATTCCAGCAAGCTATCACGCAACAGCTATGTGTTCGGCGTTTCGGCAGAGTACCTGTATGTGAACCGTACCCAGTTCTATGGCGGCGATCCCTGGTGGAGAGGCCATGCCCTGCGCTTTATGATCCTGAACGGAAGTACACACCTGGTAGCGGGCCGTGTTCAGCTGGGGACCGAGGTGGCCATAGGCCTGGCCGTACCCGTGGGCGATCCCTTTTACAGCGAAGGCATGACGCTGCCTACACCCATTCCGCAGTTCAAGCTGCGTTTCAACATCGGGTACCGCTGGTAAAAAACGGGCTTTTTCATAAATTTTATTAGGTTTGAACTAAATATTTCGAAAATGAAACTATTAGAAGGTAAAGTAGCCGTGGTAACAGGTGGAAGCCGCGGTATCGGGAAAGGAATTGTGAACAAACTGGCCGAACACGGAGCCAAGGTGGTATTCACCTATGTTTCCAGCGAAAGCGCCGCCAATGCCGTGGCTGAAGAAGCCGCATCAAAATACGGTGTGGAAGTGGTGGCCGTGAAGAACGACGCCGCCGATTTTGCCCAGGCCGAAAAACTGATCGAAGATACCGTAAGCCGTTTCGGACGGATCGATATACTGGTGAACAATGCCGGCATCACCAGGGACAACCTGCTGATGCGCATGAGCGAGGCGGACTGGGACGCGGTGATCGATACCAACCTGAAAAGCCTCTTCAATATGACCAAGGCCGTGCAGCGCACCATGCTGAAACAGCGTTCGGGCTCCATCATCAACCTGAGCTCGGTGGTAGGCCGCAGCGGAAATGCCGGCCAGGCCAACTATGCCGCTTCCAAAGCCGGAGCCATAGGATTTACACAGGCCGTGGCCCGCGAGCTGGGTTCCCGCAATATCCGCTGTAACGCCATTGCCCCCGGCTTTATCGAAACGGAAATGACCGAAAAGCTCGACGAACAGACCAAGAACGGCTGGATACAGAACATTCCGCTGAAACGTGCCGGTACTACCGAAGACGTGGCCAATACCGTGCTGTTCCTCGGTTCGGACCTGTCTACCTACATCAGCGGACAAACGATCAATGTCTGCGGCGCCATGCTGACAAATTAATATACGATTCACCCAAAATCCGCGTTCATTAAACGGTGAACATAAGTCTGTCCTATACCTGGTGGTTTGTTCCCGGATGTTTACTCCTGGGAGCGGGCCTGGCCCTGTTGCTTTACTTTTACAGGAAGCCCGAACAGGTTATTCCCCGCAATGCACGGATCGCACTGGGTGTAATACGGGCACTCTGCATCAGCGCCATCGCCTTTTTACTGCTGAACCCGCTGGCCAACCGCCTCGTGACCGAAGAAGAGCCCCCGGTCATTTACCTGCTGCACGACAATTCGGTATCCGTTCGTTTAAATAAGGACAGCGTTTTTTACAAGGGACAGTACCTGGAGCAGTGGAGCAGGCTACAGGAAGAATTACGCAAAAAATATGCCATCGAAGTGCTGAATTTCGGCAGCACGGTGTCCAAAGCTGCAGCGCCCGATTATTCGGAGACCGAGACCAATGCCGAAAAAGCCCTCAAAGAGCTGGAAACGATCACGGCAGGCGTAAATACCGGCGCGGTGATCTTTGCCTCCGACGGCATCAATACCAAAGGAAATTCGCCCATCACCCGGCTCGACGCCATCAAGGCGCCTTTTTATACCATTGCCCTGGGCGATACCACCACCCCGCGCGACTGGTACATACGTGAGGTGCTTACCAATAAGATCGCCTTTACCAAAAGTAAATTCCCGGTAGATATACAGATCGGTGCCGATAAGCTCAAAGGCAAACAGGGAAAGCTTACCGTTGAGTTCGGCGGTAAAAAGCTGCACGAACAAATGTTTACCCCGGCTGCCGACCGTGAGGATCTTTCCGTTTCGCTGTATGCCGAGGCCGGTACACCGGGCATACAGACCATAAAAGTGACCCTGAGCGTAATGGACGGAGAGACCAATGTGCGCAACAATGTGTCTTCCGTTTTTATCGAAATTACGGACACCCGCAAAAAGATCGCCCTGGTAAGCGAAGGGCCGCATCCCGACCTGGGTGCCATACGCCAGGCCTTGTCTGCCGATGAGAACCTGGAAGTGGTGTATGTTCCGGCCACGGAGTTCGTACCTTCGCCCGATTACAACCTGGTGGTCCTGCACAGCATACCCGGGGCCGGTTTCCAGGGCAGTGACCTGTTGCAGAAACTGCAGAACCTGCGCATACCGGTATGGTTTATCCTGGGCGCACGTACCAACCTGTTCGCCTTCAACAACCTGAACACCGGCATACGCATCAATGGCAATAACGGCCGCATGGACGACGCCCGCCTGGGCCTCAACCGTTCCTTTTCAGCTTACAATACCGGCGAAGACCTGGCCGCATTGCTGGCCAAAGCCCCGCCCCTGCAAACCTTCGCGGGAAATTACGAAGTACGCAACAATGCCGACGTGTTCGCCACCAAGAATATAGGTACACTCAGCACGGGTATACCGGCCTTTGTATTCCTGAACGATAACGGACGCCGCAGCGCTGTATTAAGCGGGGAAGGCCTGTGGAGGACCCGCCTCTACGATTTTGAACAGAACCAGGGGCACCGCATTTTTGACGAATGGATGCAGAAAACGGCCCAGTTCCTGGCCATACAGGACGACCGTTCCAGGTTCCGCGTAGATGCCAGGAACATGTACAGCGAATCGGAACCCGTGTACATACGCGCCGAGCTGTACAACGATGCCCTGGAACCCGTAACGGATTCCGAAGTGAAGCTGGTACTTACGGATTCGGCCAAAAAGAGCGTGAACTTTATATTTTCGAAGGCCAGCGATTATTACAACCTGAACCTGGGTAAACTGTCGCCGGGCGTATACAGCTATGTGGCCTCCACCACACGCGACGGCAGATCGTATACCAAAAGCGGCCGCTTTGCCGTAAATACCGACCGGATGGAATACACACGCCTGCGCGCCGACCATGATCTGCTGTACCAGATGGCCGCCCGCAGCAAGGGCGAAATGTTCTATCCGCAGACCATGGACCGCATACCGGCACAGATCGGAGCCCGCGACGATATCAGGACGGTTACACGCAGCTACCGCGACTTTACCGAATGGATCCACTGGAAATGGATATTCTTTGTGTTACTGCTGTTGCTGGGCAGCGAATGGTTCGCCCGCAGGTGGTTCGGCACCTATTAATACTTGCCCGTACGGGCCCTTTTTTGTAGGTTTGTCCGTTTTTGAAAAGAGGCATTATGGAAAGAACGATCATACTGAACGACGACGATATCCGCATGAAAACGGAACGGCTGGCTTTTGAGATCATGGAAGAGAACTATGAAGAAAAGCAGTTATTCCTGGTGGGTATTCTGCCCAATGGCAAGACCCTGGCGGAACAGATCATTCAGCATGTACGGCAGAACCTGCCCGGGGTAGACTGCCGCCTGATCACGGCCGCCCCTGACAACAAGAACACACCCAATGCCGCCGTGCGTTTTGAGGGCGGTATTGAAGATTCCGGTGCCCGTACCGTGATCCTGATCGACGATGTGCTGAATTCCGGCAAGACCATGGCCGCCGTGCTGCGCGAAATACTGCAGTATGGTCCTGCCCGCGTAAAGACCGCCGTTATGGTGGAACGCGCCTATAAGGATTTCCCCATCACGGCCGATTACCGGGGTATTTCCGTAAGTACCAATATACAGGACCACATAGAGGTAGACCTGGGCAGTCCTGCCGCAGCCTGGCTGATGTGATGAGGCCTTCGCTTTATTAAATCTTAAAAAGCCCGCTGAACAAAACCCAGCCTTTGGTTTTTTAGCTACCTTCGCCCCCTGTTTTGTTTGCTTTATGATCAGAGTTACGAAAACGTCCGCTTCGCAGCTGGGCAATACGGATTTCTCGAAACTTGAATTCGGGAAATATATTTCAGACCACATGTTCATTGCACATTACCGCAACGGGCAGTGGGAGAACGGCGAGATCATCCCCTTCCAGAATATCCCGCTCAGTCCGGCGGCCCTGGCCCTGCACTACGGGCAAAGCGTGTTCGAAGGCATGAAGGCCTTCCGCATGTACAACGGTTCGGTGAATATTTTCCGCATCCCGAAGCATATCGAACGTATGAACCGCTCGCTGGAACGCATGTGTATGCAGCCCGTACCCGCAGCACTGTTCGAAGAGGCCGTAAAAACACTGGTACAGACCGATATGGACTGGGTACCCCCCGCCGGCGAAGGTTCGCTGTACCTGCGTCCCTTTGTATTCGCCAGTGAAAGCCGCTACGGTGTAAAAGTGTCCGACGAATTTACCTTTATCATTTTCACGGGCCCGGTAGGTCCGTACTACCCGAAACCGCTGCGCGTAAAAGTGGAAACACTCTATTCAAGGGCTGCCCGCGGAGGTACCGGCGCCGCCAAATGCGCAGGGAACTACGGTGCGTCCTTCTATCCTACCCGTATGGCCCAGCTGGAAGGCTTCGACGCCGTGATCTGGACCGACGGACAGCAGCACGAGTACATCGAGGAATCCGGGACCATGAACGTAATGTTCGTAGATAACGGTACGCTGATCACCCCCGAACTTACCGATTCGATACTGCCGGGCATTACCCGCGATTCTATTTTACAGCTGGCCCGCAAAATGCAGATCGGCGTAAGGGAATACCGCATCTCACTGCAGGAACTGAAGCAGAAACTGGCCGAAGGTGCCATTACCGAAGCCTTCGGTACCGGTACGGCCGCTGTGGTGGCCCCGATCAAAAGCATTCATATCGGCGGGGAAGAATTTACCCTGCCCGATGCCAGGGAAGATGCCCTGATGTTCCGCCTGAAAAACGCGCTGAATGATCTGCGCACAGAAGGCAGCAGCGACTCTTTCGGCTGGAATACCGTCCTGTCCTGAACCTAAAGCATACCGCCGTTTAACGGGCACTTTTTACTTTGCGTACAAAGGTGTATACCCGCTCGCCTGTGCGCGTAAGCCATTCCAGCATCACATAAGGAGGGAACAGGTGCATAAGTCCGAAAGCCAGCAGGAACCAGCCGCTCAGGAACATGTATGCATTCGGCACTTCACGGGCCACCGGCCCCTCGGGACCTTCTATGCTGCGTATTTCGGTAAACCCGGCCGAAAGCAGCACCAGGATAAAACCAAAGACGATAAGCATAGGATCGAGAAAGAAAAAGCGTGTCCACCAGCGGAAAACCCGGGGATGAAGACGGATGAACAAGCCCGCCAGTGTGCAGATCACCACGGTAACAAATGCACACAGCAATGCCGATACGGGATGAAAGAAAAACAATCCGGCCAGGCCGTCTATACCGCCGTCCGTATCGAATATGGCCATGGTCATGTACAGGACCATGAGCGTAAGCATGGTAAGCACCATCTGCCCTGCAAACATCAGAATATGTACCAGCTTCCACACCATATAGTACCGCGGTTCAGGCTCCGCTATCTGTAATTATACGGAAGAACGGTCCCCGAGGTTTCGCAGGGTAATGGCCTGGTGATGCTGCACATGGTAAATGGTAAAATACATCATTTCGCGCAGGGTGAGCTTTCCCAGCAGGGGATGCGGCAGTATGTACCTGTCGAGATGGGCCTCGGAATAACGCCGCAGGGCCCGGTTCAGCTTTTGTACGGCACGCAGCATGTTCTTTTCCACCGTTGCCTTCTCTGCCAGTGTCACCGGTCGCGGCTTAAAGCGTTCAGATGCCACCCCGCCCTCTTCCAGCTTTCGTTTGTACCTGGCCACAACTTCGTCGTAACTGCGCGACGGGCGGTTGGCCGTACCGAACTTCCGCTTCAGCACAAAACGGGGCAGCAGGCGCAGCATGGTGAGCGGCGATACCGAAAGGTAAATATGTTCCATCTGCTGGGCAGCCGTCCATTTACCTTCGGGGGCATACAGGTAATCGGCATCGCTGAGACCGGAGATCAGCGCGGCAAATTCGCGGTGCTTTTCGTCCAGGCCGGCAATAATTTCTTCGCGGTTCATAGGTTTGCGTTATAGTATAAATGTACAAAGAAAAAGAGACGTACTGCGGGGTACGTCTCTGTAAGCTTTTTTTATTTTTTGAGGGAGGCCACCAGTGCATTCAGCACATTGCGGGCGTCGGGGTCCTGCCAGTGATGCAGGGTAGGCCCGAAAAACTCGTCGTAATGCGTGGTGTACTTATGCACCAGGCCTGCACGCATGTTGCGTTTGGTAAGTGCAAAGGTCTTGGGTTCAAAAGCGGCCAGTTCCTTCAGTCTGGTCCAGGCCCTGTCAAATACCTCCTCCTGCGGGCAAACCTCGTCCACAAAACCGCTCTGCAGCGCTTCGGCAGGCAGCAGCAGCTTGCCTTGCAGCAGGAACTGGTAGGCGTTCTTCTGCCCTACCACGGCGGCATACATTTCGAAAATGGGCTGTGGCACAGCAATGCCCACCGGTACTTCGTTGAGCCCGATGCGGAATTTTCCGTCGGCCATATAGCGGAAATCGCAGGTAAGCGCCACGATGGCCCCACCGGCCGGGCTATGCCCGTTCACGGCTGCTACCAGGGGTTTCCCGAAGGAAAGCATAGTACCGATCATGGTGGCGAAGGATTGCCAGAACTCCTGCGAGGTCTTTTCGTCATAGGCGGCTACTTCCAGCACATCGAGCCCGGCAGAGAAGAAATTTCCCTTCCCGGTGATCAGAGCGCCGCGCACGGAACTGTCCCTGTCCAGTTGTTTAAAGGTTTCGGCCAGCTCGTCGATCATGGCCTTGTTCAGTGCATTGGCCGTACCTCTGTCGAGCGTAACCACGGCCAGGTTTTCGCGGTGTTCTGTTCTTATGAATTCCATACCTTGTATTGTCTACCAGTCCTCGCCGCCGTTGTTATTGATATCTCCGCCGCCATCGCCGCCCTTACGGCTTTTACGGCTGCTGAAGTCCTGCTTGCCGAACTTGTAGGTCAGCGACAGGTTCAGGATGCGGGTCTCGCGCTTACGGCTGAAGGTGCTCACAAATGTAGCATCTCCGCCGTCAAGTGCAAAGCGACGGGTGTTAAATACGTCCTGCAGGCTCAGGTTGATGGATAATTTCTTTTTAAATACGTCGGCTTTCAGGCCCAGGTCGAGCCCCTGTACCGGTTTGGGACGTCCCTGCGGAGCCGCCGGAGCCCACCAGAAACCATAGGTGGCCTGGGCTTCCATCCACTGGGTAATTTTAAAGCCGGTAAGTACGCGGCCCATTCCCCCGATGCTCCAGTTACGGAGCCCGGAGCCCAGGTTGGTACCATTGATCTGGTAGTAATACAGGTTCACATTAGGCATCATGTACCACCATTTAAAGAATTCCATGCGGGCGGTAAGCTCGAAACCGGCCGAATGTGCCTCGTTGAAGTTCTGGAACGAGGTAATGCTCACCCCGTCAGGGTTTACCGTACGGTAACGGCTGATGACATTGGTGGTGTAACGGTAATAAATGGTAGGCGAAATGGAATATTTTTTGCCGCCGTAGGAGTACGAGAACTCGAAGCTGTTGGTGTATTCCGGGTTCAGCATGGGATTACCGGTCTGCAGGTTAAGCGGATCGGAATAGCTGGTGAACGTATTCAGTTGCCGGAAACCCGGACGCGAGATACGGCGCGAATAGTTCAGCTTGATATCGTTCTTGTCGTTGAATTTGTAGGACAGGAATACGCTCGGGAACCAGCTGAAGTAATTGCGCGAATTCTTGGTCTGTGTGGTTACCAGGTCGGTATTGATAAGCGTTTCCTCTACGCGCATACCCAGCTTGTAGCCGAATTTCTTGTAGGCCTTGGCCATCTGTGCATAGGCGCCGTACACCTGCTCGTGGTACACAAAGCGGTTGGTGAGGTACGGGTTGGCAGTGTACTCGCCCGTAAGCGGGTCATAGCTGAAATTGGTAAAGTCGTTATCGTTATGGCGGGCAGTGTATTTTACCCCGGTCTCCAGCGAATAGCTCTTTTTAAAGGGATGCATATAGTCGATGCTGGCCACAAAATTGCTGTTGGCAGATATATTGCCGGTGCGCTGCCGCTCGTAATAACGTACGCTGTTGTTGTTCAGCCAGTCGAGGTAGGCATTCTGGAACGCTTCTTCCTCGTTTTCGTTATTGCCGTTGAAGGTGGCATCGATCGTAAGCTCCTGGTTGGCTTTTTTGAACTGGTGCCTGAAGTTTACGTTCAGGTCGTAGTTATAGCGCACCTGGTCCTGGCTGCTGCTACGCTCCCACTGGTTGGTCTGCACCAGCGAGGAATCGTAGAAGGAATAGAAAGTGGCGTCCACGCTGTTGCCCGGGTTATAGCCGAAACCACCGGAAATGCCCAGGGTATTACGCGGGTTGATATATATGTCCATACCCAGGCGGGCCATGTGGTTTATGCGTTTGTTAAGGCCGCTGCTGCTGGTGTTCTGCTGGTACAGTGAATCCAGCATATAGCTGGTGCGGTAGCTGGTACCGTTGTTGAACGTATTGTTCCGGCGGAAGGAATAGTTACCGAAAATATTAAAGCGTTTGTTGCGGTAGCTGAGATTGGCCGCCGCATTGTACTTGCCGCGGGTACCGGCGCCCAGGGTCACGCTGCCTGTCAGGCCCAGGGTCTTGTTCTTCTTGAGCACCACGTTGATGATACCTGCCTGTCCGTCGGCATCGTATTTGGCATTGGGATTGGTAATTACCTCGATGCGTTCGATGGAAGAGGCCGGTATGCTCTCCAGAATGGCCTGGCGGCTGCCGCCCGTAATACCGGACGGACGTCCGTCTACCAGTACGGTAACACCTTCTGAACCGCGCAGGCTCAGGTTACCGTCGATATCTACGTTCACGGAAGGTATCTGGTTCAGGATGTCCACAGCCGAACCACCACTGGTAGAAAGCAGCTTCTCGGTATTGTACACCCGTTTATCGATCTCGTTCACCACCATAGGCGCATCGGCCACGATCTCGGCCCCCTTCAGGCTTTGGGAGGAGGGCTTCAGCATAACGGTGCCCAGGTCTTCGAGGGGTTCTTCGGCCGTAATGCGCAGGGTATCGGTCTGGTGCATGGTATAGCCCAGGAAGGTAATTTTTACCACGTAGTTACCGGGCGCCAGGTTCTCGATCAGGAAAGACCCGTCCGCACCGGTGGTAGTACCCCCGGCCAGCCTGCTGAGACCGGGTTTTATCAGCGACACCGAGGCATATTCGACGGCTTTTTTGGTAGAGGCGTCCTTTACCTTACCGAATACCTTACCGGGACCGGAAGCCGGACGTTCACCGGGGGCCTGCGCCAGGGCGGCCAGGGGAAAAAAACACAGGAGTGAGCTCAGAATAATTCCTCTCATGGAGTAAATGTGCATAATAGTTGTCAGAATATCCGTTGGACAAGGGTTTTTAACAAAGGTTTAATAAAGACCGCAGAAATAATTACGGCGGCCCCGGTAAAGAACGGAAGTCCCAGGTTTTCGGCCTCATTAAAGAAAACGGCGGCCATAATGATGCCGTATACGGGCTCCATATTCACGTAGAGGTTCGATTTAAAGGCGCTGATGTACTTCAGGCAGTGCAGGGCCAGCACAAAGGTAAGCGCCGTACACACCACCGAAAGGATAATAAGCCAGAGCCAGTCGGTCGCTTTGGGATACAGTGCCTGCGGCAGGGTTTCCGGCGATTCGAAGACGGGCAGCAGCAGGCTCAGGAACAGGAAGCCGAAGCCCAGCTCCACCGCAGTGGCGGCCCTGGCATCGAAACCTGTGGCGTATTTCTTGTTGAGCGTAGAGAACAGCGCCGCGAGGAAAGCGGCCAGTATACCAACACTGAAGGCTTCGGGGTTAATGGCCGAATCGGCATAGATAAAACGCACCCCGGTAAAGACCATCAGCCCGAGGAAAATATTGATCCAGTCGAAACGGGTACGCGTGATAAGTGGTTCCAGGATGGCTGCAAAGAACGAGCCCGTGGCCAGGGCCGAAAGGGCCACCGAAGCACTGTCGGCCATTTTGATGCTGCCGTAGAAGCAGACCCAGTGCAGGGCCGTAAGTATGCCTATAATGGCCAGGTGCAGTACCTGGCGGCGTTTAAAGGCGCGTATATGCGTCCATACACCCGGGATGCACAGCAGCGTTATCACGGTGATCCAGAGCCGGTGCCATACCAGCACAGGCCCCGAAAGAGATATGAGCTTACCGAGTATGGCCGTGAATCCCCACAGCAATACCACAAAATGCATTTGCAGATCGGCCGAGCGTTCCTGTTTCATATTACATTTCCATGCGGGCCATGGCCATTACGTTCTGACTGCTGAAATCTCCCGCCAGGTACTTAAAGTGCCCGCTGGCGGCGATCATGGCCGCATTGTCGGTACAATAGGCAAAAGGCGGTATATGGGCGCGGCAACCCTGTGCAGCGGCCAGTTCCGCGAAACGGCGCCGTACTTCCGAATTGGCCGATACGCCACCGGCCAGGGCTATGTCTTTTACCTTGTGCTCCTTCAGCACCAGGGCCAGCTTGTCCATCAGTATCTCTGTAATCGTGAACTGTATGGAGGCACAGAGGTCGTCCAGGTGCTTCGGGATGAAGTCCGGGTCCTCCTTCTGCCATTTCTGCAGCGCATACAGCACCGAGGTCTTGAAGCCGCTGAAGCTGTAATCGTACCCTTTGAGAGAAGGCCGGGCAAAGCGGAACGCATGCGGGTCTCCCTCCTGCGCATGTTTGTCTACCAGGGGGCCACCCGGGTAGGGCAGTCCCAGTATTTTGGCCGTTTTATCGAAGGCCTCACCGGCAGCATCGTCGATGGTCTCACCCAGCACCTCGAAACGATCGGCGGCATGCACCTTTACGATCTGGGTATGCCCGCCGCTTACCGTAAGACAGATGAAAGGAAATTCCGGCGGTGTATATTCCACACCCGGCGTTCTGATGAAATGGGCCAGTATATGTGCCTGCATGTGGTGTACCTCAATGAGCGGACGGTTCAGGGCCAGGGCCAGCGACTTGGCAAAGGACACCCCCACCATCAGTGAGCCGGGCAAACCGGGCCCGCGCGTAAAAGCCACTGCGGATATACTTTGTTTTGTTATTTTTGCGTTCTTGATGGCAGCATCCACTACGGGAATAATGCGGGCTTCATGTGCACGCGAGGCCAGTTCGGGAACCACCCCGCCCCAGGCCTTATGCACATCCTGTGTATACGTAACATTCGAGAGCAGTTCTCCGTTAACTAATACGGCTGCTCCTGTATCGTCACACGAACTCTCTATTCCCAGGATGATGATGTCTGAATTTTGATCCATTTTGCAAAACGAGCACAAAAATACAGGAAAAGAAGAAACGAAAGCCCCCCGTAAACAAAGCCGGGGCAAAAAGTTCTTTAAATGGACCTTCCGGGTCCTGCTGTCTTTTTTTGTCCTTATGATCGTAACGGCCCTGCTGCTGCGCCTGCCCGCCGTACAGACCTTCCTGGCCCAGAAGCTCGCAGGCTATTTCAGCGATAAATGGGGCGTTGAGATGCGTATCGACAAGGTGGAGATCAAATTTTTCTCCTCCGTGGAGCTCAAGGGCCTTACCATCGGCGACCATCACCGGGATACCCTGCTGCATGCCGCCAGCCTCGAAGCAGGGATCGAATATTTCCGGCTCCGGCAGAATGCCCTGTCCATCTCGCACGTGTACCTGGACGATGCCCTGTTCCGCCTGCACAAATATCCCGGTGAAAAAGGCATGAACCTCGACTGGTTCATCAACAAGTTCAAAAGCGATAAGCCGAAAGATACCACGGCCTCCAAACCTTTCGATTTCATTATCCGCAACATACGTTTCCGCAACGTGGCCTTTAACCTGATCGACGAGACCACCGATTCCCTGCCCGCCCGCTTCCAGGCCAATAATATACGCACCCTGGTATCACAGGGCGATTTTGCCAATTTCCGCATCGCAAAGGACAGCATTCTCTTTCGGATAGACCAGTTGCAGGCCCGCGACCATTCCGGGGTAGGCTTTTCGGAATTCAAAAGCGATTTCTGCATCAGCTCCAGTTGCCTGATGTTCGAGAACGCGGCCTTTAAAACCCTCTCGGGCAGTGCCGTGAACGGCGATGTACGTATGCTGTACAATGCCTGGAGCAGCTACAGCCAGTTCATGGACAGTGTACGCTTCGACTGCAGGCTGGTCAATACCACACTGAATACCAAAGACATATCTTATTTCAACCATAACCTGGAAGGACTGGAGCTGGTGGCCGATATCTCCACCCGGGCCAAAGGCCCCATCTCGAACCTGCGCCTGCGCGACCTGGACATACGCACGGGGAACAATACCCGCATACAGAGCGATATCGAAATGCGGGGACTGCCCAATATCAATGAGACCTTCTTTAACCTGGAGGCGCAGAACATACAGACCACCATAGCCGACCTGGAGAGTTTTCCCATGCCGCCTTTCCCGGAGAAGAAACGCCTTGTCCTGCCGGAGCAGGTGCGTAACCTGGAACATGTTGCGTTTACCGGGACCTTTACCGGCTTTTACAACGATTTTGTGTCCTACGGTAAATTTACCACCGGTGCCGGCACCCTGTTCACCGACCTGAAACTGAGCGGGGATACGGCCTTCGAGAACCCGCACTATTCGGGACGCCTGCGCAGCGAAGGCATTAACCTGGCCACCATACTGGGCTCCGAAATACTGGGCCCGGCCGTGTTCGACCTGAACATCAAGGGACATTCCTTCGATCCCGGGGAAATGGAGCTGGCCTTCGACGGGGACATCCGCAAGTTTACCCTGAAAGGCTATACCTATTCGGACATCAGGACCCGCACCGAATTTGTAAAAAATACCATCGACGGACTGGTGACCGTGCGCGACCCCAATGTACAGCTGGATGCCCAGGCCTTTATAGACCTGCGTGGAAAACAGCCGCATTACATTGCCAATGTGCGCATACAGGACTGGGACCTGCTTAAGACCAATGTCTACAAAGACACGCTTACCCTGGCCAAAGCCCGCTTCGACGGCGATATACAGGGCTCCGACATCGATAATATGGTGGGCTGGCTGCGTGCCGACAGTATTTATTTCTTCAAGGAAGACCGCGGGTACTCGCTCAGCAGTCTGCAGGTGAATGCCGATACCATCGAGACCACGCGTACTTTCAGCGTCAGCTCCGACTATATCGATGCCCACCTGGCCGGGCATTTTAAGTTTGTGCCGCTGTACAACAACATCCTGATGAATGTAACGCGCTACCTGCCTTCGCTGCGCATTCCCTACGACCCGAAGCTGGCGGCCACCGACGAGGCCATTGCCTTTGACATACAGTTCAAGAACGTAAAACCCATTACCGAAGTTTTTGTACCGGCCTTTTACCTGGAAGAGAATTCCGAAATAAACGGCATTTACCGCACCAATGGCGGAACAGTGGACCTGGTGGCCAATTCAGGCGGCGTGGGATACGGCAGTATCCGCCTGGTGAACTGGACCCTGAGCCTGGACAATAACGAACGCGAAATTGAGGTAAATACCCGTGCCGAACGTTTCCATATCTCAGACAGTACGTTCTTTTCGGGAGTACGCCTTATTTCGGAGGCCTATACCGATTCGGTGACGATCACCCTGGACTGGCTGGGCGATTCCTATAATATTTCACGGGGATTCTTTAAAGTAGGCACCCTGCTCGGTGCCGACAGCACCTATACGCTTACGGTATTCCCTTCCTATTTTGCCCTGCAGGAAATGGAATACAGGCTGCGTACACCCAGCTCGGTGGTGTACAATTCCGATGGTATAAGCTTCGAAAAAATGGCTTTCCGGTCCGACAACGGGCAGGTTTTCAGTATTGAAGGCAAGGCGGGCAAGAACTCCGGCGATGTGCTCTCCCTGCATATCACGCGTTTTCCGCTGGCCTTTACCAACCGCTTTATCGGCTCCGAGGCCACCGACCTGCGCGGTTACATAAGCGGCGATATCGGCGCCCACCGGCTTATGGCACAGCCTTTCTTCGAGGCCGACCTCACAGGCGACTCGCTCTATCTCAACAACAATGCACTGGGTGTACTCAGGCTCAAAAGCGAGTACGATATCGAACAGGAAATGCTTGCCATCAATTCCACGCTCAGCTACAACAGCCGTTACTCGCTTTCGGTGACCAATGGCAGGTTTTATCCCCTGCGCAAAAGTGACCAGTTCGATATACCTGTCAGCCTCGATGATTTCAACATCGGCGTGGCCGAACTGTTCCTGGCCCCGGTATTTACTGATATGTCGGGTAAGATCTCGGGCAACCTGCACCTGTACGGCTCACTCAAAAAGCCCGACCTGCGCGGGAATGCCCTGCTTACCGATGCCGCCTTTACCATACCTGTCATCGGCACACGTTACCAGCTCAATTCCGATAATGCCAAAAGCATCGTACTCAATTCCCGGGAGATCAATTTCGGTACCATACGCGTTAAGGACCAGCGCGGCGAATCGGCCGTGATCACCGGGCGCATCAAGCACAGCTACTTCTCGGGTATGGAGCTGGACGTAGCCCTGCGGGCCCGGAATTTCCTGTTCCTGAACACCCGCTATAAAGAGGGCGACGCCTTTTACGGCACCATTCCCGCTACGGGTAATGTGAGTATTGACGGGCCTTTCGACGATATAAAGATCACCGCCAATGTAACCACCAATGCGGGCGGAAAACTCTTCCTGCCGATGAATTCGGGTCCTTCCAAAGCTACGGACAACAGTTTCGTGATCTTTTACGACAGCCGCGATACCGCCAAAAACATCAATGATATACGCCTGCAGAAAGATATTTCCGTGGTTTCGCTGGACATGTTCGTGGACGTGACCGAGGACTGCGAGGTACAGATCATTTTCGACGAAAAGGTGGGTGATGTGCTCAGGGCACAGGGACGGGGCAGCCTGCGCATTGAACTGAACAAGCTTTACGAGCTTTCGATGTATGGCGAATACGAAGTATACAAAGGCGATTACCTGTTTACGCTCGAGAACGTGATCAACAAAAAGCTGCAGTTGCGGCCCGGCGGTATGATCTACTGGTCGGGCGATCCGTTTACGGCCAAGATCAATGCCTCGGCCATGTACGAAGTGCGTACAAGTCCCTTCCCGCTGATGCAGAACCATACCCTGGGCTCTGCCGATTCGATGAAATATAAGTCGAAGACCACCACCCAGGTGATCGTGAACCTGAAGGGCGACCTGATGAACCCGCTTATTTCCTTCGATATCGAGTTCCCCACGCAGAGCGATGAGTTCAGGACCGCCATCAATGAACGTCTTACCAGCGAAGACGAACGCAATAAGCAGGCCTTTGCCCTGCTGGTGCTGCGCCAGTTCGTGCCGCCCTCGAATGCCAGCGGGTCCATCGGTTTTTCCGGCGGAGGCGCAGCCAGCTCCAGCTCACTCGAGGTACTTTCGAACCAGCTGAGCAACTGGCTTTCCACCCTCACCGGCAATGTAGACCTGGGCGTGCGTTACCGCGGTGCCGACGGCACTTCCAGCGGCAGCAACGAGGTAGAGCTGAACGTATCGGGCAAATTCCTCAACGACCGCATCGTGGTAGACGGCAACTTCGGTGTGGCCACCAACAATACGGCGGCGGGCAGCAATAACAACAATGCCAGTAAAACGGCGGGCATCATCGACGTAAATATCGAATACAAGATCACCAATGACGGCAAGCTGCGCCTGCGCGCCTTTAACCGCTCCAACGACGGCTATCTTACCGTGGCCTTCCCCTATACACAGGGTGTAGGTCTCACCTACTCCACTTCTTTTGACACCTGGAAAGAGGTAAAGTTTAAAAAGAAACGGAAAAAGAACGAGGAAAAAGCCCCGCAGCAGCAGAAGGCCGTTCCGGACAACACTACGCCTCCTGCCGAAAAGAAACAGAATGAAAAGTAAATCCATTGTTCCTTACACACACGCATGAATTTTCTACAGACCGAAAAACTCCATAAAAGTTACGGCGACCGGGTATTGTTCCGCGACCTGGACCTGAGCCTCGACCAGGGCGATAAAATGGCACTGATCGCTCCCAACGGCAAGGGCAAAAGTACCCTCATGAACATACTGGCCGGACTGGAGCATGCCGATTCGGGCCGGGTTACCCTGCGCAATGATATCCGCATCGGTTTCCTGCCCCAGGACCCGCCCTTCGATCCGCAGAGCAGCGCCTGGGACTGTATCTTTGACTCCGGTTCCGAAGTGGCCCGCACCGTTCGCGAGTACGAAAAAGCGGTAGAACACGGCGATACGGCCGGTATGCAGCACCTGCTGGGCGAAATGGACCGCCTGCATGCCTGGGGTTTTGAAAGCCGTGCCAAAGAGATCCTGGGCAGGCTGCAGATCACCGAACTCGATAAACCGATAGGCACATTCTCGGGCGGACAGAAAAAACGCGTGGCCCTGGCCAAGCTCCTGCTCGACGAGCCTGACCTGTACCTGCTGGACGAGCCCACCAACCACCTGGACATAGACATGGTGGAATGGCTGGAAGAAGAGCTGAATACCGGCAAAAAGACCATACTGATGGTCACGCACGACCGTTATTTCCTCGACGACGTGTGCAACGGCATCATCGAGCTGGAAGACAATGACGTATACTATTACAGGGGCGATTATGCCTATTACCTGGAAAAACGCGCCGAACGCCGCGCCGCCCAGCAGAGCGAGTACGACAGCAACCAGAACATACTGCGCCGCGAGCTGGAATGGGTACGCCGGCAGCCCAAGGCCCGCGGCACCAAAAGCAAATCCCGGCTCGATGCCTATTACGCCCTGAAAGAGGATACCAAACGCGTACGGGAGGAAAAAGGCATTGAGATGGGTGTAAAAATGCAGCACCTGGGCAGCAAGATCGTAGAGCTGATCAAGGTGAGCAAATCATACGGCGATAAAGTACTGCTGGATAAATTTACGTATACCTTTAACCGCGGGGAACGCATCGCCATTGCAGGCGCCAACGGTACCGGAAAGACCACCCTGCTGAACATGCTGGTAGGCCGTATACAGCCCGATGCCGGCAAGATCATCGTGGGCGATACCATACAGTTCGGGTTTTATGAACAGAACGGCATGAAGTTCAGCGACGATGAACGCGTGATCGAACACGTGCGCAAGATCGCCGAAGTGGTAGAGACCGCATCGGGGCAGAAGATCAGCGCTTCGCAGATGCTTACCCGCTTCGATTTTCCGCCCGACCGGCAGTGGACGGTGATCGGCAAGCTGAGCGGCGGAGAGAAAAAACGCCTGTACCTGCTTACCGTACTGATGCAGAACCCCAATTTCCTGATCCTGGACGAACCTACGAACGACCTGGACATACTTACGCTGAACAAGCTGGAAGAGTTCCTGCTCGATTATCCCGGCTGCCTGGTGGTGGTAAGCCACGACCGGCATTTCATGGACAAGATATGCGACCATACCTTTGTGCTCGAAGGCAGGGGCCAGGTGCGCGTTTACCCGGGTAACTACACGCAGTACCGTGCCGAAAAGCTCCGCGAAAAGAACACACAGCCTGCCGAAACACCGAAACCTGCGGCAGAAAAGCCGGTAGAAACACGTCCGGCCAAAGAGAAAATAAAGCTCAGCTTCAAGGAAAAAATGGAGTTTGAGCAGCTGGAGAGCGATATTCCCCGCCTCGAAGCCGAGAAAAAAGAGCTGGAAGAGGCCCTTGGCAATACGAACGACGGCAATGAGCTGACACGTATTTCGGAACGGCTCGGAAAAATAATCGGCGAACTCGATGAAAAAAGTATGCGATGGCTTGAACTAAGCGAATTTATTGGTTAAATAGCCGTTAACTTTTCGATTTTATAGAGATTTATCTAACTTCGCAGGAAATTTTTTAAAGGTCTTATGGAACGCAAAGAAGTATATATCGTATCGGCAGTACGCACGCCTATCGGAAGTTTTAACGGTCAGTTCTCCACAGTTTCGGCTACCCGTCTCGGTGCAGCCGCTATCAAAGGCGCCATCGAAAAAGCAGGTATCGCCCCGGAGCTGGTCACCGAGGTTTTTATGGGTCATGTGCTGCAGGCCAATGCGGGCCAGGCTCCTGCCCGGCAGGCCGCTAAATTTGCCGGTCTGCCCGACAGCGTACACTGCACTACGGTAAACAAGGTATGCGCTTCCGGCCTTAAATCCGTTATGCTGGCCGCACAGTCCATTATGCTGGGCGATAACGATATCGTGGTTGCCGGTGGTATGGAGAACATGACACAGGTGCCCTATTACCTCGACAACGCCCGCAACGGCTACCGCCTGGGCAACGGGCAGGTGATAGACGGACTGGTAAAGGACGGTCTTACCGACGTATACCATAATTACCACATGGGTAATGCCGCCGAGCTTTGTGCCAAAGAATGCAATATCTCCCGCGAAGAGCAGGACGCTTACGCCACAGAGAGCTACAAACGTTCACAGGCCGCCTGGGCTGCCGGTAAGTTCAGCGAAGAGATCGTTCCCGTGGCCGTACCGCAGCGTAAGGGCGATGACCTGCTCATCAGCGAGGACGAAGAATACAAACAGGTTAAATTCGATAAAATTCCCGAACTGCGTCCCGTTTTCCAGAAAGACGGAACGGTAACCGCCGCCAATGCATCCACCCTGAACGACGGGGCCGCCGCACTGGTGCTGGTAAGTAAGGAAAAAGCCGAAGAACTGGGCCTGAAGCCCATTGCCCGCATCACCGGCTATGCCGATGCCGAGCAGGCCCCGGAGTGGTTCACCACTACCCCGTCCGTAGCCCTGCCGCGCGCCGTACAGAAAGCCGGTCTTACCCTGGAGCAGGTGGATTATTTCGAGATCAACGAAGCCTTCTCCGTGGTATCCATTGCCAATAACCGGAAAATGAAACTGGACCCCGCCAAAGTGAACGTGAACGGAGGTGCCGTATCCCTGGGTCACCCGCTGGGTGCTTCGGGTGCGCGTATCCTGGTAACCCTGCTGCACGTACTGAAGCAGAACAACGCCAGAACAGGCGCCTGCGGTATCTGCAACGGAGGAGGCGGAGCCAGTGCCCTCGTGGTAGAAATGCTGTAAAGATCATGGACCGTTTCTTCAGTACCCTGCAGGCTCTCGCACCTGTGCTGCAAGCGGCAGACAGCCTCTCGCCCAAGCTGGACGAACTCCTCTTCGGCGAGGTCTGTGAATGTACCGGAGAGTTCGGGAAATACTATAAGGTGCGCCACCTGTGGAATGGCTGCGACGGCTTTATACAGCGCAACCAGCTGGTACCCGTGGACGAAGAATATGCCGCTGCTTTTTCCTCCGGGAAATGGGAACGCCTGTTCGCGCCCGCAGCCGCTGTGGAGAACGAACGCTCAGGTATCCGGTATACGATCTCGGCAGGCAGTGTACTGGCCGGATTGCAGGACAACCGCTTCGGCCTGGCCGGTGAAACGTTCAGCCTGGTAAGTCCCCTGCCCAACCGCGTACCTGCGCGCATCCCCGATATTATACGCGACAGCGTGCTCCTGTTCCTGAACGTACCCGAAGTACAGGGCGGCCGCAGCATCATGGGTATGGACCCGGCCGGCCTCTGCCGGCAGGTGTTCGCGTTCGCAGGCATACGCCTGAGCCCCGGCCTCGGCGCCATGGCCGCGGAAGGTACCCATGTAGACTTTGTACACGAGCTGCGCTGCGGCGATATTGCCTTTTTCAGCGATGCCGAAGGAGAGATCGTTCATGCCGGCATCGGTATCGACGACGGCTGGGTGATCCACACCGACGGTAAGGTAAAAAGCGGCCGCCTGGACCAGCAGGGCCTTTATGACCCGAAAGAAAACCGATACATATACCAGCTGCGGCTGATCAAACGTTATTTCTGATACCATGTTCCGCTTTCCCACACTTTCCACACAACAGATCGACTACCTGAACATGGGCCTCATGGTCCTTTCACTGGTACTCGCCTATATGCTGCCCTTCGAAGTATTTCTCTTCTCCTATGCCGTGCTCGGTCCCCTGCACTACCTTACGGAGATATCCTGGCTGCACCGGAAAAAATACTACGTATCGGTACGGAAAGAACAGAACAAATGGGTCTTCCCGCTGGTGGTGGTGATACTGAGCATCATTCTTACCGCAGATAATATCTTTTCCATTTTCGGTATTCCCGTTAAGCTGCCTTCCGTATTCCGGGGCACCAATATTATCCTGTTCCTCTTCGGGCTTGCCTTTATCCTCATTATGCTGCGCAGGAACCTGCACCGTATCGTGGCCATCAGTGCGCTTACCGTACTCTGCCTGGTGCTGAACCTCGAAAAGCAATGCATTACCTGTACGGACGATGTAAGCGGCAAGACCATCGAATACTGCGACCTGGACAATAAGCGGGGCAGCAGCAGCTTTATACAGAAACGCTGTAAGGACGTGAACAATAACGGGTACCTGGAACCCGGCACAGACTTTGACCAGGGCTATTCTTACTACCCGGCGGTGATCCTGCTTTCGGCCTATGTCCCCACCCTGATACACGTATACATCTTTACCATGCTGTTTATGCTGTTCGGGGCACTGAAAAGCCATTCGCGCAGCGGGAAAGCGGCCGTGGTACTGCTTATCGTATGCGGGGCCCTGCCCTTCCTGTTCGACGCACCTATACCCTATACCATTTCGGAATTTGCACGCAACAGCTATAACGTATCTTTCCTCGACCTGAACCAGCTCGTTTTCGAGAACTTCGGGCTGGGCAATACCGATGCCGACAGTATTTATACCTCACGCGCAGGCATTATGCTCGGGCGGTTCATCGCATTTGCGTATACATATCATTACCTGAACTGGTTCAGCAAGACCAGCATCATACAGTGGCACAGAATGCCCGTGCTGAACCTCTCGGTGGTACTGGTGCTCTGGGCCGTTTCGGTAGGTCTGTACCTTTACGATTACAAAACGGGGTTAACGGCCCTGCTGCTGCTGAGCTTCCTGCATGTGTTCATGGAATTCCCGCTCAATTTCCAGTCGCTGCGCGGAATTTTCGAGCATGTAAATCCTTTCGGCAAAAAGGCGGTCCCGGCCTGATCTACAGGATATCGCTCAGGGTAAGATGCTGGAACTCGTGCGTCCAGAAGGCCCGCGTTTCCTGCACAGGGTGACCAAGTATACGCTCCACGCCTTCGGTAGAGGCCACATTGTCCTTGAACAGCAGCTTGAACTGGTCGTAGTTCATCAGCTCGGGGAACCAGACCGAAATAAAATTGCGGGTCACGGGTTCGATCAGCTTTTTAGGCAGCTCTATCGGGAACAGCTTTTCCTTACCCGAGGCCAGCATCAGCAGCTCTTTAAAGCTGAAGGGCGTAGAACCCACCACATCGATGGCCCCCCCGGGGATAGACGTATCCAGGCAGATGCGCTGCACGAGTTCGTTCAGATCTTCGGGCAGCACAGGCTGCACACGCGTTTCGGCAAAGCCCTGCGGCATAATGGGACGGTTCTGCAATACCTTGCACATGAACACCAGCCATTTGAATTTCTTTACCAGCAGGGTACCGCTCAGGCATACGATGGAAGGCCGCAGCACATAGGTGTCCGGGTGACTCAGCAGCAGCTCGTCGCCCAGGCCTTTGGTGCGCAGGAACGCGATATCGTGTGCAGGATCGGCTCCCAGGGCCGAGATATGAATAATGCGCGGATTCCCGATCTTAGCCCGGTTAGCCAGTATGGTACGCACCAGGTCCAGGTGCACCTTCTTGAAATCGTCCTCGCGGCTTTCGCGGATAATGCCCGCACAGTTGATGAGCACGTCCTGCTCGCCCAGGATACTCCAGTCGTGCAGGTCGGGATCGAACACAAAACAGCCCTCAACCCCTTTGCGTGAGCAGGGTGTAAGCTGCATATGCGGCAGTGCGCGCAATGCGGCCGTAATACTTGATCCGATAGCGCCCGAGGCGCCGATGATAACCACTCTCATAACTTATGCCCCGAAGTCCACGGCTCCGGACTGCCTGCAAATATAAATACATTCGCAGTTCACAGGCCGTATGCCCGGTATGCAGGGCCCAAAGCTACACAAAATCCTATAGTTCTCAGGCTATCCTGAAAGTTTAAACACTTGAAAAACAATTCTATCTGCCTTATATGAAAGCACGTAAAGAATTATTATTTTTGCGCCGGATTTTAAAACATGGCAGCGCAGGAACCTAAAATACGCATATTGCTTGGAGACACGCAATACCTCATCAAGGCGGGGCTTACACAGCTTATCCGCGAAAATGCCGACCTGGAGCCGGCGGGTTCCGTACACAACCTGGCTGACCTGCAGAGCAAGCTGCATACCGAGGTTTTCGACCTGCTGATCGTAGACAAGAATTTCGGCGATTTTTTCGAAGAGGAGAACCTGCCGCTTACGGGCGAGATCTTCAGACAGAAGTGTGTACTGGCCATATCCGATATGGACAAGGAAGGTATTTACCGGATACACAAGCATCATCTTACGGGCTTTATCACGTATGAAAGCAGCAAGGAAGAGATACTGGAGGCGATACGCAAATCGGCCGCGGGTATCAAGTTCTTTAGTCCGCGCATTGTAGAGGCCCTGATCGCGATGACCTACGGACCGGGAGCGGCTGCCGGCATGCGGCCCGGAGGCACGGCCGACCGCGACCGGAAAAATGCCCAGAGCGAGGCCGCAGCTTCCCTTTCTGACCGGGAAAAAGAGATCCTGCAACTGGTGGTAAAAGGCAAGACCGCCCAGGAAATGGCCGACGATCTGTTCCTGAGCATACATACCATTTACACCCACCGCAAGAACATATTAAAGAAACTTTCCTGCAAAAACGCCACAGAATTGCTTAATTTCGCCATGAACAACAATCTCATGGAATAGGGCATTATGGCGCAGCATTCGCACCCGGACACGCATACCTGCACGCATGACCACGATCATGGCCATGCCCACGGGAACACCACCCGCGCTATTGTCTGGGCACTGGTACTCAATGCCACCTTTACCGTTATCGAATTCATAGCCGGTTCCCTCTCCCATTCCGCCGCAGTATTATCTGATGCCGTGCACGACCTGGGAGACTGTTTCACCATCGGTTTTGCCCTGGTGCTGCAACGGTACGCAGGCAAGAAGGCCGACCGGCGTTTCCCGTTCGGTTACGGACGTTTATCGGCGGCTTCGGCCTTTGTCACATCGCTGGTGCTCATTACGGGCTCGGTATTTATGCTTTTTGAATCGGCACAGCGCATCCTGGAAGACGATCACCAGGTACGCACGTCCATCGTGATACCGGTGGCCTTTGCCGGGTTACTTTTCAACGGGCTGGCCGCACGTTTTCTTTTCCACGGGCATACACACGATCCCGGGCATGCGCGCAAGGCCATCGCCCTGCATTTTATAGAGGACATACTGGGTTGGGCCGCGGTACTGGCAGGCAGCATCATTATACATTTTACAGGCTATACGGCTATTGATTCCATACTTTCGGCGGGCATCAGCCTGTTCGTACTGGTACAGGCACTGCGTAACCTGCTGCGGGTGGTGCCGGTGTTCTTCGATACCCTGCCCGCTTCGGTGAACCAGGACGCTGCAGAGCTGGCGGCCCTGAATATCTTTGGTGCGGAAGCTTCGCCGAAACTGCGTATATGGACCATCGACGGCAGCAGTCATGCCGCTATCGTAAGCCTCAGGCTCAGCGCGGCCGGTACACCGGAGGAGCTCTCCACCCGGAAGGAAGCCCTGCGCAAAGTCTTGTCCGCACAACAGATCCATACGGTATATTTCGATCTCGTATAAGCTATGGGGCAGACCTTTGCCTGCATGAACCGGCTTATAGTTTGACTAAATTTTCGTTCGTGAAATTAAATGCTACGTTTATTCTAAAAATCAGGAATCAGGCTGATTGTTAATAACATAAAAATGTGACAATCAACCCAAAAAGAAGAACACTGCAGATACTTACCAGGAAATAGTTTACTTCATTTTAACTTTCATAAATCCTATTTTAACGTGTGTATGCCTTATTGAAAAAAGCTAATTACTAAGACAGTAGCTTCAGGCCTTTTCCAAATTTAGTATATTCATCAATTCCAGTACGGGTAAACACCGCTTTTTCCTGCAGGAAAATAGTCTGCATTCCGGCGTCTATACTTATTAACGCAGCCCGGAACCAAAGCGGGCTTAATTGTATTTTGAGTGCTGCTTTACAACACCTTAGAAATGACAAAAGCGCACAAATTCATACTGCCTGATTACCGGCACCTGAAGGATATTATCATAGTGGAAGACAGCATGGTAGATTTTCATTATACCAGCAGGCTCATCCGGAAGATCAGCCCTTCGTTCGAACTGTTCCATGCCCCGGACTTCAATACGCTGATGCAGCTACTAAAACGCAGAAAACCCTCACTGGTCATATACAACACACGTGTGGGACGCAGGAGCTTCTTCAGCTTTTACGACCGGAATGAACCCTTGCACGATATTCCCTTCCTCATCATTTCGCAGCAGACGGAGCTGGCTTTGCAGGCTTTCCAGCGCAAGGCCGTGCATTTCATAAAAAAGCCCGCACGTATCGAAGAGCTGGCCGATGCCTTTCTGCGTGTGGAAGAAGGCTATAAAATGAAATCGGCCTTCGAGCATAATGACCACAGCCTGTACCTTCCCGTGCTGCGCGAAAAAGCGCTGTACTATGTACCTTACACCGATGTGGTATACCTGCGGGCCAGCGGCTCGTATACCTTTATTGTGCTGCAGAGCAGGGAACAGATATGCGTATCGAAGAACCTGGGTCATTACGAGGCCCTGCTCCCCGCTTTTTTTGTGCGGGTGAACAAATCGGTGATCATTAATATACGTTTTATAAAGCGTATATACAAGGACAGCACCTGCATCGAGCTGGGGGATTTTGCAGCCTTTGAAATATCCATACGCCGCCGCCCCAGTGTCTTAAAGCATATACAGATGTTCCATTCGGGCCGTCTCTAAAACACATTGCTGAGCCGTTCCCGGCGGGCCAGCGCAACTTTTACCTCGAAGGTGTTGTTCATGCTCTGCACAAAGCAGGTAAGTCCGAGGTCCTGCGTGGTCTTCTCGATGAACTTGCGTCCCATGCCGGTCGATCTTTTCCAGGTTCGGAAAAATACCGACTGGGCCTTATCTTCGGACCTGTATACGTTTTTTACCACCAGGAAACCGTTCTCGGCCGATACGAGTATTTCCGTTCCTTCCTCGGCATACTTAACGGCATTGTCGAGTATATTGAACATGAGATGGCGGAACAGGAAACGGTTCGATACGATCAGGAGCCCGGGGGCCAGGTCTATACGTATACGTTTGTTCTCGAGCCGGGTGGCCGAAGAGAATACATCACAGAGCTCAGTGATAAGCTCCGAAAGTGAAAAGCTCTGCATATCGGTCCGGGCATTCGGTATATCCTTTTCATTATAGAGATACAGCAGCGAATTGATAAAAAATATCTGCCGCTCTATCATCTCTACTTTTTCATGGATATGCGTCTGCAGGTAGGCATCCTTATTCTCGATCTCGATCAGCATCAGGCTGGCCTGCAGGGTGGCAAGCAGTCCTTTCAGGTCGTGCGAGAGCAGGGAGTACAGCTCGTTCTTTTCCTTGATGTTCTTTTCGAGCTTGCTCACACAGGTGTCCAGGTTCACATACAGGTTGCCGCTCTCATCATTGAAGTGCAGCTGTTCTTTCTGCCAGCTTTCCCCGCGTATATACTTATTGAGTTTGTTCGACATAAGGCGGGTGGGCTCCGTGATCTTGTTCAGGAAATACAGCATGATGCCGATAGTGATGGCTGTGAATGCAAAGAGGATCAGCAGGCCGCTGCCGGTACCCAGGTCCGAATAGCTGATCAGGAAGAACGCAAGTATACCTATACAGATAGCGTATCCGCCTCCGAGGAAAATGAAGGCAGTTCTGTAAGAAATTTTGCGGTGGGAAAGAGGGCGGGTAATCTGCGGATGGAATTTAAGGTGCTCCATACTAAAGGTTGTTAATTGGTTTACGATTTTCAAAGTTAATAAAAAAAAGCCCGCTTCTTACGTAAGTGAAAAATCAGCCTGCGTTCCTTAAAAAAACGCATACTATACAAAATACACAAAAACCTATATACCAATAAATTAACCCTAAACGACTATACGTACATGATGACTGAACTATATTGAAGTATAGCCGAAAAGATCAAAAAATAAAAATAGCTCAACTTGCTGATATTAAGATAAATAAATTAAAAACTAATTATAATGATTCTTCAGATACCGCAGCCGTGTCCTACACTCATTAATTAAACACCAACGTTCGTTAAATATACGCTAACGCGGATACATTTCGGGACTTTCATTCAAAGCACATGGAATAATTTTACTCAACATCAACTATAATCTCTATGAAAAAATCACTCCTATTTTTGTTGTGTGCTTTCGTGCTGAAAACCGCCATCCGCGGGCAATTTTATTCGGATACGCTCTTTTTCGCCAACACATGTCCCACAGGAGTAGCCTGTACAGGAGGCTGTATGGACCCCCTGTTTGCCGTGGACAGTAATCTGATGAATTTTGCCACGCTGTACAATGGTCTTGGCGTAGGCAGCTCTGTAAGCATCGAGTACGGCTTTTCGGTACCCGCACAGGGTGGTGCCCTCATAGGCATTACCCTCCAGGAAGGGAACCAGTTCCTGAGCGTAGGGCTGCTCTCGAACATCACCGTGCAGCTCTTCAGCAGCAGCGGCACCCTGGTAGGCCAGAAGAACGGCCTCGACCTTCAGGACCTCGGGCTCCTGAGCAGCAATGGTTCGGTACCCACCTATGTGGTATCTTTCTTCACCGCACCGGGTAACTATAATATTGAGCGGGTACGCGTTTCGTTGGGCGGAGTAGCCAATGTGCTGAACGATATCCGCGTGTACAACGCGTTCTACCTGGACCCGGCGCAGAACACCAGTGGCAGTATATGCGGACTGGATTATGCCGTGAACCATGTAAGCTCTTCCTGCTCCGGCCTGCTCTGCAGTGTACAGAACCCGCAGCTTGCCGTGGACCTGGTGAACTATGACGATTATGCCACGCTGAACATCCCCGTGGGACTGGTCGGCGTGCTCGGTACCGCACAGATCGAACTATCATGGAACACACCGGGCGATTCCAACGATTTCGTAGGCTTTATCATCGGCCAGGAGAACCTGCTGCTGAGCGTGACCCTGCTCGATGCCATGGACGTGGAACTGCTCGACAGCAGCGGCAATGTTGTATATACGCAACTCGGGTTCCAGACGATCGGGCTCACACTTCTGTCAGGAACTTCCCACAAATCGATCATCGGGTTTTACTCACCCGTCAAGTTCGTCAGCGCAAGACTGCGTCTTACCCAGCTGGTAGGACTGCTGACCTCGCTGCGGGTATATGGCGCGGTAAAATTCAACCCGACCCCGCAGGTGGTAAGCATCACCTCTTCGGCCACGGGGAACCTCTGCCAGGGCGATACGGTCTTCCTCAGCGCTTCGCCGGGATATGCCCAGTATTTCTGGTCCACCGGGGACACCACCCAGACCATTGCCGTTACCCAGTCGGGCACCTATACCCTTACGGCAGTGGATTCATCGGCCTGTACCTTTTACTCAACCATGGCCCCGGTAAGCTTTAACCCGCTTCCTGTGGCACCTGCGCTGGCAGTAGTAAACGCCAATCCCCTTACCATATGCCAGGGCGATACCGCTACGCTTACCGTAAACAGCTCTGCCCTGCCCTTTACCTGGAGCAGCGGCCACACCACGGCGAGCATTGATGTAACCACCGCAGGTTATTACTATGCCAGTGTAACAGACTCCCTCGGTTGCAGCAGCCATTCCGATACCGTGCAGGTGAACGTGGAAACGGCTGATATATCACTGGTGAGCGCGCCCAACGATATCTGTGCCGGCACACCGGTCACCATATCGGTACTGGCCAATGGCACCGTTACCTGGAATGACGGCAGCATGGGAACTTCGTATATGGTTTCGCCCGTCACCACCACAACCTATACGGCTTTCGTGATCACTACGCACGGTTGTAACGATATGCTGCAGGTGACCATCAATGTAGCCGATTCCACCCCGGTGGCACAGGCAGTCGACGATAACAGCATACTCGAAGAGAACGATATGAACATTGCCCTGGAAGTGGGCGGCAACGACATCCTGCACGGTACACCCGCCTGGACCATCCTGGCAGGCCCGCAGCACGGTACGGCCACGATACAGAACGGCGAAATTACGTATACACCTTCGCCCAATTATTTCGGCAACGACAGCATACAATACGAAGTATGTACCGACAATATCTGCGGCAGCATATGCGATACGGCCTGGCTGCGTATACTGATCCGGGAAGACCCGGACGGTTCGAACAATCCGCAGATACGCGTACCGGGAGGTGTTTCGCATAACGGCGACGGTGTGAATGACCTGCTGGTGATCGAAGGCCTCGAATACTATCCGAACAACCGGCTTACCATACTGAACCGCTGGGGCGAGGTCGTATTTAAATCGGCACCCTATGCCAACAACTGGGACGGTACTGCCAATACCGGCCTGGTAGTAGGACACGACAAGCTTCCTGACGGCACCTATTATTACGTGCTGGTACTGGGAGATGATTCCAAACCGATCAGAGGTTTTATTGAACTGCGTAAGTAAAACATTGAAGCGATTTTTTATGAAAAAGATTTTTAACACCATGCTGTACAGTTCGGCAGGAGTGCTGGCATTCCTTACTGCAACTACCAAAACGATGGCACAGGATATACCCCACTATTCACTGTACATGTTCCACCAGCCATTCATCAATTCGGCCGCGTCCGGCTCTTATGACGGTATTTTCGGCGGCCTGATCGTAAACAACCAGATGATGGGCTTTACCGGTGCCCCGATCGTGGCCACGCTCGACGTGGGAGGTCCGATCGGCAATACCAACCTGGTGCTGAGCGGACAGCTCGCCCATGAAAAGATCGGTGTATCGAACCGCACCAATTTCGGCATTACGGCAGCGTACCGCGTAAAGCTCGATCTCAAGAACTACCTTTCTTTTGGTATATCGGTAGGCGGCAAATACGTAAATTCTGACTTTTCGCAGGTGAACAGCGGCGGGGTTGCCGATCCCACCTTCAGCAACCGCATCAGCTATATTTCGCCTACGATACGCGCCGGGGTGTACTATTTCCGCAATAATTTCTATGCGGGCCTGGGCGTGAACAATATCCTGAGCGATAACCTGAACAACAACAACCTGGGCCGCATCCGCGATGTGGAAGCCAACCCGCGTTCCATGCACTGGTTTGCACAGGCCGGTTACCAGGTGCGTTTTGCCCGGGTATGGAAATTCCAGCCTTCGGTACTGCTGAAGCACGTAGCCGGCGCACCGTTCCAGTTCGATGTGAATGCACACTTCATGGTGAAGGACCGGGTGGGTTTCGGCGCTTCGTACCGTTCCATCGGGACAGCCGTACTGCTTATCGATTATACCTTCCGCCAGGGTGTAACCATCGGTTATTCGGGCAATTTTGCCGTGAACAACAAGGCCAAGGCTGCCTTTATGGGACATGAGATCTTCCTCGGCTTCCGCCTGAAGAATGCGAAGAACAAAAGCAATTTTATCGGCGTGGACGTACCGCGTTTCTAACCCCTAAAAATAAATCCGTCATGAAAAACAACATACTATATTGTCTGTTTACGGCCCTCCTGTTCACCGGCCTCAGTTCGTCCGCATCGGCACAGCTTTTCGGGGACGAGATCGCCGATAACGAGTTCAGCCGCGGTAATTACCGCAAAGCGCTGGAATACTACAACGAAATGGCCGCGAAAGACCGTTCGGGCAAATACCTGTACAAGATCGCCGACTGTGAGCTGGAACTGAAGAACTATGCCGAGGCAGCAAAGAACTATGCCACCTACCTGGAGAAGCATACCTCGCCCCTGTCTGTACGCCTGAACTATGCGCAGGCCCTGATGTACACGGGCAATTACGAAGCGGCCCGCGAACAGCTGGTTCTCTTCAGGAACGGTAATCCCAGCAAGGATGCAAACCGTGCCGATGTACTGCTGAAGAGTATCGATTATGCACAGCAGCATGCCCAAACGGATACCAATGAGAAGTTCAGCATCATCAAGTCGAACATACAGCCGGGCGGCCTGTACCTGGGCGGTAATTCCTTCCGCGACGCGCTGCTGACCACCAAACCGGCCGATGCCAATGCCGACGCGCCGCAGTATTCCTTTGTCTCCTATCCCTACGGGCTCGACAAACCCTATACGGCCGTTACGTATACCGACAGCATCAATAACAAGTTCTACATGGGTGCGCCCAGCTTTACCGGCGACTGTAAGACCATGTACTTTACGGCCAATAAATCCACGGCCGACAAAGCCAGTCCGAAGCAGTACAGCAAGAGTAACCTGAGCAGCAGCGGCCGTAATACGCTTACGATCTACCGTTCTTCACTCAAAGACGGCAAGTGGACCGATATCACACCTTTACCGTTCACGTCCAATGAATTCAGCGATACGCATCCTTTCATTACGCCAGACGGCAAGCACCTGTACTTTGCATCGAACCGTCCCGGCGGGTTCGGCGGCTTTGACATCTACTACTGCAAAAGCGAAGGCAAGGACAAATGGAGCGCTCCGCTGAACCTGGGCGGCAAGATCAATACGCCGTTCGACGAGCTCAACCCCTTTGCCCTGCGCGATACGATGCTGTATTTCTCATCGGAAGGCAAACCCGGTTACGGCGGGGCCGATATCTATTACTGCCGCGGACAGGAACACCGCTGGGGCGAACCGGAGAACATGGGCCCGGGCTTTAACTCCTATGCCGACGATTTCGGTATTTCGTTCGATACTTCGGGCACCTACGGGCTGTTTGCCTCTAACCGCGATACACGCAAAGGCGTAGACGAAATATGGTATTTCTCGCGCGTGGTGACCTATATCAATGGCGGCGGCATGACCAAAGACAAGTTCATCAACACCAACCTGCCCGGTGTGCAGATCAGCATTTTTGAGCAGGGCAGGACCGAGCCTGTGGCCAGGCTTGTTTCCGACAATGACGGGTATTATAAATACGATAAGTTCGAGCCCGGTAAAAAGTACCTGCTCCGGGGCGAGCGGGACGGCTACCTGCCCCGCGAAGTACAGGTAGACCCCAGGTATACCGCCATGGATAAAATTGACCTTTCGCTGGACCCGAAACTGAAGAAGAACGACATTTTTGCCTTTAAGGACATCCTGTTTGAATACAACAAGGCCGATCTGCTGCCGGCTTCGGTATCTACACTGAACCGCCTGGCCGAGCTGCTGGTCGTGAACCCCGAAGCCATCGTGGAGCTCAGTGCCCATACCGACTGCAGGGGCAACGACGGGTATAACGACCGCCTGTCCCAGCGCCGCGCCGAATCAGCCGTGAATTACCTGGTCTCAATGGGCGTGAGCGCCGACCGAATCATTGCCGTGGGATACGGGGAACGTAAGCTGAAGAACCGCTGCCGCGACGGTGTATCCTGCACTGAAGAAGAACATGAAGTGAACCGGCGTGTGGAAATTAAAGTTGTTGATATGAAACAATTGTCGCAGATGTAGCGTACTATGATACGAAAGAGAACATCAGACCGGTGTTCTCTTTCGCTATCTGTATGTCGCACACCATAAAACAAACCTGTTCCTGCCTATGAAATCGGATTTTACGCATCTGAACGATATCATCATCCTGGAAGATACTATCGTTGATTTCACTTTTTTACAGAGAATAACCCAGAAACTGCTTCCCTACGCCTCTATCCGCCATGCGCACAGCATCGAACGCTTCAGGCAGCTTTTCGAACAGGCGCGCCCCACCCTGATCATCTGCGATATTGAACTGGGGCATGAAAATTCGCTCGATTTTTTTAACAGCAACCAGATACTCGAAGATACCCCGCTGATCATCACCTCGAACCATCCTGAATTTGCCGTACCTGCCTTCCGGCTCAAAGCCTTCCATTACCTGGAAAAACCGGTAAAGATGACCGAACTTTCCGAGGCCTTTGAACGTATCGAATCCCATTACAAGGCCCGCACCTTTACCCCGGTACCCCAGAATTCGCACAACCTGATGGTGAACACCGACAAGTTCATCTCCTTCCTGAACATGGACGAGATCGTACAGCTCACGGCCGACGGCCCCTACACGCATATACGCCAGGAGAACGGAAAGATCACCATCGTTTCGAAGAACCTGGGTTCTTACGAGGCCAAACTGCCCGCGTACTTTGTGCGTGTGAACAAATCGGTGATCATCAATATGCGTTTTGTAGACCGCATCCGCAAAGACAATACCGTGATCGAACTGCGCGATCATCCGCCCGTGGAAATTTCTGTACGCCGCAAAGTGGAAGTGATGGAACAGATCAAGAAATTCTTTGCCGGGGAACTCTGAAGTACTTCTTACACTTCGCGGCACTTCTGAAAAGTGTATATTTGTGGCAAAGTGATGAGAATGAAAATTGCAGTTTTACTTTCAGGATGCGGCGTGTACGACGGCGCCGAGATACAGGAAAGTGTGTTCACGCTGGCGGCCATTGCCCGTAACGGCGGCGAATACCAGGTCTTTGCCCCCGATGTGGAAATGCATCACGTGATCGACCATACCACGGGGAACGAAATGCCCGGAAAACGCAATGTGCTCGTTGAAGCGGCCCGCATAGCCCGGGGAAATATACGCAACATCACGGAATATGACCCCGCTGATTTTGATGCGCTGATCATCCCCGGCGGTTTCGGCACGGCCAAGAACCTTACCGGCTGGGCCTTTAAAGGTCCGCAAGCAGAGATAAACGCTGCCGTGGCCTCGGCCATTACGGCCACCCGCGAAGCAGGCAAAGTGACCGGCGCCTTTTGCATGGGCCCGGTGGTAGTGGCCAAAGCCCTGGGAAATGCCGATATACATGCCGTATTGTCCACAGGCAGCACGGAAGCGGCCTCACCCTACGATATCGGCGCCATTCATGCCGGTATGGAAAGCCTGGGTATGCAGACGAAGAATGCCGGTATCAGTGAAATTACCATCGACCGTGAGAACCGCATCGTATGCGCTCCCTGCTACATGCTGGAAGCCGGTATACTGGAAGTACAGAACAATATAGAAACCGCCGTGAAGGCCATTGCTGATTTAATCCGTAACAAGGCATGATCAACGGCAAAAAGGTGGTGGTAGTGCTCCCGGCCTACAATGCGGCCCTTACCCTGGAACAGACCTACCGCGAGATCCCGCTGGACCTGGTAGACGAAGTGGTGCTGGTAGACGATGCCGGTAAGGACAATACCCTGGAAGTGGGCGCGGCCCTGGGCATTAAGCACCTGATACGGCACGAAAGGAACAGGGGCTACGGCGGCAACCAGAAAACCTGCTACCGCAAAGCCCTGGAACTCGGCGCCGATATTGTGATCATGGTACATCCCGACTACCAGTACACTCCCAAGCTGATCCCCGCGATGGCCTCCATTATTTCGCAGGACCTGTACCCCGTGGTGCTGGGTTCGCGTATACTGGGCAATGGCGCGCTCAAAGGCGGTATGCCCCTGGTAAAATACGTGGCTAACCGCATTCTCACCTTTATACAGAATATACTCGTAAACCAGAAACTTTCCGAATACCATACCGGCTACCGTGCCTTTTCGCGCGAGGTGCTGGAAAAGATCGACATAGAGGTGAATTCCGATAATTTCCTGTTCGATAACCAGATGCTGTCCCAGATCATTTATGCGGGTTTCGGGATCGGCGAGGTTACCTGCCCTACCAAGTATTTCGAAGAGGCCAGCTCCATCAACCTGAAGAACAGCGCCATTTACGGCATCGGCTGCCTGCAGGTATCGCTGATACACCGTTTGTGCAAATGGGGCCTGATGTCGCATCCCATGTACCGCTTTAAAAAGTAATGAGTATACGTTTAAAATATTCGCTGTGGCTGATCGCCGCTTCCCTTATTTTTTACTATCCGTTCCTGGGCGGGGTACACCTGTTCGACTGGGATGAGATCAATTTTGCAGAGATCGCACGCGAAATGATCATCAGCGGCGATTACCTGCGTCCGACCATCAATTTTCAGCCCTTCTGGGAAAAGCCTCCTCTTTTCATCTGGATGCAGGTGCTGAGCATGAAGATGTTCGGCATCAATGAATTTGCAGCCCGTTTCCCGAATGCGGTATGCGGCACGCTTACCCTGCTCTCGCTTTTTTCCATGGGCAGCCGCCTGCGCGGCGAGAAGACCGGCCTCTGGTGGGCCCTGGCCTACCTGGGTTCCATATTGCCGCACCTGTATTTTAAATCGGGCATTATTGACCCCTGGTTCAACCTGTTCATCTTTTGTGGCATTTACCGTTTTTACCGCTACAAGAGCGAGGGTTTTGCCCATAAACAGATCGTACTTTCGGCCATTTTCATCGGCCTGGCCGTGCTTACAAAAGGCCCCGTGGCCCTGGCCCTGTTCAGCCTGACGGCGGCACTGGTATATATTTTTACCGGCTTCCGGCAATTCGTACGCCTGCCGGCCCTGCTGCTGTGGCTGCTGGTATTTGTGCTCACCGTCGGTACCTGGTACGGGGCAGAGACCCTGGTACACGGCCCCTGGTTCATGGAACAGTTCCTTACCTACCAGGTGCGCCTGTTCAGCACCGAAGATGCCGGCCACGGCGGTTTTGCGGGTTATCACTTCATGGTGCTGCTGTTCGGGTGCTTCCCGGCTTCGGCCTTTGCACTGCCCGTACTTTTCAAAAAGAATGCAGATTATGAAAAGAACGGAAGACTTTCTTTCCTCTTCATGCAGAAAGTGCTGCTGCTGCTGGTGCTCATCCTTTTCAGCATCGTAAAGACCAAGATCGTTCACTATTCATCGCTTGCCTACTTCCCGCTCACTTACCTGGCCGCGGCCGAAATTGTACGCATCCTGGAACAGAAAAAGCCCCTGCATGTCCTCTCTAAGATCGCCCTGCCGCTTACCGGTTTCATTTTCGGTCTGGCCGTACTGGCCCTGCCTCTCGCCTATCCGTACAAAGATCAGCTTATCCGGTACGTGGACGATCTTACGGCACAGCAATCCCTCCGCGATATTTCCGTCCATTTTGCCTGGTATACTTACCTGCCCGGCCCTTTTATTATCCTCACGATCATCGGCAGCCATTACCTGTACAAGGTAATGCCTGTACGCTCACTGCAGCTGCTGTTCCTGGGCAGCGCCATAGGCATCAGCGCTACCATTTATGCATTTATCGGGCGCATAGAGCAGTTTTCGCAAAGCGTACCCGTACGTTTCTTTATCGAAAAACAGCGTAATTACGTAGCCGTATACGGTTACAAAAGCTATGCACATCTTTTCTACGGCAATACGCAGCATGTAATGCCCCCGGCCACGGACAGGAACTCTTCGGAAAATATGTTCGTGGTAGCCAAGGAAAGTTCCCTGGAAGAGATCAAAGAGCGCTACCCCGACTGGCAGATACGTGAGATGCGTGCCGGCTGGATACTGTACTTTAAACCGGCGCCCTATAAAGGCAACTGATCTTTTTCCCGCGTCAGGAAAGGCAGTATGGGCTTACGCAGCGAGGGGGTACGTACTGCCCACTGCGAACGGAAGAACATGCGGTACCAGAACAGGGCCCAGCTTACACCGATCACAGAACCCGTGAGCACATCCGGCAGAAAATGCTGAGAGAGGTAAATACGGCTGAATCCCACCAGCAGGGCTATAACAAGCGCACAGGCCCCGGTGAGCTTTTTCCCCGACCAGAGGGCCAGGAGGCACATAAGGGAAAAGATATCGGTGGTGTGGCCCGAGGGAAAAGAGGCCGATTCATAGAGCCGGACACCGTCTACCCAATGCCAGCCCGGGGTATCTTTAAAAACGGTACGCGGACGTTTTATATCCTCGAACAGGGTATGTTTCAGCAGTTGCGTGGTAAGTGCGGCGCAGCTCCAGCCGGTAATAAGCGAGAACAGGTGCGCGCGTGTGTGCAGCAGCGTGTAAAGAAACAGCAGGCTGAGTCCTATGCCTTCTGCGGCTTTGGTAGCGTAGAAAAAGAAAAAATCAAAAAAAACGGAGTGTTTTGTATTGATCCAGGCCTGTATTTCTGTTTTGGAATAAAAGGCCAGGGCCAGGGCGGCTACGCAAACAAAAAACAGCCAGCCTGAAAAAAAGACCCTGTTCTGCCCGAGCGCGTTTTTCATATCAGGCTGCGCCTATGGCATGCATCAGTTCGTTCACCTGTGTTTCCCAGAGCAGGTAGGCCTCATCTTTTTCGCCGGGTTCGCAGAAATCTGTAATTACCAGGGCCACATCATTGGTCAGCTCGTCTACTTTAATAGACATTTCGAAGTACTCTCCCACGTGTGAATTATCGGTCCATTCAAAGCGTACAGATTCGTTCTCTTCCATTTCGATCAGCTCGGCCGATTCTTCCTCATCGCCCCAGTGGAACACGAAGATATCGCCGCGGGTCTCCACTTTTTCGGCAAACCATTCGGCCAGCCCGGTGGAGGTAGAGATCATCTGGTACAACAATCTCGCCGAACACTTGATCGGGAACTCAAATTCAACCTGTTCAATCTTCTTTTTTTTGGCCATAGATACAATATACGGATTGTTATAATCTCAATGTTTAAGTGCGGCAATATACACAAAAGGTATTAATGCCAAACACGATTTTAGCGCAAAGGGCCGGAAGCGCCAATTTTTTGCTGATAATGTGCCGTTTGCCGCCCTTTTTTAATCTGCTTTTAACATTTTGGAGGCCCGGGAAACCGCTCCGGGAGGCACACATGGTATGCATACCTCATTTTTTGACATTCAAAATCAGCAGGATAAAACAAAAAAGGGGCGGGACTGTTTTGTAATTAAAAAATCCGCTATATTTGCACCCCGATTCGGCGAGGTAGCTCAGCTGGTTAGAGCGCATGATTCATAATCATGAGGTCGAGAGTTCAAGTCTCTCTCTCGCTACTTATATAGACGACGAAAAGCCTGGATGAAAGTCCGGGCTTTTTTGTTATTCTGAGGTCCCGTTACCGGGCTGCTCCGCCGGAAGGCCCAGCTTCAGCAGGAGTTCATCGAGGAATGTGGCCTGGCTTGTATTACACTTTTGCTTTGCCGTAACGATATCGAACCAGCCCGCTTTGTCGATCTCGGGAAATTGCTGCATGCGGCCCGATCTGGGTGGCCATTCCATTTCAAAGGTATTGCTCAGCACCCGGCCGGGATCGATGTCTTTTTCCACCGCCCAGGCAAAAACCATTTTACCGCCCTTCTGCCTTAGCGGCGTAAGAGCCAGCGCCGGCTCCTCTACCGGGATGCCCGTTTCCTCAAAAAACTCGCGCCGCGCGGCAGCCAATGGTTCTTCATCTTCCCCGAACTCCCCCTTGGGAATGGACCAGGCACCTATATCTTTTTTCTGCCAGAAAGGTCCTCCGGGATGCACCAGGAACACTTCGAGGGCCTGCCGGTTAAAACGGTAAGCCAGTATGCCCGCGCTCTGTTTTTTCATCTTTTTCTATCCAGTGTGTTTTGCATTCTTCGCCATTACCCTGCGATTTTTCCATTCGGTAAATTACGAAAATCCCGTGTGAGACCGCCATCGTGGGAACACCGGGCAGAAGAAAAGAAAAGCCCGGATGACTACACCCGGGCCCTTTCTGTAAGAAAAATACAATTTATTTAATAGAACAGGTGTACAAATACATCGCCCTTCACCAGGGCACCATCCAGTCCCTTGATCTCATACACCACGTAATAAACGCCCGGCGAAGCGATACCGCCTGAGAGCACATTCCCGTTCCAGCCTCCGCTTACTTCGTTGTATTCGGCTACCAGCTCGCCCCAGCGGTTATAGATATAAGCCTTTACATATTCTGCATTCTCCAGGGAGAAATGGTACAGGTCATTGGAACCGTCCCCGTTCGGGCTGAATACGTTGGGAATATTATAACCGAGCGGCGGGGCGTTCTTCACCAGGATAAGTACCGATGCCGTATCGGAGCAGGGGCCATTGCTTACAGTAAGAATGGCCGTATACTCTCCCGCCTGTGTATAGGTGTGCACAAAGGGGCCGGTCTCTGAGGAATGCATCCCATTGCCAAAATCCCAGTCAAAGGTGGTGGAAGTACCCGTTGAATTACCCGTAAAGGTCACGTCCAGCGGAGCCGGACCTTCTACCGGGTCCGCGCCGATCTGGGCATCGGGTATGGTGAGTACGGTCACCAGCACTGAATCCGAAGCCGAACAGTTATTGCTGTCCGTCACACTCACCACGTACTGCTGCGTACCGGGTACCTGCACAAAGGGAATGCCGTCCTGCACGCCGCCTGTCCAGCTGCCTGTCCCGGCCGGTACTGCGGTGAGCACCACCGGCGTGTTCTCACATACGATAATATCTTCCCCGGCGTCTGCCAGCGGCAGGGGGTGCACGGTGACCCATACGGTATCGTAGCCTGTGCAGCCGTTCAGGGGCTGTGTCTGTACAATATACATCTGCGTATGCGTGGCGTTGAAAGGAACGCCGTTCTGCACGCCGTTATCCCATACGAAGGGGGCCCCGCTGCCGGAAGCCGACAGGGTAACGGTCCCTCCCGCGCATACGGCCTGGTCATTTCCTGCATTTACCTGCGGAACACTGTGCACAGTAACCACAATAGTGTCGTAGGTGATACAGCCCGTTGCAGATGTACCTGTGAGCACATAGGTATAAGTGCCTGCTGCGGGATAAACCGGCGTGTTATCGGTGAGTCCGTTGCTCCAGGTATATTGAGCGGCATTCCCCGCGGCGGCAGGAACAAAGGCTGCTCCCGCACACATGGTCAGGTCCTCACCCGCATCTGCCAGGGGAAGCGGGTTTACCGTTACCTGTACGCTGTCTGCCGCATTACATCCCTGGGGACTTGTATAAGAGACCACGTATACCTGGCTTGCCACAGGTGTAAAAGGTACACCGTCCTGCACGCCGTTGTTCCAGCTGAACGATGGGGCTGTGCCGGTAGCAGACAGAACAAGAGAGCTGCCCGCACACACACTGGTATCGTTGCCGGCATTCAGCACCGGGGTGGCAATGACCGTAAGCAGCAGGGAATCGGAGGCACTGCATCCGTTGGCATCGGTGCCCGTTACCGTATAATAGGTACTTCCGGGGGCGGGTACAAAAGGTATGCCGTTCTGCACGCCGTTGTTCCACTGGAACTGGGCTGCGCCTCCGGCAGTCAGCGTTACGTTGTCCTGTTCGCATACCATGACGTCGGGACCGGCATTCACGGGGGGCAGGGAATTTACCGTAACGTACACCGTATCCCGGCCGGTACAGCCACCCGGCGAAGAGGCCGAAAGCACATAAAAATTACTGGCGGCCGGAACGAATGCTACCCCGTTCTGTACCCCGTTGTTCCAGCTGAAATTAGCGGCCTGCGTCACCGCAGACAAGACCAGGGAGTTCCCGCTGCAGATGGCTGTGTCGTTACCGGCAAATACAGCCGGACCGGGATCTACATTCACCATTACGGTATCCTGGTCGGTACAGCCTGTAGGCCCCACGCCCGTAACTACGTACAGGTGCTGTCCTGCGGGTGGTGTAAAAGGCACATTATTGCTGATGCCATTGCTCCAGGTATACGAAACGGCCCCGGTCGCATTGAGCGTTACAGGCTGCCCCACACATTTCTGCTGGTCATTACCGGCCTGTACCACGGGCGATACCAGTACCTGCATATTTTTGGTGCGGGTGGCCTTGCAACCGTTGCTGGAAGTAAGTATCATGGTAACGGTGTAATTTCCCTGGGCAATGTAGTAATGCGACGGATCGGTATGCGTGCCGCCCGTACGTGTAACGCCGGATACAGGTCCCAGACCTGCGGGTACGGAAATTCCGTCGCCGAAGCTCCAGCTTACCGAACTTACCGAATCTGTGCCCGGTAATACCGAGGTATTATGAAAAAAGATCGTATCGTTTACACATAATTGCGTGTTCGAATAGGTGAAATCGGCCGTGGGAGCGGTACCCGCAGGCACGGTAACGGAGAGGTTCATCGCACACTGTGCACCCTGGAAAGGAGTCAGGTTCACGGTATAGGTACCCGGGGCATAGGCTATGATCGAAGCCGTGGTTTCCCCGGTATTCCAGAGGTAATTCTGGGCCGAGGCCGGGGCCGTGATCGTTACCGGCTGCCCGCTGCAGATGGCCGGGGCCGAGGTAACCAGGTCGATGGACGAACAGGCGGCCTGCACATAGGCATACGCGTAATGCCCGGTCTGTGAACAGTCGCCCACCGAAAATTCGATGGTTACGTTCTGCCCGACATAAGGTGTCAGATCTATAAAAGTGGTGGTCCAGTTCTTATACAGGTAAGCGCCCATATTCACCCAGCCGTTCTGTCCGTCACCGGCATAGGCCTGGTACTGGCTGCAGGTAATGGGATTATTGTTCTGGTCGTAGATCAGGGCCTTGAAAAAAGGCTGGTTGCTGGGTACGTGTCCCGGGTCTTCCATTACGGCTGCATAACTATACGAAAATGCCGTACTGGCACTGCTTACCATAAATGTCTGCCTCAGCACGGCTCCGTGAGCATTGATGCCCGTACCGTCCCCGATACGTACCGATGCCGATCCGCCGTTCGGGTTCACGCAGGGCATGGAAGGCACTACGGGGTCATTTCCCCCGGTGAAGATCGTATGCTGGGGAGTGTTGTTACAGGGTGCATTATTCCCGGGCGTGTACGATACCGGGTTCACCACGGTATACATGGTCCCGTTGGTCATACCGCACAGGGTCTGCCAGCCCGTATAGGAATTCTGCTCAAAGCCGGCATTCGTACAGGGATCTCCGGCTGCCATGGGGAAAACGGTACTTTTCGGGTCGCCTTCGTAAATGTACTTACCCAGTTGCTTTTCAGTGCCGGGCAGCTCATTGCGGGCAAACAGCAGGTCGCCCCGGTGGGTGCGTATGTATTCCAGGGCCCGCTCTCCCACCCGGTCCGGCTGTAAACGGCCCCGGCATATATCGTCCCCGATCAGGAAGATCATCGCGTCCATATAAACGGGGTTCAGGCTGTACAAAAGATCAAAATCCGCATTGTAAAGCCGGCGGCATTCCCGGTTAAACGCTTCGGCATACAGGTGCGCACGCACGCTTTCCTGCTGTCCGCTGCGGCAGGCAAGTATTTCCTCCTCTGCATGTTCTTCGTGCTGGGCATATATACCCGGCATGAGAACTGCAACATACAATAGCAGAAATATTTTTTTCATCTCTGTTTATTATCTGTTTGAAAAAATCCGGGAAGCACCCTAACATGCTCCCCGGACTCAGGTCGTATTTATTTTTTTACCAGAAGTACAGAATGACGCACTCCGTCTATATCAAGCACCAGGTTATAGGTACCCGGGCTCAGGCTGTATCTTTCCAGGTCGATGGTAAAGGTTTGTCCATCTTCCATTCCGGGTACAGGCAGGGGGGCCTGTATCATTCTGCCGGTAATATCGTACAGGCTGTAGGTCCCTTTGCCGAAGTCCGGCTTGTTCACAGCCACCTGGACATAGCTTGTTACCGGGTTCGGGAAAACACGCCAGTCTGCTGTGGTCGTTTCTTCGCTGAGGCCCACATTCGTGTTCGTGGCTATCTCCAGGCAGGTATCTGCCGCGCAGCCGTTCTGTTCTGCCGTAAGACATACCGTATAGCTGCCGGCCAGGTTATAGACGTGCAGCGGGTTGATGTCCGTAGAAGAATAGCCGTCGCCGAATGTCCAGAGATAGGCTGAGCCGATCGTCGGGTTCACCGGGTAGAAATTCACCGCGTTGCCGTTCGCCTGCAGCGTATAGGCAAAAGCCGCATCCGGCGCCGCAGCTACCTGCACGGTCTGTGCGTAGGAATCGGAACAACCGGCGGCCGTGCTCACCTGCAGCGTCACTACATATGAACCTGGCTGTGTATAGGATATTGACGGATTCTGAACAGATGACGAAGCTCCGTTGCCGAAGGACCAGTTCCAGGAAGTAATAGCCCCGGCCTGGTTCGATGACAGGTCAGTAAATGCCATAGCCGTGTTCACACAACCCTTACCGGCCGCAAAATATGCTTCCGGGATGGAAGATACCTCGATGGCCAGGGTGTCCGTTGCCGAACATCCGTTCTGGGTATAGGTATAATACACCTCGTGATTACCGGTGGTAGCACTCTGCGGACTGAAAGTACCGGAAATATTGCCCACGATGCCGGCACCCGACCAGGTTCCGCCGGAAGGCGTGGCACTGAGATGTACGGCAGGAGCATTCACACACACCGCACTCAGCTGGGTGCTGATCTGTACCACAGGCACGGCCTGCACTGTAACCACCTGGGAATCGGTTGCCGTACAGCCATTGACAGACAGGTTATAATACACATAGTGACTGCCTGTACCTGCAGCGGCCACATTGAAAAGGCCTCCGGGCGTAATGAAATTACCCGACCAGGTACCGCCATTCTGCAGGGCCGACATCTGTACAGGGGCACTGTTGGCGCAGATGGACGAAGACGGTGCTGTTATGGAAGCATCCGGCACAGCCGTTACGCTGAAAGTAACCGAATCGACAGAGGTACATCCCCCGCCGCTCACCTGGTAATAAACCGTGTAGGTGCCGGCTGCCAGTCCTGCCGGAACAAAGGTATTACCCGAAATTCCGGTACCCGACCAGGTACCGCCTGCAGGAGTTGCCGACAGCGACAGAGGAGATGCCGTTTCGCATAGTTGCTGTGCTGTTGTAGAAACAGAGACCAGCGGAGAAGGGATCACCGTCAGGGTTACCGAATCCGTAGCTGTACAACCGTTCTGGCTCAGTACATAATACAGGGTGTGAGACCCGGTACCGGCCGCAGCGGGAGTAAACAGGCCCGAGGTGCTGATGCCCGTACCCGACCAGGTGCCTCCGCTTACATCTGCCGTGAGCTGAAGCGCTGAAGCAGACTGGCAGAGCTGTGCGGGCACACTGCCGATATTGACCACAGGGGCCGGGGTCACGCTGATCATAACAGAATCTTTACTCTGGCAACTGCCGTTCTGGATGATGTAATATACTTTATGAGTACCTGTACCTGCGGAAGAAGGGGTAAATTCGCCGCTGAGCGCATTGGTGATGCCATTGCCCGACCAGGTACCGCCTGTGTTCTGTGAGGTTAAGTTAAAGGCTGCCGACGAAACACAGATGCTTTGGGAAGCAGATGTGATCGCGGCCGATGTGAAGGTATCTACGTTAATGATCACAGAATCGGTATTTGAACAGCCCGAAGCTGGATCGTACAAGGTGTACGACACCTGGTTGGCTCCCGCAGAGGCGCTGCCCGGATCGAATATCCCGCTCTGTGCATTCGTGATACCGTTACCGCTCCAGGTGCCACCCGGTGTAGCTGCCTGCAGCTGTATGGCATTGGCCTGCTCACAAACAGAGGCTGGGGCCGTAACCGTGGCCGGAGGCAGGTTCACCACGTTCAGCGAGGCCGTGGAAAATGCGCTTACGCAACCGCTGGCATTTGTATAGTTTACTTTAAGGTGTACCGTACTGTTACGTAGGCCGGTGCTGTATGAGGCTGCCTGACCTACGACGGAATCGTTCTCGTACCAGTGGTAGGTGCCGGTGCCTCCTGAAGCGGTGAACACGGCGCTGCCCTGGTTACAGACCGTAACGTCTGCCGTTACCGCCGGGGCCTGGAGAGAGTCTACGAAAATAACGTAAGGGACCTTATTGGAGCGACATACCCTCTGTTCGGAAGGTGTGTAGGTAATGCGGAGTTTCCCGTTGCCGGTATACTGGGTCGCAAGTCCGTCGGTATAGGTAATAGCGCTTACATAAGCAGGATCGGCATAGCTGCTGCCACCGCCGCCGCCGGCATAATATCCCGCGCCGCTGCCGCCATACCAGCCTGCACCGCCACCACCGGTGGAATATGAAGTGTAGGAGTTGCTACCCTGGCCAAATGAGCCAGGTGTTACGCTATAGGAGGTAGGTGAAGGTCCGCCCGCAGACTGCGTGGCACCGCGACCGCAATACGCAGTGGTGCTGTTGTTATTCCCATACCAGCCGTTCTCGGCCGTTCCGCTGCCACCGGCACTACCGCCGCGCTCATAGCCGCTGCCGGAGTTCCAGCCGGCACCACCACCTGCTCCCGCCACAATAACGCGGTTATTCAGCGAGGTACCATTCATACGTATATCCGTGGCACCACCACCGCCACGGCCGTTGCTGTAGCCATTGCCGCCACCGTTCCAGCCGCCCGTGGTAGTAGTAGGCTGTTCGCCCACGTATATGTTCAGCACATCACCGGGATTTACCTGGAGCGTACCCTGCACCCTGGCGCCGTAGCCTCCCGGGTTCGAAGAATTGGTACCGCCCTGGGCACCGTACAGGTCCACATTTACAGAATGTACGCCTGCCGGCACTGTCCAGCTCTGTACATTACCTGAATAGGTAAAATCAACCGTATCCGTTTCACCGGTTACTGTATAGACCCCTTCGGCCTGTACATATACCGTATCGGTAACATAATTGGCCGGGGTAACCACCATCCCGCCCTGGGCAAAAGGCTGGACATCAGACAGGCTGTTATACCATTTGAGCGTGTGTGTAGAGCTGGCCGACAGAAGGGCATTATCACCACAATCTATGTTCACCGGCACGATCGCAGGATCGGCCATGCTGTTTACCTTGATATGTACAGGAACCCTTGCGCTTACGCAATAATTCCTGGTGTACGATAATTTCGCAACTCCGTTCCCGGTACTCTGTGCAGTAGTTCCGGCAGTATAAATCACATTGCTTATATACACAGGATCGGCATAGCTGCTGCCACCGCCGCCACCGGCATAATACCCGGCTCCGCCGCCGCCGTACCAGCCGGCGCCGCCTCCACCGCTGTAATACGATGTGTTCGAGTTACCACCCTGGCCCAATGTACCGGCACTACCTCCATAGGAAGATGAACCTGCACCACCGGCCGTCTGGCTGGCCCCGCTTCCGGCATAGGCCGGGTTCCCGCTGCTGTTGCTGTACCAGCCGTTCTCTGCGGTCCCGCTGCCACCGGCACTGCCACCGCGTTCATACCCGTTACCGTTATTCCATCCGGCGCCGCCACCGGCCCCGGCTACAATAATGCGGTTACTCAGCGAGGTGCCGTTTATGCGTATATCGGTAGCTCCGCCACCGCCACGGCCACTGCTGTAACCGTTGCCGCCGCCGTTCCAGCCACCTGCGGTAGAAGTAGGCTGTCCGCCCACGTATATGCTCAGTACATCACCCGGGGTAACCTGCAGAGTGCCCTGCACCCTGGCCCCGTAACCACCGGGATTCGAAGAATTGGTACCGCCCTGTGCACCGTACAGGTCTACATCTACCGAGTATACCCCGGCAGGTACGGTCCAGGTCTGTACATTACCCGTGTAGCTGAACTGGAGTGTCTGATCATACATCGTATCGCTCAGTGCTTCCACGTAGAAAGTGGTATCTGCCGAAACACCGGGCAGCATGAGGGCGTCTGACTGCAGGAAATGCTGACTGCCGGACGCACTTTTATACCAGCGGTACATACCTGAGGACCCGCTTACAGAAACGCGGGCCGTATCGGAACATACCACCGTATCGTTAAGCACGGCAGGCGCCGGGATCGGTTGTGTGATCACTGTTATCTTTTTGCGGGCGCTCGAGCAGTAAGGGATCATTCGCTGGAATTTTACCAGGATACTGCCGTTACCGGTATTTATACCCTGCTGGTGCTGCACATTGGTAGCCCCGGAAATGGTATAGCTGCTGCCGCCGCCTCCGCCGCCGGCATAGTAGCAGCAGGCAGAACCGCCACCACCACCGCCGTACCAGCCGGAGCCACCGCCGCCGCCGTTATACCCGGTAGAATATGCATAACCGTTACCACCTTTCAGGAAAGTACCGGCGCCCCCATTGGAGCCAGGATTTCCGCCGCTTACCTGGGTACCACCCCTACCATTATAGGAAGAAGAAGGGAACCCGTCAGTGGCTGTAAGACCGCCTCCGGAACCGCCACCATAACCTGATGAGCTTGAATAATACCCGGCTCCGCCACCGCCACCGGCAACAGCCAGTACATCTGCGGGAGCCGGTGAGGACGTATTGGTAAGGCGTATATCCGAGGCGCCGCCTCCACCGCCGCTATAGCTGCTGTATCCTGTACCGCCGCCGTTGTATCCGCCGGAAGAGCCCGAGGGCTGACCGCCTACATTAAAATACAGCACCTGGCCCGGGGTAACGGGAATGGTAGAACGCACACGACCGCCCAATCCGCCCTGCGAATAGCTGGTAGAACCGCCTTGTGCACCATACAAGTCTACGTCGATGCTGTATACACCTGCCGGTACCGTCCATGGAACGATATTCCCCGTATAGCTGAACTGTACGGAATCCGGTACAAAAGGCGCCGGGTTCGAGATACCTTCTACATAATAATAGCTGGTATCGGCGAACAAAGCCGCCGTGGTACAGGTACTGCCCTGCCCCAGCAGGTTTCCGCCCGAAGGCGCATCGTACCAGTGGAAATGCCCGGTAGAGCCCGAAGCTGATAAAGTGGCCGTAGCCCCGCAGGATACGGTAACCACCGGGGCCGTTGCAGGAAGAGACAAGGGTGCGGTATTTACCAGTACCGCTATTTTATTGCTGATGCAATAGGGATTGCTGTAGTTGTCAACCGCTCTTACATAAAATGTGGAATTGCCGAGGATAGGTCCTACACGAAGGGTATCCCCCGTTGCAATAGGTGTCTGGGCCCCGTAGCTGTCGAACCACTGGAACAGTCCGCTCGACCCGGCAGCCACGATCTCTGCGGTATCGCCACAGGTAACGGTTACCCCGCTCACAACAGGGGTTACCACGTTCTGTACAACGTTTACAGTGACCGGCAGGCGATCGCTGGAACAGGTAACCGTAGCATAACTGATGATGATGCGCCCGTTACCGGCCTTATATCCCTGTGTATGTACAACATTACTGGTAAGGGAAGGATCGGCATAGCTGCTGCCGCCACCGCCGCCACCGTACTGGTAACCGCCGCCGCCGCCATACCAGCCGCCGCCGCCGCCACCGCCGTTATAGGAGGAGGAGGAACTATACGTATTACCGCCCGAGAACAGGCTTCCCATATAAGGAGTGGAAGCACTGTAGGGACTTGTTCCACCGGTAGTCTGAGAACCGCCCGAACCATTGTACGAAGAATTGTACGATCCGTTGTATATGCCATTGCCCCCGGTTAAGCCACCGCCGGCACCGCCATGTGTGGTGTACGATGAGCTGCGGTAGCCCGATCCGCCGCCGCCACCGGCTACAGCGACCCGGTTAGATACCGAAAAGCCGCCTTTGCGGATGTCCGAAGCGCCACCACCACCGCGTACAAACGGTTCTGTGCAGTAGTTGGAGCAGCTTCCGCCGCCATTGTAACCACCGTTATTATTTGCAGGCTGTCCGCCTACGTACAGGTACAGGATCTCGCCCGGGGTCACCGACATTCTGAAGGTAGTACGCCCCCCGAGTCCGCCTTCGGCATAAGAAGCATAGGAAGTACCGCCCTGGGCTCCCGACATGTCCACATCGATGCTGTAGACATTTGCAGGCACCTGCCAGTATTGCTGTGTGCCTGTATACGAAAATGTATCGTTATTGATCGTAAGGTCATTGGTCTCCACGTAATAGGTTGCAGACGCGGTGAGGACCGGTGTGGTAAAGGTGTTGCCGGTGTCGAGCGGCGCTCCGCCCGCGGGCTGGCTGTACCACAGGAAATTGCTTCCCGAGCCGGTGGCAAACAGAGAGGTAGACTGACCACAATTGACCGTCAGTCCTTGTGCATACGGCAGCGGATAACACTGGGCATGCACTTCAGAAAGGAGAGCCGGCAGCCACAAGCAACAGACCAGCACCATCCTGTAAAAGAGATTTTCTTTCATCGGTGTGTTTTTCATACAATTAAACTTAGGTTTATAAAGGGCGGAAATAGTTAAGTACGGAGTAATGATACGGTTTTGAAAAGACGGTAAGGGGCAGATAGCAGACCCGCCGGCAGGTAAGAGGATTTGGAGTTCATAGGCTTATTCAATAGTTTATTCAGATAAATATTGATATAAGGACCGGTAATTCAGCTACTGACTTATCGGACAGTTACCCTGTTCATACACGGGTACATATCCAGGCAGGGTCGCAAATATATATAATACATATTATGTATTATTAACATTTTCTTTAAATAAAAATGAACATTTCTGTAAGAAAAAGAGGCATGAGATGTCCAAAACTGCTGTTATTAGCCGCATACACTCACCTGGACCTATTGCCCCGATCTGCATAAATAGTCTATTATTTCCGTGGGAAAAATGCGAAAATACACACAAGTGTTTAAAAAATAACAGGTTAACACGGATAGCCGGGGACTATCACTTAAACAGTATGTCTATGGGATATACACGAGAGTGCACAGTAAGTGTCTCAGCGCATCCGTTCCTGCAATACTTCCCGCAGTACCACCGCATTATTGTGTTCGGTGTCCTTTGCCCCGAAAAGCAGGCTGAGCTTCTTCCCCTTTGCCCTTGCCAGCAGGGCTTCCAGTGCTTCGGACCGTGCATGCAGCTCCTGCCGGTAGCGCTGCCGGAACTCCCCGAACCGTGCGGGTTTGTGGCCGAACCATTTACGCAACTCCGTGGAAGGGGCCAGGTCTTTCTCCCAGGCGTCCAGTGCAGCGGCATCTTTACTGATCCCCCTGGGCCAGACCCGGTCTACCAGCACCCGCATTCCGTCTCCGGGCGTGGCTGTCTCATAAATACGCTTTACCTGTATCTCCGTGTTTTTCATGCGGTTCTTTTCCCGGTTCACAGTGCTTCCGGGAACAGGATAGTGTTTCCCCGGTATATGTGCCGAACGGTCACTTAAAGATACAATTTTATTCCCGGATACCCGCTTTTGTTTGGAGTGGTCCTTATCGTTTCAGGAAGGTAAGTCCCCCGTTCAGGCCTTCGGCCAGGTGGCGCAGACTTGTCTGTTCCAGCATTTCTTTCAGCTCGTTACGTATTACCACGAATTTATTGTGTACCGGGCAGGGTCTATGCTCGTTGCATTCCTTCAGTCCCAGGCCACAGCCTTTGTAGATACCGTTCCCGTCGATGGCAGAGACGATATGACCCAGGCGCAGCTTGTCCAGGTCTTCCTCCCCGATCTCGAACCCGCCCTGCGGCCCCTTTACAGAACGTATGATGCCGTTGCGGGCAAGCTGCTGAAGTATCTTGCCTGTAAAGGCTTCCGGTGAATCGATAGCCCCGGCGATCTCTTTCAGGCTCACACGGCGGTCCGGTGCCGGCCGCCGGGCAATGTAAAGTGTCGCTTTGATACCGTATTCACAGGCTTTCGAGAACATTTACTTTTCTTTTGCAGAACAAAAATACGCGAAACTCATTTCCGATAAAAGTGTCCGGTCAGAGCTTTCCGGACATTTTAGTATACCAATCAGGGACTGCCTCAGGACAGGCGCCGGAAGTCCTCCTTCAGTACGCCGGCTATATATTCCAGCTCTTTGTGCTCTTCCAGTATCCGCCCGATGAACTCGTTCTGCAGCGAGATGTGTGTATTGCGCTGCAGCACCAGCTGTATAAGCCAGGCAATAGAAAGGGAATGAAAGGCAATAGCGGCACACACGGCCGATACCAGGTACAGGAACCAGCGACGGCCCTGCTCCCCTGGGGCATGGTCGAACAGCAGGCCGATCAGGTTATCGGCCAGGACCCCGTTAAGCAGGTTGGCCACCAGTATCATTATAAAAAGGGAACCCAGCGCTACACTGCATATCCAGAATATCCACAGGAAGATGCCGGTGCGGACATGAAAGACGGGCTGACGTGACAAAATATCCTGGAACTCATAGGTAAACTGATCATTTTTCATTTTTACTGTAAAGGATTAAGGTTACGAGAAACACAGAGAGATCAGATAGGTAGCAGGCAATGGTGAAAGGGGTCCGGGAAAGGGGCCGGGCAGCCCCCGGGTGAAGGCAATAAAAATACACTGAACTTACTGATACACAGAATTCAGAGCAAGGAGCAGGTACTTCATAATTTTTTCGAATTGATTAACAGCGCAAATATAAATTTCATTTCTGAAACATCAAATATGAAACATATTTTGTGGTGTTTCACATATGCATGAAATGTGGAATTTGGCTCTGTTATGAAGGAAACGAAGAAAATGGACCTGCGGCTGGAGAAAATCGGCAGAAAGCTAAAGGAGTTACGCCTGGAGAAAGGATACGTAAGCGCCGAATTCTTTGCCTGGGAGCATAAGATCCCGCGCGTACAGTACTGGCGGATGGAAAAAGGCACCAATTTTACCATGAGTTCCCTGCTTAAAATACTGGACGCACATAATATGACGCTGGAGGAGTTCTTCCGGGACCTGTAGCCTGCCTTCCGCCCGGCAGGGTCAGGCGGGGGTATCTGCCGCACTTCCCTTGTCTGCCAGCTGGGCCAGGGATTTATTTTCGAGCACCTTCAATACCGCGTCCCGGGCTTCGGCCATGTTTTGCCGCAGGGAGCAGACCTCTTCGTTACAATCCTCGCATTTTTTGTAGAAATTGAGGCTCACGCAGGAAAGCATTGCAATAGGACCTTCTACCATGCGGATGACCGTAGCCATGGTAATGTCCGAAGGATCGAATGCCAGGTAATAACCTCCGCCCTTCCCTTTTTTACTGAGCAGCAAGCCTTTCTGTTTCAGTTCGAGCAGGATATTCTCGAGGAATTTAAGCGGAATATTCTTGCGGCCGGCTATTTCTGAGATCAGGATAGGGCCAGAACCATGCTTCGACGCCAGGTAACCGACGGCTTTTAATGCATATTGTGTCCTTTTTGATAACATGAATGCGTGTTTGTAGAAAACAAACCTAAAAAATTAATTTGATAACTGTTTAAGCTACCCTGTTATACAGATGGACTAATGCCCCGGGAAAAAAGCACTTAACATCACTGATACTTAAGCAGAAGAACGAAAACAGCATGCATTTATCACGGTTTTAATGCCTTTGGGTCCTGCCGCGATTTATATAATTTTCACAAAAGGACATCACCTGCGTTCATGGCCTGCAAACCCTGTGTTTGAGCGGCTTCCTCTCCTTTGCGCCCGTGATGGTACACAGCATAACGGGCTGCCTCCGTAACGGGCATTCCCTGTGCCAGCAGTCCGCTGAGAAGTCCCGTGAGCACGTCGCCGCTGCCGGCCTTTGCCATGCCCGGCGTTCCGGTGGTATTGAACCAGCTTTTGCCTTCCGGCGAGCTAATGCTCGTAAATGCGCCCTTCAGCACGATCGTAATACCCTGCTGTTTTGAAAAAGCCACCTGGGCCTGCCAGCGTTCGTACCCGCTGTGGTGCTTTGTTCCGATGATACGGTCGAACTCTCCCGGGTGCGGCGTAATAACGGTGCGCCTGCCCGCATATTTCCACAAAGCCGGTTCCTGCGCCATCAGGGTAAGGGCATCGGCATCGAGCAACAGCGGCACCTTCGTTTCTTTTAGTATATGCGTCAGCAATCGCAGTGCCTCCGGGCCGGTTCCCAGTCCGGGCCCCGCACCTATGGCCGAAGCGAACGACAGGTCGGGAAGCCCGGCATTTTCGCTTTCCCGTATATGGCAGATCAGCTGGGGATATTTTATGCTGATCACCTGCTGCACTGCTTCCGGTACCAGGGCATACACATAGCCGGTTCCGCTGCGCAGTGCCGCGCCTGCCGCCAGTACGGCCGCCCCGGGCATAGCTTTGCTGCCGGCGACCAGCAGGGTCTTTCCCAGCTTATTTTTATACACAAAACGGGATACTACGGGCCGTTCTACCTTGGTATTCACATAGGCCAGGGCATCAAACCGCGAGGTATCCAGCCCGATGTTGAGCACATGCCAGTGCCCGGTAAAAATTTCGTTCTCGGGAAAGAAAAAGCTGAGCCGCGGCGCCTGGAAGCTCAGGGTATGGTCTGCGTGTACCACGATGCCGTGCTCCAGGTGCTCATTGTTATCGCCCTGCATCCCGGAGGGCAGGTCGATGCTCCATATCGGCGCCGTACCTGTATTCAGCCAGTGGATCACCTCTTCAAAGATACCGCGCGGAGCACCGTTCAGGCCGCTACCCAGCAGGCAGTCGAACACCTGTGCACCCTCTGTACTCTTGTCCCATTCACCGTAAGAACAGCAGGGTATCCCTTTTTCGCGGAGCTGTGCCCGGTAATGTAAAAAATCGGGGCTGCGGCGTTCATCAGCGGCCACTTCTACCACCTGTACGGGAAAAAAGGCCGAGAGCAGCAGGGCCATACACAAGCCGTCGCCCCCGTTGTTGCCGGGTCCGCAGAGGAACACCAGGCGCGCATCCGGGGGAATATACCTGTATGCAAATACAGAGGCTTCCAGGGCCGCACGGTACATAAGCGCGGCCGAAGTGATCTGCCGGCTGCTGATCGTATAGGCATCCGCTGCACGCACAGACGCTGCCGAAGGTATTTTTACGTCCACTGTTTCCATAGGTAACTGATACAGATACATACCATAACACCAATGTATCCCCAGAGAATTACACGATGCCCGCCCGCAAAGCGGAAACGCAGGTGCAAGCCGGTGAACAGGAGCAGCAGCAGCATGGGAATAAGCGGCGGGTACAACTGTATACTTTCCTGCAGCTCTCCCTGCAGCAAAGCCTGGAACGCTCTTTGTATACCGCAGCCCGGACACTCATGCCCCGTAAACGTTTTATACGGACAGGGCAGCATAGGCCAGAGTTCCGCCGCCATACACTACCAGCGGTTCCCGGCCGACATCGCTACGATGAAGAAAATATACACGATACCGAACAGGAAACCGACAATATGCAGCACCAGGCCTACCCAGGCACAGGCTTCGCCCGTTTTTACCTTGCTGTAGGATTCGGAGCTGTATTTACCGGGATTGCTCTGGTACAGTGCTTTGGCCTCAGGGACCTTGCGCAGGGCGATGATCGAGAAGATGATCCCGATACAGCCCGTTACGATGGATAAAATGCCCATGAGCATAATATTCTCAGATTCCGGCAGGGTCTCCGGGATTATAAAAGGCCGCGAGAATGGCTTTTGTTCTGGATTACCGGCATCCGGTGTATTTGTATTTTCCATATTCATTGGGGGTATTAATTAGTCAAAAATATCCCTCAGGACATCGTTATTACGGTTGGCCATTTCGGGGTTCACGATCAGCAGGATCACGTATACGATAAAATACAGTGTGCCCAGCGAAGAAAGTACAATGCCTATAATGGCTATAATGCGGGCCACGCCGGCGTTGGACACATCGCTGCGGCGGTATTCCTCCGGGTTCTGGCGATTAAGCTTCAGGGCATTATTGGCCAGGAAGAGGGCCACGATCGAGGTGATCAGTCCGGGTACGCCATAGCAGCAGCAGAGAAATACCGACAGGATGGCCAGCACCAGTGCGGTGGTCACATTGGGCAGAGCTGCCGTGTTTTTCATATTGTATCCGTAAGGATTATTTTCCATAGAAGGCGGATTGCCTGGATTCATGTTTTCCATATAAGGTATTCAGGTTTAGATAATGCAATATAATAAGACTTTACGGCCTGTGATCCAAAATAACGACCAATCTCTATAATCCGTTGTGAAATGCCCTGATCCAGTTGACCAATACTATACCCACGGCGACCAGGTATACGTACCAGGGATAGGGTCTTTCGAAAAAACGGACAAAGCTGTGCCTCTTTTGTACAAGGTCTTTCAGCAGCCAGAACCATACCAGCACCAGGAATATATTGAGCGGTATGGCCAGCAGGTGAAAATGCCAGGCTGTGGCAAGGTCAAGGTCCCAGAAAGCCACAGAACCGCGGGTAAGTCCGCAGCCCGGGCAGGGATGTCCTGTAAGGGTCTTGATAAAGCAGAGCGGCACATTATTGGACGTAAGATGAGGGGCAACAAAAAAAAGCAGACCGAAGCCTGCCGTTAATATCACAAAATAAGAGATCTCTTTCCTGTGCGTAACCCGAAGACTACTGGATGTCGCCTCCATTTAAACGATATGTTTCCAGGAATTTGTTGTAGTTGAATTCCCGCGTACGACCCTGTACATTGAAAATATCTATGATCACCCAGATAAATCCTACGCAGCACAGGTTGGTGAGGATCAGCTTCAGTATGCCATTGGTAGTATCGCCCAGCATAAAGCGGTCTACCCCGTAGGCCCCGGCTACGATGGAAAGAATAAGCAATGTGGTGGGGTCTTTCAGCTCGATGGCCGAAAAATAGTAGATCTTATCTTCGGGAATATTACGGAGCATATTCTCGATCTCAGGTATGCGGTGGTCGGGAAACTTCTCCCGGTTCGTCATCAGGAATGACTGTATGTGTGCCTGCTTATCCATAGGTTTACAAAAGTATTAAAATAAAAAAGCAGCCGCAAAAAAAGCGGCTGCCGGGCATAGTCAAAGTATTATGCCAGTACTTCTCTCAGTTTGTTGTAGTTGAATTCTTTTGCACGTTTTGATGCAGAAAAAATATCAATAATGGCCCAGATACCGCAGCCACCTAATGTTAACAGCTTGGCAATACCAAGACCTGTCTGGCCCAGCATGAAACGGTCAACACCGTAAGCCCCGGCGATCCAGGCGATTAACATCATAGTGGTACCATCTTTCAGGCTGATCGACTGAGCAGCAGAAGCTTTGTTGTCATCCGCTTTCAGCAGTAAATCTTTAATCTCATTAACTCTCTCAGCAGGGAGTTTTTTGGCATTCTGTGCCAGCCATTGTTCTACTTGTTGTTGCTCCATAGGTTTTAATTATTAAAATGCTAGGCACAAATAAGCGATAAATTTTTTAAATTCCCCAAATCTTTGCCATGAAGATTTTATGAATGTTAAAAACTTTTTCATCCAGCGTCTCCCTGTCGTCATTCACGATTATGGTCCCAGCCCGCAATATCTTGGACTCCTCACTGTCCTGTAGATCCATCCGCTTTTCAACATCCGCGCGGCTTATACCGTCCCTGTTCATAACCCGGCGGATACGCTCTTCGCGGTCTGCCGTTACCAGCAGCACATGGTCCATGGCCGCATCTCCGCCTTTTTCGAAAAGGATGGCCGCCTCGTTGATCACGTATACCCGGCTGCCGTGTTCCTCGCAGAACAGGTCGAACTGCCGGCGTACCCAGGGATGTACCAGCGCTTCGAGCCGGCCGAGCAGCTCTTTATCGCGGAACACCTGCGCGCGCAGGTATTCCCGGTCGATGCTTCCGTCGGCCCGGTAAGCCCCGTCACCCAGCAGCTCCAGCACCGCTCTTTTTACTTCGGGATCGGTATAAGCCTTTTTCCCGTAGTCATCGCTGTAAAAAACGGGGACGCCCAGTTTTTCAAAAACCTGCGCCACAGTAGTCTTCCCGCTGCCTATACCTCCTGTAAGTCCTATACGTGCCGGTCTATTCATGTCGGTTCCAGATTTTCCAGGATGCCTCGGCCTGTGCCTTCAGCATGGCGGCACCATTGATCACGGTTGCCCCGGCTTCCTGGCCTTTCTGCAAAAATAAGGACATTTCGGGATTATACACCAGGTCGTAGAGTACATGCATGTGACCGATCATCTCATAAGCGATCGGCACGCAGCTGTCCACATCGGGGTACTGCCCCAGCGGTGTGGTATTGATGAGCAGCTTTACCGAACGGATATGTTCGGGTTTCAGGGAGGAATACGGCAGTATGCGGCCGGGCCGGTCCTCTTCTCCCCGGCTGATGAAATAATAGTCGATACCCATTTTGCGCAGTACATAGGCCACGGCTTTGGCCGCCCCGCCCGTACCGAAGATAAGCGCGGTATGGTGGTACGAATCGATATGCGGAGCCAGGGTTTGTGAGAAACCGACGATATCGGTATTGTAACCGGTGAGCACACGTTTGCCCTCCCGCTGCTCAAAGGCAATGGTGTTCACGGCCCCGGCCTCCCCGGCTTCGGCACTCAGCCCGTCCAGGTACGGGATAATGGCTTCCTTGTGGGGAATGGTCACATTGAGCCCGGCCATATCGGGGTATTTCTCCAGCAGGGCCGGGAAATCGGCGGTGCGTTCCAGGGGAAAGGCTTCGTATACCGCATCGGGTATACCTTCACGACTAAACTTAGCGGCAAAATAGGCCGGCGAAAAACTGTGCCCCAGCGGATACCCGATCAGGCCGAAACGTCTCATTACGCTGCGCTCTTTTTACCGAAAAAGCTGCGGGCAAACTCAAAAATGATGGGCAGTACCGAAAGCCCGATGATACCCAGTACCACCAGCTCGAAATTATCTTTCACGATAGGAATGGTACCGAAGAAATACCCCAGCAGGGTAATTCCGAACACCCATACAAAGCCCCCGATAAGGTTGTAGGAGATGAATTTACGGTAGTTCATGGTTCCGATACCGGCTACGAAGGGGGCAAAGGTGCGCACGATGGGCACAAAACGCGCCAGGATGATGGTCTTGGGCCCGTGCTTTTCGTAAAAGGCATGGGTCTTTTCCATGTATTTGGGCTTTACCACAGGTTTACCCCGGAACCGGAACGAGAGCATCTTTTCGCCGAAATACTTACCGATAAGGTAATTCACCGTATCGCCCAGGAAGGCGGCCACAAACAGCAGCACCAGCAGGTAGGCCAGGTTCAGCATACCGGCGGCGGCAAAGCTGCCCGCGGCGAACAGCAGGGAATCTCCCGGCAGGAAAGGCCAGATGACCAGGCCGGTTTCCACGAAAATAATGGCAAAAAGGATCAGGTAGGTCCAGTTTTCGTACTTCAGGATTATTTCGCGCAGGTGATCGTCCAGATGTAAGAAAAAATCCAGAAAGGTCTTTATAACTTCCATGTGAACGTTTACAATACTTGTACCGAGGGATCGATCTGGCTTTTCCAGGCCAGCATGCCCCCCTGCAGGTTATACAGGTTATCATAGCCCATCTCGGACGACAGGTAGCGCACAACATTCCCGCTGCGGCCGCCCGATTTGCAGTGGATCACCACATCGCCCTCGCGGGGGATCTCGTTAATACGCTGCAGCACTTCGCCCATAGGGATCGAAACACCGTTGATATTACCGGTCTCGTATTCCATAGGTTCTCTTACATCGATCAATACGAACGGTCTGCCGGAGTTTCGCCAGTCGTTCAGTTCCTGTACGGTCAATTCACGCATAAAAAATCTTATTCTTCGGTTGGTTCTTCTTCCATTTCGGGTTCCACACCCTCTTCGTTAAACTGCAGGTATTGCTTTTTGAGGTTCTCGGGCAGGTTCTCGAAGAAGGTATCTCCGCGCAGTCCGAGACGCAGGGCCTCCAGCGAGATGATCTCGTCCGGGGCGATATTGCCCAGGTTCACATTGGCCCCGAGCAGCTTGATGAAATACACCTGCTGGGCCTTGTTGGGCGCTTCCCAGATGATCTTGTCGCCGTCTACGGCCGAAAGTATCTGGCGGATAAGCTGCACGTGCGGTTTGCCGCCCGGGCGGTAAATACCTACGGTACCGCTTTCGCGGGCCTCGGCAATTACCTTGTAGGCACCGGCCTCCAGCTCCATCTGCATCAGCTTTTTCCATTTCTGCGGGGCAATGAAGATCCCCGAATCCTTGGACCCTACTTCGGAAAGTACGCGGAAATCGCGGGAAAGGTCCGAAATGTACTTGGCCTTTTCTTCCGCTTCGAGGTGTATACTGCCGTCGGATACTTCGGCGGTCTCGATCTTCAGCTTTTTCAGCAGCTTTTTGTAGTCGTTGAACTTGTCGCGCACCACGCAGGCCTCAAAGAAGGTACCTCCCAGGTAAGGCTGCAGTCCGTGCTGCTTGTAAAACTGTATCTTGTCTTCCAGGCGCCCGGTGGCCATAGCGGTACCGAAGCCCAGCTTTACAAAGTCGATATGTTTCCCGGCCACCTCTACCATATCTTCGGCGGCGCGTAATCCCAGGCCCTTGTCCATTACCATGGCCAGTCCATTGGTACGGGGTTTCTCGGGGCGTTCGGGCAAATAAGGTAATTTAATTTTCATCGTTCAAATTTCGATAGATAATATTCTGAATCGTTACATCATTCCGCAGCAAAGGAAAGAAATTTAACAATTCGGTTTCTGCAATTTTTGCATTTATCATAGCGGCATCGTCGATAAGCATGTATGCTCCCTGGCGGTTGCCTTTCATGTACTCGTATGCCCCCCAGCGGTATTTGAGCTCGGCTGATTCGGGGATATTCCGGCAGCCTTCGCGTATGATATCGATGGCCATGTCCAGGTCGTCCATCTGTACGAAAAGGTCGGAATAGTTCAGCCAGAGATCGATCACGGCATTATCGAGCAGGGCGGCTTTTTCGTAAGCTTCCAGCGCTTCGGGATAAGCCCCTGCCTCTTTCTTGATATCGCCCAGGTACAGCAGGGCGTCCACGTTGTTGGGGTCCAGCCGCAGCGCCTTCAGCACATAGCCCAGGGCCTCGTCTATGCTGCCCAGCTTATAGATCACCACCCCGATGCTGAGCCAGGCATCCGAAAAATTCGGGTCCAGCCGCGTGGAAAGACGGTAATAGTGCAGTGCGTCGTGCCATTCGGCCAGGTTTTCGTAACATTCGCCCAGCATGTAGCAGGAGGCGGCCGTCATCTTGCTTTCGTCGTTCAGGTCCTTCAGCACCAGGATGGCCTCTTCGTACTTGCCCAGGCTCATCAGTATCTCGGCTTTCTGGTAAAAGGCCTCCGAAAAGTTCGGGTCTATGACCATGGCAAAATCAAAGGCCTCAATGGCCTCGGTATTGCGGTCGGCATCGGCCAGGGCCACGCCCATGTAGAACCATGCCAGATGATTGTACGGATCGCGGTCTACCTGCTTACGGTAAATTTCCAGGGCTTTTTCCACTTCCTCGAGCACCTGGCAGGCAAAGAGTATATCCAGGTATATCAGGTCGTTATGCGGGTTTACCTTAAGTGCTTTCTGCAGGTACTCCAGGGCTTTTTCGTATTCGGAATGGCTCAGGTATTCGCCGGCAATGTCCATGAACACGTAATCGTGCTCTTCCCTGTCCATGAACGGCAAGGCCTGCAGGTAACATTCCACGGCTTTTTCCATATTGCCCTTGTCCGAATAGGCTTCTGCCAGCAGCAGGTACAGATCGGCATTACCGGGTTCTATCAGCAGCAGCTTATCCAGGATATCAATGGCTTTTTCGTACTTTTTACGGCGCATGAGTATCTGCGCCTGGCGCATTTTCAGCTCACCGGAATAGGGATGTTGTTCCAGTGCGATGCTAAGCACTTTTTCGGCTTTACTTACCTTATTCTTAGCATAATAGTGATCGAAGATCTCTTCGAATTGCTCCAGATCAAAAAAAACGACCTTGTTTTCCCTGATCATGGTTTCGTATTGTTTCAATACGGAAGCAAACTGCTCTTCATTACGTTCAAACTCCTCGTTCATCAACTTGTCTTCCTCCGCAAAGATTTCTTAAAATATACTACAAAGTTATGAAAAAAGGGAGCCCTTTTACAGGGTGACCGGGTAGTTTTAAACAGGCTATGAACATAAATTTTGTTATACGGCTTATGTGTGAACGCCTTGAATGATACCTTTGCCCGGAGTTATTTATGAAAATTTAATTTTTAGAAACCGGAACGGATGACACTCATTAGATCGATCTCGGGCATACGCGGTACCATAGGCGGAAGACCCGACGACAACCTGACGCCGCTGGACGTGGTAAAATTCACCTCTGCCTTTGCACAGATGCTTCAGAAAGAAGCCGGAACACGTAAAATAAAAGTAGTGATCGGGCGCGACGGGCGCATGAGCGGACCCATGTTCCTGCAACTGGCCGCACAGACCCTGGCCGGCTGCGGGGCCGACGTTATAAACCTGGACCTGAGCACTACCCCTTCGGTGGAAATGGCCGTGCCGCATTTCGGGGCACAGGGAGGCATTATCCTTACCGCCAGTCATAACCCCAAAGAATGGAACGCACTTAAGCTGCTGAATGCCCAAGGCGAATTTATCTCTGCCGCCCGGGGCCAGGAACTGCTTTCCATTGCCGCCGCAGAAGATTTCAGCTATGCCCCGGTAGATGAACTGGGCCGGGTGACCCATGCCGAAGGCGGTTTTATCGCGGAACATATCGAGGCCATACTGCAGCTGCCTTACATAGACCTGGAGGCCGTGCAGAATGCTGATCTGCATATCGTTGTAGACGGAATCAACTCTTCGGGAGCTATTGCCGTACCGCAATTGCTGCACCGCATGGGCATAAAGAACGTATCGGTGCTGAACCCGGAGCCTCACGGCAATTTCGCGCATAACCCCGAACCCCTGCCCGCTCACCTCACTGATATCTCGGACAAGGTGCAGCAGACCCGCGCCCATATGGGCATAGTGGTGGACCCGGACGTAGACCGCCTGGCCTTTGTATGCGAGGACGGTACGATGTTCGGCGAGGAATATACCCTGGTGGCCGTGGCCGACCTGGTGCTGGAACACAGGCCGGGGAATACGGTCTCGAATATGTCGTCGACCCGGGCCCTGCGCGATGTTACCGAAGCCCGCGGCGGCTCGTACCAGGCCTCGGCCGTAGGTGAAGTGAACGTGGTAGAGCTGATGAAGAAGACCGGGGCTGTGATCGGCGGCGAAGGCAATGGCGGCGTGATCCTGCCCGAGCTGCACTACGGGCGCGACGCCCTGGCCGGGATCGCCCTGTTCCTGACCCTGTACGCAAAACGCAGGCTGAAAATGAGTGCCCTGCGTAACAGTTTCCCTGCCTATACCATTTCGAAGAACAAGATCGAATTACAGGCCGGGATGGACGTGGACGGACTGCTGGAGAAGATCCGCAGCCGCTACGCGGAACAGCCCCACTCCACCGCCGACGGTGTAAAGATCGAATTCGGAAAGGAATGGGTACACCTGCGTAAATCGAATACAGAGCCCATTATCCGCATCTATTCCGAAAGTGAGCAGTCGCACAGTGCCGATGCCCTGGCACAGCGTTTTGTAACAGAACTGAAAGAACTGGCCGGACTCTGAACACCGGCCTGTACCCCATAAAAAAAGGCGCTCACAGGCGCCTTTTTTCGTATATGCATAGATCGTTTACTTGTTTTTCAGATGCAGATCGAAATAATCGGCGATCTTCTGGTTCAGGTGCACCCGGTCCTTGCCACGTACGTTGTGCTTATGATCGGGATAGAGAAAATAATCGACCTGCTTGCCGTTCCTGATACAGGCATTGATGAACTCCATGCTGTGCTGCATCACCACCACATCGTCCTGGGCGCCGTGGATCACCAGCAGCTTACCCTCCAGCTTAGACGCGTTCTCGATCACAGAGGTCTTTTTATAGCCTTCGGGATTTTCTTCGGGCGTATCCATATAGCGTTCGCCGTACATCACTTCGTACCATTTCCAGTCGCATACCGGTCCGCCGGCAACGCCCACCTTAAAGGTTGAGGCATGGTTGAGCATAAGCGATATCGACATAAAACCGCCGAAGCTCCAGCCATATACGCCGATACGTTCCTTGTCCACGAAATTCTTCTCCGTCATGAACTGCACCCCGGCTGCCTGGTCGGCCATTTCGTTCTGTCCCAGCTGCCGGTGGATAATATGTTCAAATACCTTGCCCCGGGCATCGGAACCGCGGTTATCTACCGTAAACACCACATAGCCGTTCTGGGCCATATAATAGTCCCACAGCGAAGCTCCGCCCAGCCAGGTATTGGTTACGAGCTGTGCATGCGGCCCTCCGTACACATACACGAGCAGGGGATATTTTTTTGAAGGGTCGAAATCCGAAGGATAGATAATGCGTCCGTTGAGCGGGGTTTTGCCGTCGGCGGCAGTTACCGTAACCAGTTCCATTTTGGGCAGATCATAGTCCTTATACGGGTTTTCTGCGCTCTGCAATACCTGTTCCTTACCGTTGCGCAGGTCGATCAGGCCCGATTCCGAAGGCACCGAAGTATTCGAAAAGCTGAAAAAGGCCCGGTCGCACCTGTCATTCAACTGTACACTGTAAGTACCGCTGCGGGTACTCAGTTGCGTGGTACGGCCGTTTTTCACGCTTACGGCATACAGTTCGCGGTCCAGGCCCTTGTTGGCCGTACCGATGTAATAGACAAGCCCTGAACGGCTGTTGTAGCCCAGGTATTCTTCCACCACCACATCATTGCTGCCCAGCGATCTGCTGGTCTTTCCGTCGGTGCTTACCAGGTAAATGTGGTTGTACCCGTTCTTTTCAGACTGGTACAGGAAGCTGTTCTTCAGTTCCGGTACAAATACCAGCGGATGCAGGGGCTCTACATAGGTAGTGGCCTTTTCTTCAAAGAGCTCGGCTGTTTCTTTCCCGCTGACCGCATCGTATTTTTTCAGGCGCAGGTGGTCCTGCCCGCGGTTCAGTATACCGATATAAACGGCCTGCGACGAAGGGTCCCAGGTAATGCTGGTGAGATACTGATCGAGCGGTTCCCCGGTTTCCATACGGACAGTTCTGCCGCTTTGCAGATCGTAAATGCACAGGGAGACCGTCTCGCTGGTCATACCGGCCATCGGGTAGCGGATGGGCGTTTCTTCGGCCATGCGGGCAGCGGTGTTCACCAGGGGATATTTCTGTACATTGGTCTCATCTTTGCGGTAATAGGCCAGGCGTTTGCCATCGGGCGACCACCATATACCGCGGTCGATACCGAACTCCTGGCGGTGCACATAGCTGCTGCCGTTCACAATACCGTCCACATCACCGGTGGTCACTGCTGTTTCCTTCCCTGCCGCATCAATGATATAGATATTGTTACCACGTGTAAAGGCCACTTTGTCATGTGTATCCGAAATATACTGCTCGGCCGCATCGGACGGTACGGCGATGCTGCTCAGCACTTTTTTATTTTCCGTATCGTAAATGAAGTATACCACCCCGTCCTTTTCCGAGGCCGAAAAAAGTATACGGGTATTACCGAGCCATTTATACCGGTAAGGGAAATACGAAAGCTTCAGGCTGTTCAGCGTTTTATCGCCTGAGGCTGCCAGTACGGCCTGCAGGTCCTGAAGGCTGAGGAATTTTACGGGTTCCCATTTGGCAGACTCTTTGCATTCGTACAGGGCACTGTATTCTTTATCAATATACGTAAATGCGGCATCCTCACCTTTCCACTGTACAAAATTGCGGGTTTCGGGACGGAACTTTGTCCATTGTCCCGAGGTGGCCTCGGCCATCGTAAATTTCTGCCGCTGGGCATATACACTGTTTATAAACAGCGCCGGCAGAACGATCCAGAAGAATATTCTTTTCATACAATACTTTGATATACTGCGAAAGTAAAATATATCGCTCCGATTGCAGAATTTTTTCGATGTTCCTGTAAACAAAAAAGCCCGGACCTGCGCCCGGGACTTTTTCTACACAACAGCAAAAGAAGCCGTTAAATACGTCCCATATCGATCATCTGTACAATTTCGTCGATATATTTATCGTAGATATTTATTTCGGGGTTAAAATCCGATTTCAGGTCCAGTTTGAAAGATTTGGCCGCCAACTGGTAAAAGAATGCATTAAAGCCGCCTTTAAGCTCTTTCAGGAGGCTATAGGCCGTGCTGCTGGTCTCCCGGTCGATCAGCTTAAAGAGTACGGCCGCATCTTTTTTGCTGAGGTTACGCAGCTCTTCGCCGAATTCTTTGGTAAGCTGGTCTTCCATGCGTTTCAGGGTTTCTTTGCGCTCTTTTTTGTCCTGCCCGGCCATCAGGTACTCGTAATAATCGAGTTTCTTCTTGGCTTCGCGGGCCAGGGGCAGGGTCTTGCGCACGGAGCGGACCAGCTTGTCGTAGCGTTTCTGGTCTTCCTTATTGCTGAAGGTGCGCAGCTCCAGGATGGTAACACCTTTAAGGGCAGTGTAATAAATAGTGTCCCCGTTCACGATCTCGTAACGCATGAGTGTGGGCGGGGGCTGGTTCTTACCGGTACGCCCGGTCACTTTCTGGGCAGAAAGCAGGGCCGGCAGCAGCATAAGCAGGGAGAGGATTATGTAGGCAAACCTGTTGTTTTTCATTGTTTACGGGTTTTATGTACCTGTGGTAAAACAAAAAAGGGGCCAAAGGCCCCTTCTGTTTCTGAACTTAACAAAAAATTATTTAGTTCCGTTATCAGAGAAGTTACCATCGGCAGATGTATTTGTACCGCTGATAGTTCCTGACAGGGTAGCCTGAGATGAACTGATGTATGTAAATTTCAGGTTTGTGATAGTAGCGTTACCGATTGTGAAGCTCGGATTTGTAGCTTCTTTCTGGTTAACGGCCAGAGTTACGTTCTGGGGAGAAACGCCGTTCAGACCGAAATCAGAGTTGGCAGTGATTGAGTAATCAGCAGAAGCATCTGTTACGTTAACAGCATACGTACCGGCACCAGAGATCTGGAAAGTCCAGTTACCTACGAATTTGGTATCGGTAGCCACGGCATCACAAGCTTCCGGATCGTCGATCGTAGCTTCTGAGTTGTAGTTGTCATCAGTAGCCGTTAAACAACCTTTCGTTCCGCAGCTGCTGAACGATACTGCGAAAGCCACCAGGGCAACCGCACCAACAGACAATAGATTCTTTTTCATAATTTTCTTTTTTTACTCGGTTTAAGCGGCAAATTTATAGTTTTTTTTTACTCCCGAAAATTTTCAGTCAATTTTTTTTGCAAGTATTGTCGAAGTTTAAAAATCCTTATCTATTTTTGTCCCAAATCAAAAAGGAAGTACACAATGAAAAAATTAATGTATGCAGCATCAATGTTTGCTGTAATGGGAATGGTTGCCTGTGGCGGCAATAGCAAAAGCGATGCGGATGCCAATAAAGCCAGGCTCGACTCACTGGCTAAGATCGAAGCTATGAGACAAGACAGCATGGACAAGGCCCTGGCTGCAATGAACGCTGTTAAGGATATCACTACTACAGCTTCCGAGAACCCGCAACTGTCTACACTGGTAGAGCTGCTTACCGCTGCTAACCTGGCAGAGACCCTGAAAGACCAGACCAAATCTTTCACCGTATTTGCCCCTACCAATGACGCTTTCAACAAATTTGACCAGAAACAGCTGGCCGATCTGAAAGATCCGAAAAATGTAGAAAAACTGCAGGACGTACTGTTACAGCACGTGGTTGCCGGCCGCCTGATGGCTGCTGACGTACAGGGTGTAGGTCAGCTGCAGGCCCTGAACGGTAAAGTGATCAACGAATCGAACGGTATGATCGGCGGAGCCAATATCCTGGAATCGAACAAGGAATGTAACAACGGTTATATCCACACCATCGATAAAGTGCTTACTCCCCCGAAAGCCAAATCTACTGCAAAACCGAAAAAGCCGGTAGCTACAAACCCGACCAAACCGACTGAGGAAACCAAAACACCGGACAATACAGTAACCGGTCGCGGCGGCTCTGAAGGCGGCGATCAGAAAGTAACCGGCCGCGGTGGTTCTGAAGGCGGCGAGCAGAAAGTTACAGGCCGCGGCGGTAACAAATAATTTTTTCTTTATTAAAGATATAAAAGTCGCCTCGCTAATAGCGAGACGGCTTTTTTTATTTTACATACAGATCGATATACACGGGCAGATGATCGGCATAGCCGCCTTCCCAGCTGAAGCCTGTATAGGTGCGGAAAGGCTTCTGTCCCATATATATGATATCGTCTTTCAGCAGGAAAGGTAGTTTTCCCAGTTGCTGCGAAGGTACCGGAAGCCGTTTCAGGCAGGCCCCGCTTACAAATACCTGGTCTATCAGGGACCAGTGTTCCCTGAATTTATGTGTACCTCCTTCCACTCCCGTAGCCAGGTTATACAGGCGCCTGTTCCCCGTCCACCGGGCCGGATCGGCTGCCTGCAGGCCCATGACTATACTTTTTTCGGACGGTCCGTCGTTAAAATCCCCGCCCGCTATAATGCAGGCCGCAGAATCTGCATCCCAGATGCTGCGGCAGAAGCTCAGCAGTGTTTCCGCCGCCCGCATACGTTTAGGCTCCGTTTCCCTTGCCCCTGAGAATTTGGAAGGCCAGTGGTTCATGAACAGGTGCAGGGTATCTCCCCTGCCTGCCGTACCGGCCATATACAATATATGCCTGCCCGTATCCTTTTCGTATACGAGCTCTACCTTTTTGTGGGTATAGGCACGGAACTGCCTGGGGTCATATACGAAAACAGGATCTATCCCCCGCGGGTCCGCCGATTCTTCGTGAATTACCTGGTAACCGGCCTGCTTCAGTATAGTTGTATGGAACAGGTCGTACACCACCCTGCGGTTCTCTACCTCGCAGAGCCCGATCACTGCCGGACGTTCCCAGCCGCCCAGCGCCACCAGGGCCTGGGCCAGGTTACGGAGCTTATGCCGGTACCGGTAGCCGTTCCAGTGCCGGCTTCCTTCAGGCGTATATTCATCGTCCTGCGTAAGCGGATCGTTAATGGTATCGAACAGGTTCTCCACGTTCCAGAACACAATGCGTATACTGCGGTCTGCCTGCACAGGTCCCGTATCCGAAGCGGGAATACTTTTGCGCACACCGGTGCACGCGCAGATACATAAAAGGGTAAAAAATAAGGTGCTGGTAAATTTTTTCATTTATATCAGTCTGATTTAATTACGGGTATTGTATATCTCTCTGTTTTAAGGTAATAAATTTCGCTCCTGTAAGGCCGCATACCTATCTGCAAAGTACCCTGTACCGAAATACCGCTGAACAGCAGTCGCCCCGAAAGGTCCGTAACTGTAAAACGCTCTCCCGCGGGCATCTGCACCGTGAAAACATCGCGGAAAGGATTGGGAAATACACGAATATCTCCCTCACTATATACTCCTGTACCGGAACTCTCTACACTCCGCAGGTAAAACCCGTCCGAAAGCAGGCTGTCCCCATGCAGGCCTGCGCCGTTCTCTGCAAATACCAGTGTACGGTAATACCTGTTCACCGGGAGTGCCGGGAGTGTATAATTCACTACAGCATCTGTATACGAAAACGGGCCGGCTACGGTGCTCCCTGTTGAATCCGGCAGGCTGTAATATGCTGAAGAGCCCGAATGTATATCCGAAAACAGGGGCAGATGCAGGGGCACGGTACTGCCGGCGTACAGGATGTCCAGGTCGGGCAGGTCTCCGGTACATACACCCGAACCTAAAGGTTTCGTATAGTCTACGCGCATACCCGAATCAGCCTCTGCAAAAAGATTGGCCTCATCGCGTACAAGTGCGTATACCCGTGCGGCAAAGGATGGCGGCGAAGTGTTCTGGTAACAGCACTCCACAGATGCACCGGTACCTGTATGTATATATGCAGATGCAGCCCGTTCCCTGTACACTCTCAGCTTACGTATATGCATGCGCGCATTGCCCGTACGCAGGGAAAAATAGCTCCCCGAAGTATAAGGCTGGTAATAGTCCAGGGCCGAATGTCCGGGGCTGCGGTAATACTCGCTCTCTTCCTGCATGACGGAGCCGAAAGGCTGTGCCCATATACAAAAAGGCAATATAAGAAACAGGTAAATAAACAGATCTTTCATAGGCCCTAACCAGAACCTAAGATAGCATTTTTTACTCGCCGAACGACTGCAGCTGTACCATTTTTTTGTACATGCCGCCACCGGCCAGCAGTTGCTCGTGTGTGCCCGCTTCTATGATGCGTCCGCCTTCCATGACCATGATCTGGTCGGCCCGGCGTATGGTGCTCAGGCGGTGTGCGATCACGATGGAGGTACGGTTCTGCATCAGGGTCTCCAGGGCTTCCTGCACGGCCTTTTCGCTTTCGCTGTCGAGCGCAGAGGTAGCTTCGTCCAGCACCAGGATGTCCGGGTCTTTGTACAGGGCCCGCGCGATGGCTATACGCTGACGCTGGCCGCCCGAAAGACGGCTTCCGCCCTCGCCTACCGTAGTCTGGTACCCGTTGTCGAGCTGCATGATAAAATCGTGGGCATGCGCATGTTTAGCGGCTTCCACGGCCCGGTCCATATCAGGTGTTTCATCCCCGAAGCAGATATTGTTCAGCACGGTATCGTTAAACAATATACTGGTCTGCGGAACGATACCCATTTTCTTACGGAGCGCATGCGTGGTGAAGGAACGTATATCGCGGCCGTCGATGGTGACGGAACCACTGCTTACATCGTAGAAGCGCGGCAGCAGGTCAGACAGGGTCGATTTTCCCGCTCCCGAAGCACCTACCAGGGCCAGGGTCCTGCCTTTTTCGAGAGTAAAACTGATGTTATGTAAAACGATCTCCTGGTCGTAGGCAAATGTTACGTCGTTGAAACGTATCTCTTTTTCGAAGGTGCATTCCTGCAATGCGCCCGGTTCGTCCCTGATCTTCTCCGGCTGGTTCAGCAGCTCTTCGATGCGCTCCAGCGAAGCCATCCCCTTCTGTAAATTGTATACCGTATTGGCCGTGGCCTTGGCCGGGGATATCAGCTGTGAGAACGTAAGGATGAAGGCGATAAAGGTTTCGGGCGTAAGTCCTGAATTTATGGAAGAGGCATTCAGGATCAGGAGGCCGCCCAGGTACATAATGAGCGCCACCACGATAGACCCCAGGAATTCGCCCATAGGTGAGGAAAGTTCCCGTCGGTTCAGCATCCTGGAATGGATACGTGTAAATTCCTTATTGAGCTTCACATACTTTTCCGTTATGAAATGCTCGGCCGTAAATGCGCGCACGATCTTGCTCCCGCCGATGGTCTCGTCGGCCAGGGACATAATACGGTCCAGTATGGACTGCCCGCTGTGTCCGCCTTTCTTGAGGCTCTTGCCCACCCGCCCGATCAGCACGCCGCTTACCGGCAGCACCAGCAGCATGATGAGCGAGAGCTGCGGACTGATCTTGAACATGAAGGCTACGGAAAGTATGATCTTAACGGGGTTTTCGATGATGGACGAAAGTGAGGCCATGATGGCCCATTCCACCTCCCCGATGTCGGAGCTGAGGCGCGTGAGCATATCGCCTTTTTTCTGCTCGGTGAAAAAACCTACGGACAGGCGGTTGATCTTTTCGAACATTTTGCGGCGCAGGTCAAAGATAACCCCGCTGCGTATCGGTGTAAGCACTTTAATGGCCAGGTATCGGAATACGTTCTTCAGGAAGAACAGCAGCACGATGCCTATACTGATATAAACGAGGGCGGTCTGCGGGCCTTCCTCTACCCTTATCTCCCGTACAAAAGCGATCAGCCGGTCAAAGATATCGCCTGCATTGGACGATACCCCGCCTATGGCTGAAGAATTTCCGGTTTCACGGTCAAAGATCACATTCAGAAAAGGGATAGCCATAGCTACACTCACAATTCCGAAAACAGAACTTAAAATAATAAAGACACAGTAAAGAGCGAGCTGCCCTTTATAAGCCCTGACAAGCTGTAATATTTTTATGGCACTTTTCAAGGTTGCAGGGCAGGATTGGCATCGCGTTCAAAAATAGCGGCACGCCAGCTATCGGGCATGGCGAAGGTCTTGCCTGTAGTGTAATCGATACATACCAGCACGGTCTCCGCGGTGGAAACCAGCGTATATTCATCGTTTTTCTTTACGAACAGACCGTACTCGCTCACAAAGCTCTTCTCGCCGATGCTTTTGGTGCGCAGGGCTACGTGCAGTTCGTCGGTGATATACAGCGGACGCCTGTAATTGACTTCGGCCTTTGCAAGGATCAGCCCGGTGCTTTTCCAGTCGATCAGGTCGCCGAACACTTCGCGGAAATAGATCACGCGGGCCATCTCGATATAACTCAGGTATACGGCATTGTTCACATGCCCCAGCGCATCGGTATCGGCAAAACGTACCTGTACCGGCACCACGTAGTTGAATCCGGACAGCTGCATCAGGAAAGCGGGTTTAACGTGATACTGAATACGACCATGGTATTGCGGTCTCGGCCGAAGCTGAACTTTTCCAGCGCCTGGAAGATGTCTTTGGCACGGAAGTATGAAGTGTGCAGGGAATTATCGCCCTTAAGGCTCCACTGGATCGTATAGGAGTTTTCGGTACGGCGGAATTCCTTTACGTACTGCAGCATTTCCACCAGGGCCTCCATTTTCGTATATCCAACGGATGAATGAAACAGGAAACGCTGCTGGTGCTTGCTGTTGATGGTAAAAAGGTGCAGCAGGGTCCTGCCTGCTTCTTCACTGAATTCAAAGACCAGGTTCCCGGTCTCCATTCCCAGGAAGCTGGCTATGTCGTTTTGCAGCCTGCGGGCCTCTTCGGCCCATTCACTGGCAGATTCTTTCATTATAAGCGGTGTTGTTTTACGTCTAACTTCTCAAATTCGGAATTGGCGCTCTTGTATTCGGGCAGGATCTCCTTCATTTTGGCTACGATATGCTGGCTGTTCTGGGTGCTCACCAGGTGGGCCAGTTCCTTCAGGTGTGCGTCCAGCTCGGCTTTCCTGCAGCGGATCACACGGGCGATCAGTATCTTGGGATGATGCGTGGGCAGGTTGTCCTCTCCCGAGATCAATAGTTCCTCATACAGTTTTTCGCCCGGACGCAGGCCTGTGAATACCACTTTTATATCCACATCCGGCTCCAGGCCCGAAAGCTGGATCATCTTGCGTGCCAGGTCGGCAATTTTCACGGGTTTGCCCATATCGAAGATGAACACCTCCCCGCCCTTGCTCATGGCCCCGGCTTCCAGCACCAGGCTGCAGGCCTCGGGAATGGTCATAAAATAACGGGTGACATCGGGGTGTGTAACGGTAATGGGGCCGCCTTCCTCGATCTGTTTGCGGAAACGCGGTATCACGCTGCCGTTGGAACCCAGCACATTCCCGAAGCGCGTGGTGATGAACTGCGTATCGGAACAATCGTTGAACGACTGTACGTACAGTTCGGCAATACGTTTGGAAGCTCCCATCACATTGGTGGGGTTCACAGCCTTGTCCGTGGATATCAGCACCATTTTGCGGGCCCCGTAGCGGTGTGCCAGGTCGGCTATGATCTGTGTACCCAGCACGTTCACCTTAATGGCCTCTGCGGGGTTCTTTTCCATCAGGGGCACGTGTTTGTAGGCCGCCGCATGGAATACGTAATCGGGCCGGTATTGCGAGAACAGTTGCTCCATTTTGGCCGCATCGGTAATATCGGCAATGCGCAGGACCACGTTCTGATAGGCCTCAGCGCCCGAAAGCAGTATGTCCAGCTCGTACATGGGTGTCTCGGCCTGGTCTGCGCAGATAAGCAGGGCCGGTTTATAGCCGATCAGCTGCCGGGCCAGTTCACTGCCTATGGAGCCGGCCGCACCGGTCACCAGGATCACCTTACCGAAAAATTCGCTGTTCAGGATGGGATTATCGATCTGTATGGCATCGCGGGCCAGCAGGTCCTCGATCTTCACTTCCTGCAGGCGTATAGGCGCATTGGAACTTTCGAGCCAGGTCTTGAGCGGGGGCAGATCGTATACCCGCACCTCGTATTTCAGACATACGTCCACCACGTGCTGACGCATTTCGGCAGAGATACGCTTGTTGGCAAAGATCAGCTCGGCATCGGGGTACTTGCCCAGCAGCATTTCCAGGCGGGAGGTATGCCACACGCGTACGTCCTCGAGCTTTACGTTCTCGAGTCGCGGGTTATCATCGAGAAAAGCCACCACATTGTAACGCGCCCGGATATTGGTATCCAGTGCCCGTTTGGCAATGAGGCCCTCTTCCCCGGCACCGTATATGATGATATCGTGCCGGATCTTTTCTGAAAGGGCAATGCGGCGGTAGATCACCTTAAAGGCCATCCGCGAGCCCACGATCAGGAACAGGGACACCAGGAAGTCGATGAGCAGCACGTTGTAAGGCACCAGGTGCACCCCTTCCAGGTGCAGCCACACCGGGTTTATCATGGCCATGATCATGGAGCCCACCAGTACGGTAAGCAGCAGGCGCACCACATCGCTGGTGGCCGTATAGCGCACCACTCCCTTGAAGGAGCCCGAAAGCAGGAAGGTAAGGAAACGTATGCCCAGCATTACCGGCCATACGATCTTGTAATGCGTTACCTCGCGGCCGGGGACATTAAAGTTAAAACGTAGCTGGTACGCAATAAAAAGAGCTATCGTGCAGATCATCAGATCTGCCAGGAGTACCAGCCATGGTGGAGCTATTTTCCCGTAAAACCGTTTCAATTCAACCTGTTTATTTCCACATTATCCGCAAAGTACGGAATACACTCTGTATCAAAGATACGAAAAATCAGGATGCCAGCTCATCGCCGAGGCGAATCATACGAAGCGCGGTAACGGCGGCTTCGATGCCCTTGTTGCCGTGTTTACCGCCGGCACGGTCCAGCGCCTGTTCCTGTGTAAGGGTGGTAAGCACGCCGAAGATCACGGGGATACCGTAATCGAGCCCTACGCGCATGATGCCGTTGGCGGCCGCATCGCACACGAAATCGAAATGCGGGGTCTCGCCCTGTATCACGCAGCCGATGCAGATCACCGCGTCCACGTCGCCATCCTCAGCAAAATATTTGGCGCCCAGGGGCAGCTCAAAGGTGCCGGGTACGTTCTCTACCCAGATGTTCTCCGGGTTCACACCGTGCTTCACGAGGGTATTCAGGGCCCCGTCGAGCAGGGGGCCGGTAACTTCGCTGTTCCATTCCGAAACCACAATGCCGATGGCTACATTCGATGCATCCGGCATATCTTCTGCGTTGTACGACGATAAATTTTTCAGTGCTGTTGCCATAAACCTGGGTTCAAAAAAAAACCGGTCCTGGAGACCGGCCTTGTTTATTATTTAGATTATCCTTTTTTCGCTTTTGCCCGTTCCAGGTATTTGGTGCAGACCTCCGCCTCGAGACTGAGCGGGTATTCGGTGATCACCTTCTGGTAAAGCTCGATGGCCTTATCGGGATTGTTCAGCTCGATCTCGTAAAGCTGTGCAGCCTTACGCAGGTAAACGGGGCTTACCAGGTCGTTGCTGTTCTTTTTGGCCGCTTTTTCGTAGTGATTAACGGCTTCTTCGTAGTTTTTCAGCTCGCTGTACGCATCACCGGTCAGACCGATGCTGATACCGCTCAGGAACAGGTCATCGGTAGAGAAATCTTTCAGCTGCTCGATGGCCTCGTTGTACTGGCCCAGGTTGTAGTGACACACGCCTGCGTAGTAGTGCGAGAGATTGGCAGCATCGGTACCGCCGAAATTATCGATGATGGATATAAAACCCTGTACTTCGTTGTTCCCGTTCAGTGCCAGGTTAAAACTGTCCAGCGCAAAATACTGCTCTGCGGCAAAAAGAGCATCCGCGGCCTCGATCTCCTTGGGTTCGGCCACATAACGCTCATAGGCGAACCATCCGAGCGGGATGAGAATAATTACGGCAATGGCGCCGATCACGATATTGCGGTTCTTTCTTGCCCAAACTTCAAGGTTAAGTTCTGTTTTTGACGGCTTAACCTCTTCATATTTCGGTTGTTTCAGTTCTGACATGCTTTTTTGCGAAAATTAGGCAGCAAAAATATACATTTTTTTCAGTGTGCATACATAGTTCTGTTTTTTTTCGCGGCATTCTGATCCCGGGGCACCGAAGTTGATAATTAGGGCACGGCAATTGAAAGATTTTTAAGACCTTTGTACGTCGCATGAAGATCCTACATTTAAAAACGGGGAATTTCCGGAATTACGAGTTTTCCGAGACCACGTTCGGGCCTAAATTCAACCTGATCTTCGGGCTGAACGGCACCGGCAAGACCAATCTGCTGGATGCGGTGCATTACCTGGGCTGGACCAAGAGCTTCATCAATGCTTCCGATACGCAGAACATCCGCCGCGGGCAGGAATTTTTCTTTATCGAGGGCATGGTGGAAAAGAACGGCAGGCAGCACCAGCTGTACTGTGGTTTCAAGAAGGAGAACGGCAAGCAGTTCCGCATCGACAAAAAGGAATACGAAAAAATGGCCGATCACATCGGGTTCATGCCCCTGGCCGTGATCTCGCCCAATGACCAGGAACTTTCCGGAGGTGGCAGCGAGGAAAGACGCCGTTTTTCCGATTCGGTCATCAGTGTGTTCAACCGCCCCTTTCTCGACGCCCTGGTGCAGTACAACCGCATCCTGCTGCAGCGGAATGCCCTGCTGAAACAGATGATGGAAAAAGGCCCGGTGCGTAAGGACATCATCTCGATCTACAATGAACAGATGCTGGGACCCGCCCGGGAGATCGTGGAAGAACGCCGGCGCTTTGCCCGGGAGTTCAACGAGACCTTCTCGGACATTGCCTGCGGACTGGCCGGTAAGGATGAACAGGCCGCCCTGGAATACAGGACCGGCTGGGACGATGAGAACCCTGCAGACGGCTGGGAAGAATCCTTTGAAAAGGACCTGAGGCTGGGCTACACCTCCTACGGACCGCATAAAGACGATTTTACCTTCAGCATGCACGGGCTGCCCCTGAAAAAAAGCGCCTCCCAGGGACAGCAGAAAACCTTTCTCACCGCCCTGAAACTGGCACAGTACAACTATATGCGCCAGAAAACCGGTCTGCATCCCATACTGCTGCTCGACGATATCTTCGACAAGCTCGACGACGAACGCGTGGAACGTATGCTGGGCCTGCTGAGCGCTCCTGAATACGGGCAGGTGCTGATCACCGATACCGGCAGCGAACGTATTTTGCGTATCTTTGAAAAGATACAGCAGCCGGTGGAACTGATACCGGTGGAATCGAAAATCCCCCAGTCCTATGCACAATAACGAATACACCATACAAGAGGCCCTGAAGCTGTTCCTGAAGACCTACAAACTGGAAGACCAGCTGAACGAAGGCCGTGTGTGCATGGCCTGGCAGAAAAGCATGGGGCCTTTTGTGAACAACCGTACCGAAAAGGTGTCGTTCCGCGAAGGCATACTGATGGTGTACCTGAGCAGCGCTCCCCTGCGCAGTGAGCTTTCCATGGCCAGAACGGCCATTATCCGCAAGCTGAACGAAGAGCTGGGCTCCGCCATCATCAAAGACCTGGAATTACGTTAATATCTTCCCAAACACGTTAAAAAGACTGAAGAACCGGGTATCCGTACCCTTTTCTGCGTTATAGAGATTATGAAACGATCTCTTTGTATGCTCTGTGCCCTGGTGATCTTGCAGGTCCTGCGGGCACAGACGGTAAGCGACAAGAACATGGCCGCCGAGGCCATACGGTACCTGAACGCCATACGGCAGGACCCGAAGGCTTATGCCGACAGCGTGGGATTTCCCGGGCTGCGGAACATACAGGCTATGCCGGCTCTGAAAAAGAACGGTATACTGATGAAAGTGGCCGAAGAAAAAGCGATGGACATGGCGCGGCAGAATTACTTTGCCCACGTGAACAAGCAGGGCGAAGGCATTAATATCATGATCCACCGGGCGGGCTATACCCTGCCGGAAAGCCAGCTGAAGGACCGGAGAAGCAATTCGTTCGAAAGCCTGAGTGCAGGTTACGAAACCGCGAAGGAGCACATCAATTCTCTGATCATCGACAGCGGGGTGAATCCGCCGAACCACCGCAAACATTTACTGGGACTGGAGCCTTTCTGGGCGAAATGCACGGATATAGGCGCCGGGATAGCCTACGACCCGGATTCGGAGTACGGGTATTACCTCTGTATTATCATTGCCTGGCAGTAGGGAGCAAAAAAAGCCCCATGGTAAAACCATGGAGCTATATAAATAAGTATAATGCTTACTATTTTACGGAATCAACGATCGCTTTGAAAGCAGCCGGCTCGTTCATAGCAAGGTCAGCCAGTACTTTACGGTTCAGGGCAAGGCCTTTTTTGTTGGCTTTGTTCATGAATTCGCTGTAGCTGAGGCCTTCCATGCGGGCAGCGGCATTGATACGCTGGATCCACAGGGAGCGGAAGTTGCGTTTTTTGGTACGACGGTCACGGTAAGCATAAAGCAAACCTTTTTCGATAGAGTTCTTGGCAACCGTCCAAACATTCTTACGACGACCAAAAGAACCTTTGGCGAGTTTTAAGAATTTTTTACGGCGGGCGCGTGAGGCCACATGATTAACTGAACGAGGCATTTTATATACTCTTTAATTCGTTTATAATTATAATTTACCCGGCAGCATGAATTTTACATTATTCATATCTGCATCGGAAACCAATGCAAATTTCTGCAGACTGCGTTTACGCTTTGTCTCTTTTTTGGTCAGGATGTGGTTATGAAAAGCCTGTTTTCTCTTCACTTTTCCGCTGCCTGTAATCTTGAAACGCTTCTTGGCAGAGGAATTGGTTTTCATCTTTGGCATTGCTATATCTTAGTTTTGCGTTATACTTACTTAACTTTCTTTTTCGGTGCAAGGGTCATTTGCATACGTTTGCCTTCCAGCTTGGGCAGTGCTTCCACTTTTCCTTCCTCTTCGAGGGCCTGGGCGAAGCGGAGCAGCAGCTCCTCACCCTGTTCCTTGTAGACGATGGAACGTCCGCGGAAGAACACATATGCCTTTACCTTTGAGCCTTCGGCGAGGAACTTACGGGCATGATTCAGCTTAAAGTTGAAATCGTGCTCATCGGTCTGCGGGCCGAACCGTATCTCTTTCAGTACGACTTTGGACGCATTGGCCTTCAGTTCTTTCTGCCGTTTTTTCTGTTCGTAGAGAAATTTACCATAGTCCGTTAGCTTACATACCGGCGGATCAGCGTTCGGACTGATCTCCACGAGATCAAGTTCCATTTGTTCGGCAAGTGCGAGCGCTTCTCTGAGGGAATAGATCCCCGGCTCAATATTCTCACCGACCACACGCACACGTTGTGCAGTGATCTTTCCATTGATCTTGTGCTCCGGCTCAGCCTTTCGAGGCGTAAATCTGTTGCCGGCAGGCTTCGGTTGTAGTGCTATAGGACAGCTCCTTTCTTTTAGGTTAAACTTCTTCTACTTTTTCTACCTGGGCGAGTTTCTCCTTAATTTCAGACTCAACCAGGTTCACAAACGATTCGATGCTCATGGTGCCCAGGTCGCCCTGACCCTGGCGGCGTACCGAAACCATATTTTCGGCTTCTTCCTTCTCGCCAACGATCAGCATATAAGGCACTTTCTGCAACTCTGCGTCCCGGATCTTCTTACCGATTTTCTCAGACCGCTCGTCTATGGAGGCGCGAAGGTCGTAATTTTTTACGAACTGTGCAACTTTTTTTGCATAATCGCCGAATTTATCACTCACCGGCAGGATCACCGCCTGCTCCGGGGTGAGCCACAGCGGGAACTTCCCGGCGCAGTGCTCAATAAGCACGGCCACAAAACGTTCCAGGCTTCCGAAGGGAGCGCGGTGGATCATTACCGGGCGCTCGCGGCCATTGTCCGGCGCCACGTATTCCAGCTCAAAACGTTCGGGCAGGTTGTAGTCCACCTGTATGGTACCCAGCTGCCATTTACGGCCGATGGCATCCTTCACCATAAAGTCGAGCTTGGGTCCGTAGAACGCGGCCTCGCCGTATTCCACCACGGTAGGCAGGCCTTTTTCGGCCGCCGCCTCTATGATGGCGCTCTCAGCCTTTTCCCAGTTCTCTTCGCTTCCTATATACTTGGCGCGGTCCACCTTGTCGCGCAGGGATATCTGTGCGGTATACTCGGTGAAATCGAGGGTTTTAAATACATACAGTACCAGGTCGATCACCTGCATGAACTCCTCCTTCACCTGGTCCTGCCGGCAGAAGATATGTGCATCGTCCTGAGTAAAGCCGCGCACACGGGTCAGCCCGCTCAGCTCCCCGCTCTGCTCATAGCGGTATACGGTACCGAACTCGGCAAAACGCAGGGGCAGGTCGCGGTATGAACGCTGCTTGCTTTTATAGATCTCGCAGTGGTGCGGGCAGTTCATCGGTTTCAGGAAGTACTCCTCCCCTTCTTCGGGCGTCAGGATGGGCTTAAAGCTGTCCTTGCCGTATTTTTCGTAGTGTCCGCTGGTTATATACAGGCGTTTGTTCCCGATATGCGGGGTAACCACGGGCAGGTAACCCATACGGCGCTGGGCATCGCGCATAAAGCGCTCCAGGCGTTCGCGCAGCTCGGTACCTTTGGGCAGCCACAGGGGCAGTCCGGCGCCTACATTGTTCGAGAAGGTGAACAGTTCCAGCTCCTTGCCCAGCTTACGGTGGTCGCGTTTACGCGCTTCCTCCATCAGGGCCAGGTATTCATCCAGCATGCTTTTCTTGGGGAACGAGATCCCGTAAATGCGGGTAAGCATTTTGTTCTTCTCGTTACCACGCCAGTAAGCCCCGGCAATAGTGGTAAGCTTTACGGCCTTTACCAGTCCGGTCTCGGGAATATGTCCGCCGCGGCACAGGTCGGTAAAATCGCCCTGGTCGCAGAAGGTGATCTCCCCGTCGTCCAGGTTTCCGATCAGTTCCCTTTTATATTCATTATCATGCTTGTTCGTATAGAAATCCAGCGCTTCCTGCTTAGACACGGGGTACAGGCGGAACGTGCTGTTCTTCGCGGCCATTTCGGCGGTCTTCTGCTCAATGGCGGCCAGGTCCTCTTCTTTGATCACCGAATCCCCGAAGTCGATATCGTAATAAAAACCGTTCTCGATCGAGGGCCCGATACCGAATTTGGCATGGGGGTACAGCGCCTGCACGGCCTCAGCCAGGATGTGTGCCGTAGAATGCCAGAAAGCCTGTTTCCCGTTCGTATCCTCCCAGGTGAGGATCTTCAGCGTGGAATCTTCTTCGATCGGAAAGGAGAGATCCCGGATCACTCCATTCACTTCGCAGGCCAGGGCTTTCTGTGCAAGCCCCCTGCTGATGCTTTCGGCGATCTGCCGGCCCGAGACGCCTTTTTCGAACTCGCGTACCGAGCCATCCGGAAAGGATATACGTAAATTACTCATGCTAAACGCTATTATTTACAGGGACGCAAAGATACACTTACGAAGCGGAGAAAGAAATACCCCGTACGAAATAAATCAACAAAGTGGCATGGAAAAACATTTGAATACAAAATATTTTTCCTATTTTCGCCGTTAAAGTGTGTGTTATCTATATAGTTGATCATCATTGAATAAGTCCCTCAAAGATTTGTCTTTCAGAAGCTTAATACTCCTCTTGCCGGCATTGTTCCTGTTGGGTGGTCTGGCATTTTCACAAGGCCAGAAAAAGCTGGGGGTCGACGGGCAGTTATCCCTGGAGACCGGTACGATCAGCGGCGCCACCGTAAAGATCGAAAAAAGCGGGCGCTCCGTAGGCTCGGCCACCGTTTCCTCATCAGGGGCCTTTGAGCTGGAGCTCGATTTCAACAGCGATTATACCGTTACCGTTACCCAGAACGGGTACATTACCCGCAAGTTCCGCATCAATACCACCGTTCCGGCCGAAGCCGTCAACGACGGGCTCAACGCCATTTCCCTGCCTGTATACCTTACACAGAGCTTCCCGGGAGGACCCGACGGCAACCAGGTGGACGCCACCCTGAAATTTAACGAGACCCTGTACGATTTTGATTTCGATAAGTCTGAATTTACCAGCATCGCCACCCAGAAGAAAAAGCTGGACCCCATAAAGACCCAGGCCGCAGCCGCCCAGAAAGCCCAGGATGAAGCCGAAGCCAAAGCCAAGCAGGAAGCCCTGGCCAGGCGCGAGGCCGAATACGCCGAAGCTTACCGTAAGGCGCAGGAGGAAGAGGAACGCAAGAAGAAAGAAGCGGAGCTCCAGGCCAAATACGACGAAGCCGTTAAAAAGGGCGATATGGCCTTCGGACAGAAGAACTGGGAATTTGCCAAACAGAGCTATACCGAGGCCTCTGCCCTGAAACCGGCCGAAACTTACCCGAAAACAAAACTCAGCGAAGTAGAGAAGAACCTGCAGGCCGAGGCTAATTACAAAACCGAGATCGATAAGGCCGACAAAGCCTTCGATGCCAAAGACTATGCCGCGGCCAGGACCGCCTACAGCGCTGCGGCCCAGATAAAACCCGCCGAGACCTATCCCAAAGACCGCATCAAGGCCTGCGATGCCGAGCTGGATAAGATCGCCAGAGAAAAAGAGGCCAAAGCAAAATACGATGCCGCCATCGTAAAGGGCGACAAGCTGATGACCTCGAAAGATTATGCCGGGGCTAAAACCGCCTATAACGAAGCGCTGGCAGCAAAGCCGGGCGATGAGACCGCACAGCAGAAAATAGCCGATGCCGATGCGAAGATAAAGGAGGACGAAGAGCGTAAAGCCAGGGAAAAAGAGCTGAACGAGAAATATACGGCCGCCGTGACCAAAGGCGATGCCGCCCTGAAGAACAAGACCTATACCGAGGCCCGCGCCGCCTACGGGGAAGCCCTGACCCTGAAACCGAACGAGGCTTATCCCAAGACCAAGATCAGCGAGATCGATGCCGCTGAAAAGGCCGAGGCCGACCGCATAGCCAAAGAAAAAGAGAACCAGGCCAGGTACGATGCCCTGATCGTGGAAGCCGACCGCCTGTTTGGGGAGACCAAACTGGCCGAAGCAAAGACCAAATACAGCGAAGCGCTGAAAATAAAGGCCAATGAGGCCCATCCCAAAGACCAGATCACGAAGATCGACGGACTGATCGCTGCCGAGAACCAGCGTAAGACCGAAGAAGCCGAAAAAGAAGCGAAGTATACCGCGGCCATGACCAAGGGCGAAACCGCCCTGAAAGGCAATAAGCTGAGCGAAGCTAAAACGGCCTTTACCGAAGCCGCCGGTATCAAGCCTGAGGAAGCCCTGCCCAAACAGAAGATCGCTGAAGTGGACCAGCTCATCGCAGCCGACGAGGACCGCAAAAAACAGGAGGCAGAGCTGCAGAAACAGTTCGATGCAGAAATGGCAGCCGGTAAGACCGCCCTGTCCGAAAAGAAATACCCCGAAGCCATCGCAGCTTTTGACAAGGCCATTGCCCTTAAACCCAATGACGCCGAGGCCAAGCTGAAAAAGAAAGAGGCCGAGGACGCACAGAAGAAACAACAGGAGCTCCTGGCAAAGGAAAAAGAGACCCAGGATAAATACGATGCCGCCATGGCCAGGGCCGACGGACTTTTCGGCTCCAAAGACTATGCTGCGGCCAAAACCTCGTACAACGAGGCAGCCCTGCTGAAACCGAACGAACCCGCACCCAAAGCCAAAATACAGGAAATTGAGGGCATACTGAAACAGGAAGCTGATGCCAAAGCCACAGAAGATAAACTGAATAAAGATTTTGACGCCGCCATCAAGAACGGGGACGCTGCCCTGGCTGCCAATAAGTTTGCCGAGGCAAAAAGTGCTTATGAACAGGCAAAGAACCTGAAACCGAACGATCCGGTGCCGGCACAGAAACTGGGCGACCTGGCCGCTAAAGAAGCTGCCTTCCAGGCGGAAGAAGCCAGGAAGAAAGCAGATGAAGCCGCTAAACTGGCGGCCGAAGAAGAGGCAGCACGTAAAAAAGCGGAAGAGGACGCGGCGAAGAAAGCGGCCGAGGAAGAAGCCAGACGCAAAGCGGATGAGGATGCCAGGCTGGCTGCCGAAGAAGATGCAAAACGTAAGGCTGAAGAGGATGCTGCGAAGAAAGCCGCCGAGGAAGAGGCCAAACGTAAAGCCGATGAAGCTGCACGCTTAGCCGCTGAAGAAGAAGCGAAGCGCAAAGCCGAAGAGGCCAGTAAAAAACAGGCCGAAGAACAGGCCAGGCTGGCCGCTGAAGAAGAGGCCGCTCGCAAAAAAGCAGAAGAAGATGCAGCAAAAAGATCTGCCGAAGAAGCTGCCCGGCGCAAAGCTGAGGAGGATGCCCGTTTAGCCGCCGAAGCAGAAGCGAAACGCAAGGCCGAGGAAGCCAGTAAAAAACAGGCCGAAGAACAGGCCAGGCTGGCCGCTGAAGAACAGGCAGCACGCAAAAAAGCGGAAGAAGAGGCTGCCGCACGCCAGGCAGAAGAGGCCGCCAAACGCAAAGCCGATGAAGATGCCCGTTTAGCCGCCGAGGCAGATGCGAAACGCAAGGCCGAGGAAGCCAGTAAGCAACAGGCCGAAGAAGCCGCACGCCTGGCTGCTGAGGAAGAAGCGAAGAAGAAAGCCCTGGCCGAAGCCGCTGCCCAGAAAAAGGCAGACCAGGAAGAAGCCAGACGCAAATTTGCCGAAGAAGAGGCCAAACGCCTGGCCGATGCTGCCCGCCGCAAAAAAGAACTGGAAAACCAGAAAAAGGAAATGCCTCCGCCGCCCGTTGCCAAAGCGGCCCCTCCCAAAAAGGCCATTTATATGTATGCCTTCTCCTGCCCTACCAGCAAGGAATTTGGCATCATCAACATGAACGATGGTTCGGGTAACCGTATCCTGGGCGAATCGGAATACAAGTCGCTGTACCAGAAGTACAGGGAACAGATCTACAGCAACTAAGCGCCGTACTTTCTTTCTATCCGTTTATAATGTGCAGGATATTCCTCTACCTTGGAGGAGGAGCATATTCGTTTTAGAGCAGGAGCGGGATAGGTATCAGGATACAAAATGCCCGTAGAGATCGAATTCCTGGGCATCGTCGATCTTCACTTCTGCAAAGTCGCCCACGCGCGCGTAGGAATCATTCACAGGGACCAGCACTTCGTTATCTACCTCGGGAGAATCAAATTCGGTACGTCCGATAAAATAACCACCTTCCACACGGTCGATCAGTACCTTATAGGTCTCTCCGATACGGCCCTGGTTCAGATCGTAGGAAATACCGCGCTGCACTTCCATGATCTCATTGGCGCGCTCCTGTTTTACATCGGCGGGTACATCGTCGTTCAGCAGGAAGGCATGTGTATTTTCTTCGTGCGAATAGGTGAATACGCCCAGGCGGTCGAAACGCATATCTTCCACAAAGCGCAGCAGCTCTTCGTGGTGTTCCTGTGTTTCGCCGGGATAACCCGAAATAAGCGTGGTACGTATGGCCATATCGGGCACTTTATCACGGAAGGTATTTACCAGGCGGTAGGTCTTTTCTTTATTTACCCCGCGGCGCATGCTCTTGAGCACCTCGTCGCTCACGTGCTGCAGCGGGATATCGATATAACGGCACACTTTGGGATTGTTGCGGATCACATCGAGCACGTCCTCCGGGAAACCGTTCGGGAAAGCGTAATGCAGGCGGATCCAGTCGATGCCGTCCACCTCTGCCAGGGCCTCCATCAGGGCAGCCAGCTTACGTTCCTTATACAGGTCGAGGCCATAATAGGTTGAGTCCTGCGCGATCATAATGAGCTCGCGCGTGCCGCCGGCGGCCAGTTTCTGTGCTTCAATGACCAGTTCTTCAATGGGTTTGCTGATGTGTTTACCGCGCATCAGCGGGATGGCACAGAAGGAACAGGGCCGGTCGCAACCCTCGGATATCTTTAAATAGGCAAAATGACGCGGGGTGGTGAGCAGGCGCTCCCCGATCAGCTCGGCCTTGTAATCGGCTTTCAGTGTTTTAAGGATGGCGGGCAGCTCACGGGTGCCGAACCAGCGGTCCACCTCGGGTATCTCACCTTTCAGGTCGCCTTTGTAGCGTTCGCTCAGGCAACCGGTCACATACACCTTGTCTACCTGTCCGTCTTTTTTGGCCTCGGCAAAACGCAGTATGGTACTGATGCTTTCTTCCTTGGCATTATCAATGAAGCCGCAGGTGTTGATCACCACGATGTTGAAATCGTCCACGGCCGACTCATGGCTCACGTCCATGCCATTGGCCTTTAGCTGGCCCATGAGCACTTCGGAGTCGTAAATATTCTTCGAACACCCGAGTGTTACGATGTTTACCTTATTCTTTTTAAGCGTTCTTGTCTTCATTCAGTGCGTTATCGTATACGGTCGGCGCTTTTCACCAGCTGATCATCCTTTTTTACGGCGCGGTTCCCAAGGAAGGTCAGCACCATGGCCAGGGGCAGCATAAAGAGGCCGAAAGACATGGGAATATTGCGTTCGAACCCGAAGGTCTGCATGGTCAGGGCAAAGATCCATGAACTTGCCGTAAGTACAAAAAGCAGGCCAAAGGCCACCCAGGATATCCTGATCTGCAGGGAGCGCTTACGGTACAGGAAGATAGAAAATGCCAGGGCCAGTATACCGGTGAGGGCAAAAGCCAGGGCCCCGCCCTTTTCGAAAAAGCCGCTCATGCTGGCCAGCTCGCCGCCCCAGCCCGTACGTATGCCCCAGTTGCCGCTGATATCGTCCTTATCTATGAGCGACATGGTAACCGAGCTGTTCGTTTCGGGATTGTCTACCCGGAACACGGGACTTACCAGGAAAAGGATCAGCAGCAGCAGCGCCACCGAAAAATAGACCGTTTGTATACGCTGGATCATGAATATTTTTTTGCAAAGAAACGCAAGATTGTGCAAAATAGCAATCTAAAGCGTGCGGGGCAGCTCAAAGAGCTCCATGGCACCGGGTTTGCCCCCTGTAATCTCGAAACGCAGGGCCGTGCGCACCTTATGCCAGCCCTGTATGCCCGCAGCACCCGGGTTTAGGTGCAGGTGCTGCAGCGAATGATCGTAGAGCACCTTAAGGATATGTGAATGGCCGCAGATGACCATACCCGGCCGGTATTCCCGTATAAGCATCAGTGTACGGGCATTGTACCTGCCCGGGTACCCGCCGATATGTGTCATGAGCACGCGGAGCCCGGCACATTCGAACAGCTGGTTCTCCGGGTAACGCATGCGTATACGCTGATCGTCGATATTTCCGTACACGGCCCGGAAAGGCTTAAAAGCCTCCAGCCTGTCGCAGAGCTCCGCACTGCCCAGGTCGCCGGCATGCCACACCTCGTCGCAGCTTTCCAGAAACGTTAAAAAACGGTCGTCAAGATGATTATGCGTATCCGAAATAAGACCTATTCTCAAGATTTAATTATTTTTGCAAAAATACAGTATTATGAAAAAGTTTATCGGAACACTCATTATTATCGCATCGGCACTTACCTTTTCTTCCTGCAACGGTATCGTAGCCAGCAAACTGGACGATACGTACCGCATGGACCGTGTTTTCCTGAACGGAAATGACAACACGCAGTCCTTCAATGCCGTATTTGCCGATTATAAAATTGTACTCACCAAGGAAAAACGTTTCAGCGAAACATATAATGCACTGGGTGCACCGATCGGTATCGTAGGTACCTGGAAGATCAAGGAGAACGGCAAGCGCCTGCTACTGATGGAAGAGAACGGTAACCAGGAGACCCGCAATTACCTCATCTTGAAACACAACAACAAGATCCTGCAGCTGCAGCTCACCAATGACTCGGGAGATATTTACGAGTACCATCTTATACGCTTATAGGAAAAATTTATACAGGCCCCTTCATCCGAAGGGGTTTTTTATTGCGCTTTGTATTTCTTCATTACCTTTGTGTGCCCAAGGAAACACTGCTTATGTATTCAATAATCGTCCGGATTTTATTTATACTTAATGCCGAACAGGCACACCATTTTACCTTTGCCTGTATCCGTTTGATGCATCGTATTCCCGGACTGGGCGGTCTGCTGCGGCGGATGTTCCATATAAACGATCCCGCGCTGAAAGTACAGGTTGCCGGTATTGAATTTCCCAATCCCGTGGGCCTGGCAGCCGGTTTTGACAAGGATGCCCGCCTGTTTTCCGAGCTGGCTTCCTTTGGTTTCGGGCATATTGAGATAGGCACCGTTACACCCATGCCCCAGCCCGGCAACGACAAGCCCCGCCTGTTCCGCCTGGTGCGCGACAAGGCCATCATAAACCGTATGGGCTTCAATAACCAGGGGGCAGGCCCGGCCGCCATACGCCTGCGTTACCGTAAGCCCGGAGGCCCGGTGATCGGCGGAAATATCGGTAAGAACAAGGTTACCCCCAATGAAGAAGCCGAGCAGGATTACCTGAAATGCTTTCATAACCTGTATCCCGTAGTGGATTATTTCACGGTGAACGTAAGCTCGCCCAATACGCCCGGGCTGCGTGCCCTCCAGGAAAAAGAACCGCTCACCAGGCTGCTTTCCCTGCTGAAGCAGGAAGCCCTGCGTGCCCCCTCCTATAAACCCGTATTTCTGAAAATTGCCCCCGACCTTACGAACGAACAGCTCGACGAGATCGTGGAGATCATACTCGAAACCGGTATCGACGGACTCATCGCTACCAATACCACCATCTCCCGCGAGGGTCTCCGCTCCGATGCCTCCCTGGTGAACCAGCAGGGCGGACTCAGCGGCAAACCGCTCACCGCACGCGCTACCGAAGTAATACGCTACGTAGCGGAAAAGAGCGGGAAACGCTTTCCCATTATTGCCGTAGGAGGTATAATGACGGCCGGGGACGCTATAGAGAAATTCCGCGCGGGGGCCTCGCTGGTACAGCTTTACACCGGTTTTATCTATGGTGGTCCTCCCCTGGTGAAACAGATACAGAAACGCTACCTCGAAGCCAGACGGGCCGGGGAGTTCTGAAATTAAAAAAATACAGTATATTCGAATCGTGAATACCCGCAACGAACATATAATTCTTACAGAATGCCCGCGTGACGCCATGCAGGGCCTGAAAACATTCATAGATACCGAGGATAAGATCACCTATATTAACTTACTGCTGAAAGCCGGTTTCGACGTGCTGGACTTTGGGAGCTTCGTGTCGCCCAAGGCGATCCCGCAGATGGCCGATACGCACGAGGTGGCCGAGGCCATCGACTGGGAGCACAGCAATACCAAGCTGCTCGCCATTATCGGTAATATCGGCGGTGCCGACCGTGCGGCCGAATTTCCTTTTATCCGTTACCTGGGCTACCCGCATTCTATCTCAGATACCTTCCTGCAGCGCAACATCAACTCCAACCGGCAGGACAGCCTGCAGCGCGTGGCCGCCGTACAGGAACACTGCGCCCGCACCGGGAAGGAACAGGTAGTTTATATTTCCATGGCTTTCGGTAATCCCTACGGCGATGCCTGGAATGCAGAGATCGTGGCCGAATCTGTGCAGGAACTGTACGACCTGGGCATACGGCATATTTCCCTGGCCGACACCATCGGCGAGGCCAATGCAGCCGACATCCGGCAGCTTTTCAGTACGCTTATTCCCGCCTTTCCCGATGTGGAGATCGGCGCTCATTTTCATACCCGGCCGGACAACTGGTTCGAGAACGTGAAAGCGGCCTACGAATCGGGCTGCATGAAGTTCGACAGCGCCATGCTGGGCTACGGAGGCTGCCCCATGGCCAAGGACTCGCTCACGGGTAACCTGCCTACCGAGAACCTGGTGGCCTTCTGCCTGGAAAACAATATCAGGACACATATACAAATGGACGCTTTCCGCGAATGTATGGCGGCTGCCGGCGAACTGTTCAACGGAAAATCCTGAGTAGATGAACTGGCTACAACTACTGAGCACCGAACGACCGGGCACCGGCAAAAAGAACAACCTGCAGGCCGACCGCAGCGAGTTCGAGAAAGACACCGACCGCATTATTTTTTCACATGCTTTCCGCAAGCTGCAGGACAAGACCCAGGTAGTGCCCCTGCCCGAGCAGGATTTTGTGCATACCCGTCTTACCCACAGTATGGAGGTGAGCTCCGTAGGCCGCAGCCTGGGTAAGATCACCGGCAAGGTACTGCTGGAACGCCACCCGGAAATAAGCGGAGCCGGGCTCGATGTACACGACTTCGGGAATATCATTTCGGCCGCCTGCCTGGCCCACGATATCGGTAACCCGCCCTTCGGACATTCGGGGGAGAACGGCATTTCCATCGGCTTTAAGGAAGGAGAGCTGAAAAAATGGCAATCGTACTTCTCGGAAGAAGAATGGTACGACCTGGAACATTTCGAAGGCAATGCACAGGGTTTTCGTATACTCATGCAAAAAGGTCTGCAACCTACGGCAGCCGTTCTGGGCGCTTTTGTAAAATACCCCTGTACCGGTCTGCTTCCCGAACGCGACAAAAAGAAAAAAAGCCAGCGCAAGTTCAACTTTTTCATGTCCGAAAAAGCCGCTGCGGAAGATTTTGTACAGACCACCGGGCTGCGTGCCCACCGGGAAGGTATTTTCAGTTACTGCCGCCATCCGCTGGTATTCCTTACCGAAGCGGCCGACGATATCTGTTACCTGATCATCGACCTGGAAGATGCTGCCCGTATGAAGGTACTTTCCGAGGATAGATACATCGAGCTGCTGCAGCCACTCTGCGGCGATTCGCTGAAACCGGAAAAACTGCGCACCTACCCCGACCTGAACGAGCGCCTGGGTATTGTACGCGCCCTGGCCATCCGTAACCTGATCGGGGATGCTTCTGACGTATTCCTGCAATCCACTGCCGGAATAGCCGAGGGCCGTTATGAGCATGCCCTCACCGACCAGGGCCGTTACGCGGAACAATTAAAGCTCATTTCCGATTTTTCGATCGAACATATTTACAACAGCCAGCGCGTGGTGGAACTGCAGGCTTCGGGCTTCGAGATACTGCCCCGCCTTACCGGGCTGTTTACCGATGCAGCCCTTACGGCCTGCCTGGAAAAAGAAAAGCTGAGCGCCAAACAGAAGAACCTGCTGCGCCTGCTTCCCGGGTGGCGGAACATGGCAGAAGCTTCACCGTACGAGACCACCCGCCAGGTGCTCGATTTTGTGTCGGGCCTTACCGACCGGCATGCCCTGCTGCTGCATAAAAAACTAATGGGTGTAGAGATATGAATGCCAACGACCGCTTTGAAGAAATACGCCGGATGCTGGCCGAAGAGCCGGACGATCTTTTCCTGCACTACGCCATGGCCTTGGAATACGTGCGCCTGGGCGAACCCCTGCAGGGCATCGGTATACTGAAGGCCATCCGCGAAAAAGACCCCTCGTACCTGCCCGTTTATATGAAGCTGGGCACCCTGTACGAAGCCCTGCAGCAATACCCCGAGGCCCTGGAAGTACTGGAAGCCGGTATCCGGGAAGCCCGCATACAGCAGCAGTTCAAGACCCTGGGCGAGCTGGAACAGGTGCTGCAGATGGTGCGCGACGATATGGAATAAATTCCCCGGTTTCCTAAATCTCTGTTAACGGATACGGGAAATGTATTTCCGGAGTTTCTTATATATGCATGCGAAAAACGGCAGATATTCGTATATATACCGCCCGCACCGGGAAAACAAGGAAAAAGCATACCCGGGCAGGGTACCTTCTTTCACTAAGAAAATAGCATTAAAATGCAAAAAAAAGGCCCGGAGTTTTGGTTATTTCGGGGAAAGTCTTATCTTTTCAGCAGCAAAAACGGCCACAGGCACCTGTGTGCCCTGTACCGATGTTAGCGGATGATTCAGACCGGGTGGATGATATGAGCAATACCGCATTAATGTACAATCACTTAACCCTCCTTACCTACTTCACGCAGGCAAGATGCTGTCCCGGGGCCCGGCGGAAGTAACAGATCTCGGTAATCTTTCATAACGCACACATATGTGAGGAGCCTGTCAAATGCAAGAGACAGGCTTTTTTTATGCTTGCATACCAAAAAAGTGAAGTACCGGCATGCCCTATGTATTTATTTCTCATATTTGAGTAAATCTATAATCTATGCTGCGTACTAAATCTTTATTTGCTATCCTTGCACTGTTCCTGGTGCTTCCGCTGAGAGCCGCCCTGCAACCCGGCTTCGATAAACAGGAATACCTGGAGATGCTGCGGATCATTGCTACTTTTTCTGAAAGCCAGTCCCCTGCCTTTCCCAAACCTGAGCGCTATATACGCATACACCGTTCACCGGCCTTCGCCATGGACAATATGTACGATTTCTGGTACGATCCGGCCGAAAAAGCCGTGGCCATACACCTGCGCGGGACCACGGGCAAGGCCATAAGCTGGCTCGAGAATTTCTATGCGGCCATGATCCCTGCCGAAGGCTCTGTACAACTGGGCAACGGACAACAGTTCGACTATAAGTTCTCGTCCGACAAAAGAGCGGCCGTACACGTAGGCTGGACCGTAGGTCTGGGTTATATGGTGAACGATATGAAAGCCCGGCTCGACTCTGTGCTCAGCAGCGGAGTACGCGACCTGGTGGTGGTAGGTCACAGCCAGGGCGGGGCGCTCGCCTTCCTGATGACGGCCTATTTACGCCAGGCACAGCTCGATGGTAAGATCCCGGCCGGGACCCGCATCAAAACCTATTGCAGTGCCGGGCCCAAGCCCGGGAACCTGTACTTTGCCTACGACTATGAGCGCCAGACGCAGAACGGCTGGGCCTTTAACGTTGTGAACGCTGCCGACTGGGTACCTGAAACCCCCATTTCGATACAGACCCTGAACGATTTTAACAACACCAATCCCTTTAAAAACGCAAAGGAACTCTTTAAAAAGCAGAAATTCCCCCAGAATATCCTGTTCAAGTATTTCTTTAACCAGCTGGAAAAACCTACGACCAAAGCCCGCAAAAAGTACCAGAAATTCCTGGGCAAGCTGGTGGGCGGATTCGTGGAAAAACAAATAGAAGGTGCCGCTCCGCCCGCATTTTTCCAGAGCAACAATTATGTGCGTACCGGGCACACCATTGTGCTGTACCCCGATGCCGCGTACTATACACAGTTTCCCGACAGCGACACCAATTTCTTTGTGCACCACATGTTTGCGCCCTATTATCACCTGGCGCAGAAACTAAATATGTAAAAAAACGTATACTACAGAATTGGGCGGTCTGTACAGGCTGCCCTTTTCTATGCAGTTACAACCCGCCTTTTCATATACGGGTCCAGCTGCCGCATCAGGCTTTCAGCCGTGCTATTACGGTCTGGTTGCCCACCGGTTTATCACCGATCTTTACGAGAATTTCGGCATCGAGTGGCACAAAAATGTCCACACGGCTGCCGAACTTGATAAACCCGAACTCGTGTCCTTTTTCAATGGTATCTCCCACCTTCAGGTAGTTCACGATGCGTTTGGCCAGTGCCCCGGCTATCTGGCGGAACAATATCTCCGTACCATTGGCATGTTTTACCACGCTGGTGGTGCGTTCGTTCTCGGTAGACGATTTGGGATGCCAGGCCACCAGGTATTTACCGGCATGGTATTTATAGTAGGTCACCAGTCCGGCTATGGGCGCCCAGTTGATGTGTACGTTCACAGGACTCATAAAAATGGAAATCTGGCGCACTTCACGGTTCAGGTATTCGGTCTCGAACACTTTTTCGATCACTACCACCTTACCATCGGCAGGGGCTACCACATCGAGCGAATCGGCACCGTTCAGGCGTTTCGGGTAGCGGAAAAACTGCATGATCAGTATCCAGAACACCAGGGATACCAGCCCGGTAAGCAGCATAAGCCATGAAATTCCGGTAAAATAAATACCTGCGTTCAGGGCCAGTACCAGCACGGTAGTTACCCACATTATCGTATTGCCTTCTCTGTGAAATCGCATCGGGATCAGCTGTGTTTAGAATAGGTTTGTTTTAACGGCGTAAAAATAAAGGAATATTACAGGAGCAGAAAGCAAAATACTGTCAAAACGGTCTAAAAATCCGCCGTGCCCCGGCAGGAAAGCCCCGGAATCCTTTATTCCCAGGCGGCGTTTCCATTTGCTTTCCACGAGGTCGCCCAGTACGCCCAGGGGAATGAGTATGATACACATCACCACGTAATGTATGGTGGCTATGGGTGTAATGTACCGGGCCAGGAAAAAGCTCATGCAGATGGTCATGGCCGCTCCGCCGATGGTTCCCTCCCAGGTCTTGCCCGGAGATACCAGGGGGGCCAGCTTATGACGCCCGAACAGGCGGCCGAACACATAGGCAAAGGTGTCATTGGCCCAGATGAGCAGGAATATAGAACCCACCAGCTCAAAATGATAGGCTCCCGGCTCAATTTCCGTAGCCAGCAATATCAGGCTTATGAAAGGCAGCACGGTATACAGAACGGCCGTAACAAGCACCGATGCCGGCTGAAATACGGGCTCCTTATCGTTTTTGCGCAGCACACCCAGGAAAAGCAGGGGCACCAGCAGCACCGGGGCCAGCAGGAACACCGTTTGCCCGGTATATACAAAAAGTCCGGTAAGCAGCCATATACCCAGGCCGCTGAGCCATATCCACTGCCGGAACCGGGAAGATACGTCCCCGTATTTTACAAATTCATAGAGACATCCCATGGAAAAGAATGAAAAGATGGCCCAGAGGCTGTACCTCGAGTACCATACCGATGCCAGGGTCATAACCAAGAAAAGCGCACCAAAAACGGCGCGCTTTGCAAGATTTGAAAAGTTATTCTGCGATGGACTAACTGTTTGTGTCATGGGGGTTATCCGTACCCGTTGTTCCCGGGGTTTCTACTTCGCTGGAAGGGTTTTCCGGGTTGGTCGGCTGTTCTGACGGCGTATGCTGCGGCTGCATGGTAGAACGTACCGCTTCGGACACTTCCTTGGCACGTTCGTCATCGTCGAAGGGGCGTACACCCAGTATCTCCTCTACGTCTTCGCGGAAGATCACCTCGCGTTCCATCAGGCGTTCGGCCAGCCTGGTAAGCTTGTCCTTGTTCTCTTCGAGCAGGCGTTTGGCCCTTTCGTAGCAGAGGTCGCTCAGTTTTTTCACTTCCTCGTCGATGAGTTCGGCCGTTTTGTTGCTGTACGGTTTCGAGAAGGAATAGTCCTGCTGCCCGGAACTGTCGTAATAGCTGAGGTTACCGAGCTTTTCGTTCAGACCGAAGATCGACACCATGGCATAGGCCTGTTTGGTAATTTTCTCCAGGTCGCTCAGGGCACCGGTAGATACTTTCTGGAAGATCACTTCTTCGGCGGCACGTCCGCCCAGGGCTGCCGTCATTTCGTCGAGCAGCTGTTCCTTGGTAGTGATCATGCGCTCTTCGGGCAGGTACCAGGCTGCACCCAGCGACTGTCCGCGCGGCACGATGGTCACTTTTACCAGCGGACTGGCATAACGCAGCAGCCAGCTTACGGTAGCGTGGCCTGCTTCGTGGAAGGCGATCACTTTTTTCTCGATCGGCGTCACAATACGGTTCTTCTTTTCCAGTCCGCCGATCACACGGTCAATAGCGTCGTTGAAGTCGCTGCGGTCGATCTCCTGTTTATTTTTACGGGCTGCGATAAGTGCGGCCTCGTTACATACGTTGGCGATATCGGCACCCGAGAAGCCCGGCGTTTGTTTGGCCAGCAGCTCCACATCGATGTTCGGGGCCAGCTTTTTGCCCTTCATGTGAACCTGGAAGATATGCTTGCGGCCGATAAGGTCGGGCAGGTCCACCATGATCTGGCGGTCGAAACGGCCCGGACGGATCAGGGCTTTGTCGAGCACGTCCACCCGGTTGGTGGCAGCCAGTATAATTACACCGCTGTTGCTTTCGAAACCGTCCATTTCGGTCAGCAGCTGGTTCAGGGTATTCTCACGTTCGTCGTTGGCACCCTGGATCACACCGCGTCCGCGGGCACGCCCGATGGCGTCGATCTCGTCTATAAACACGATACAGGGGGCTTTTTCCTTGGCCTGGCGGAACAGGTCGCGCACACGGGAAGCGCCCACGCCCACGAACATTTCCACGAAGTCGGAACCTGACAGCGAGAAGAAAGGCACTTTGGCCTCACCGGCCACGGCTTTGGCCAGCAGGGTCTTACCGGTACCCGGCGAACCTACGAGCAGGGCACCTTTCGGTATCTTACCGCCCAGGTTGGTATATTTTTTCGGGTTCTTCAGGAACTCCACGATCTCCTGCAGCTCTACCTTGGCTTCGTCCAGGCCGGCCACATCGTTAAAGTTCACCGATACCTGTGCATCCTTATCAAAAAGCTTGGCACGCGACTTACCGATGTTAAAGATCTGTCCGCCGGCTCCCCCGCCGCCCATACGGCGCATGAGGAACATCCACAGACCTACCATTACCAGCAGGGGCAGCACAAAAATGATGAAGGAATTGAGCCAGTTGTCCTTATCGGTCTTAAAGTCTACCTGTACTTTTTCTTCGGCAGGCAGAGCGGCCTGTGTCTCTTCCATTTTTTTCAGGAAGAGCTCAATGGGGCCGGTCTCCATCTGGAACTGCGGCTGTCCGCTGGGTATGTTGCGTGCTTTGATGTCTTTGTAAATATCTTTACCCAGGCGGTCCTGCTTAATGTAAATATAGGCTGTGTTCTCGTTGATCACCTGTACTTTTTCCACATCGCCCATGGCCAGCATCTGCTCAAAGAGCCTGGGGTTCGTATTGTCGGGCGTACCCGTTTTACTGAAGAGGTAAACCCCGGCAAAGATCAGCAGCACCAGGCCGTAGATCCAGTATCCCGAAAAGCCCAGCTTTGGTTTCTTCCCCGGCTGTTTCGGAGAACCCGGACCTTTCTGATTATTATTTCCTAATTCTGACATGATTATTGTAAAATACGTTTGTTCTTAACTATAAACGGAGATCGGTCTCCATTGGTTTTAACCGGCAACGGTGGTCACGGCGGCATCGGCCCAGAGGTCCTCGAGCCCGTAAAATTCGCGTACTTCCGGCAGGAAGATATGCACCACCACATCGCTGTAGTCGATCAGTATCCACTCTGCATTCTGTTCGCCCTCAATATGCCATGGTTTTTCCCGGCTTTCCTTGAATACCATATCGTAAACCGAGTCGCTGAGCGCGCCTACCTGGGTGGTAGACTCACCGGTTGCTATAATAAAGTACTGGCAAACAGCGCTTGAGATATTACGCAGGTCCAGTACGGTGATATCTTTGGCTTTCTTTTCTTCCAGACCCATTATTATCAGATCGACCAAAATATTTTTTTCTTCTTTTTGCTGTTTCGTTTTCTTTGTCATTCGTATAAGTATCTTGCAAATGTAATAAACCCACAGGAACAAAAAATATGCTAAACCAAATTATCGGTCGTAATGTCATATATATTTCCAGGACGGAATCCACGAATACCTTTGTGAAGGAGCAGCAGGGCTCTTTGCCCAACGGTACCTGTGTGTTTGCCGGGGAACAGACCGCAGGACGGGGCCAGCAGCATACCCGGTGGAACAGCGAAAAAAGCAAGAACATTACCGCCAGTATAAAGCTGGAACCTGAGAAAATGGAGGTGGAACAGCAATTTAAGCTGAACATGTCGGTAAGCCTGGGCATACTCGATTACCTGGGCGAACAACACGGTGTGCAGGGCCGTATCAAGTGGCCCAACGATATACTGGTAGACGGACGCAAGATCTGTGGCATACTTATTGAGAACACCCTCTCCGGCAGCCGGGTACAGTCGTCCGTGATCGGCTTCGGCATGAACATAAACCAGACCGATTTCGGGGATAACCTGCCCAATGCCACCTCTTTAGCCCTGGTATGCGGACGTACCTTCGACGTTAAGGAAGAACTGCGCCTGCTGCTCGAATGCCTCGACATCCGTTACCGGCAACTGCTGGTCGTGCCGGCAAAGGTATTGGAAGAACAATACCTGCGAAACGTATACGGTTTTAATACATTGGTAGAAATGCGGTCGGAAGGCCACAGCTTTCATGCCAAAATAACAGGCATTGACACATGGGGCCGCCTGAAAACAGAAAAGCCTGACGGAACGTCAGGCCTGTATGATATCAAACAAGTGCAGTTCGTATTATGAAGCCTTGTCGAATTTCTTCTTGAGGGCATGCCCCCAGTAACCGAAGAAGTTCTTGAGCGGGCTTTCAACCATCACACGCATAAAGGGATTTACATCGCCTTTGAACTCCATGTGCGCCTCGCAGGATGAAGCGTCCTTCTCCACGATGATAATGCTCAGGTCATACGGGAAGATCACATCGCCGTAAGAGGTCATATCTATACGCGTATGAGGCGTTTTGCTCTTGTACTGCAGGCCTATTTTGGCCATGCCTCCTACTTTAAAGGAGCAGTTCTCCGGGGTGGCTTTCCAGTCGGTAGCGCTGGAAGGCAGCATTTCCTTAAAGTTCTGCATATCCGATAAAAAAGCGAATACTTCGGAGGCCGGGGCCGAGATCTGTTCTTTGTCTGTATTTAATTCCAGCATAAAATAGTGTTTGTTTTTTCTTTGGGCTGAAAGATATTTATTTTCCCCAGGTTTCGGGGCTTTTTCTCCAGGCATTTAATATTTCGAGGTCACTTTCCTGTACATAATTCAGTTCGGCGGCACGTTGTATCACGTATTCGTAGTTCGAAAGCGATACCAGCTCGCAGCGGGCCTGCTGGAAGCGTTCTTTTTTCAGGTCGAAATCGTAATCGAAAACGGCCAGCATGTTCTTTACCTCGCAACCGGCGCCGCGCAGAGCCTCTACTGCCTGCAGCGAGCTTCCGCCCGTACTCACCAGGTCCTCTACCACCAGCACGTTACGGCCTGCGGGCACCTCTCCTTCGATCAGGTTCTGCATACCGTGTCCTTTGGGCGCGCTGCGCACATACAGGAAAGGCAGTCCCAGTTCCTGTGCTATAAGTACACCGTGAGCGATACCACCTGTGGCCACCCCGGCTACGGCATCGATATGCGAAAATTTTTCGGAGGCCGCCTTTACGAAATTCTGGCGGATATAGGTGCGCAGCTCGGGGTACGAAAGCGTTTTGCGGTTATCGCAGTAAATGGGTGACAGCCAGCCCGAAGCCCAGGTGAAAGGCTCTTTGGGTCTGAGTTTGACGGCTTGTTTTTTTAATAAAAATTCCGCTACATTTACGGCGCATTCTTCTGTATAGATCATGAACGCAAAATTATTCAAAGTTTTTATAAAGGACACCTGTTTCACCATCGAGGAGGATAAAAATTCTCAACAGAACCCGGGCACAGCCGTGGGGCAGATAAAAAAAGCCCTTTTTACCGATGCGGCCGATGCCTCGTTCACCGTCTCCTCGTTCGAGGAATGGAAAGAAGAGGTGCTCAGGTTTTTCCTGCCGGCACCCGCGGCGGGCGGACTGGTGCAGAATACCCGCGGCGAATACCTCTGGATCTTCCGCCGGGGCAGGTACGATCTGCCCAAGGGCAAGCTGGACCCGGGCGAGACCTTTGAGCATGCGGCCCTGCGCGAAGTAGAGGAGGAATGCGGCATACGCGACCTCAGATCAGGCCCCCTGCTCGGGTATACCTATCATATATATATACAGAACGAAAAACCGTATTTCAAAGAAACCGCCTGGTACCTGATGCACACGGCACAGGAACAGGTAGAGATACAACTCGAAGAGGATATTACCGGCTACTGCTGGGCCGATGCAAAGACCCACAGGGAACTTACCGCCAAAACTTTCCGCAGCCTGAAAGATTTCCTGGGCGATTTAAGATTATCTTAACGAAATACATACGTTAAGTTTATTTCTTTGGCACGCTAATTGTAATTTATTAGTCAGGTAAGTTTTTTTCATAGGTTTAGATTTAGTCAGAAAAAGGGTTTCGGAGGAAACCCTTTTTCTGTTTATAAACTTCCTGTTTTACTGGTACCGGATCCTGGAATCGATGAGCAGACTTGCATGCTCGCTGATATTGTTCAGTTCCATAAGTAAGGTAACCGGCACGCAGTATTGCTCGGCAATGATGTGCAGATCGTCGCCCGGACGCACAGTGTGGAATTTTTCAACAGCTGAGGAATTTTTGCCCGTTCTGTTTCCCGCTATATCCGCGCGGTTCCGGGATACTTTGTACGGAATATACTCACTGATAGCGAGTTCGTGTTTTGAAAGGTCGATGATCGTGGCCGGGTTAATGGCATGTCCCAGGAAACGGATCTCGAAATGCAGGTGCGCTCCGAAAGAACGCCCGGTATTTCCGCCCAGGCCCAGGTGATCGCCTGCCTGTACATAGGTGCCGGGCTTTACGTCCAGGCGTGACAGGTGCGCATAATAGGTCTCCAGCCCGTTCGGGTGCCTCAGTACCACTACGTTCCCGTACGAAGAATTATACTGGGCATAACGTACCATACCTTCAAAGGCCGCATACACCGGGTCACCTTCTTCCAGGTCGATATCTATACCTTTATGCATGCGTCCGCGGCGACCCCGGGGACCGTAATGCGAGGTTATAGGCCCGTTGGGCACGGGATAAAAGAAATCACAACTCTTGTTGTATACTAATTGCAGTGTTTTATTGGCAAACATTTCCAGGGTAGAGCTGCCATAATAATGCACCACGGCGGTATCCCACTGCTTGTACCAGTCGCCGGCCGGTATCACTTCCAGCATATCGGCTTCTTCCAGCGAATCCTGTTCAACAGAGGCTGCGGGTACAGCGCTTACCTGGGCATATGTGTGGCTGAGGAAGAGGGCGAGTGTGGAAAGGAGCAGTGTTTGTCTTATCATGCGTACCTTGGTTTGTGAAACGGGCAAAAATAAAAGCAGGGGCTGCTAAAGAATGTTAAGAACCAGCGGATAACAATTCTTTAACAAATGATTCCAGTTCGGGGAAAAAGCGCCTGTACGATTCCTGCAGCAAAGGGTAATTCTCGCGGAATATCTCTACGGGGCGCATTTCATCGAAGGGAGCATTGGCCTTGCGTACCATACCGCGTATCGAGTTCTCGATACCGCCTTTGAACCGGTAGCCGTAGAGCCAGTTGCCGGTCTTCATGCGGAAGAACATGAACGAGAATTCCCGCGGAAAATACCCCATGTTCAGTTCCACAGCGCCGTATACCCGCTCACTGAAGTCTTTCAGCGAATCATTGGTAAAACGGCTGCTGTCGTTCGCCAGGAAATGGTCGAACACCAGGTCGGGGAACAGGGAGGAATAATGCCTCAGTTCCCTGCTGAACATCCGTTTGCAGTATATAAACTCGGGGTGTGTATCGGTGAAGTAATCTATCTCCCGGTGCAGTAAAACACCTTTGGCCAGATTGTAGGGCAGCTTTTCCCATGCTTTTCCTTTGATAAAATCCCCGGCAAAATTACCGGCCAGAATTTCATCGTCCTGGAAAGACAGATATGCGTGCGCTAAAAAGTTCAATGTGTGCTTCTTTGTTATACCATTTTGTTTCGTTAATAAGAATGGTAAAGCCGCAGTTCACAGGTCCAAAATGCAGTTAGCTCAAAATTATAGTAAAAAATTATAAAAACAAATCGGCGCTTAACGAATTTTAAATTTGCTGTAAGCCTTGTACATACCGGGCTTGCAGGTACCGGGCAGATATACTATATTTAAGGTACAGGTCCGCACATTGTATTTATTTACGGATATTAGCCCCAGGGAATATGGAAAAAGTACTTGTAATAGGAGGAGGAAGCTGGGGCACGGCCCTGTGTAAAATTCTGTCGGACGCGGGCAACCCGGTCACCTGGTATATGCGCAGCGCCCGGGCCAGCGAGGAGTTCAACGCTACGGGCAGTAACCCTAAATACCTGCCGGGCTGTAAGCTGGATACCGAAAAGGTGCATGCCATACATTCCTTTCATGCTCATGCTGAACTGGCCGATGTGCTGGTGGTGGCCATTCCTGCGGCCTTTGCCGAACAAAGCCTGCCCCTGGTACAGAAAGAACGTCTTAAAGACAAGATCGTGATCTCGGCCGCCAAAGGCATGTTGCCCGATAAGGACCATACCCTTACCGAATATCTTGAGTTTGAATGGGGACTGCCTTCCGATCAGCTGTTCTTTATCGGCGGACCCTGTCATGCCGAGGAAGCTGCCGAAGAAAAACGCTCCTATCTTACCCTGGCTGGCAACGATCCGCAGACCGGCGAACGCCTGGCCGCCCTTTTCCGCAATACCTATATATCCTGTCATTACCATTCCGAACTGCGCGTAGTGGAATATGCCGCCGTGCTCAAGAATATCTATGCCCTGGGGATGGGTATCGCACAGGGACTGGGCTATGGCGATAATTTCCAGGCCGTGATGGCCGCCAATGCCTGGCGCGAGGCCGAACGCTTCCTGAACCGCAGCTTCCCCTACTCGCCTATCAACCTGAACGATTCGGCCTGCCTGGGCGACCTGCTGGTGACCTGTTACAGCATCCACAGCCGTAACCGCCGCTTCGGTACCCTGGTGGCAGCCGGTAACCCTATTGCACATATCATACATGATATGCAGATGGTGGCCGAAGGCTATTACGCCGTTAAAAGCTTTACCGAACGCCACGGGAATGCCCTGAGCGAAATGCCCGTGGTAAGCTGCGTGTATGCCGTACTGTACGGGGGCGCCGACCCGCGCGAAAGCTTCAGGGCACTGGAACCCAGGCTCATTTAACAAAAGAATAAGAACCTCCTGCGAACGGAAACGGAACAATAATTGTACTTTTACCTTTAAACTGTTTATTCATGAAGCGTTTCTTAAAGATCACCGCCATCGCCGTTATTGCAACCGGCATATTTTCGTCCACGTCCTGCGAACTCCTCAACGGGAAGCTGTCTGAAGAAGAAGTAGCTGCCGGACTGAAAGAGGCCCTGAAGCACGGTTCGGACTCCTCTACCACCCGCCTGCACAAACAGGACGGTTACCTGGCCGATGCCACCATTAAAATACTGCTTCCCCCGGAGGCACAATCGGCCGTAACAGCTGTAGACGCTGTAGTTCCCGGGCTCAGTACCCAACTGGTGACCAAGATCAACCGGGCTGCCGAAGACGCGGCCATTGAGGCCAAGCCGATCTTATGGAGTGCCATCGAAGGCCTTACCATACAGGATGCCTTTACCATTCTGCAGGGCAATGACGATGCTGCCACCGTATACCTGCGCAGCAAGACCTACGACGGGCTGTACAACGCTTTTCAGCCCAAGATACAGAACTCGCTCGAGACCGTAGGCGCCCAGCAGGCCTGGACCCAGTTCTCGAACACCTACAACAGCATTCCTTTTGTAACGCCCATCCCCGACAACCTGGCCTCGCACACCACCAACAAGGCCCTGGACGGACTGTTCGTGTACGTAGCCAAAGAAGAGCTGAAGATACGCACCGACGTAAATGCCCGGGTCACCGACCTGCTCAGGAAAGTTTTTGCAGAACAATAAATAACGAAAGCCTCTCCGGGGGCTTTTTTAGATTCAACAAACGTCCATTTGAGCTGTTCCGATATTGTTATTGTTTCCGGTTAACAGCTTAACACCGTCCCTGCTAACGCTCTGGCTCTGCGCTATGAAAACTCCCTCAAATTCCGTATATTTGCCCACCAACAGCGATGAGCGGCAATGAAAGCAAAGTACGTTAATCCTTTTACAGACTTCGGGTTTAAGAAGATCTTCGGGGAAGAGGCCAGTAAGCCTCTCCTGATTGATTTTCTCAATAGCCTGTTGCCAGAGAAGAACCATATTGCCGACCTTTCGTTCCGTAACGGCGAGCAACTCGGGACAGAAAACGAGCGCAAAGCCATTTATGATATTTACTGCAAAACCGGGAGCGGGGAACGATTCATCGTGGAGCTGCAAAAAGCCAAGCAGAACTACTTTAAAGATCGCACTATCTACTACTCTACTTTCCCGATCCGGGAACAGGCAGAAAAAGGGGACTGGAACTATAACCTCAAAGCGGTGTACTGCATCGGCATCCTGGACTTCACCTTCGATGACTACGAAAGCGAGCCGGAGCGCAGCGAAGTGGTACATACCATACAGTTGAAGAACCAGAACAACAAGGTTTTCTACGAGAAGCTGACCTATATCTACCTCGAAATGCCGAATTTCAGGAAGACAGAGGATCAACTGTCCAGCCGGCTGGATCAGTGGTTGTATTTTATTAAGCATCTGGAAGATTTTCAGAATATACCGGCCATATTTACGGATGAGGTATTTACCCAGGCTTTTGAGAAGGCGGAACTGGCCAAATTAAGACCTGACGAGATAGACAGCTATGAGCGAAGCCTCAAGATATTCCGGGACAACAAGGCAGTTTTCGATTACGCAACGGAAACAGCATTTGAAGAGGGAAAGATGGAAGGTGTAACAGCAGGCATATTGAAAGTAGCTAAAGCCCTCAAAGAAAGCGGTATACCAATAGATGTTATTACCAGGACCACCGGTCTTTCACAAGGCGCGATCGAAGCGCTTTAAATGTGAAATTTCCCATGCGGAACGAAGCTCTGACTTTGACAGAAAAGCAAGTCATCAGGCTCTGACGCACAATCTCTCCAATCGGACGCACCTCAAATCATACTCCCTTCAACCGGATAAATTCACCCTGCCTTTAGTTCTTTTTATGCCCCTGCAGGGCCGCTTTGCCGAAATTTATAGCAGATACGCCCGAAATTCTGTATACTTACACCATCACTAATAAACAGAATGAATACAACAAGCAGGCATTTCGGGAGAACTCTGCTGCTGGGCACATTGCTGCTGTCGGCGGCCGGACTTAAAGCACAGAACGGGGGCTACTGGCAGCAGAAGGTAAATTACGTGATGGACATCGACTTCGATCACAAAAAGCACCAGTACCGCGGTAAACAGGAACTTACGTATTACAACAATTCGCCGGACACCCTGTACCGGGTGTATTATCACCTGTATTTCAACGCCTTTCAGCCCGGAAGCGAAATGGACATACGCAACCAGAACCTGCGCGACCGTGACCGCCGCATCGGCGATCGTATCGGTAAGCTGAAAAGCGATGAGATCGGTTACCAGAAAATACTCAGCCTGAAACAAGACGGTAAAGACCTGGAACACAAGACATCCGGCACCATACTGGAGGTTACGCTGGCACAGCCCGTACTGCCGGGCAAAAGCACCGTTTTCAAAATGGACTTTGAGGCACAGGTACCCCTGCAGATCCGCCGCAGCGGACGTAACAGCGCCGAGGGTATCGACTATTCCATGAGCCAGTGGTATCCCAAACTCTGCGAATACGATTATATGGGCTGGCATGCCGATCCCTATATCGGCCGGGAATTCTACGGCGTATGGGGCGATTTCGATGTGACCATCCACATGGATGCATCTTATACTATCGGGGCCACCGGCTACCTGCAGAATCCGCAGGAGATCGGCAAAGGGTACGAAGCTCCGGGCAGTGCCGTCACCGGGGCCGGGGACGGAAAGCTGCACTGGCACTTCAAAGCCCCCAACGTACACGACTTTGCCTGGGGCGCCGATCCCGATTACGTACACAAACGCTACACGAACGACGACGGTGTGGAACTGCACTTCTTTTACCAGCCCGAAGAAAAATACCTGGCAGCCTGGGAAGCTCTGCCGGCCAAAATGATGCAGTTCTTCGACCTGATGAAGAACAAGTTCGGCAAATATCCCTATAAGCAGTTCAGCTTTGTACAGGGCGGCGACGGAGGTATGGAGTACCCCATGATGACGCTCATTACCGGCCGGCGTACCGAAAGCAGCCTGGTGGGCGTATCGGTGCACGAGGCAGCGCATAACTGGTTCTATGGTGTACTGGCCACGAACGAGACCCTGTACCCCTGGATGGACGAAGGTTTTACCACCTATGCCACCAATTACTGCATGGACATTATTTACAACGAAAAAAAGGCCAATCCCTTTGAAGAAGATTACGAAGGACTGCGTATGCTGGACAGTGTGGGCCTGCGCGAACCCCTCTGTACCCACGGCGACTGGTTCCAGACCAATTACGCCTACGGGATATCCTCTTACAGCATGGGATCGGTATTCCTGGCCCAACTGAGCTATATTACCGGTATGCAGTCCTTCGACGCCTGCCTGCACCGCTATTACAATGAATGGGGCTTTAAACACCCCACGCCTGTAAATTTCCTGCGGGTATTTGAGAAATACACACAGCTCGAGCTTGACTGGTACCTGAACCAATACGTGTACAGCCTCAACGGGATCGATTACCGGGTGGGACTGGTTGATAAAAAAGGCAGGGGCACCGTAATCAACCTGCAGCGCAGGGGGCAGTTCCCCATGCCGGTAGATGTGGCCGTTACGCTTAAGAACGGTTCTGTGCAGTATTATACCATTCCGCTGGACATTATGCGCGGGGCTAAAAGGACCGACGGCGACAAGACCTTTACCGCTGCGGCTTCCTGGGCCTGGGTAAATCCCAATTACCAACTGGTGCTGGAAAATGTGCCCTTTGCCGATGTGCGCAGGGTACAGATCGATCCCAGCGGGCGACTGGCCGACCTGGAACCGGCCGATAATACCTGGACCCAGCCCTGAGTTAAATTTAAATGGAGGGACATACGATAAGTATGCATAAACAACCGCTTATAGGCGGAAAGAATATTAACAGTTAGCAAGATTTTCTAACGTTAAGAAGAAAAATTAATGGATCAAAAATCAAAGAATATTATCTCGGTAATTACTTAAGCAACCAATTAAAAAATTAAAAAGCCTTGTGGTATCAAATCTGATACCGTATCTTTGCACTAACAGTACCCATTTTGCATACCATAAGAACTGCAAGTGGGTCATTTTTTTTATAGCTATGTCAAACAAACCCGCTTACAGCGTAGCTGATCAACTCTTACTTTTACAACAACGGGGTATGTTGTTCAGGGACGCAGGCAGTGCACCTCATTTTTTAGAAAATATCAGTTACTATCGCTTAAAAGGTTATTGGTGGGACACACAAAGCGATTTTACAAACCATACTTTTCATACCGATACTTACTTCGAAGATATAATCGACCGATATAATTTCGACCGGCATTTAAGGTTAATTTTGTTCGATGCCATTGAGCGTATTGAAATCGCCTTGCGGACAAAAATGATTTATCATCTGTCGATGCGCTACGGTGGCTTGTGGTATTTAAATTCCTCGCTTTTCAGTTCTTCAGTTATTACACTAAACGGGGTAAAAAAAACAATTCATCAAGCCACTATTGATGAATTACGAAAGGAATTTAGCCGAAGCCAGGAAATTTTCATAAAAGATCATCGCAACCGATATCCAAATAAAGATGCCGATGCATGGAAAATACTGGAAGTGGCATCTATGGGAACACTTTCTAAATTATACAAAAACCTGGAGCACCAACTTCCCGAAAAAGCAACCATTGCCAGGGAAATGGGACTGAATTTTCATAGCGAATTATCCAGTTGGCTGGAAGCAATTACTTATATTCGAAATATTATTGCTCACCATTCCCGGTTATGGAGCAGAAATATGGTAAAAAAGCCAACAGAAAAATTAAATAACCCAGCAGGAAAATGGTTTTCCAATCCATTAATACAAGCTCAGACTAAAAAACCATTTTTGATAATTTCCTGTATGATTTATCTATGTAACAAAGTAACGCCAGGACATCAAATAAAAGACAAGATTTTAGATCTATTCAGCAAAAATCCTAACATTCCAATATACAAACTCGGATTTCTGAATAATTGGCACAACGAACCCTTGTGGAAAGATTAGAATTTATAACAAGAACCCGGCATAATGGCATACAAAGTACTTCATATTACCGTCATTATGCCGGGTTCAAATCATTTTATGCTGATCAGGAAAGCATCAGTATCGGATTTTCCATATAACGCTTGAAGGTCTGCAGGAATTCGCTTCCCGTAGCTCCGTCCACGCTGCGGTGATCGCAGGAAAGGGTAATTTTCATTACGTTACCCGGTACCACCTGTCCGTTCTTTACCACCGGCGTCTGCTTGATGCCGCCAACGGCCATAATGCAGCTGTCGGGCGGGTTAATGATGGCAGTAAAATCTTCGATGCCGTACATTCCCAGGTTGCTGATGGTAAAGGTATTGCCTTCCATTTCGGCCGGCTGCAGTTTTTTGTCGCGGGCCTTGCCGGCAAATACCTTCACTTCTTCGTTGATCTGGGTCAGGTTCTTGGCATCGGCAAATTTCAGCACCGGCACCACCAGGCCTTCTTCAATGGCTACGGCCACCCCGATATGGATGTGGTGGTTGTAACGGATCTTATCGCCCAGCCAGGAAGCGTTCACTTTCGGGTGTTTGCGCAGGGCCATCGCCACGGCTTTGATCACCAGGTCGTTGAACGAAATACGCACATCGCTGTTCTCATTGATGGCTTTACGTGCGGCAATGGCATTATCCATGTCGATCTCCATCGTGAGGTAGAAATGCGGGGCCGAGAATTTGCTTTCGCTCAGGCGGCGGGCAATGGTCTTGCGCATCTGCGACAGGGGCACATCTTCGTATGACTCCTGTCCCACGACAGCCGGGGCTGAAGAAGAAGCGGCCTTGCCGGCAGCGGGTTTATAATTTTCAACGTCTTTCTTAATGATACGGCCTCCGTCGCCGGAACCGGAAACTTTGCTGAGGTCGATGCCTTTATCTTTGGCTATGCTTTTAGCCAGGGGACTGGCCTTCACGCGGCTGTCCGAAGCGGTATCCTGCTTTTCGGCAGCGGGAGCGCTTTCAGTTTGAGCCGGGGCCTCTTCTTTCTGCGTTTCCTCCTTTTGGGGTTCTTCTTTCCTTGTCTCTTTTGCCGGGGCTCCGCCTTCTTTCAGCAGGCCCGAAATATCTTCGCCTTCCTTACCCAGGATGGCCAGTATAGAATCTACCGGTGCGGTGGCTCCTTCGTTCACTCCCTGGTGCAGCAGCACGCCGTCCTGGAAGGATTCGAATTCCATGGTAGCTTTATCGGTCTCGATATCTGCCAGCAAATCACCTGCTTTTACCTTATCACCCACCTTTTTATGCCATTTGGCAACAACACCTTCGGTCATTGTATCCGAAAGCTTGGGCATACGCACAATTTCTGCCATAACTTTATTTCTGCTCTTAACGTTTTAAACTCGGTTACTTATTCCATAATGAACGGGTAATCTGCTTCGGCATACACGCCTACATACAGTTTTTCCGGCTCCGGTGCGGGTGATTCTTCAGCGAACTGTACGCTTTCTTCCACCAGGGCTTTTACTTTTTCGTTGATCGCTTCGATCTCCGCCTCGGTAGCGTATTTGTTCTTCTGGATGGTCTCGAGCACCAGTTCGATCGGATCGAGCTTCTTGTACTCCTCCACCTCTTCCTTGCTGCGGTATTTCTGCGGGTCGCTCATAGAGTGACCTTTGTAGCGGTAGGTGTTCATTTCAAGCAGTGTGGGGCCATCGCCTTTGCGGGCGCGGTCCACGGCTTCTTCAATAGCTTCGTGCACGGCTTCCACACGCATTCCGTCCACGGGGAAAGAAGGCATTTCGAAGGCCGAACCCAGCTTATACAGCTCGGTTACGTTCGAAGTACGTTCCACCGAAGTACCCATTGCGTATTTATTGTTCTCGATGATGAAGATCACCGGCAGTTTCCAGGTCATGGCCATGTTCAGGGCCTCATGGAAGGCTCCCTGGCGGATGGCGCCGTCGCCCATGTAACACAGGGTAACCTGGTCGCCGCCGCGGTATTTATCGGCAAAAGCGATGCCAGCCCCCAGGGGGATCTGTCCGCCCACGATACCGTGACCGCCGAAAAAGCTCAGTTCCTTGCTGAACATGTGCATACTGCCGCCTTTACCGCCGGAGCAGCCGGTAGATTTACCATAGAGCTCGGCCATTACGTATTTGGGATGCATACCGCGTCCGAAGGGATGCACGTGATTACGGTAAGCGGTGATCACACGGTCGTCCCTGCGCAGTACGCTCTCCGAACCGGCAACCAGGGCCTCCTGGCCGATGTACAGGTGGCAGAACCCGCCGAATTTCTGCATGGTATACAGCTGTCCGCATTTTTCTTCGAAGCGGCGGCACAGTAACATCAGCTCATACCAGTATAAATAAGTCTCCTTGGAATATTTCTTTTTATTAGCCATAGACAACAATTTCGTGCCAAAGATATACTTTTTGGGAGCTATTACCAACCCTTCCGAATTTTTCCGGCGATGTCACCTTTTGCCTTACACAGGGCGGCATTCAGGGTTCCAGCTTAAAGGGAAAAGGCAGCAGGCTGCTTACCGAAGGGGCATGCAGGTAGGTACCGTTACCGCCGGGGAACCATATTTCCACGGGACTGCCCTGCCGGGCCTCGAACTCCATCATCACCTGGCGGCAGCTGCCACAGGGCGCCGATATATTTTCGCCGTTCTCGCAGGATACATATATGGCCTGTACACCCACACCGGGATTATCTGCAGAGGCTTTGAAGAGGGCTACCCGTTCGGCACAGAGCCCGTCGGGATAGGCGGCATTCTCCTGGTTATTGCCTGTATATATGGCTCCGTTGGCCAGCACCACGCAGGCGCCTACTTTAAATTTTGAATACGGGGCGTATGCTTTTTCTCTCGCTTTTTCGGCCATTTCCAATCCTTCGCCCGCCTGTTCAGGTGTGTCCGAGATGCTGTCGTACTGCCGGAACACCACTTCACTTTTGATTTCCTTCATTCATTATGTTTTAGGAAAATCGAAAATAACCATTTATTCCGGATTTCCGTGTTATTTTTATGATACATCCGACAACTCACTGTTCTCATGAACAAAAAAGCCCGTTTCCGCCTTACGCAGACTAAAGTAAAGCATGGCCGACGCCACCTTTGCGGCCTGTATGCCCCTGTATTTACGCAGCGGACCCAGCATCAGCCATGAAAATGCGCCGTACAGTACAATACCCAGTCTTTCGCCGAAGCGGAACTCCTCTCTTTTGCCCAGCAGCAGCGAAGGCCGGTAGATATGCACCGAACGCAGTCCGGCACTACGCAGGAAAGCCTCTGTTTCGCCCTTGGTACGCAGGTAGAAATTCGTACTTTCTGCCGAAGCCCCGATACTGCTTACCAGGTGAAACCGGGCATCGGCCAGGGCAGCCGCTTCTGCCAGCCGCACCGGTATTTCGTAGTCCACCTTACGGAAAGCCTCTTTGCTGCCTGCTTTTTTCATGGTAGTGCCTATACAGCAGAAAACTTCATTGGTCTCCGTCCAGAAACTGAATTTCTTCAGGTCCGAAAAACCGGAGATCACCGGTTCGAGTTTTTCGTCCTGCAACGCCGGCTTTCTGCGCCCGATGCTGATCACACGCACATATTCCGGCGAAGCCAACAGCTGTTCCAGCAGATGTTTACCGATCAGTCCGGAGGCCCCGGCGATGACCGCAATTTTCCTTTGTGCCATTTTAATGTATTTTAGCACCCGAATTCCGGGTCCTGCAAATGAACGAAAATGCCGGCAGCCCCGTTTTAAAAAGTGAAAAAACAAATTGATGAGTACCTTCTTCGACATTAAAGTAGCACGTGTTCAGCGCGAAACAGATGATGCCGTTTCCATTTATTTTGATATTCCGGAAGACCGGAAGGCCGATTTTGCCTATAAGGCCGGCCAGTACATCACCATCGAAATGAACATACAGGGCGAAAATGTGCGCCGGGCCTACTCTCTGTGCACGTCTCCCCTGAGCGATCCGCAGCCTGCCGTGACCGTAAAAAAAGTGCAGGGCGGTCGCATGAGCGTATACCTGAATACCACACTGAAAGCCGGTGACGTGCTGAAGCTGATGCCGCCCGAAGGACGTTTTACCCCTGAGACCGATGCCTCCGCAAAAAAACAGTACATCCTGTTTGCCGGTGGTTCGGGCATCACACCCATGATGTCGATCCTGAAAACAGTTCTGCAATCCGAGCCGCAGAGTATTGTGCACCTGGTATATGCCAACCGCAGCAAGAACACGGTGATCTTTAAAGATCAGCTGGAACAGTTCGAAAAAAGCCATAAAGGCCGTTTTGAAGTTACGCACGTGTACGATTCGGCCGGACTTTTCTCCGGTGGCATTAAAGGACCGCTGACGGTAGACACTGTAAAGAAGATATTCGGGAAAGTACGCCGGGAAGAATATACGGCCGATGTATTCATCTGTGGTCCGGGCGGTATGATGGACGCGGTGAAGAACGGGCTGTTCCATACGAACCTGGGCGATGAGCAGATCCACGTAGAATATTTTACGGCCCCGGTCTCAGGCAGCAGCGCTACGGAGCAGACAGGCGCTGCAACAACCGTACAGCCCGCAGTAAGCGGCAATGCCGAAGTGGAGCTGACCATCGGGGGTGAAACACATAACCTGAGCGTGGGCCCGCGTAAGACCATACTGGCGGCAGCCCAGGACGCCGGGCTCGATCCTCCCTATTCCTGCGAAGCGGGTATCTGCAGCACCTGCATGGCCAAAGTTACCGAAGGCAGTGTACGGATGATCGAAAACAATATCCTTACGCAGAAAGAGGTAGATGCGGGTTTTGTGCTTACCTGCCAGGCCATCTGTACCAGTCAGAAAGTGAAGATCGAATTCTTCGATTAAAGATATTTCCTGGCCAGGAAGGAACCGTCCCGCTACCGGCGAGGCGGTTTTTTTGTGCAAAAAAGGCTGTCCCGCCATATGCAGAACAGCCGTTATAAGAGAATACAATAAATGCTTACCGGATAGCGCGACGCAGCATCTGTGTGCTGTTGTAGTACACTTCTACCTTAATGGGAGCTGTTCCCGGGGTGTACAGAATGCTGTACTGGGTAGACCCGTCGGCCAGGGAAACCTTGCGGTATTCCAGGTTTGTACCGAAGCGCTTATGCGCGTCCGTAAGTACGGCAGCAGGGAATTCAGAAGAAGGAACTACCTTTTCTTCCTGGATGAACGTACCGGCAGCATCGAATACCGAATACAGTGCTGCATTTCCGTTATGCTGTGCAAAGGATTCGCCGTTCTGGTACGAAGTATAGGCTGCCGCACTGGCATTATACTTTGTAGAAAAGGCAGATTTAACAACAGCGGGTGCGTCGTTTTCGGTAACCTGAGCCGAAACGGCAGATACCGACACCAGGAAGAGGGCTGAAAAGAAGAATCGTTTCATCTTTGTAGTTAATTTATTAGGCTAAAATAGTTAAGTTTTTGTAATTATCCAATATTTGTTAAAAAATCTAAAACATTTTTCCCGTCCGGCCAGTCAGAGAGTTCCGGTCTCTGTGTATTCCCGAAGGAAACGCCGCGTCCGAAAAATTTTCCGTCCGCGCTCGCCACGCATTGAATCTCTTCCGAACGGGCCCGCAGCCATTCTTCCGCATCCGCGGGATCTTTATACTCCCTGTAGTGTACCACGGACACCGGGGCGCCCAGCCGGTCCATCTTCCGCAGCATAAAAGCCTCGTTATCAAAGATCGGGTCGCGGTTCAGCAGGTAAATGCTCTTGTAATAGTCGTAGTTGTTCGAATACTTGGTATGGTCGCGCAGGGTTTTCAAATGCTCGCCCGCCGCCATAAACGGCATCCAGTCGTAGCCTTCCGGGGCCAGCAGGAAGGTTACGTTCCGGCAGCCCATGCCAAAATAGCTGAACATATCCTGCTGCAGCAGGTGCAGGGTCCCGGTATCCTCATTGCCTGTGAGCACCGCGCAGGAAGTACGGTTCTTGCGGATAAGCGAAGGATATTTACCGAAATAATATTCAAAATAACGGGCCGTATTATTACTGCCTGTAGCAATGGCCGCATCAAAATCCTTCAGTACGGCCTGCTCAAACACGATCTGCTCCCTCAGCGCAGGCAGGAAGGCACAGAGCCGCTCTGCCAGGAAAGGCAGCCAGTACGGATCTGAGGAGGAACACTTTGCATAGTAAACATGCCCGCTCAGCAGTACGGCCATCATATCGGCAAAACCCACGGCCGGGATATTCCCCGCAGGCACCACGGCCACTTTTTTCGGCTGCGGGTCGCGGTATGCAGTTCCGTATTGCTGCAGGTAGCGCTCCGACGCTTCTGACGAAATAAGGTGCACCATGCCTCCGAGGGCCTGTAACTGGTTCGGTAAGGTGAACCAGCCGTTTGCACGCTCACTGCGGTGCATTACCTGTGCATAGGCATCACTGATATGTCCGTTCTCCGCATGCTCCCTGAGTATGCCGGCGATCTCTGCGGCCAGCTGTGCGAATGCTTCTTTTCTTTCTATAAATGTCGTTTGCATAAACTCAATGTCGAAGCGATGTATTATTTTTGCAAAATTATTTAAAAGCGGTAATGCAAACCGCCTAATTGAGAAAGTATGGCAATTATTATCACGGACGAGTGTATCAACTGCGGGGCATGCGAGCCTGAATGCCCGAACAATGCCATTTACGAAGGTGGAGTGGAATGGAAAATGAGCGAGGGTACCTCGGTAAGCGGTCTTTATACCCTGGCCGACGGCAGTACCATAGATGCCGATGCCTCGCAGAAGCCCGTTAATATGGACGTGTACTATATTGTACCCGATAAATGTACCGAATGTGTGGGCTTTCACGACGAGCCCCAGTGTGCGGCCGTATGCCCGGTAGACTGCTGTGTGGACGATCCCGACATCCGCGAGACACAGGACGAGCTCATCAGCAAAAAAGACCGCCTGCACTTATAAAATCTTCTTAAAAGTGGACATACAGGGTAACATTTGTCCCTGATCCCCGTTTCCCTAAGTATGAAAAGACACGGAATCCTCTGTATTCTCCTGGGACTCGCCCTGCACCTGCCTGCCCAGACGGCCGCGGAAACCGAAGCCGAATGGAACCGCTATGCCCTGCGCCTGCTGGACCCCGCCAGTCCCGACCAGCTAAAAAAAGCTTCGGCCGACAGCCTGCTGAGCGATATGGACGACCGCCTGGGCCACAAAGAGATCTTCAATTATGCGTTTCCCGCCCTTCGCAATATAAGCCGCATCGAAGCCCCGGACAATACCTTCCGCATCTTTACCTTTATGGTGCAGTATGCCGACGGGCATTACGACAATTACGGCTTTACCCAGTTCGAGGATAAAAAGAACGACCGCATTCACGTAGCACAGCTCACCGACAACAAGCCCGAGTTTAAGCTGGCCGAGACCAGGAACTACGGCAAAAAACAATGGTACGGTGCCGTGTACTATACCATCCTGCCCAAACCTATCGGCAGAAAAGGCCAGTACGTACTGCTGGGCCGTGACCACAACAACCGCCTCACCACCCGCAAGGTGATGGAAGTGATCAGCTTCAGCCGTATCGGGGAACCGCAGTTCGGGGCGCCCGTCTTTAAGACCGAAAAACGCATGTTCAACCGTATCGTGCTTGAATACAATGCCAAAGCTTCGGTTTCGGTACGCTACCAGAAAGACAGGAACTGGATACTCTTCGATTACGTGGCGCCTTCTTCGCAGCAATATACCGGGCAGTTCCAGTACTATGGGCCTACCGGCGAGTACGATGCCTTCCGCGTAGAAAAAAATTACCTGCAGATCGTACGTGGAGCCGATGCCCGCAACGACAGCGAAAACAAGGGCAATACCAGCAAAACGCCCCAGCGGGGACTGAAGCCGGGAGAATAGTCCGGGAGTCCGAAAGTTTTGTAGTCTGAAAAGTCCGGAGTCCGGGAGTCCGAAGTTTGAAAGTCCGGAAGTCCGAAGTTTGAAGTTTGAAGTTTAAAGTTTAAAGTCTGAAAGTCCGGAGTACGGGGACAAATGAGAGGTTAAGCTGTGTGCCACGTTGCGGAAGCTTGCGGAGAATATTATTGTTATTTACCGCAAAATATGCGGAGAATAATTTGTATATTTACTGCTTATTTTCTGAAGAAATGCCGTCCTATATACACCAATCGAAATCCTGGCCTCATTTTATATGGGATGAGAAAAAACTCCTTCCCCTCCTGGCGGAAGTACGCCACCTGCAGGGTTACCTGATGGGGAAAGCCAGTATATTGGGCTTTGAGCTGAAAGACAGCACAAACCTGGAAAACCTGGTGCAGGACGTGATACAATCTTCAGAAATTGAGGGTGAACACCTAAATCCAAAACTGGTACGCTCTTCCATCGCCATACGATTAGGCCTGGATAATTCCGGTTTAGAACCTTCGGACAGGTACATAGACGGTATGGTAGATATGATGCTGGACGCTACCCAGAATAATAACAAACTGCTTCACAAAGAACGGCTCTTTGGCTGGCACTCTGCATTGTTTCCGGGAGGCAGAAGCGGAATGATCAAAATTGAGGCCGGATGCTGGCGTACCGGGGAAATGCAGGTAGTTTCGGGGCCTATGGGAAGAGAAAGGGTCCATTTCCAGGCACCGGCACCCGACCGGCTGGAAAAAGAAATGAAGAAATTTATCCGCTGGTTCAATAGCGAAAACGTGGCTGATCCCGTATTGAAAGCCGCTGTGGCCCATTTATGGTTCATTACGATACACCCTTTCGACGATGGGAACGGCAGGATCGCCAGGGCCATCACAGATATGCAGCTTTCCCTGTCGGATGGTATGAACCAGCGTTTTTACAGTATGTCTGCCCAGGTAAAAAAAGAAAAAAAAGCCTATTATTCCCTTCTTGAAAGAACACAAAAAGGAAACCTGGACATTACAGACTGGGTGAGCTGGTTCCTGGATTGCCTGAAAAAAGCGATCCTCTCATCTTCAGCAATTATGGACAAGGTGCTCCGCAAGCACGGGTTCTGGGCAAAAAATGCGGTTCTGGTGAGCAATGAAAGACAGAAGAAAATGCTCGATAAACTGCTGGACGGGTTCAAAGGGCATCTGACGAGCAGCAAATGGGCCAAAATAACAAAGACCTCGCCTGATACAGCTCTCCGCGATATAAACGATCTGGTAAAAAAGGGTATACTGAAAAAAGCCGCTTCCGGGGGCCGGAGTACGAATTACCTGTTAAATATGTAATCCGGTAACCCGTATATCTTCTCCGAACTCCCAGACTTCGGACTTTCAGACTTTCAAACTTTCAGACTTCGGACTTCGGACTTCCGAACTACGGACTACGGACTTTCAAACTTCGGACTTCAGCCTAAAAATACCCCGTAAAACCCACGTGCACCTTACTGTTCCTGAACTGTACAGGTTGTCCGTCGCGGCTGCCAAGTGCATAGGTAAGGTTAAGCACACCCACTTTGGTGCTGAAGTTTACACCGGCGCCGAAACCATAAGCCCAGAAACCGTCGTAGGAAGCCCGTAACTTCTGTTCGATAAAGCCCCCGTTCAGGAAAAGGAATACGTTTGAATTACGTTCATACAGGAAACGCAGTTCCATGCCCGCATAGGAATAACCCGAGGTATATATGCTTTCTTCGTCAAAACCGCGCAGGGTGGAAAACCCGCCGATGCGCAGCAGTTCATTGTAAAAAAGCGCCGGGTTATACTGGTAGGCGCTTTGTGAAAAACAGCGCATGGTAAGACGCCGGGCCAGCTTAAAGTACTTTTCCAGTTTCAGGGAGGCCAGCAGTTGCAGCGAACGTAAGGGAATATCCGCATACAGGCTGTCGGGCAGTTCAGATATCGGGCGCACACGGCGTACCCCGGCATTAAAAGCTGCCTGTACCGAAAAGCCCTTCAGGGGATTGCGGCGGTAATCGTAGCGGGTCCACTCCCCTTCCAGGCTGAACTTATCCCAGTCCATGTCAATGTTCTCCGGCAGTTTCTGGGCATCCACGTAGGGTGCACGGTCTATAAGCCGGCTTTGTGCCCTGGAAAAGCCCAGGCGCAGCTTATTGGTGCCGAACCAGAGATAATCTACCCCGGCTCCGTATTCAATATTCTGGAAACTGCTGTCCCGGCGAAAAAAATCGAATTTTCCCCAGACACCCAGGGGGGTGGCGAACAGGTAGGGATAGGCCAGCCATATCTTTGCGCTCTGTGTGCCGCTCTGTATGCGACGCCATTCCAGGAATATCTGCTCCCCGTGCTCGAGCACGTTCCAGAGCCTAAGCTGTACATCTCCCGTGATCACCAACCTGCCGCCTGCTCCGCTGCCGGGTTGTACACCCAGGATACCATTGAAAAAAGAAGTGTTTACTTTATGGAGGCTAAAAAGCACACGGGCCTTATCGTTCAGCAGCTCAACCTGCGGCGGGGCCTGTACCTGTACAAAAGGAAGATCGCGCAGGCGGGCCTCCGCTTTTTCGAGGCGAACGCGGTTATAGGGCCTGCCCGGACGTATACCCAGGTAGGCATACAGGTAACCCGGCGTGATGCGTGCATTGCCCCTGATCAGCACACTGTCGTATAGTACCAGGGGGCCCGGGTCGCCTTTCACCACAGCGTTGAAACGGTCCTCGTCAATGGTGATACTGTCCAGGTACACGGACGCATAAGGGTAGCCCGACTCTTCGAATTCCGCCAGCATCCTGCGCATACCCTGCTGCAGGCGCGGGAAAGAGAACGACTGCCCGAACCAGTTTCGGTTACTGATATCCCGTGCCAGGGCACTGCCCGGCGGCAGGTTCCCGTTGCGAATCTGTCCGGCCTGCAGGGCTTTGCCGGCGTGTACGGTCACCCGGTATTGCAGGGAATCTGTCTGCACGGTCTCCGTTTCGGCATCGAGGTAACCGCGGGCATACAGCAACTGGCGGTAATGCGCCAGCTCGCGCTGCATGTCCAGGCTGTCTCTCACCTTGCGCGATGCATACGGAAGTACGCGCCTGTGCGTGAGACTATCGGTCACAAAACGCAGGGTAACCTGTGAAAAAAGCTGCGGACCACCTGCGAGCAGTAAGAACAAGGGCATCAGCCAGGCATATGTCCGCGGGGGGATCATAATCTCCAGTCGATCGGAGCTTTACCTTCCGATACAAGAATTTCATTGATCTTTGAAAAATGCCGGCAGCCGAAAAAGCCATTGTTTGCAGAAAAAGGCGAAGGATGCGCGGCCGTAAGCACATGGTGCTTACTCTCGTCGATGAGGCTGCGTTTGGTTTTGGCAAAATTCCCCCAGAGTACAAAGATGATGCCTTTCTTCTCTCGGCTCAGGGCCTGTATAGCGGCATCGGTAAAGTTCTCCCAGCCTTTGTTGGCATGCGATCCGGCCATACCTGCACGTACGGTAAGCACGGCATTGAGCATCAGTATACCCTGTTCGGCCCATTTGGCCAGGTAACCGTGACCGGGCGGGGTAATACCCAGGTCGTCCTGCAGTTCTTTGTACATATTTTTGAGCGAAGGCGGCGGTGTTATCCCCGGCAGTACCGAAAAACAAAGTCCGTGTGCCTGGTTGGGGCCATGGTAGGGGTCCTGTCCCAGGATCACCACCTTTACCTCGTCCCAGGGAGTAAGGTTAAATGCGGTGAATATGTTGGAACCTGCAGGATACACGGTGTATTTACTCTTCTCTTCCACCAGGAATTCCTTCAGCTTCCTGAAGTAATCACTTTCGAATTCGGGGCGTAGTATTTTTAGCCAACCTTGTTCAATTTTAGGCGTTTGCACTTCCATTTCGTTAAATAAATAAAAAAACAAAGATGGCTAAAATTGCGTAAATACTATATAAAACGTGGCCTCGTTAATTACATTGTTAATAAGATTTGAACAAGGGCATTTTGAGCGTATAGCTCCAGCGTATATATTTGCAATTCACACACAATATATAATATCGTTGAAAATGAAAAAAGTCGCCATCTCCGCACTGTTGATCCTCGTTGTAGGTTTGGTTCTATCCTCTTGTAAAACCGGTCAGGACTGTCCTGCTTACCGCAGCCATGGTCAGGTTCAGGGTGAGAAGATGAATTAATAGATATTTTCCTTCATTGGAACTGCAAAACCTTCAGGACCAGCATCAACTGGAAAACATTCAGACACTGTCTTTCTCCGAGGAGATCGACAGTGTTTTGATTTTTAAGCATTCCACGCGCTGCTCCATCAGCGCCATGGCCAAAAACCGCCTGGAACGCCACTGGAACTTCGCTCCCGGCCGCCTGCCCTTTTTCTTTCTTGACCTGCTCAGGCACCGCGATATCTCCGACCGCATCGCTTCCATGTACGGCGTACAGCACGAAAGTCCGCAGGTGCTGCTTATCCGTAACGGCAAATGTGTCTTTCATGCCTCCCACAATGCGATCTCTGCCGATGCCATACGGGAACACCTGCCGAAATAGTTCTTCGCCCCCATAGCTTCCAAACATCAAAAAAGGCCTGCCCGGCAAACCGGACAGACCTCTCCTACAAACTGTGTAAACCTAAACGCTATTGTTTCACCAGTATGCGGCGAACCGTATTTTCGTTACCCGAAAGCTGCACAATGTAGCTGCCTTTCGTTAAGTCCTGCACAGACAGGGTAATTGTATCTTCGTTGTTCAGCACCTGCGTACGCAGTACACGCCCGTCGATGCTCAATATCTGAACTGTATGCCAGCTGCCCCCGGGAACTGTCAGCGTTACCTGCTCCGCAGCCGGGTTGGGGAACATATGCATCCCGGTGGCCTCCTGCTCGTTCAGCGAGACCGTTGCTACCTGGTAAACGGCCGATCCGTAACAGCCGTTACCGTCGAGCACCGTTACCGTATAGCTGCCATTGGCTGTTGGCACGTAGGTATTGCCTGTGCCTACCGGTACGCCGCCCAGGGTCCATTCCACACCGGCAAAACCGGCAGGTACGGAAAGTATACCGTTGTTAAAGCTGATCACCGGTACGGGCAGCGCGTTCACTTCCACATATACTACGGATGAATCCGTGCAGCCGTTGCTGTCCGTGACAGATGCGATATAGGTATGCGTGGCGGGCGGTGTTATGGTCTGGCCATTGCTTACTCCGTCGCTCCAGCTTATGATGCCGCTGCCTGTGGCATTCAGCACGATATCCTCACCCATGCAGATGAGCAGGGAATCATCGCTGAGTACATTTATGGAAGCCGCGGGGAACACCGTTACCTGCACGCTGTCCGCAGCGGTACAACCGGCGCTCGTAAAGCCTGTAACTGTGTAGTATTGCGTGGCAGACGGAGTAAACGGTACATTGTTCTGCACTCCGTTGTTCCAGCTGATGCTGTCGGCACTGGCCGAAAGGGTAACCTGTGTACCCGGACATACCGCAGAATCGCTTACGGCAGGCTGCAGTACGGGCAGCGGGTTAACCGTAAGTACAAAAGGTGCGGAAGTATCGCTGCACTGAAGCGTGCTGCTGCTCACGGCCACACTGTATACACCCGGCTGCGAGGCGATATAGCTGTTCCCGGTCTCGCCGCTGATGGGCTGACCGTTCAGTAACCATTGTACCGTGCTGCCGGCATCACCCGGGATATCGAGCACCAGGGTCGCGTTCTGGCAGATGCTGTCGGCACCGGCATTCATATTGGCACCGGCCAGCTCAGAACAGGTATTCACCTGGTAAACGGATATTGTACTGCTTACTTCATTGGCCAGCAGTACCAGGGCATTCCCGTTGGGAGAATCTTCGGGCTTAATATAGATGATGCCTTCGGCACCGCGGTCCGGGTCTCCGGAGGGGGCCGTACGGTTGTTGTAATAACCCACGTAAACGGGAGCTGCCGGGTTATCCACATTGAACAGCATTACACCGCCGATGCGTTCCAGGGCCACGAAAAGATAGGTAGAGCCTTCGATCACAGCCGTGGCCACTCCTTCGGGCTCCGGGCCTTTATCATCGCTGCGGTTCTTGAGGGAAATACTGCCGGAATTACTGGCATTGAACATGGTGCTGAACACCGGGTCTGCGGCGATCACCTGCTCGATAAGGTCTTTGGAGTCGAACACCAGGGCACCGGTAGCGGCGTCCCATATGCTGAAGGAACGGGTACCCAGCACCTGTAGCTCATCCATATCGCCGTCGTTATCGGTATCACCGGTCTGCTGCACAATATTCAGGCGACCCAGGAAGCTGTTATTTTTCAGGATATTCTGGTCAGGGAATACGGTTGAATCGAGCGGGGTGGCACTGATGCGGGCCACGTCCGTAACGGCATTCCATTCGCGGGCGTCCCCCTCATTGGCCGAGAATACGTAACCGGCTCCGCCGATCTGTGCATAGGCGATGGCATCCGGCATGAACAGGCCTTTTACCGGGTACGAAGCGATCAGTATGGAACCGCTCTGGTCTGAAGCATCCAGGCCGCCTGCCATATAATCCACAGTTCCCAGGGGAATGAGCGAATCTACCGAAGCCGTAGCGATATCGATAATGGCCATGGCATTGTTTTCCTGCAGGGTCACATAGGCTTTCTGGTTATCTTCGCTGATGGCGATGTATTCCGGCTCCAGGTCCTGTGCCACGCTGCTGCCGGGCCCGAAGATGCGGATACCCTGTGCACGCAGTGCGGCCAGTTGTCCGTTAAAGGAACCAAAGCTCACGAAACTTACATTAGCCTGGGTAAGTGATGCCACACCCGGCGTAAGGTCCACGATGGTCACCGAACCTTCGGGATCGGGCATATAGTTGGTATTGGGCTCACCTTCGTTGGCCGTAAGTATTTTCGTATAGTCTTTGTTAAAAGTGATCATATCGGGCATAGGGCCTGCCTGTACCTGGTTCACAAAATTGCCCAGGGAATCGAAGAACACCACAAGGCCGGAATCCTGCGGGTTTGCATTTTCGATGGCAGCCGCCACGATACCATTGTGTGCTACTACCGAGTTGATATTCCCGTAGGGAGTAACGGAAATACTGCCGGTCAGCACCGGGGTAGCCGGGTTGCTGAAGTCCACGATATCCAGTTTGGCACCTATGCTGTTGGCAATGTAGAGTTTCTGCGTATATGCATCATAGGATACGATCTCGGCGGAGTTCGTACCGGCGGCACCGTTCTGGAAGCTGGTGAGCAGGTTCAGCTTAAGCTCATTGTTCGGGGCCGGGGCCACGTAATCGTTATCGCGTATATAGATGATCTGGTAATTGTTACCGCTCTGCTGGGCATTGTCCAGGTGGGTGATCTTCAGCACCAGGTACTCGGCTCGCTCGGCCAGGTTATCGTCGTTCACCGTAAAGCTGAAGTTGAATGTACCATTGCTGTTCGCAGGCACCGTAAGTGTGTCGTTGCTTATGGTATAATCGGCAGCGGCGCCGGCAGTGCTGTAGGCCAGGGCGCTCAGTACCACCTTCACAGGCTGTGTATTGGCCGTGCTCACCAGTACGGGCACATTCACCGTTCCGGCATTTTCGTTCACGGTTTGCACGGTACCTGTAATGCTTACCTGGGCAGGTGGCGTGGTTGTGGTAAGTGTAATGCCTGATACCTGGTCGGTAAAACCGGCCTGGGTGGTCCAGTTGCGGGTACCTGCCCACTGGCTGGTAGCTGTATTGTATATGCCTGTGGCCCGGATGCTTACATCGGAGGCAGGGTCTCCGGCGAAGAAAGAACCCGTTTGCAGTTTACCGCCGTTGTACAGATCGTTCACGGGCAGCTGGTATCCGTCGGCTCCGCCGTTTACCAAGGCACTGCCGATACCGGTACCGTAAAAAACGGCATCTACCGGTACTGTGCTGCTGGTGAGGGAAGTTACAGGCAGGTTGAACACGGCTACTCCGTCCGCATTATTGCCTCCGTTACCAAAAGGGCCTGTGGAAGCTGTTCCGAAGCCGTCCCCGGGCATGGTACCCGTGTCGATCTGGCGCAGCTTAACGCCTGTTACCACCATGGAGCTGCCTCCCACATATACCACATCGCCGGCTGTTACCGAACCGGAACTGATATTGAAACCGTAGCTGACAGTGCCCCCGGCGACCCAGCCGTTTGCTGTGGCGGTACCGTTGTTCAGAACGACCACAGAGTATGGTGTGACTGAAAAGTCGATATTGGCGGTAGCCTTTAATTCCACCCATTCAAAAGGGGAATCGGTACCACCGGGATTTGCCCAGATCTCGCTGATGACCAGGCCCGGGTTCTGTGAAAAAAGGGAAGAAATGAGAGACATAAGTCCCGCAGAAAGTAGTAACTTCTTCATTCGGAAAATAATTTCGACAAAAGAAGCCGGGCTACATTAGTTCAGCGAGAACGCAGTCTTACCAAAATGTTAAGTTGAAAAAACACCTGTTGAAAACCTCTATCCTTCCCAGCTGAAGCTGATCTCCTTTTCCAGGTCGGGATGCAGGCTCAGGAATACGGGGCAGGTCATGCCCGCCCGTTCGAGTATGGTTTTATCCTTATCCGAAAAGCTGCCTTTTATGCGCAGGTGCACTTCGATCTTCGACACCCGGCGCGGGTCTGAGGCCATATGTTTTACGATATCGGCCTGTACATCATCGAAACGGATACCGTGCGTATCGGCGGCAATCCCCATAATGGTAACCATACAGGCTGCCAGGGAGGCGCTGAGCATATCGGTAGGTGAAAAGCGTTCGCCCTTACCGTGGTTATCTACCGGCGCGTCGGTCTCTACCTGTGTGCCCGATCGCGTATGTGTGAGCGTTGTGCGCAGGCTTCCGTTGTATTGCAGTGTGGCGGTGCTTCCCATTGACTTCATATTTTATATACATACAAATATCAGTATTTCTTATGAGGGGGACAACCAAAATCGCTACCTTTGTAACAGTATACTATACGAATGGAATCAATTTCAATTCAGCATAACGAACAGGAGCCTGCGGTACGACGCAAAAAACCGGAATGGCTCCGTGTAAAACTGCCTGTAGGCGAAGAGTACAAACAGGTACGGAAGCTGGTAAGTGATTACAAGCTGCATACCATCTGCGAAAGCGGCAACTGCCCCAATATGGGCGAATGCTGGGGTGCGGGCACTGCCACGCTGATGATCCTCGGTAATGTATGCACCCGTTCCTGCGGTTTCTGTGCCGTATCAACAGGTAAGCCCGAAACGGTAGACCCCTACGAGCCCCTGCGCGTGGCCAAATCGGTGAAGCTGATGGGCCTGAAACACGCCGTTATCACCAGTGTGGACCGTGACGACCTGAAGGACGGCGGCAGCGGGATCTGGGCCAAGACCGTGGAAATGATCCGCAAACTGAACCCCGAGACCACACTCGAGTGCCTGATCCCCGACTTTATGGGCAAATGGGAGAACCTGCAACGCGTGATCGACGTAAAGCCCGAGATCGTATCGCATAACCTGGAGACCGTGCGCCGCCTTACCAAAGAAGTACGTATACAGGCCAAGTACGACCGCAGCCTGGAAGTGCTGAAACGCCTTACCGACTCCGGCATCACCACCAAAAGCGGTATTATGCTGGGCCTGGGCGAAAGCGAGGAAGAAATACTGGAGACCATGGACGACCTGCGTGCCGTGGGCGTAAGCATCCTTACCCTGGGCCAGTACCTGCAGCCCACCCTGAAACACCTGCCCGTGGCCGAGTTCATTACCCCGGAAAAATTTGCATACCTGGGCGAAGTAGCTAAACAGAAAGGTTTCGAATTCGTGGAAAGCGGCCCGCTGGTGCGCAGCAGCTACCATGCCGAAAAACACATAAAAAAATAACGGTACGGTTTTTGGCCGTATACAAACAACAGCATAAACAAGAGACAGCAATACGGACCGGTGATAAAAGTCATAGACATGTATAGCCGGATCACTTAACTTTGGATCATCTTAAACGCTTAGAATATGAAAAAATTAAATGCCATCGGGTTAGAAAAGAAAGACACGGGAGAACTGGCGGGCAAGCTGAATGTACTGCTGGCCAACTATTCGCTGTTTTACCAGAATGTACGCGGATTTCACTGGAACATCCGGGGGGATAAATTCTTTGAGCTGCACGTTAAATTCGAAGAGCTGTACAACAACCTGTTCCTGAAGATCGACGAAATTGCCGAACGCATTCTTACACTGGGCTATCCGCCGCAGAACAATTTTTCGTCTTATTTTAAGGAAAGCTCCATCAAGGAAGCCAAGCAGGTGACCGATGGCTACAAAGACGTGGAGAGCATACTGGACTCCTTTAAAACGATACTGGCCTTGCAGCGCGAACTGCTCGACCTCAGCGCAGAGGCCGGGGACGAAGGTACCAATGCCCTTATGAGCGATTATATCCGCGAACAGGAAAAAATGGTATGGATGTATTCTGCTTTCCTGAACCAGACCACATCATAAGATACATACACATCACCGTACTAAATAAGAAGAGGGCTCCGCTGCCCTCTTTTTTTTGTCTTTTTCCACGCTTTGTGGCAGTCTTCGCCGGGCATATTATAATCGGTAAAACAAAATGCCTACAAAATGAAAAACAAAATGCCTACAAAAAATGGGGAGGTAAAATGTAGGTTTAGCATCGTATCCGAATAGTAATCTACTGTAATAAATTAGTACACCGCCGT